>MCHG01000133.1_pt1 | contig 38520 bp, 35 predicted proteins | sample 787351 | NCBI WGS metagenome assembly MCHG01 (sample SAMN05430296, study PRJNA330682) | permafrost metagenome | biome: Cold desert; feature: permafrost; material: soil; isolation source: enrichment culture inoculated with soil incubated with H2/CO2 at 20 degrees... ... | reverse complement strand
GAGGGGGATCCGACCGAAGGGGCTATTCTGGTGGCAGCAGCCAAAGCTGGGATATGGCGAGAGGTTCTGGAACGCAAACAAGAGCGAATTGGAGAGATGCCTTTTGACTCCGACCGGAAACGAATGAGTGTGGTCTATAAGACTAAGCAGGGGCGTATGGCCTATGTCAAAGGGGCACCGGATATGGTGCTGAGGCTTTGTAGACAAGAGTTGACCGAGCAAGGGGTCGTGGAGCTGTCAGCGCAGCGACGGCAACACATTATGCGAGCTAACGATGAAATGGCACGGCATGCTCTTCGTGTCCTGGCAGTTGCCGAAAGACCATTGTCCGAATTAGAACCACTGGATGAGCATGTCGAAGAAGGGTTGACGTTCGTCGGATTGTTGGGGATGATTGATCCTCCGCGACCCAGTGCAATCAAAGCGATCAAGGTATGTCGGCAGGCCGGTATTAAACCAGTCATGATTACGGGCGATCATCGCTTAACTGCAGAAGCCGTCGCTCATGAATTGGGAATGTTTCGCGGATCAAAGTGTGGAGTTATCACAGGAGAAGAGCTTGAGCGGATGTCTGATCAAGATTTAAGCGAGCGGGTTATGGATATTTCTGTCTATGCTCGCGTGACGCCAAAAGATAAGCTGAGAATTGTGCGGGCCTTTAAAAAACGCGGACAAGTGGTTGCCATGACAGGGGACGGAGTGAATGATGCTCCTGCAATCAAAGAAGCTGATATTGGTGTGGCTATGGGCTTGACTGGAACAGATGTCACTAAAGAAGCTTCCGCGATGGTTTTGGGCGATGATAATTTTGCAACGATCGTGGCCGCTGTGGAAGAGGGGCGTGGAATTTACGACAACATTCGGAAGTTTATTCGTTACTTACTTTCCTGTAATTTAGGAGAAGTTCTAACCATGTTTTTGGCGACACTTGTGGGTCTGCCACTTCCGTTGCTCCCTATTCAAATTCTCTGGGTTAATCTTGTTACAGACGGCTTGCCAGCAATGGCGTTAGGGGTAGACGGAGCCGAACCAGGCATTATGAATCGTTCGCCTAGGGCTCCTGGAGAGAGTATTTTCGCGCGTGGGTTGGCCAGTAAAATAGGGATACGAGGGACGATGATCGGACTTGGAACGCTTTTTGTGTTCGTGGCCGGCCTCTTTATGGGGGTGAACATGTTAGAAGCGCGAACTATGGCTTTTACTACTCTAGTGTTTTCTCAGTTGTTCCACGTCTTTGATTGTCGTTCTGAAGAACGTGGGATCTTCGAGGTGGGTCTGTTCACGAATCCTTACTTAGTAGGAGCAGTTATAATTTCTGCAATTATGCAACTCAGTGTTATTTATCTCGCTCCGTTGCAAGCCATCTTTAAGACGGCCCCGTTGGTTGGTTGGCAATGGATTCTTATCCTATGTGTAGCGGGTGGTCCGTCCGTCCTGATAGGATTTGCTCGACTCCTGAAGAACAGCTGGCAGGGAAAAACAGTTATAGCCAAGGGGTAAATGCGAGGTTCGAGGTTGGAGGTTCGAGGTTGGAAATTCGAGCCTCGAGCCTCGAGCCTTGTGCATCGTATAACGTATAACTCTTTTCCCCCGCGTGTATACTTGCTACAAATGTTGACCCACTTCATATTGAGTAGTATTCTTTTAGCAGGAATACGTATCTTAGTAGGAGCACGATACATCGTGCCCTTGAAGAGGAGGAACACAAATGAAATTCATCAAAATGCATGGTCTAGGAAATGACTTTGTTTTCCTAGATCATTTTTCTGTTGCGACGGGCGAGGATTACCCAGAGTTAGCCAAGAAGCTCTGCCACCGACAATTTGGTATAGGTGGAGACGGATTAATCGTAATTCTACCTTCGAAAGTCGCAGATGCACGGATGCGCATCATTAATTCAGATGGGTCGGAACCTGAAATGTGCGGTAATGGCATCCGATGTTTCGCGAGATATGTTTATGATCAAGGGCTTGTAAAACAGAACCCAATGCGTGTGGAGACTCTCGCGGGGGTTTTGACGATTCAGCTAAACATCATAGAGGATCAAGTTCAAGGGGTACAGGTAGATATGGGAGAACCTATTTTGAGGGCGGAGCTCATTCCAGTTTTAGGACAAGGGGAGTCAGTGGTAGGTAAGACCCTTGAAGTGCTCGGGGAAACGTTCCAATATACTGCTGTTTCGATGGGGAATCCTCACTGTATTATCTTTGTTAAGGATCTTGCCACAGTGGATTTTGAGCAGCTTGGTCCGGCGATTGAGAAGCATTCTTTGTTTCCACGGAAGACCAATGTCGAGTTTATTGAGATCAATTCTCCTCAAGAGATGACGATGAAAGTCTGGGAACGAGGCGCTGGACCAACGTTGGCCTGTGGGACAGGTGCTTGTGCCTCTGCGGTTGCTGCCGTGCTTAATGATAAAACAGAACGCGCAGTCACTATTCATCTGCCTGGTGGAGATTTATTTATTGAATGGGGATTAGATAATCATGTCTATATGACTGGCCCGGCCACGTATGTGTTTAAGGGTGAATGCTTGTAAAGTGTAATGGGGACGGTCCTTTTAACACACTTTAAAGTGTGTTAAAAGGACCGTCCCCATTACACACGGGATAGTTTTATATCAAGGGAGGTGAAGACCCGGCTGATTAATTGGCTAGGTGGCATATGGCAAATAGCATGACTGGATTTGGACGGGGCGAGGCAAGTGTAGGTGGCTATCAGTTTTCTATTGAGGTGAGATCTGTTAACCATCGGTTCTTAGAGATCATAGTGAGGACCCCTCGGCATCTTATTGGTTTTGAGGAACAAATACGTAAAACACTACAAGGGAAATTCCAACGCGGTCGGATTGAAGTACATGTTAATGTGGTGGAAACTGAAGGAATGAAGAGATTGGTGAAGGTTGACAAAGATTTAGCACTGTCGTATGATAAGACATTGAAGGACCTCGCCCTAACTCTAAATACAGCGTATGAAACGGATATTTACCGTTTAGTCGCTTTCCCGGAGGTTCTTTCGGTTGAGAGTTCTGAACTAGCTCTTGATACTTTGTGGGGCGCGTGCGCTGAGGCCCTTAGCCGTGCAACCGATTGTTTTGGGCAGATGCGCAGTATTGAAGGTGAAAAACTAACAAATGATCTACTACTTAGACTTGATCTCATTACAAGGTATCTGAAACTGATTGCTAAGCGCGCTCCCTCTGTTGTAACAGATTATCAAGCACGTTTACAGGAACGCATTCAGTCGCTCATGGGCGAGGTTGAATTGGATGAGACTCGACTGGTCAACGAAGTGGCATATTTTGCGGACCGCGCATCGATCGCGGAAGAGTTAGTTCGCTTTGAAAGCCATTTAGCTCAAGGGCGTGATGCACTGAGAAGTAACGACTCGGTTGGACGCAGACTTGATTTTTTAGTTCAGGAAATGAACCGAGAAATCAATACCATTGGTTCAAAAGCTAATGACTTGGAAATTGGGCAACAGGTAGTTAGTGTGAAAAGTGAATTGGAAAAAGTGCGCGAGCAAATCCAGAATCTAGAGTGATGGAGGATTCATCTTGGACATTAAGCTCATTAACATCGGGTTCGGCAATATCGTATCGGCCAACCGAATTATATCAATCGTAAGTCCTGAATCCGCCCCGATTAAACGAATTATTCAAGAAGCGCGGGATGCGGGTATGCTCATCGATGCGACTTATGGCCGACGGACACGCGCCGTGATTATCTGTGACAGTCATCATGTGATTCTATCTGCAGTCCAACCTGAAACAGTGGCTAATCGGCTTTCGACAAAAGAGTCCAATAACCACGTAGAAGATCCGGCAGACTAGGGGTGTAGTGTGGAAATAAATCAAGGACTATTAATTGTTTTATCTGGACCTTCTGGCGCAGGCAAAGGGACAATTTGTCAAGAACTTTTACGCCAAATGCCCAACCTGAGATATTCCGTCTCGTCGACTACAAGGTGTCCTCGTCCAGGTGAACTGGAAGGTATCCATTATTATTTTCGTCCGAGGCAAGAATTTGAGGCTATGCTGGCCAGTGATGAATTGTTAGAATGGGCCGAGTTTTGTGATAATTATTATGGAACACCACGATTTGCTGTTGAACAAGCGCTACGGGAAGGACTGGACGTTATCCTAGAGATTGAAATTCAAGGGGCGCTGCAAATCAAACAACGGTTTCCACAAGGGGTTTTTACCTTTATTGTACCACCTTCCTTGGATGTTCTATCTGAACGTATTCACAAACGAGGAACTGAGACTGAGGAAGTCATTCAAAAACGCTTAGCTAAAGCTGTTCAAGAACTGGAATATGTGAGTGAGTATGATTACGTAGTTGTTAATGATGAAGTTCCAGTGGCTGTCGATAAACTCAAGAGCATCTTAGTCGCAGAAAAATGTCGGGTTAAACGAAAACCGTTTGTTTTTAAGGGGGAGTTTATTAATGAAACAACCTTCACTTGATTTGCTAATGCGTAAAGTGGATAGTAAGTACACATTGGTCGTAGTTGTGGCCAAGCGGGCTCGTGCAATAATGGAAGAGGCAAAGCATGAGGATTTAGCTAAGGGTGTGAAGCCGGTCAGTATTTCACTCGAAGAGATTTCTCATTCTAAATTCAACTATGAATGCACCCCGGAAGAAATTGAGTAATGTTTACAGAACGAAGAATTCTCGTTGGAGTTACCGGCGGAATTGCAGCTTATAAGGCAGCGGAAGTTGTTAGACAGCTACGTAAGTTGCATGCCCAAGTACATGTCGCTATGACGAAGTCAGCAACAGAATTTATTACGCCACTAACACTGCAGAGTCTTTCGTCGAACCCTGTGTATGTAGATCTCTTTGACGAGCCTAAACTTTGGAATGTCGAGCATATTTCTTTGGCGGAGCACGTTGATGCAGTCATTCTGGCTCCCGCTACGGCCAATATATTGGCAAAAATGGCGATGGGGTTAGCAGATGATTTTCTTTCGACAGTTCTTTTAGCAACTCGCGCACCAATTTTTGTGGCACCGGCCATGAATCATGCGATGTATCACCATCCTGCCACACAAGCCAATTTGGCACTCCTCAAGGATCGAGGGATTCACGTCATCGGACCCGACACAGGCTTTCAAGCGTGTGGAACCGAGGGGGACGGACGCATGAGTGAACCAGTGGAGATCGTTGAAGCTGTGGCTCGGTCTTTTGCTGGGTTGAATTGGCTAAAAGGGAAAAAAGCGCTAGTGACTGCGGGTGGAACCCAAGAACCACTTGATCCAGTTCGTTATCTAGGTAACAGGAGTTCAGGTCGGATGGGGTATGCTATTGCCCAGGCACTACAGGAAGCTGGTGCGGAAACCATCCTCGTCAGTGCGCCAACCGATTTACCAACTCCTTATGGAGTGACCAAAATATCGGTGCAGACCGCGCTCGAGATGTACGATGCAGTCTTGGGGCTTTTTCCTGAAATGGATGTTGTCATTAAAGCGGCAGCGGTTGCGGACTATCGCCCAGCGGTTGAGGCAGAACAAAAAATTAAAAAAACAGGGACAAGCCGTACCCTTGAGTTAGTCCCGAATCTAGATATTTTAGCTGAGCTTGGGCGAATGAAAACGTCCCAGGTTCTTATTGGGTTTGCAGCTGAGACGGAGAACCTTATGGCAAACGCCCAGCATAAAATGCAAAAGAAGAACGTGGACCTACTTGTAGCCAATGATGTCACCAAGCCAGGTGCTGGTTTTGGTTGCCAAACTAACATTGTCAATTTTCTCTTCCCTGACGGAAAGAGAATAGATCTCCCTCAGATGAGCAAACTTGAGGTTGCCCGACATCTCGTTCATGAGATTGCCAGCCTCCTCGGTATTCAAACAAAGGAGTGAACTTAATGGCTAAAAAATTATTTACGTCAGAGTCTGTGACCGAAGGGCATCCAGATAAGATCTGCGATCAAATCTCAGATGCTATTTTGGATGCAATTTATGAGTTAGATCCCAATGCTCGAGTCGCCTGTGAAACGACCGTAACAACTGGCTTGGTTCTAGTCAGCGGTGAGATCACGACCACGTGCTATGTGGATATTCCGCATGTTGTTAGGGAGACCGTACGTTCAGTTGGGTATACTCGGGCCAAATATGGCTTTGACGCCGATACCTGTGCAGTTTTAACCTCGATTGGAGAACAATCTGCCGATATTGCGTTGGGTGTGAATCGGTCTTTGGAATCAAAAACTGGTGAAATGACCGATAGTGATATCGAAGCAATCGGGGCCGGTGACCAAGGAATGATGTTTGGCTATGCGACGAATGAAAGTGAAAGCTACATGCCGACTCCTATTGATTTAGCACACCGTTTGGCACGTAAACTCAGTGAAATGCGTAAATCGGATTTTTTAAGCTACCTACGTCCAGATGGTAAAACCCAGGTTACCGTGGAATATGAGGATAATAAACCAATTCGTGTGGATACGGTGGTTATCTCTACTCAGCATCACCCAGATGTTACTCAAGACCAAATCCGACGTGATTTGTTGCAATATGTTGTGTATCCTACCATTCCCAGAGAGCTTTTAGATGAGGATACCAAGTATTTTATTAACCCAACGGGTCGTTTTGTCATCGGAGGACCCCAGGGGGATTGCGGTCTGACGGGACGCAAAATTATAGTAGACACCTATGGCGGGATGGCTCGCCATGGCGGCGGTGCATTCTCAGGTAAGGACCCCACAAAAGTCGACCGTTCAGGCGCTTATGCGGCACGTTATGTGGCTAAAAATATTGTTGCTGCAGGGTTAGCAGATCGTTGCGAAATCCAAATAGCCTATGCCATTGGAGTAGCCCGTCCAGTATCCGTTTCTATTGAGACGTTTGGAACGGGAAAGATCGCCGATGATAAGATCACTGAATTGATCTTGCAAACGTTTGATCTTCGTCCTGCAGGGATTATTAGGGCTTTGGATCTTCGTCGACCGATTTACCGTCAAACGGCGACTTATGGACATTTTGGAAGAACTGACCTCAACCTGCCCTGGGAGAAAACTGACAAGGCAGAGGGCTTGCGCAAACTTGCTGGACTATAATAATTAGAAGTAGAGTATTAAAAAGGGGCTGAAACAAACTCGTTTAAAGTTTGTTTCAGCCCCTTTTGTGGCCAGAATTCTAGACAAATTAGTGGTATGATAATCGAAACTGTAGTATATTAGATCATATAATTGAGGCATTGCTGCAATGTGTTATAGAGATAGTCGTTGGTCTCTAGAAAAATTTATTGAAAAAGTAGGGGATGGGTAATGGACATAATCGGTGAAGAACCTCTAGAAACTGATAGCATAGAACAAGAATGGTTGAAGGATCTGCGCAAAACGGTCGCGAGAGTCTTGCCAATTCCCTATTATCGAGAACGCTTTGGAGCAGTAGGAATCGTTGAAGCTGAGGATATTCAATCTCTTCAAGATTTCCAACGACTCCCTCTAACGACGAAAGAGGATTTGCGTAAAAATTATCCGTTTGGGCTTTTTGCCGAACCTATGGAAAACATTGTTCGTCTTCATGCATCTTCAGGAACAACGGGTAAGCCAACCGTCGTGGGGTATACAAGTAACGATATTGAGCTCTGGGCAAAGATCGTAGCCAAGGAACTTGAGCGATTAGGTGTCACTAAGAAGGATGTTGTTCAGATCGCATACGGATACGGATTGTTTACCGGGGGGATGGGACTACACTATGGCTGTGAGGAGCTTGGTGCCATAGTTGTTCCCATATCCGGAGGAAATACAGCGCGGCAGTTAATGTTGATGAGAGATTTTGGGACGACCGTGTTGGCGTGTACGCCTTCCTATGCCTTATATTTAGCGGAAAGTCTTGAAGAATCGGGAATATCACGAGACGAATTAAAGCTAAAGTTTGGCGTTTTCGGTGCAGAACCTTGGTCCGATGGCATGAGGGAACAAATTGAAGCTCGCTTGGGCATTAAAGCATTTGATATTTATGGGCTTAGTGAAACTATGGGACCGGGTGTGGCCTTAGAGTGTCTGGCTCAGCAGGGATTACATATTGACGAACATTTTTTTCCAGAAATTTTGGACGCAGAAGGAAATCCTTTACCTGTTGGCGAACGAGGAGAGTTAGTGATCACTAGTTTGGAAAAAGAGGGCTTTCCAGTTTTGCGCTACCGAACCAAAGACTTGACCGCCTTACATTATGGTACGTGTTCCTGCGGACATGTCGGCTGGACCATGGAACGCGTCTCGGCTAGGGTAGATGATATGTTAATCATTCGAGGGGTTAATGTCTTTCCGAGTCAAGTTGAAGAGGCAATTCTGTCCTTGGGTGGCTTTGAACCACATTATCTACTGGTCGTTTATCGTGAGGGTAGCTTGGATCAACTAGAAGTTCAAGTGGAAGTCAATGAAACTAGTTTCTTTGACGAAGTACGAGAATTGGAAGGACGTCAAGAACGCCTCAAGAAAAGTATTGAAGACATTCTAGGAATTTCCGTTCGCATTCGTCTTGTAGAACCAAAAAGTATACCACGGAGTGAAGGTAAGGCAGTTCGAGTCATCGATAAACGTCGGTAGGGGAGGGTATTAATAATGTTACAATTATCAATCTTTCTGGAAAATGCAAAAGGACGGTTGGCTGAGGTGATAAGTCTTCTCGCCGAACTAAATGTAAATCTGCGAGCCCTATCATTGGCGGATACCAAGGACTATGGGGTGCTACGAATTATTGTGGATGAACCTGAAGCAACTACAGAGAAATTACGTGAACGAAAAGTCGTGGTTTCCTTAACACCCGTCTGGGTACTTAAGGTTCCAGATCGCACTGGGGGACTAGCAGAAGTACTCAACCAACTCGTCAAAAAGGATGTTGTCGTAGAGTACATGTATGCTTTTGTAGAGAAAGAGAATCACCAGGCCCAAGTTGTCCTTAGAGTTCAGGACAAAGCTATTATGGAGAAGGCTATGCAGGAAATTAATTTGCCGTTTAAGTAACCATCTGAAACGCACAAGGAGCCTATCGTCGAAAGACGATAGGCTCCTTGTGTTATTGGTACAGTTCAGATTCCCATCTCAAGTGCGAAAAACGGGATTAGTCATGTTTCACTCTTATACTGTATCTTTATCCTTAATTCTTTTTATTCTGTTTCCCTAGGCTTGTAGTTTTGACAGGCTCAGGTTGCCCTTTCAGGACGAGGTTTAAGGTAATCCCAACGATGGTCGCCCAGGCTACTCCGTGTTGAGGCAACCCGATACCTAGGGCGAAGATGACGGAAGCAATGATGAGGTTCTTGGTATCCGAGAAATCTACTTTAGCTTCGATCAGAGTTCGTAAACCTGTCGTACCGATCATCCCGAAGAGGAGGATGGTGACGCCACCCATAACCGCTGTTGGAATGGACATGATCGCTGCTTGTAAAGGGTTAATCATACTAAAGATAATAGCAAGAATTGCAGCAATCCATATGTTGAAGGTGCTGTATACTTTTGTTACGGCAAGTACCCCTATGTTCTCACCGTAGGTAGTAACGGGAGGGCCTCCTAGGAAACTGGCTACGGCTGTGGCTAGGCCATTGCCGAGAAGGACTCGATGAAAGCCTGGATTTTTAATAGGATCGGAATGAGTAATATTTCCTAAGACAATCATATGTCCTAAATCTTCGATAATGGTAACTAGGGCAAGCGGAGCCATTATTAATATCGCTACCTTATCAAGTCTAGGAAGCTGAAAACCGCTTCCTAGTGCGACCGGGAAAACAAACAGTTGATCGAAGGAGGCATAAAATGCCTTTAGATCGACAATGCCCATGACAGCTGCGACGATATACCCGGCAACAATTGCTATTAGGATGGGAATGATCTTGAGAAAGCCTTTAGCATATACAGAGAGTAAAGCTGCAACGGCTAACGTAAAAGCGGCAATCGGCCAGTTTCCTGAGGCCATACTAATTGCCACTGGAGTCAAGCTTAAGCCGATGATCGCGACGACTGGGCCGGCAACGATGGGAGGTACAATTTTGTGAATCCAGCTGGTCCCAAAGACAGCCATGAGAAGATAGAGAATGATATACACGACACCGACTGCTAAAACGCCACCCATAGCCCCAGCGGGATTATTATTCGTCTGAACGAAGGTGGTTAAGGCCGCAATGTAGGCAAACGATGAACCGAGATAAGCGGGAACGCGACTTTTAGTTAGTAAAAGGAATATTATCGTGCCGATCCCCGAAGAAAGTAGTGCGACTGAGGGGCTGAGCCCTGTTAAAAAAGGGACAAGAACTGTTGCGCCAAACATGGCAAAGACGTGTTGCAAACCCAGAGGGATCGCTTGGGTTAGGGGGAGTCTTTCGTCGATTTGAACTTCTGTAGACATGGTATTCCTCCTCTTTCTTAAAGAAAACTTGGTAAAACAAAAAACCTCTTCCCTGTACGCAAGCAAGGAAGAGGTATCCATGTTGAATTCATGGTCGCCATTCCCTTCTTAGTCTCACGGGACTAATTTAAAGGTTCAAGGATTTAACTTTTTAGATCATATCATAATTCATTCCATTTTGACAAGAGATTATTAATTTCTTGTCAAATGTAATTTATACTACTAAGCTTAGTCTTGAGTGGGTCATGGAATGGTGAGGCTCCCACTTCTTGTAAGTGGGAGTGGTCGAGTTCACTTGAGTTTAGGAGCCTTTAAAACTGAGGTGTTTAATCCAAATATTAAGTCGATCTTTGTTCTCAATAATCTTATCAGCTAATTTTGTACCAACATAACGATAGTAATTCCCGCCGTCTTTCCTACAGAAATAATTGTGAGTTTCAATGAAACTAACACTCGCACCGACTCGATGGAGTAAGGGAATAATATTTGTTTTATAAATATCAAAGCCCTCGATTGATCGTTCAAATTCTGCCCCTAAGTTTGAAGTACTCCAAGCTTTAGGTCCTTTTTCGGGTTTAATCTCATAGACACGCCTTAAAAATTCAAAGGGGAAAGCACCTACTGAAAATACAATTATTGGTTTATATTCAAAGACAATCTCCCGGAACAACTCAATTTCTTTAACAACTTCTGGGCCCCACCAATTTAAAGTATTGGGAATAATTGTACTATTGCTAACAGCCTTCCTGTAATAAATATTTGCTGTTTCAATTCTTGTATTCAGTTCTCTATATACTTTGTCCTGAATTTCAGCTAAAACTGGAGTCCAATTGTCGTGGCTAATAGGGTTTTTTGGGTTAGATAATACCCAAATCGGGAAACTTCTTTCCCCCCACTCTCTCTTCATCTTCTATCAATCCCCTCATTACTAGAGTTAGGCTGCTAAAAATAATGGGTTGTGAAAATGCCCTACCTATTAGTCTTAAAGGAATTATAAAACCTTTTGCTGCAACTAATGAAGCTTAAGCAGTGCCCCCAGTTGTAGCAAAAGGCTAAGTCTACTGATATCACCTAAAACTTGTGAATCCTTAATTTAAGCAGTCTGCTTCTTCGGTTTAGAAACGACAATCCCTAGACCATCACAGATGTAGAACAGTCCAAAACCATACCACATGGTGTATAGAAGGTAGAAGCTGAGTAGGAAGATAAGACTAAGTTTATTATCACTTACCTGCTTTATTTCAACTCCGTAGTAATTGTAGGCAGGCTCAACGGCCTTTTGCTGTACTTTAATCAAGGCCGCTCCCTCTTTAAACTGTGATTTAGCTTTCATTGCGGTTTCAATTTTCTTTAAGGAGCTGTTCCAGTTGTAGGTCGCCTCACGACCATCGTAACCATATTTTGTTTCCAGTGCTTTACTATCATTGTGATACATGAAGTCACTGTCAGCCACGGCGGCGCCTAAGATTTTGCCGAAATCTCCGTCGATGGTCACCGAAGATTCTTTAACAGACGCACTTACACCGGCTGTAGTGTACAATTTCCCCCATTTTACGGCATTTTCAGGTGATGAAGCTTTAATTGTGAAGTTGATGTTTTTTCCCTTTTGACTCTCAGCAACTAGTTGAGCGTCCTTGATAAAATAGGCTGATCCTTTAGATAAAGAGTTAAACATATCATCGGCGTATTCCAGGCCATTCCTGCCGTTACCGAAATTGGGGGACATCATGCCAACATAGCATAGGACAAAGCTCAGAAGCATGACCATACCGATGGAAAAAGTCTTTTTATTTCGAACTATACTCATTGGGAAACACCTCCTTTGGTTGCCTTTGCTGAAGCAGCATCCTCAGCTGACTCAGCCCGAAGCCTCGGTATATTAATGATAAAGGTACCTATGATCCAGAAGGCGAATATGGAAATCAGCCCGAAGAATAACCATACCCCTATCTTGGTGATTATCGCGCCAGCAGAGGCAGTCAAAGTTATATAGCCCATTTGGGTCAGTTTCTCAGGCAAAGCAAAAAGTCTGTTGACAAAACCCGCCAAGATTGCCAATGCGTAGAAAGCTTTGATCGTTGTACCGGGGACCACCTTGGTGGTGATGGCGCCAATTTGGATCCCTAATAACGAACCTAGCAACATACCCATAGCTAGTGTGTAAAACACATAACCATAGACAGCGTATTGCGTTATGGAACCGTAACCAGCTGTGAAGATAATTTGAAATATATCCGTGCCCACAGTGGTAGTGGTGGAAATCCCTAACCCGTATACAAACATTGGGAAGGTAACGAAACCGCCGCCAACACCGAGTATGGAAGCTAAAAGGCCCGTCACAGCCCCGCAGATTGCTACAAAAACGCCGGATATCTTTCTTCCACCGGGGACTACGTGCTCATCAAATTTAATCATCGGTCCAAAGTTAATGGATTGCAGCTTAGCTCCTATTGCTGGCATTTCCTCTGGTCCACCGTGTACGTCGCCGCCGCCCTTAGTTTTCCGAGTTTTAATATACTCGCTCAGAGCGAAGAAGCCTAGGAAGCCTAACAGAACCACGTATATTGAACTTATTACGAAATCGCTCATTATAGGATTATAGTTATATAATGCACGATTTAACTTACCACCGCATGTCACGCCCATTCCAGAACCAATTAAAAAGGCTACCGCTAGACCCACATGAACGTTCCCCATTTTCTTGTGTAGGGTAGTGCCCATGATTGCCTTGGCAAAGATGTGAAACATATCAGTACCGACTGCCAAGATTCCCTTTACTCCTAGGCTCATCAGCGCTGGGGTGATGACAAAGCCCCCGCCTGCCCCGATGGCACCTGTGATAAGACCTGCGATGACACCGACTGCTATGGAACCGTAAAAAGTAGCGGGTGAAAAAAAGGACGGCCCGAAGGCTGCTTTACCGCCAATAAAGGCTGGTAGTGATGCCGCATGGGCTAATGCTGGAATGAGTAAGGGCAGAGCCATTACGAATAATATTAATAGCTTCTTCCGATTTTTAATAATATCCAAAGAAGTCTGGATCTCCCACTGGGCATGCGCCCTGGAGGCGTACATAAAAGAGTTGTACAAACTTTTCATTCTGATTTTCCCTCCTCCATTTTAGACGTAGTCACTTTTCCGGAGATTAATTTATGATATAATTACTGTGTCAGATTTTTGGTAGCCTATTTTGGCTGCCTTTTTTCTTCATCGAAACCAAACGACATTGACTTTTCCTTTCTCTAGAATTATTTCACAAGTAAAGATTAGCATTACTATCAGAAAGGTGTCTACAGTGTAACCGTATCTCTATACGCATGGATTTATATGACCAATCCACTAGTATTTGTGGTTTAATGTCGAATTCGTTAGGTTCTTGTAAAAATATAGTTCAGGTTATACTGCGTATATATTTTATTGATTCAAATTTAAAGCAAAGGTATTCAAAAGTTTGATGGTTTTTGGATAACAAAATTCTTGATTTCTATTGAGCCTAGATTGGGAAAGGCACATATGTGTGGCTTTGTACCGTTCCAATAGATCGTCTCCTCCCAAGATCGATAACTTCATAAAACAATTTTTTAAATATGAATACTTAATCGTGACTATTAGAATTCCTGATCATACACTTGTCCAATTCTAGTAATAAAATCTGTAGATTAATATTATAAATTAAGGAGGCGTCGTAATGTTTCGTTATGCTGAAGTATTAATAGATGTAGTAAACCGGCGCCTAGATCAAAGTTATCATTATTTTATTCCAGAAACTCTTGAGTTGAAGATAGGGATGCGGGTTCTCGTTACCCTTCAGAGCCGCAAGGTTCAGGGGCTGGTTGTGAATTTGACGAATGATCTACCAGAGGAACTGACGTCTGTGAATATCAAACCCGTGTTAGAGAGTGTGGGAAAGGACAGTCTCGTCCCTCCCAATTTGATCGAACTCGCCCATTGGTTGGCACAAACGACTATTTGTTCAATTGCTCAAAGTTTACATACGGTGTGGCCGCTACTCAAGGGAAAAGTGGAGGAGTGGGTTATTCCACTAGCATCCCTTAAAGACCCGGATGTTCAGACCATACAGTGGTTAGATCCTGATGCCTTCCGAGCGATTAAAGTTCTTAACCGAGCACGAAATAAGGGGATTTCGCTTAATACCTTTATTAAAAGAGCGGATATTTCGGAGGCGACCCTCGAAAAGCTTATCCAGCAAGGGTGGGCAAAAAAGGAAACGCGATTTGTATCGATAGGGGAAGGCTCTGTGAAGAAAACATCCCTAGGCGGTAGGTCGTTAGAGGCTGAGATTTCGACGGCTAGAGGCTACGAATTAACCGGGGAGCAAACGACAGCGGTGAATAATGTGTTGTCAGCCCTAAAGGAAGGTTCGTCCCACACTATTTTGTTGCACGGAGTGACGGGTAGTGGAAAAACAGATGTTTATCGTGAATTGATAGCTCAGGTACTCGCTCAAGGCGGAGCTGCAATTCTTCTTGTCCCAGAAATTTCCTTGACCTCTCAAGTTGCTAAGTATTTCGAAACTCAATTTGGCGACCAAGTAATTGTTTTGCACTCTGGCGTACGACCGGGAGATAAAATGAAAGCCTGGGAGGATATTTTGACTGGTCATAAGCGGATCGTCATTGGGGCTCGCTCCGCTGTATTTGCACCTCTCTTGAATTTGCGTCTCATCATATTAGATGAGGAACATGATGGTGCATATAAGCAAGATGAGAACCCCAAATATCATGCACGAGATGTCGCTCGCAAACGTATGGAACAGCTAAAGGGCGTCGTCTTGCTCGGGAGTGCAACGCCATCCTTGGAAGCATACGCTGCAGCACAATCGGGTAAAATCAGCTTACTAACCATGACTAAGAGAATCGGAGAAAGCACGCTACCCCCAGTTGAGATCGTAGATATGCGGGAGGAACTTATACAAGGAAATCGCAGTATGTTTTCCCTCCTGTTGCAACAAAAACTTAGGGAACGGTTAGAGCGCGGCGAGCAATCAATGCTTTTTCTGAATCGTAGAGGATATTCTACCTTTGTGGCTTGTCGAGAATGTGGTTATGTAGTCAGTTGTCCTAATTGCGATATAACCCTGACATATCATAGCCAAGGACAGGCTATGCGCTGTCATTATTGTAACCACAAAGAACTTCCTCCCCTTACCTGTCCCAAATGTGCTAGTCGGTATATTCGTTTTTTTGGGCAGGGTACACAGCGTGTAGAAGAAGATTTGCAGGGCTTACTTCCAGAGGCGTCCATATTGCGATTGGACTTTGATACCACACGCTCTGGAGAGGCGCATCGGACTATCCTGGATAGTTTTCGACGTCAAGAAGCGTCTATCCTGGTAGGAACTCAGATGATGGCCAAAGGACTTGACTTTCCAAATGTCACATTGGTTGGGGTCATCGCTGCAGATCAGACACTCAATATGCCCGACTTTAGGGCTAGAGAACGAACGTTTCAACTTTTAACTCAGGTTGCAGGTCGAGCGGGGCGGAGCACAAAGCCGGGTGAAGTTGTAATTCAGACCTATTCTCCAACAGATGGCGCTATCATGCGTGCTGCGCAGCATGATTTCTTGGGCTTTTTCTGGGAAGAAATACGCTATCGAAAAGAACGGAAATACCCGCCGTATACCCATATTGTTCGCGTTCTGTTGCTACATGAGAAGGAGGAGCGAGTCATAAAAGGAGCCAACGAATTGGGGGCTTGCCTAATGCAGGGAATGCAAGATCCAAAATATGGGAATAATGAATTAGATATTCTGGGGCCAGCACCGGCGGTATTAACCAAGCTTAAGAATCAATGGCGCTGGCAAATATCTGTCAAAGGGAGGCGTCTGGATCTACTCAGGGCATTCTTACATCAAGGGGTCCAACGTTTTAGCAAAGGTCCAGCCAGCAGTGGAGTTATCTTGAACATCGAAGTTGATCCACTTTCGAGCTAGATGAGTTTAAAGAAGAAATTTAATGGTTCCACCTGCATGTATCCTCGACTTAGGGGCTAGTCATAGGATACAATAATATACGATGCGAGAGGTGGGAGGCGCGAAACCGAACCTTGGACTTCGACCATAGGTTCGAGCCAAGCGCATCGGCGTTGAGTCTCGATGTAGAAGGGAGAAAAAGGGCATGGCTGTATATAAAATTGTAGAAATAGGCGCAGAGGTATTGCGTGAAAAGGCAAAAGAGGTAAAAGAGGTTAATTCGACAATAATTAAACTTTTAGATAACATGATAGATACAATGCATGAAGCCGATGGTGTAGGGTTAGCGGCCCCTCAAATTGGGGTCTCTAAGCGCGTTGTTGTTGTTAAAGTTGACGACGAGTTGGTTGAACTTATTAATCCTGTTATTTCCGAAAAAGAGGGAGAGAACAGTGCTGAGGAAGGGTGCCTTAGTATCCCTAATATCACAGGGGATGTAATTCGGGCTGCTAAAATCCGAGTGCAGGGCCTAAATCGTGAAGGAAAAATGTTGGATTTTCAGGCTGAGCGCTTGTTGGCTCGGGCGTTGCAACATGAGATTGATCACCTAGAGGGGATATTGTTTGTCGATGTGGCCAAGAAGACATATCGAAGTTAAGTGGGATCGCTTATCTGCACACGTCTGCGAGTTACGCCGCTGACAAGCTGGACAGTTCGCGAGCACGCCATAACCTCTGGGCAAACTGCATGTGCGGCCGCTCCTTGCCATCCATGGCACCGCGGCATCAGTCCATCCATGGACAAGTCCCAATGGCGCGCTACGGGGCGCGAACCGTCGGCGCTTGTCTGGACCGCGGCTTCACTTACGCATCCGCTTAGCAGAAAAGCGCTCCTCGGGCTGGGGTACGGGTTACGAAGAACGGAGAACGATAGAACGATAGAACGATAGAACGATAGAACGATAGAACGATAGAACGATAGAACGATAGAACGATAGAACGATAGAACGATAGAACGATAGAACGATAGAACGATAGTATGACAGTATGGTGACCAGAGAAGGGGGGGGAAGTATGCGTTTAGTTTTTATGGGTACACCGGATTTTGCTGTGCCTTCTTTACGGGCTTTGGTTGAGGGAGGGTATGATGTGGTTGGGGTCTTTACACAACCGGATCGACCGGCTGGTAGAGGTAAAAAGTTAAAACCAAGTCCCGTTAAAGTAGCCGCGGAAGAGCTGGGCTTAGCTGTTTTTCAACCTGATAAGATAAAAACACCTGATGGAATCCAGCAGCTTCGGTCCTTAGCCCCGGATGGCATTATTGTTGTTGCTTACGGACAAATTTTATCGAGGGAAATTTTGCAGTTGCCCCCAAAAGGGTGTATCAATGTTCATGCTTCGTTGCTCCCAACATATCGTGGGGCAGCACCTATTCATTGGGCTGTCATGAGGGGGGAACCTCATACAGGAGTGACCACCATGATGATGGATGAAGGTTTGGATACAGGAGACATTTTACTGAAATGTGAAGTGCTAATTTCAAAGGAAGCAACTACTGGAGAAATCCATGATGAGTTAGCTTCGGTAGGTGGAAAACTTCTCATAGTCACGTTAAAGGAGTTGGAAGCAGGGAGCTTACAGGCAACACCACAAACTGGTATATCAAATTATGCACCCCTTCTGAAACGTGAACATGAACGTATAGATTGGTCGGGTAAGGCGGCTGAATTGCATAATCAAATTAGGGGGTTGAATCCTTGGCCAGGAGCGTTTGCGACCTTTCGGGGAGAAAACCTTAAAATCTGGAAAAGCACTCCCTTCCTATTATCGGATCAGGATTTGGAGACGGAAGATCGGAAGTTCGAACCTCGAACCTCGAACCTCGAACCTCGAGTTGATCCAGGTCAAATTCTGCGGGTACTAGAGGATAGTTTAGTAGTTCAGACTGGGGATGGAGTCCTTCGAATTCTAGAAGTCCAACCAGCTGGGAAACGCGCCATGTCAGCCAGGGATTTCTTCAATGGTCGACATGGTCAGGTAGGAGAAAAATTAGAGTGAAAACGGAGGTCAGATTATGATTTTATGGGATAACACAATTCTTCTCTTAATTCCAGCAATATTACTCTCTATATATGCCCAGTGGAAAATCTCCTCGTCATACAAACGTTACTCTAAAATACGTTCCCAGTCAGGGCTTACGGGGGCACAGGCTGCGCGAGAGCTCTTGAACAGAAACGGGCTATACGATGTTCGGGTTGAACTAATCGGAGGAAAGCTTTCCGATCATTACGATCCGCGCACCCGGATCATTAGTCTTAGTCAAGATGTCTATCAGGGTAGCTCACTTTCCTCTCTGGCAGTAGCCGCCCATGAAACGGGGCATGCGCTTCAACACGCTTCAGCGTATGTTCCGATGACACTGAGGTCTTCCTTTGTCCCGGTCGCAAACCTCGGCAGTGGGGCTGGTCCAATCTTGATCATGCTGGGTCTTTTCATACCAAGTTATGGTTGGCTTCTTGAGTTCGGTATTTTAGCCTTTTCGTTTGCTGTGCTCTTTCAGATTATTACGCTTCCCGTGGAATTCAATGCGAGTAACAGAGCGTTGGCACTTTTACAGGAGGGTAATATGCTAGGAAGTGAGGAAATACGAGGGGCACGCACTGTACTAAATGCAGCAGCTTTGACGTATGTTGCGGCCGCGTTAGCTGCAGTGCTTACATTAATGCGCTTTATTTTGATTTCCCGAGGTAGAAGCAATGATTAAAGAGACGGCCCGAGGGATGGCGGTCCATATGCTGACGCGCGTTGAGACACAAGGGGCATACGCTAATCTTTTGCTTCAGAAGAATATTATTAGATTAACGGATTCTAGAGATCGCCAATTTGTGACGTTGTTGGTGAATGGTACTCTCAAACACCGGTTAACCCTAGATTACACCTTGCGTTTGCATTTGAGTAAACCAATGTCGTCGCTTCCGCATGAAATCAGGGCTATCTTGCGAATCGGCGCTTTCCAACTACTTTTTGTGGATAAAGTTCCGGATGCAGTAGCAGTCAATGAATGTGTGGAATTAGCGAAACCCTTCCCCAAATTCACGGGATTGGTAAACGGGGTTTTGCGCAAGGTTATGACTAAGGCGTGGGATTTCCCATGGCCGGATGTGAAACGTGAAACCGTACGTTACCTTTCAGTGCGCTATTCCCACCCTGAATGGATGATTCAACGCTGGCTAAAACGCTGGGGCCTTGAGGAAACGGAGGCTTTGTGTCGAGCTAATAATGAGCCTGCTCAAACGTGGATTCGTACAAATACGCTAAAGATCTCACGTGAAGATCTAAGGGGTCGTCTGACGCAGGAAGGCGTTACCGTTGAACTCGGAACCCGAGTTCCGGAGAGCCTAAGGATCCAACATTTCGGAGCCATTGATCGGTTGGATTGTTTTCAGGAGGGCCTATTCACGGTTCAAGATGAAAGCTCACAACTTGTTGCCCATGTAGTCGATCCCAAACCAAGGCAACGTGTCTTGGATGCCTGCAGCGCTCCTGGTGGGAAGACTACCCATCTGGCTCAAATGATGCAGGATGAGGGAGAAATCCAAGCATTTGACATTCATGAGCAGAAGCTCGAACTCATCAGTCAGTCAGCCCAAAGACTTGGAATTGCGATAATCCACCCTCAAGTTGGAGATGCTCGGAATTTACCGGGAGTAAAACTCGGCTCGCAGCAGCGTGTATTGGTTGATGCTCCTTGTTCCGGCTTGGGCGTTCTTCGACGGAGAGCAGATCTGCGTTGGCAGAAAGAGGAGCAAGACCTTAAAGATTTGCCCTTACTTCAACTTGCTATATTAGAACGAGCTGCGTCTTGTGTTGAAGTGGGGGGAGATTTAATATACTCGACCTGTACAATCGAACCAGAAGAAAATTTTGAATTAGTAAAGACATTTCGTTCAACTCATCCGGAATTTGAACCGGTTAACTTGGCGGAGAGCTTGCCCTTTGCCCTTGAGGACCCGAGAGATATTCAACAAGCGAGTAAAGGGATGCTTCAGCTTTTACCACATCGTCATAACATGGATGGGTTTTTCTTGGCTAAATTTCGTCGTACCAGTCAGTAAGGATAGTTCGCGTCACGGTCAGCGCTTGGCGCTCGCCAAGTTTTCTTTTACAGGGAAGTTTAACTGGAATGAATTGGGTGAATAATAAGTATTATGGTAAATATAGAGCTGCGTGGGTGTTCAGACGATGAATTAATAGAGATTTGTCAGGAAATTGGGTTGAAACGGTTTCGCGCAAGCCAATTATTCCAATGGGTACAACAAAAGGCGGTGCGTACCTGGGAAGAAATGAAAAATATTGGGGAGAGTGATCGGCAAGCATTGAGTTCTCGCCTGAGTCTTTATCCTTTGGAGAGGATTCGAGAACAACGCTCCAAGGATGGCACGCGCAAGTATTTATTCCGTCTTGAAGACGGTGAAACGATTGAGTGTGTTTTGATGGATTATGCGCGAACTAGGTCTCGGGACCGTCATACAGTTTGTGTCTCTACTCAAGTCGGATGCGCGGTAGGGTGCGCATTTTGTGCTACAGGTTTAGAAGGGTTTCGGAGAAACCTTAGTGTCGGAGAAATAGTGGGTCAAGTATTGGATATCACCCATTTTATCCGTCAGGAAGATCCGGAATTTCAGGTGACCAACATTGTCTTTATGGGTATGGGGGAACCCCTTCTCAATTATGAGCAGGTCCTGCAGGCCATTCAACTTTTGAATCAAGCACAGGGGCTAAATATCGGCATGAGGCGGATGACTATTTCTACCTGTGGGGTCGTGCCTAAGATTATTCAACTGGCTAAAGATAACCCCCAAGTGGGACTTGCTGTCTCTCTTCATGCAGCACGGGATGACGCGAGAAATAAGTTGATCCCGATGAACCGTCGTTATCCGCTGACCCAACTTATGGAGGCCTGCCAAGAGTACACAACAATCACGCATCGCCGCATTACGTTCGAGGTGGCCTTGACGTCTGAAAATGCGAATCGAGAGGAAGCCGAGGCCCTTGCTAAATTACTTAAGGGACAGCTTGGACATGTAAATTTGATCCCAGTGAATCCTGTGGCAGGAACTGGCATGGAGCGACCCGATCCAGAGCTCATAAGAAGGTTTGCCCAGGTGTTAGAAGATGCTGGAATTTCTGTTTCATCACGTGAGGAACGGGGGGCGGATATTGACGCAGCTTGTGGTCAACTTCGTCGAAAGTGGGAGGGGTGAGTAATAATGAGCCTATTGGCCCGATTTGAAGGGATGGCCGAATTTCTATTTACCGGAGCTTTCAAAAAAGGCGCTACCCGCCTTCAACCTGTGGAAATTGCCAAAGAACTTGTAAAGGCGATGCTTAGAAATAAGCAGGTCAGCATTTCACAGGTTTATGTACCGAATATCTATCGAGTTTATCTCCATGCCAGCGATTGGGGGCCTTTGGCTAGTTTTGGAGATGTGTTTCTCATTGAACTCTCGAAGTATTTATTTGCGGAAGCGTCCAGGAACGGGTATACATTTTTAAGCAAACCGGCCATTGAATTGCATTCGGATGAGACGGTTAATCCCCGAGAGATGGTTGTCGAAGTTGATTTTGATGACTCTATTGACGTACACTGGGGTGATGAGGAAGAAGCGGAGGTTGTTGATGGACCTGATTGGCGTGAGAGTACAACCATCTTTAAAGACAGTGTTAAGCCAAAATTATCGGATCAGGGTCTTGAAGGAAGGAATCCAGAATACTTTATCGAAATTAAAGAAGGACCAGATATTGGTCAGAAGTTTTCACTGAAGGATGCGGACGTCTTCATAGGCCGCCATGGACAATGTGAGCTTGTTCTCCATGACCCTGAGGTTTCGCGGCGGCATCTAAAGCTTTCGACAGGGGAGAACGGTTGGTGGTTGGACGATTTGGGAAGCACTAATGGTTCCTTTGTTAATGGTCAAAGAATTACGCAGCATACTGCTGCTCCTGGAGACCGTATTCAAATCGGACAGAGTGTACTAGTGATACAGAGGTCGCCTCAGACATGAATATTAACTGGAGTGCTTGTGGGTTTAAGACTCGGACTTCTGGCTTCCGATGTCCGACTAGGAGGGTTGTATGCAATTTATTGTTGTCATAGGACGTCTAGCTTTTGTCGCTCTTATTTACATATTCATATTTCGTATTTTTACGGCACTTATGGCGGATCTTCAAATCAAGGGGATTTTCCAGCGCCCAAATCATGAATATGGACGGTTAGAGGTACTGACTGGGGCAGAAGCGCTTTCTAAAGGGAGTGTTTTCCGGGTGGACGGAAAAGGGCTACGTCTAGGGCGTGGCAAGCATAATGATATTGTATTACCAGATCATTTTGCTTCGATTGAGCATGCTGTTTTTAAGTTGAATAAAGGACTGACTATTGTGGAAGATCTAGGAAGTACGAATGGGACCTGGGTCAATGGAGAGCAAATTCATTCACCAGTGCAAATGGTTCCGGGGGATTATGTGAAAATTGGAAGTATTACCTTCCAATACTCGAGGTGGCAAAATGAGAGTTCTAAGCTTTAGTGAAAAAGGATGTATTCGTAAAAACAATGAAGATTCCTTTCTAGTGTCACCCCAGCAGGGCCTCTATGCAGTGGCCGATGGGATGGGAGGGCATCGTGCGGGAGAAGTGGCTTCTTCGACCGCGTTGCAAGAAGTAGAGAAATTGGTTCCACACTTGCTTGAGTTTGAGGGGCAGGTTTTGGAAGATGGGTTGACTGAAGCCTTTATACAGGCCAATAGAGTCGTCAATGATACTTCAACTAATAAACCTGAGAATGCCGGGATGGGAACGACTTTGACGGTTTTGCTGGTACGCAGCAAGACTGCAGTTGTTGGTCATGTCGGGGACAGCCGGGCTTATTTATGGCGAGATGAGGCGTTGACGTCCTTAACGGATGACCATTCATTAGTTGGGGAACTTGTGCGTTTAGGACAAATCACTCCTGAAGAAGCGGAAAAACACCCACAACGTCATGTACTAATGCGTGCAGTAGGTGCGGACCAAGAGATTAAGGTGGATTGCCGAAGTATACGCATTCAGACCGGAGATGTCTTTCTTTTATGCACTGACGGTTTTTCTAATGTAATTAGCGATCAAGAACTTGTAGAAGAATTTCAAGCACTGAGTCCATGGGAAAGTCGGTTTGAAAAATTACGATTGCTTATCTTAGAACGAGGTGCACCCGATAATTTTACAGCCTTGTGCTGTATATTGGAGTAAGGCCGATGATTCATCGTTTAACCACACGCATTATTATTTTAGGAATGATGTGGCTAGGACTTAGCCTTCTTAAGTGGGAGAGCTTGAGTACGCCACTCTTTACGCAAGCTCTGATTTTTTCTGCCATAGTCCTTCTAGGCTGTGTGATGGAACAAATTCTCCATTATCAAGGAGATCCCTATATCTTACCTGTGGTCCAGGCAATAATGGCTTTAGGGCTCGTGTTCGTAGTGCGAATTAATCCAAATGTTGCTTTGCACCAATTCTGGTGGGCGAACATTGGGCAGTTGATTTTCTACATAGTTTTATGGACGATGCACGATTATCGAAAGTTAGGAAGGTTTAGATACCTATGGGGACTTTTAGCAGTGGCCTTATTGTTGGTCACGTTACTGTTTGGTGCTGAGGAAGGCGGTGCAACAAGCTCGTTCAAATTCCTCGGAATTGGGATTCAACCAGAGGAGTTTGTCAAACTCGCTTTGCTTTTATTTATGGCAACTTATTTGGAAGAAAATGAGGAGTTGTTGCGGGTAGGCACTGTACAGTGGGGGAGATTCTCTTTACCTGACTGGAGAACTTTGGGTCCGTTTATGATCATGGTCGCTTTCATCCTTGGAATTTTAGCTGCTCAAAAAAGTTTAGGGACGGCTTTGGTGTTTTATATGCTCTTCGTGCTTATGCTTTATGTTGTGACCGAGCGGGCCCTTTATTTGGGGATATCCTTTCCAATTCTTCTGCTTACAGGTACCGTAGGGTATATGCTCTTTAGGCATGTGCGTGTTAGAGTTGCGGTGTGGATGAATCCCTGGCTAGATCCTACAGGCGGGGGTTACCAAATTGCTCAATCTTTGTTTGCTATTAGTGGTGGTAAGATTCTAGGAACTGGGTTGGGTAACGGCATTGGAGCCACGACTGTACCAGTGGCAATTAGCGATTTTGTCTTTTCTGTCATTGCGGAAGAACTTGGTTTTGCTGGGGCCATGGCTGTACTAGTCCTGTTTCTCATTGTAGTTATGAGGGCTTTTGCGGTAAGCTTGAGGGCCAAGGATCGGTTCGGTCAAATCATTGCTGCTGGGATTGGAATTCTCCTAGGAACAGAAACGTTGATTATTCTCGCTGGAGTTACTAAACTCCTGCCCTTGACAGGTATACCACTTCCTTGGATAAGTTATGGGGGAAGTTCCCTCATTGTTCACTTTATTTTGCTGGGCGTTTTGCTGAATATCTCAAACGCTACCGCGGTAGCTACCCACAGCAGCAGGAATAAGGGAAGGGAGTATGCAACATGATGAAAGGGGTACGTCGTGTAGCACTTGGCATGGCCTTTAGCTTTTTTATGCTAAGTTTGGGTTTGGTCTATTGGCAGGTGGTCCAGGCAGATACATTGTTGGAAAATCCCGCAAATCGCCGCTTGATACTTATGGAAAAACGCGTGACCCGGGGAGGAATTTACGATCGTAATGGCGAAATACTAGCACAAAACCAGACTTCCAAGGGGAAGACGGTTCGGGTCTATCCCAAAGGAGAAATGTATGAGCCTTTACTCGGGTATTCGAATGTAAAATTTGGTGCCTCCGGGCTTGAAGGAAGCACGGCTGATTGGTTACTGGGAGTCAAGAATGCAACGCCTACCCAAACCGTTCAACAGCTCTTCGCACTTCCCCGCCAAGGAAATGACGTGGTACTTACGTTGGATTCACGTCTACAAGCCATTGCCTATAATGCGCTCAAGGGGAAAATGGGGGCAGCTGTGGCCATCGATCCTCAGACAGGAAAAGTCTTGGCAATGGTAAGTCAGCCCAGTTTTAATCCCACAAACCTTGAAGAGAATTGGACTAATATTAATAGTCGAGTGCAGGAAAGACCGTTTGAAAACCGTGCTTTTTCTCTCTTCCCACCGGGATCAGTCATGAAGGTGGTTACCTCTGCAGCCTTATTTCGAAGTGGGATTAACACCACTGACCTCTACGAAAGTACAGGCTCGGCGATTATTAATGGACAAACCATTAATGAGCAAAACGGCAAGGCATTTGGCTGGGTTAACTATAATATGGCCTTAGCCAACTCTAGTAACGCGTATTTTGCATTATTTGGGGTACAAGCGGGGGATAAGAATTTCCTTTCCGTTGTCAAAGGCTTTGGTTTTGGGCAAAAAATACCTTTCGAACTTGATGTCCGAATGAGTTCTATTACGAAAGCAGACAAACTTCCTGCGAAACTGACGACAAATCTGCTCGCAGCCAGTACGTTTGGTCAAGGTGAAGTTCTAGTTACGCCTTTTCATATGGCATTAATAACTGCAGGTATCGCAAACCATGGGGTTATCATGACTCCATATCTGGTTGAACGTGTTCTAGACCCCACTCAAACCGTCATATTTGAGCAAAAAAGTCAGCCTTGGCTGACTGCGCTTTCTAAAGAGGAAGCCGATAAAATTACAAGCGCGATGGTGACCGCTGTGACCGATGGAACGGCTGCACCCGGTGCTTTGCCAAATATTCAAGTCGCGGGCAAAACTGGTTCAGCAGAACCTGGGGGAGATGTCCTGACGCATGGCTGGTATATTGCTTTTGCGCCAGCTGAGGCCCCACGGATCGCAGTGGCGGTTATAGTGGAAAATGGTGGAACTGGTGGAGGGGCGGCTGCTCCGATTGCACGACAAATCATGCAAGAAGCATTGAACCAGAAAGTAGGTGACAAATTGTGAGTAAAATCTTTGGGGGACGATATGAGGTCTTGGAGCGAATCGGTTCCGGCGGTATGGCGATTGTCTATAAGGCCAAGGATATACTCCTGAACCGTGTTGTAACGATAAAGGTACTCCGAGAGCAGTTTGTCACAGATGAAGACTTTATTCGCCGTTTTCGGAGGGAAGCACAATCTGCAGCGAGTTTGTCCCATCCCAATATCGTATCAGTTTATGATGTGGGTAAAGAAGGCGATACTGAGTATATTGTCATGGAATACGTCGAGGGCCGTAATCTTAAAGAAATCATACGAGAGTATGCTCCACTTTCTACCGATCAATCGATTAACCTTGGGCGGCAAATTACTATGGCCATACAAAATGCTCATGAGCACCATATAATTCATAGGGATATTAAACCGCACAACATCTTGGTGACTGAGGACGGACATGCTAAGGTCACGGACTTTGGGATTGCACGGGCCGTATCTTCGGCTACAGTGACCCATACTGGAGATATCATAGGTTCGGTTCATTACTTGTCGCCAGAACAAGCTAAAGGATTGCAGAGTAACGAGCAATCGGACATCTACTCCTTAGGGATCGTTCTTTATGAATTGATCACTGGTAAAGTTCCGTATGACGGAGAAACCCCGATTACTATTGCGCTAAAACATCTCCAGGAGCAGGCCGTACTGCCCAGTAAGATAAATCCACGGATCGAGAAAGAATTCGAAGCTGTAATAATGCGAGCAATTGCAAAGTCGCCCGAGCAACGCTACTTATCGGCAAAAGATCTTTTGGCAGATCTGGACCACATTCAGGCTGGTCGACCGATTTCGAGCGTAGCGATCCCTCTTACGGATGACTCGGAAGCAACCCAGACTCACAAAGGAATGGGCAAGATTTTAGCGCCCATCCAGACAAAGGACTCTGCAATTGGGGGGAAACCCTCCACAACTAAGACCGACAAGAAAGACCGTCGGAAATGGATAGTGGGGGGGCTCGTACTTCTCTTTCTCTTACTTGGAGGACTGGCGTTAATGAACTATATGACAGTGGGTCAAACTACCGTCCCTAACGTTGTCGGAAAAACATTGCCCGTGGCTGGGGGCTTCATTAAAGATGCCAAACTTACTCTGGACCCAATTGTAATTGAAGAGTTCAGCGATACCATCGCGAAAGACTACATCATTGGTCAAGAGCCGAAAGCGGAGACATCCGTTAAAGTCGGAAGGCTCATTAAGGTCAAGGTCAGCTTGGGTTTTGATACGGCGAAATTTCCAGATGTAACGACCGGACAGCTTTCTAAGGAAAATGCAGAGAACCTCATAAATAATGCGGGATTTGACATTAAAAAAATAACTTATGACACTCAGCCCAGTCAGACTGTTCCTAAAGGGTCTGTGATGGCACAAAGTGTTGCGCCAGGTTCTACTTGGGCTAAAAGTGGGGCAATTAAATTGACAATCAGTGATGGGGCACTGAAGGTAGCTATTAATATGCCATACGTAATTGGCATGACCTCCGCAGAAGCCAAAGCTCTGCTTGAAAAGAATAACCTAGTTGTGCTAGTAGAATCCAAGAATTCAACCACTTCTCCAGAAGATGTTGTGATAAGTACGACCCCTAGGCCAGGAGAATCCGTTGTGCAGGGATCTGAAGTTACAATGGCTGTCTCAATTGGACCTGGTCCACTTGCCCAAGGGAGCGATTCCTTGGTAGCTCAAACGCAGATTATCGATGTTGTAGCCAAGAATGGTAAAATTAAGCCCAAGGGTAATTAATAATTTAACCACGTGCAGTGGTGAGTCTCACGGTTTCACGATTGGATAAAATGATAAATAAGGAGTATTTATGATCGAAGGAGTTTTACTCAAAGGGTACGGTGGATTCTATTATGTGTATGCTGAGGAACGAGTATGGGAATGTTCTCTACGCGGTCGCTTCCGTGTTAAAGAGCAAGACTTTTTGCCGGGAGATCGGGTAAAAATTCTACCAGACGAGGAGAATAAGGCGACGATTGAGGCCGTTGAGCCACGTAGAAATGCTTTAAGTCGTCCGACAATTGCCAACGTGGACCAGGCTCTTCTCGTCTTTGCCATGACATCCCCTAAGCCGGATCTTAATCTAATGGATCGCTTATTGGTCCAGGTGACGGACGCGGAAATCGATCCAATCTTAGTTTTTACTAAATTAGACAAATATGAAGCCGCTTTAGAGACTGGTTCTGAGGAACTTGCAATTATGGATGTATACCGCAAAATCGGATACACTGTGTTTGAAGTTTCCAATGAAACTGGCCAGGGGATAGAGGCGGTTGGTGCTGGTTTAAAGGAAAAAATCAGTGTGCTTGCCGGACCTTCTGGCGCTGGAAAATCGAGTCTCTTCAATGCCTTATCACCGGGTAAGAAACTAAAGACAGGGGAATTAAGCCTGAAGTCTAAACGTGGACGGCATACCACGCGTCACGTCGAATTGATGGTCTGTGCTGGGGGACTTGTAGCGGATACACCAGGATTTTCCGCGCTCTTTATACCGAATATGAGCCGGTTGGAGTTAGCAGAGTGCTTTCCAGAATTCGCTAAGCGTCGCAGTCAGTGTCGGTTTAGTAGTTGCATCCATGATAAAGAACCGAATTGTGCCATTAAAGAAGCCCTCGAAAACGGAGAAATTGCTGCTTCTCGATATGAACACTATCTAATATTTTTGCAAGAAGTAATTGCAGCAGAGAGGAGATATTAATATGATTCAGATTGCCCCATCCATTTTATCTGCCGATTTCTCCCAACTAGGAGAACAGGTGCGTTTGGTTGAGGAGGCTGGTGCGGAAGTCTTACATATTGATGTAATGGACGGGCACTTCGTACCGAATCTTACCTTTGGACCGGCTCTTGTTAAATCACTAAGGGCCCATTCCAAGATGCGCTTTGATGTGCACCTCATGGTGGAAGAACCGGAGCTTTTTGTTGCAGACTTCGCTGCTGCCGGGGCAGATCATATCACTGTTCATTTAGAGGCTGCAAGCCATCTACACCGTGTGATTCAACAGATCAAGGAGCATGGGATGACGGCTGGAGTCTCACTCAATCCTGCAACACCGTTAGATGGTATTAAGTATATTTTACAAGATTTAGATATGGTGCTATTAATGACGGTTAACCCAGGCTTTGGAGGACAAAAATTCATAGCGAGTGTTATTCCGAAAATCCAGGTTCTCAGTCGCCATCTTCAACAAACTGGGTCCTCTTGTCTGATTGAAGTCGATGGAGGAATTAATCTGGAAACGGCACCTGTAGCGGTCAAAGCAGGAGCCCATATTTTGGTGGCAGGGGCTGCTATTTTTGCACAACCTGATCCTAAGCAAGCCGTGGGAAAACTTCGCCAAGCAGCGCACTCTATGATGAACGAGTAATGAAAATTGCAGTATTAGCAAATGGTACTTGGGATTTAGAGTGGGGAAATCAGGCACTAAAAGACGTGGATTATTTGATATGTGCGGATGGAGGGGCTAACTCTGCCGCCCTTTCGGGACGTATACCTAATCTGATAATTGGGGATTTGGATTCAATTAAGCCAGAGGTCTTAAGACTATGTGAAAATGCGGGATGCGTTATTGAACGATTCCCCTGCGAAAAGGATGAGACGGATCTCGAATTGGCATTAATCAATGCTGAGGAACAGGCCCGTCTTGTTAGTGGTCGGGATATATGGTTATATGGGGCAACTGGAAAACGAATCGATCATTTCATGGGTAATGTGTCCTTGATGCTCGCTTACGCTCAGAGAGGATACCGAATTCACTTAGTCGATCCGGAACATGAGGTCTGGATTCTTCTTGGTCGCGAAGGTATTCGGCGTTCTCGTGGGCAGGAAATATCCTTGATCTGTTTGTCTGAGAAGGCCGTGGTTACAACAGAAGGTCTATATTACCCTCTCGCGCAAGGAGTGTTGTTGCAGAATTCTCCACGAGGTATCAGCAATGTGTTTCTTGGTGAGGAGGCTGTGATTGAGGTGCATTCAGGGTGGGTGCTCGTGGTTTTGCCCAAATAAGCTGCGACGACGGGAGGGCGTGATGTTGCTCTGCTCACCCACAGCGCCGTCGCTATCACGCTTGATTACGAAGCGAGCTTAGGCAAAACCTCAGGGCTTTCTGCATGTGGGGAGGGTGTTAAATTGCTCTGCTCACCCACAGCGTCGTCGCTATCACGCTTGATTGCGAAGTGAGCTTAGGCAAAACCTCTGGGCTTTCTGCATGTGAACCTTGCCACGCTACCACTTCGTAATCTAAGCGCGATTTACGCGACTCTGCTGGATGGGTTCGCTCCGCAAATTAACACCCTCCGGGCTTGGAACGGATGGGAACGGATGGGGACGACATAGGATAGGAACGACATAGGATAGGAACGGTTGAATTGCTGCGCTCTCAACTGCGCTGTTGGCGCTGGATAACGCTTGGAGTAACGCTTGGAGTAGCGCTTTGGTATTAAAATTTCAGAAAAGGAAGAGGATAAATGCAACAGGATGAGTTATTGATTGGTACGATGCTTGAGGGTAGGGCCCGATGGGTCGCGGTTAGGACGACGGATACGGTGGAAGAGGCTCGTAGGCGCCATGGAATGTCGCCGGTTGCTACGGCGGCCTTAGGTAGGTTGATAACGGGGACGCTTATTTTGGCTAGTTCTCTTAAAGGGGACGAGAGTATTACTTTGCGATTATTGGGAGATGGCCCTTTGAAGGGGGTTGTTGCGGTGGGAAATGCGCAAGGTGAAGTACGGGGTTATGTTCAGGAGCCGTTGGTGGATTTGCCGTTAAAGGATTCTGGAAAACTTGATGTGGGATCGGCGGTTGGACTTGGCGAGTTGGCTGTTAGTCGGAGTTTGCAAAATGGTGAGGTTTATACCGGTATGGTTCCTATGGTTAGCGGCGAAGTTGCAGAAGATCTGGTGCATTATTTGTTGACGTCGGAACAGATTCCGTCGGCTATGCTTCTCGGTGTGATGGTGGAAAAAGATTATCATGTGGCTGGAGCAGGGGGGCTTTTGATTCAACCGTTGCCTGGAGCGACAGAAGAGGATATTCAAGCCATTGAAAGTCAACTCAGGCAATTACACACGGGAATAAGCGAACTGGTAGCTCAGAGCCAATCTATGGACGAAATGCTGAAGGGGTTAATGGGACAACTTGCCTTTCATGTCTTGGAGCGTCGTGCAGTAAAATTTTCTTGCACATGTACAAAAGACCGTCTGAGTGATACCTTAGTATCCATAGGTAAAGAAGGAATGACAGACCTGATCACGGATGGAAAAGCCGAGATGGTCTGCCATTTTTGCAACGAACATTATCACTTTAATCTAGAAGAACTTCAACAGATCTATGGGGATGCCGGAAAATGAAAAAAGCCCGATATAATATCGGACTTTTGATTCATTAGCTAGCGCGCTGAACTTTTCCTGATCGTAAGCATCTGGTGCAAACTTTAAGTCGGGTCGGAGTACCGTTCACAATCGCACGAACGCTTTGCAAGTTTGGTTTCCAAGTTCGCTTTGTCCGTATATGAGAGTGGCTTACTTGAAATCCAGTGGTTACTCCTTTGGCGCAAACTGCACAAACATTAGCCATGCTCTAAAACCTCCTTTGCAACTGAAATGACACTTATATATATTACCAAAAGACTTGCAGGTTGGCAAGGTGTCCCAGGAAAATTTCTCAATGAAAATTTTCCTTTGATCATTTTTGATTTACTTGGTAGAATAAGAGCAACGTGGACGATACCGAAAAGGGAGGGTCCTGTTTATGGGAAAAGAGATTATTAACAGTTTAGGTAAAATTGATATTTCTGAAGAAGTCATATCCACAATTGCAGGTGCTACTGCTGTTGAGTGTTACGGCTTAGTGGGCATGGCCTCACGTAAAATTACAGATGGATTTGCGGATTTACTTGGACGGGAAAACTTAGCTCGTGGAGTGGTAGTTTCCATTAAAGACAATGAAGTTGTTATCGATCTTTATATTGTTGTTGGGTATGGCGTTAAAATTTCTGAGGTTGCGTCGAGTGTCATGGAACGCGTCCGTTATACTACGGAGAAGCTCACGGGATTAAACGTGTCCCAAGTGAATGTGAACGTTCAAGGAGTTCGCATTTTAGAGTAGTGTAAAGAAAACTTGGCTGGCGCCGAGCTTCAGCGAAGGCGGCCGCTTAGTTGCACTTATGCTGCAGGAAAGTATACAACTGAAAGTTATACTTTCTGACTTGTGCAAAAGATTAGGGGGATACTGTTTTGGGAGCAACGACTAAGACAATAAATGTGGCAAATGGACAACTTTGGAAACAAATGATTGTTGCAGGGGCTAAGGCCTTAGAACTTAAGAAACACGATGTGGATGCCTTGAACGTTTTTCCTGTGCCAGATGGGGATACGGGCACGAACATGTTTTTAACGATTCAATCGGCAGCGAGGGACTCGGAAAAAGTAACTAGTCAGGCTATCGGTGACGTTGCAGCGGCGGCTTCGATGGGATCCTTAATGGGCGCGCGCGGAAATTCTGGGGTCATTCTGTCTCAGCTTTTACGAGGGATTGCCAAAGGGTTCGAAGGGTTGCAAACAGCAAATCCGCTGCAAGTGGCTCAAGCTTTGCAAGCAGGGGTTGATACTGCCTATAAAGCGGTTATGAAGCCTGTCGAGGGTACGATTCTGACGGTTTCTAAGGAAACAGCGAAAGCTGCGCTATCCAAGGCAAAGGGTGGAGGATCACTTCTCGAGACTCTTCAGGAAGCTCAGCGTAAGGGTAAGGAATGCTTAGCAAAAACCCCCGATATGTTGGCAGTTCTAAAACAAGCGGGGGTGGTCGATGCAGGAGGACAAGGGTTCCTTATTATTTTAGGCGGATGGATCTCTGTGTTAACTGGGGAAACGATTACTTCGGAGAGTCCCCACGAAGTGGGAAAAAAGACTGCGCCTAGTATTCAGGATACTCATGAAAAGCAACGAGAATTTATGCGAATTGAAGATCTCGATTATCCCTATTGTACTGAATTTCTCATCAAGGGGACCGATTTGCGTGTTGAACGGATACGACAGGATTTAAAGGATCGTGGGGACAGTTTACTCGTTGTCGGAACACCCGAAGTTATAAAGATTCATGTGCACGTTAGAAATCCAGGGAAAATTTTAGAATATGCTATACAGTGGGGTTCACTCCATCAAGTACAGATACATAATATGCTCGAGCAGAATGAAAGCATGGCCCACGCAATGAAAGCTGAACCGACCGAAACGGTGCTTGAAGAAACAAATGATATAAAAGAAATTCAACCTACTAAAGATTTTGGGGTAGTTGCGGTCGTGATGGGACAAGGTATTGAGGATGTCTTCAAGAATCTTGGTGTCGATGAAGTTGTGTACGGGGGACAAACTATGAATCCGAGCACGGAAGACCTTGCTGCGGCCGTGTGTAAGATTGCGGCACGCCACGTTTTCATTTTACCGAATAATGGGAATATTATTATGGCAGCTCGTCAAGTTAGCGATATCGTACAAGATCGTGGAGTTTCTGTGATTTCTAGTAAGTCGATTCCCCAAGGAATTTCCGCTCTATTGAGTTTTAATGCAGAAGGGGAAATAGAGGCTAATGCTCAGAATATGGAACGAGCGCTAGGTAATGTCGTTTCAGGAGAAGTGACTTATGCGGTTCGCGATTCTCAGTATGGGACAATAAATATCTCATCTGGAGATATTTTAGGACTAGTAGAAGATACAATTGTCACTTCGGGCCAAACATTACTCGAAGTTGCACAGGCAACGTTGGAAACAATGGGTTGGAAAACGCATGATTTGGTTACCATATTCTATGGAGAAGAAACAAAACAAGAAGAGGTTGAACGTCTCGAAAATTGGCTTAAGGAAGAAAATCCGAATGTCGAAGTAGAGATTCATCCCGGTAGGCAACCGCTCTACTATTATATTTTTGGTGTGGAATAGGTTACCCTCCGGAATTTTTCCGGAGGATTTTTTATTAAAGGAGGGTGCGATGTGGGTAGGAGTAATGTCTTTGATCTTCTTGGGCCGATTATGGTTGGGCCGTCTAGTTCTCACACTGCAGGTGCAGTGCGGCTGGGTGCAATGGCAAGAAAGATATTGGGTGAAGAACCTGTCAAAGGGACGCTGAGTCTGCACGGATCCTTTGCAAAAACAGGGAAGGGCCATGGGACAAACTTAGCGTTGATTGCGGGTCTTTTAGGGATGGACACAGATGATGAACGAATTCCAGAGGCTATTAATATGGCAAAGGATCGCGGTCTGAACTTTAATTTTAAAATTGCAGACCTGGGCGATGTCCATCCCAACACCGTTAAGTTCGAACTGCAGGGAAGGACTGGAGGCCATGCTCAGGTCGTCGGGTCGTCCATAGGAGGCGGAACTATTGTCATTCGAGAGATTAATGATTTTAAGGTGGAAATTAGGGGCGACTATCCCACATTAGTTATTCTACATCAAGATCTTCCGGGACTTGTGGCTCAGGTTGCACTTCTCTTGGCAACTGCGCAGACTAACATTGCTAGAATGCTGGTTTCTCGAGAAAAGAGGGGTGCTCAAGCCCTAATGGTGTTGGAAACCGATGAGTTGATCGACGAAGCTGTCCTTGTTTTAATGCGGAGACTACCAAAAATTTATCAGGTATTGGCAATTGAACCGTTAGAATAGGAGTGAAACTATCATGCGTGCCTACGAAGATTGGGTTATTGAGGCTGAAGCCAGAGGATTAAAAATCAGCGAAGTTGTTTATCAATATGAGATGGAAAATTTACAAGTATCGGAGCAAGCACTTTTTCAGCGGATGAGTAAAAACTTAAAGGTGATGCGAGAATCTGTTGTAGCCGGTCTGAGTAGTGAACGTCGTTCACTATCTGGTTTAGTAGGAGGAGATGCAGTCAAAGTAGAAGGTAGGCGGAAAACAGGAGAGAGCTTGGTCGGAGAACAACTAAGTGGTGTGATCGCCAAAGCCCTTGCTGTGGCAGAAGTCAATGCTTGTATGGGGAAGATCGTGGCCGCGCCGACGGCGGGTTCGTGTGGGGTAATTCCGGCTGTCCTATTAACAATTGAAGAGACCCACCAAGTTACAGAACAGGAACTCTTACTCGCCCTTTTCACCGCGGCTGGGTTAGGAATGGTCATAGCTGAACGAGCGAACGTTTCTGGTGCAGAGGGCGGATGTCAGGCCGAAATAGGGTCTGCGGCAGCTATGGCTGCGGCTGCGGCAGTAGAGTTAGCCGGCGGTACACCTAGGCAGACAGCAGAGGCTGGTGCTATTGCCATGAAATCTATGCTGGGTTTAGTTTGCGACCCTGTGGGTGGGTTTGTGGAGGTTCCCTGCGTCAAACGAAATGCAACGGGAGCTATGATCGCTTTGGCGGCCGCTGAAATGGCACTTTCGGGCGTAAAGAGTGCCATTCCAATTGATGAGGTTATTGATGCTATGGGCGATATCGGTAAACAAATGCCCTGTTCCTTAAAAGAGACGGCACAAGGCGGGCTTGCTATGACGCCGACGGGGCGACGAATTCAGGCTGATTTTCTATGAAGAGTACCCAGGTGCAACTCGTCTTAAATAATTTACAGCGGGCACTTTTAGCTGAGGAAAAACAGGGATTCACAAACACTGGGGTATTGGGAGGATTCAATGCATTCTTGAGAGGAATCCTCCCTCGAGTAGAACAGTTATTCCCTGACTATGACATGGATTTATTGAGAAATTTGGCTATGCAATATTCAACTTGGAGTCCACTACGACGAAGAGAGGCTTTTTCAGAGTTGCGACGGTTTATGCAGGAAATTATGATGGAAGTGCAAGAAGGTCAAGCACAGAATAAGTCCTTAAACGCGGATATAAATCTACTGGAGAAACAAGATAGTGCTGAGAAACAAGATGTACAGGGAAAACGTATGCCGGATAAACAGGAAGTACAAAAATTACTGGAGATACATGATGATAACAGAATGCTTGAAGCATATGATGAAAGCCTTGGAGGCCAGGAAATCCAAAAAGTAGTTCGCGCGATAAAGAGTCTAGAAGTCCCTCTAGAAAAGGCGATGAAGGGATCAAACTCGGTTTCTTTACAATCAAAGCCTTTACAATATTTAAAAGGAGTTGGACCAGAAAGGGCTAAGCAACTTGAAAGGCTTGGGATACATACGGTACTAGATTTGTTGCAATATTTTCCGCGTAGGTATGAAGATCGTCACAAGCAAATGATAGCTGAGTTGCAAGAGGGCGAAATGGCAACGATTGAGGGGAAAGTCGTAGCCGGAAATATAACAAATGGCAAGCTGAAAGTGGTTAAATTAAGCATTGAGCAACAAGGGCGCTTGTTCCAAGCGACATGGTTCAACCAAATTCATATTCTTAAACAATTTCCTGCAGGAACGGAAGTTGTGGTAACAGGAAAAGTACGTTGGAAACAGCAGGTACCAGAGGTCATGGCGACAGATATAGAAAAAGTTAATGTGAGTGCTCTAAATAGTCCTGATCTGGGACCTCAAACGATTTTGCCGGTCTATTCAGAAACGGCGCGGTTATCCTCTAAAGTAATACGTAACATTATTCAGGGTGTCTTGGAGCAAGCTGATACAGGTTTTCGCGAGATACTACCGGATGATGAGCAGCTGGAATGGATGGAGAGATCCCTCGCTTATCGAGAAATTCATTTTCCTGAGAATTATACAAGTCTCGCCCGAGCAAGGGCGCGTCTGGTTTGGGAAGAAATTCTTTTCTTACAATTGGCGGTCGCCGGACTACACCGAGGTATGGAACGACTTGATAGTCCTCCATTATTGGAGGGAGAAGAGCAGATCCGAAGTTTTTACGAGGGCTTGCCCTTTAAACTGACGATGGCGCAACAAAGAGTGATCCAAGAGATATTTCAAGATTTAGCGAGACCAAAGGGAATGGCTCGATTGGTTCAAGGAGATGTCGGCTCTGGAAAAACAGCGGTTGCTATGGCGGCGCTGTTGCGCGCAGTGGGGTCGGGATACCAAGGGGCGATGATGGCCCCAACAGAAATTTTAGCGGTCCAACATTTTCATTCGCTTGAGAAAATGTTCACTCCACTAGGGATTTCTGTTGTCTGTTTATTGGGTAGTCAAAGTAAAGGTGTACGGGAGGAAACATTGGTAAAAATTGCGAGTGGTGAGGCACAAGTCGTAGTAGGAACACATGCCCTTATTCAAGAAACGGTCGTATTTAAAGCGTTAGGCCTTGCGGTCACTGATGAACAGCATCGCTTTGGAGTGCGGCAGCGCTCGCTTCTTCAAAGTAAAGGGGAAAGTCCTCACGTATTAGTCCTTACAGCGACGCCGATTCCACGGACCTTAGCCTTGACACTCTACGGCGATTTGCAACTCTCTGTGCTTGATGAGATGCCGGTTGGTCGAAAGGCGATAATAACCCGTAAATTGACCGAACGTGCCCGCTTTAAAATGGAAAAATTTCTAGATGAGCAAATAAACTCTGGGCGGCAAATTTATGTTGTTTGTCCACTTGTTGAAGAATCAGAGACGCTCGATCTCATTTCTGCGACGCAACGTGCCACAGATCTTCAAGATCGGTTCCCCAACCGCCGTGTCGCCCTTTTGCATGGTAGAATGAAGGGGACGGAAAAAGAAACGATTATGACGGCGTTTCACGCTGGTGAAATAGATATTTTGGTTGCTACTACCGTGGTCGAAGTCGGAGTTAATGTCCCGAATGCTACGGTAATGGTGATTGAATCAGCGGAACGGTTCGGTCTCGCACAGTTGCATCAGCTTAGGGGAAGAGTAGGACGAGGTAAGGATCAGTCATACTGCTTTTTGTTGTCTGGAAACAAAGATAGTCGGCGTTTAGACATTCTCTGTCAAACAGAGGATGGGTTTAAGATTGCTGAAGAGGATATGCGCTTGCGTGGAACGGGGGAATTATTAGGGACACGACAGCATGGTTTAGCTGAGTTACGTCTGGCTGATCTCTCACAGGATGGTCATCTTGTCGAGAAGGCCTACCAGACGGCACAGAAAGCACTGCAAGATCCCGAGAAGTATAAGCTGCTTTTTCAAGAGGTGCGGAGGATGTTTCCGCTGGAGAAGATTGGGGTGCATTAGGGAGGGTCCGCGAGACACGTCCTCGGCCATGCGGTTGTCGTGCCAAACTAGGGCTTTAATCCTTCTTGCAAGAGGGCAGGGTTCCCGGCAAATCGGCCATCCTTGGCCGGTTGCCGGCGGGAAACAT
>MCHG01000132.1_pt1 | contig 39810 bp, 63 predicted proteins | sample 787351 | NCBI WGS metagenome assembly MCHG01 (sample SAMN05430296, study PRJNA330682) | permafrost metagenome | biome: Cold desert; feature: permafrost; material: soil; isolation source: enrichment culture inoculated with soil incubated with H2/CO2 at 20 degrees... ... | reverse complement strand
AGAGGTCGCTCATATCCAGTCTCCTTGCAGAGCCTGAATCAGATCGAGCACATCACATCAATGGGTCCTGAGCCTAGGAGCGGGTTCGTTAAGGAAACGTGCTTGTTTCGTCTGGCGTTTCGGTCTGCATCCTGTTCATTTTTTCAGCCCGCCGCCGCCGACTGCAAGATTTCGTAAAGAGGCTCAGCCCTACGCATATATCCAACCAGTAGGGAGCGTGAGCGGATGGCGACGGGATGCGAGGGCTGCCGCGACGGCGCCGGATTCGATCTGCCCTTCTCGATGGCTTTCCAGCCCATCGTCGATATCGCCAACCAGACGATCTTCGCGCACGAGGCCCTGGTGCGCGGCGCGGCTGGCGAAGGCGCCTATTCGGTTCTGAGCCAGGTCGCGGACGACAACCGCTATGCTTTCGACCAGCAGTGCCGGGTCAAGGCCATCGAAATGGCCACCGCCCTGGACCTGCCGCGAGACGGCGCGCGGCTGTCGATCAACTTCATGCCCAATGCGGTCTATGAGCCGCGGGCCTGTATTCGCCTGACGCTGGCGACGGCCATGCGCACCGGCTTTCCGCTCGACCGGATCATCTTCGAGTTCACCGAGGACGAGAAGCTCGACACCAACCACCTGCTGAATATTCTGCGCACCTACCGCGCCATGGGGTTCAAGACGGCGATCGATGATTTCGGCGCCGGCTACGCCGGTCTGGGCCTGCTGTCGAAATTCCAGCCCGACATCGTCAAATTGGATATGGAGCTTATCCGCGACATCGACCGCGATCAGGCCAAGCAGAAGATTGTCAAATCCATGCTCGCCCTGATGTCCGACCTGGGCATCCAGACCATCTGCGAAGGGGTCGAAACCCAGGACGAACTGCGGGCGCTGGAAGACCTGGGCGCCACGCTGATCCAGGGCTACGCCCTGGCCCGACCGGCCTTCGAACGCCTGGTCGGCGCCGACGCCCTATCCGCCCGCACATGCGCGCTGGGGTTCCAACCTGGGGTGATGGCCGGTTCCGCGGCCTGATCGCAGATCGGTCTCCTGATGCAGGCTTCTTCGGGATCGGCGGGAGTTTCCTGATCGGGAGGCCTTCAACACCCCAAACGAACACGGGTTGCATTTAGGGCTTTTCCTAATTAGCCCTCTCCCTATGAACAGCCTGTTCAAAGCCCTGTCGCATCCGGTGCGGCGACGCATCATCGCCATGCTGCGCTCCGGCCCGCTGTCCTCGGGCGACATCGCAGCCGCCTTCGACATGAGCTGGCCGACGGTCACCGGACACCTGAACGCGTTGAAGGAGGCCGAACTGGTCAGCACCGAACGCGAGGGCCAGTCGATCCGCTATCGGCTGGAGATCTCGGCGGTGGAGGAGGCCCTGGCCTTCCTGATGGACCTGAGCGGAACAGGCAAAACGGATGAGGAGGACAAAGCGCCATGATGAAGAACCCCACCCTGGCCGACACGGCAGCCGCCATCGTCTCGCTTCTGATCCTGACCGGCGCGGTCTGGATCGCAATCTATGGCCCCGAAACGCCGATCCCTGTGCATTTCGACGCCGCTGGGCAGGCCAATCGCTACGGCAGTCGCTACGAGGTCGCGGCGGTTCTGGCGGGACTGGCCTTGCTGAACCTGCTGGTCGCCTGGATGACCGGCCGTCAGGCCGCGTCCGTCGCGGACCCGGTCCGCCGCAAGGGGCTTCAACGCGGGCAATGGCTTTCGGTCCTGATCATGGGGGCGGTCGCCGCCTTCATCGCCTGGGCCAGCCTCGGTCCCGCCGCCGCGTCGGGGGTGAGCCATCCGGGCGTCGCCATGGCCTTCACCGCATTCATCCTGCTGATCACCGGCGCGGTCCTGGGCCGCGTCAGCCCCAACCCCTTCATCGGGGTGAAGACGCCCTGGGCCTACAAGTCGCGTCTGGCCTGGGACCGCTCCAACCGTCTGGCCGGCCGCCTGATGTTCTGGCTGGGGGCCGCCGGCCTGATCGCCAGCCCCTTTGCGCCGCAACCCGCCGGGATGATCACCCTGCTCGCCGCTGTTCTGATCGCCGCCGTCTGGTCTGGGTTCGAGAGCTGGCGCGTCTGGCGCACCGCCCCCGACCGGCAACCCTTCTGATTTCACCTCTCTCAAGACGGAGACGACCATGCTGACCCTCGCCGCCGCCCTGCTGCTCTCGCCGGTTTCGACGCCGGTCCAGTTGGCCTCGACCCCAGCGCCCCTGCACGGAACCCTGCTGACGCCGGAGGGCCAGACGCGCGCCGCCGCCGTCATCCTGCCCGGCTCGGGGCCCACCGACCGTGACGGCAACAGCGCCCAGTTCGGCGTCCGGGCGTCGAACCTGCGTCTGCTGGCCGAGGGCTTGGCAGAGCGCGGTGTCGCCACGATACGCATCGACAAGCGCGGCATAGGTGAAAGCGGCGCCGCCGGTCCCGCCGAAGCCGACCTGCGTTTCAACGCCTATGCGGACGACGCCCGCGCCTGGGCCGCCGAGGCGGCGGCCAAGACAGGCCAGCCCTGCGCCTGGCTGATCGGCCACAGCGAGGGCGCGCTGGTCGCCCTGGCTGCTGTCGCAAACGGCGACGACAAGGTCTGCGGCCTGGTCCTGCTATCCGGCGCGGGGCGTCCGGCGGGCGTGGTGCTGCGCGAACAGCTGGCGGCGGGCCTGCCCGAACCGCTGAAGGCCCGCGCCTATGAGGTCCTGGCCGAGCTTGAAGCCGGCCGCACCGTGGCCGATCCCCCCGCCGAACTGGCCGCCCTGTTCCGCCCCTCAGTCCAGCCCTACCTGATCTCCTGGCTGACGCTGGACCCGGCCAGGCTGGCCGCCGCCTACGACGGCCCGATCTTCATCGGCCAAGGCACGACGGACCTTCAGGTCACGGTGGCCGACGCCGAAGCGATCAAGGCGGCCCAGCCCCGCGCCACGCTCGTCGTCTGGGACGGCGTCAACCACGTGCTGAAAACCGCGCCCGCCGACCGCGCCGCCAACATCGCGACCTATATGGATCCGGCCCTGCCCCTGGCCCCCGGCGTGGTCGAGGCGGTGGCGGGGTTTGTGTTGAAGTAGGCAAACACCTCTCCCTCCCCTTCATGGGGAGGGTGGTCGACGCGAAGCGGCGAGCGGGTGGGGAGGGCATGGCGATACGGAACGCGGTGCTTGAGTTGCCGAAGCGCCCCCACCCGGCTTCGCCTGACGGCTCAGCCACCCTCCCCATGAGGGGGAGGGAGATTGTCGCGCCCTACCCGTCCAGCTCCGCCCTCGCCTGCTCAGCCAGGTCGAAGAACCGCCGCCGCACCTCGGCGGCGTAGGGGTTGTCGTGTTCGATGGCGCGGAACACCGCCGCGCTGTCGTGGCGGACCATGTCGACGCCCTGCATGACGCGCTCAAAGCTGGCCGTGGTCATCCGCGTCGGCAGGGGCTCCATGGCCAGCAGAACCTTGGCGATCAGGTGAGTCAGGCCCTGGACCGTGGTCGCCTCGCGGTCGTGATCCTCGGGCGTGACGACGAAGACCTTCAAACCCAATGCCTTGCGGCAGAAGGCGGCCACGCGCCACGCCGCCTTGTCGCCGCGCACCGGACAGACGCCGATGCGCAGGCCCGCGATGCCGTCCTTGCCGCTCTGAGGCCCGAACAGGGGATGGGTTCCGACGATGCTCACGCCCTCGGGCAGGCCGTCCAGCATGACCTGCGCCGGCTTCACCTTCACCGACCCCACGTCGAGGATCAGGGCGCCCGGCGTCACGGACGGCGCAATGGCCTCAACCGTCTGGGCCAGAACCCCGACCGGCACAGCCAGCACCACCACCGGACAGGCGGCGGCCTCCTCCAGCGGGGTCAGCCGCACTAGCCCCTCGCCGTCGCTGACCGCCGGATCATGGGCGAGGATGTCGAACCACGGCGACAGATGCTTGGCCGTCAGCCGTCCGAAGGCGCCGAAGCCGATCAAACCAAGCTGGGGTTTGGGGCTGGTCACCCCGCCAGCGTTTCCTGGAACCGCACCGGCTGGCCGTGCGCCTGGCCGATCAGTTCGCCGTCCTTCATCACCACCCGGCCGCGCACGATGGTCGCCACCGGCCAGCCCGTGGTCTCGAAGCCGTCGAAGGGGGTCCAGCCGCAGCGCGTGGCCTGCTGGTCGTGGGTGATGGTCTTCTTCGCCTTCAGGTCGACGACGGTCAGGTCGGCGTCATAGCTGACCGCCATTCGCCCCTTGTTGGCCGTACCGAACACGCGCTGCGCTCCACCGGAAGTGAGGTCGATGAAGCGTTCCAGCGACAGACGGCCCTCGGCCACGTGGGTCAGCATCAACGGCACCAGCGTCTGCACCCCCGGCATACCCGACGGCGAGGCAGGATAGGGCTTGGACTTTTCTTCCTTCGTATGCGGCGCGTGGTCCGAGCCGAGCACATCGGCCACCCCCTGCTGCATGCCCCACAACCACAGGGCGTCCACATGCTCCTGCGAGCGGATCGGCGGGTTCATCTGGGCGTAGGCGCCGAGGCGTTCATAGGCCTCGGGCGCGACCAGGGTCAGGTGCTGCGGCGTGATCTCGACGGTGGCGACATCCTTGTGGAAGCGCAGGAACTCCATCTCATCCTTCGTCGTGACGTGCAGGACGTGGATGCGCGCGCCGGTCTCTTTCGCCAGCCCGACCAGACGGCGGGTGGACATGATGGCGCTCTCGGCGTCGCGGACCTCGGGGTGGCTGGTCCAGTCGCCGGTGCGGGCCAGGCTGCGCCGTTCAACCAGTCGGTATTCGTCCTCAGAGTGGAAGGTGGCGCGGCGGCGCACGTTCGACAGGACCTTGCGCACCCCCTCATCGTCGGCGATCAGCAGGTCGCCGGTCGAGGCCCCCATGAAGACCTTGACCCCGCAACAGCCCGGCAGGCGCTCCAGATCGGCCAGATGCTCGGCGTTCTCATGCGTGCCGCCGACGTAGAAGGCGTGATCGGTCCACATCCGGTTGTTGGCCCGGACCAGCTTGTCGGCCATGGTTTCGGGATCGGTCGTGTTGGGGTTGGTGTTCGGCATCTCGAACACGGCGACAACGCCGCCCAGAGCCGCCGCGCGGCTGCCGGTCTCCAGGTCTTCCTTCCATTCCAGACCCGGCTCGCGGAAATGGACCTGGGTGTCGATGACGCCCGGCAGGACGGTCAGGCCCGTGGCGTCGAACACCTCGCCCGCCGACGCCTGGCTCAGGTCGCCGATGAAGGCGATGCGCCCGTCGATGACGCCGACGTCGGCCATGCCGCGTCCAGCATGGTTGGCGACTTCGCCGCCCCGCACGATCAGGTCATAGGTCTGGGTCATTGGCGCATCTCCTGAGGTCGAGGCGCTTATGCGCGCCTGACGCCTCATGGGACAACCCCTCGCCCACTCAGGAAGGGTCAGTCGGCCAGTTGCGCCAGCAGCTTCTTCGACGCCTTCAGCACCCGCTCATAGGGCAGGTCCATCATGTGCTGGATGTGCTGGTTCAGGCGCGGGTCCATGTCGATGAACTCCTGCAGGCTGCGCGGGCCGCGCACCGCCACCCCGGTCCAGGGACGACGCAGGGCCTCGTCCGAGGGACCGAACACCCCCACCGCCGGCACGCCCGCCGCCACCGCCAACTGGGTCCACAACGAGTCGCCGCCGATATAGAAGTCCGCCCGCGACAGGGCCGCCACCGTCTGCAGCCGCGTCAGCCGCCCCTGCAGCTCGATCACCCGCTCGCGCTTGACGGCGAAGCGGATCGAGTGGGCCGCGTCGCGGTCGGCCTCTTCGCCGACGATCATCAGCCGCCCCCCGGCCAGAGGTCCGCCCTCGCCCAGCAGCGACAGGGCGACCTTGGCGTAACGGTCGGCCGGCCAGCGCTTGCCGATCCAGTCCACGCCCGGCCCGATGGCCAGGATCGGGCCGTCGCCGGGCGGGATCAGGGCGTCGGCGGCTTCCTGCGTGTCGCGCCCGACGAACAGTTTCGGCGCCGGAATCTCGTCCAGTTGCAGCACCCGCGCCGCCTGCTCGACCAGATGGACGTCGGGCAAGACCTTGCCCTTCACCGCCCGCTTCTGGCGCCGCAGCTTGCCCGACAGCGTCGAGCCGCGCATGTCGACCACCAGACCCCAGTGGGTCTCGCGCACCTGGTTCCACAGGGCGATCCAGTCCCAGCGCCCGTCGCGGTCCAGGACGATCAGCCGCTCCAGCCGAGGCAGGTCCGCAAACAGGGGGGCGCTGGCCGCCGAACCGACGACGGTGAAGGTGGCCTGCGGGATGGCCTCGACCAGATGGGCGAGCGCCCCCGACGAGAGGACCGCGTCTTCTGCGTCCGCCTCGGCGATATAGAGGATCGGGAAACGCCCATGCATGAGACGACCCTAGAGGGATTCTCTACGGAATTCAGCGTAGATAAGACGTGACGCGGGTTCCGTGAGCGAAGTTCGCCCTGACCGCTGGCCTTTGCGCCCTGCTGTTCACCTGGCCTTCGCCTGGATCTCGCTGAAGCTGGAGAGGAAGCGGATCGACCGCGAAACCCTGCGCACGCCGTTTTTCGCCCAGTGCTACCTCTCCGGCGCCACCGCCATCCTGGTCAGCCTGGGCGCCGCGGGCATCCGCTATCCCAGCGAGACGGCCACCTTGGCCGGGCTGGCCGTGATCGCGGCCACCACCCTCTGGTACCTGGTCATCCAGCAGCGTTGGCTGATGCGTCTGGACGGCGTGGGCGCCGTGCGCGCCGGGCTCTGGGCCCTGGGCGGGTTCACCCTCTCGACCTGCCTGGTTTTCGCCTTCGGCTGGCTGCTGTCCTGACCACAGTCCCGCCTTGCGCTCCCACGGGCGCGATGCGATCCATGCGGCAAGCAGCGGGGACCTCATGAGCGAACAGGAACAGTCGGCCAAGCCGACGCCGGCACAGACTGTCCACGACCTGTCCGAAGACGCGCTGGGCTTCGGATCGACGGAGTTGCGCACCGTGCGCGATCTCCTGCTCCGCCCTCGTATCGTGCTCGAAAGCTGGATGACGTTGGGCGCGACGGGCGGCGGGCTCTACGCCCGGCCTCTGCGCCTCTACCTGGCGCTCAACGCCATTCTCATGCTGGCGCTCTTCCTCAGCGGCGGATCGGGTCACATGATCACCGCCCTGCCCCCCGAAATGCTGAACCCGCTGATCGAAACCTCGGGCAAGAGCCGCGACGCCTTCCTGGCCGACGCCGACGGGTGGATGACGCTGTTCATGGTGCCCCTGCTGTCGGCGCTATACGTCATGGCGATCGCGCCCCTGCTGCGCTGGTGGGACCCGGAGAACCTCGGCTGGCGCCGCGGACTGCGCGCCGGCTTCGCCTTCCTCAACGCCTGGACCCTGCTGCTCCTGCCGATATCCTGGCTGCTCTACGGTCAGGGATGGGCCGCCCTGATCGCCTCAATCGCCATGTGGGTGATGGGGATCGCCACCTTCCTGCGCATGGGCAAGGGTCGCTGGTATCGGACGACGGGGCCCGGTGTCGGCAAGGCCCTGGTCGCCCTGATCGCCCTCTATGCGATCAGCCTCGTCGGCGGCATGGCCATCACGGCCATCGGGCTGGCGGCGGGTCTGTGGTTCTGACCTCGGATCGGCGGGCGCATTTCCGAACGCGATAGGCTAAGGCCGCGTCATGAGCCTTCCCCTTCTGCCCGACCGGACCTGCGGCGGCTGCGTCGAGTGCTGCCGCATGATCCCGCTGAACCTGCCCGAACTGGCCAAGCCGACAGGCGAGCTGTGCGGCTATTGCGTCGATGGGGCGGGCTGCTCGGTGCATGAAGTCCGGCTCCAGACCTGCCGCGTCTGGTTCTGCCTGTGGCGCGCGGTCGAGCTGTCCGACGACTGGCGCCCCGACCGCAGCGGCGTCATCATCCGCCCCGACGGCGTCGAGCGCGGCGAGATCACTCTCTATGTCATGCGCCGCTCCGAGTTTCTGGCGGGCATGGATTTCTTCGCCACGGTCGCCGGCTGGATCGCCGAGGGGATCGAGGTGGCCCTCAGCGTGCCTGGTCCGGTCGGGACCTATCCGGCCCGCGCCGTCGTCACCGACTGGCTGCGCCCCGCCGTCGAGGAGGGCGATCCTCAGGACTTCGTCGCGCGCGTCGTCGCCTCGCTGGACAAGCTGGCCGAGCATGACTTTCAGCCCGACGGCGTCACGGCGCGGTATGCGGTGGTGTGAAGGCCTCCCCCTCCCTATCTTGGCCGCATGTCCATCGCCCGCCTCGACAGCCGCGCCCTGATCCGCGTCACCGGCCCTGACGCCCGCCCCTTCCTTCACAACCTGCTGACTCAGGACGTGGAGACGCTGGAACCCGGCGCCCTGCGCTTCGGCGCGCTTTTGTCCCCGCCCGGTCGGCTGCTGTTCGACCTCTTCATCTGGGGCGAGGAGAACGGCGTGGTGCTGGATGTCGCCGCCGAGCGGCGCGACGCCCTGGTCCAGCGTTTGTCGATGTATCGGCTGCGCTCCAACGTCGAGGTCATGCCCATCCCCGACGCCGTCTTCGTCGCCTGGGGCGGCGACCTCTCCAAGGGCTTCGTCCCCGACCCCCGCCTGCCCGCGCTCGGCGGTCGCCGCTGGGGCGATCAATGCGAGACCGACGCGACGGAGGCCGACTGGCAGGCCCACCGCCTGAGCCTCGGCGTGCCCGATCCCACGGCCGACACGCTCCTCGACAAGACCTATCCCATCGAGGCGGACTTCGACCTGCTGAACGGCATCGACTTCCACAAGGGCTGCTTCATCGGTCAGGAGACGACCTCGCGCATGAAGCGGCGCGGCACGATCAAGAACCGCATGATGGCCATCGCCTTCGACGGCCCCGCCCCCGAGCGGGGCGCAGAGGTGCTGAACGGCGAACTTCGGGCCGGCGAGGTCATGACGGGCGCCGACGGGCGCGCCATCGCCCTGATGCGTCTGGACCGTCTGGAGGGCGATCTGAGCGTCGATGGCCGCGCTGTCACCGTCGAAAAGCCGATCTGGATCCCTGAATTTCAAAGCTAACTTCGGAAAAACGGAAAATCTGCTTGTCATGATGTAAAAGTCGCTTGACGACGAACGCGGCGTTGGTAAAGTTCACTTGTCACAGCGACAGGGGAGCTTGTCATGAACACCGCAACCAAGGCCGCCGCCGCCAACAAGAAGAAGATGGACGACCTGACCGTGGGCCTGTGCGCTCTGGTGGTCGTCTCCTCCGGCCTGACCGTCGCCACGCCCTTCTGGCCCGCCCAACTGGGCAACGCCCCGCAACTGGGCGTGGTCCTCCTGGCCGCCGCCGTCGCCGTCTTCTCGGCCATCCACAGCCTCTACTGGTGGCGCGCCCTCGATGAAGCCGCCAAGGAAGCCCACAAGTGGGCCTGGTGGTGGGGCGGCAACCTGGGCCTGGTCGTTGGCGGCGCCGGCGTCGTAGCCGCGACCTTGATGGGCTTGGACGTGAACCTGCTGCCCGCTTTTGTGCCGCACTCGGACGCGGCCCTGGTCGCTACCGGCGTGCTGGGCGTCTTCGCAGCGCAAGCCGTCGGCTACGGCCTCGCCTGGTGCGGCTGGTGGATGGCCCGCCGATGACCAGCGAGTTCGTCAACCGCCTCAAGGTCTTCCGCGCCGAGCGCAACTGGACCCAGGCCGATCTCGCCGAACAACTCGGCGTCTCCCGTCAAACCGTCCAGGCGCTGGAAAAGGGCCGCTACGACCCCTCCCTGCCTCTGGCCTTCCGCATCGCCCGCCTCTTCGGCCGACCGATCGAAGCCATCTTCGTTCAGTGATTTCGGCGAGCCCCGCGCTCGCCAATCCTAAAAACACACGGACATTCAAAGGACTAACCAATGACCTGCGCCAACCGCATGGGCCAAGCGGCCAAACACGTCTCCGACTTCGCCCTGGGCGTCTGCGGCGCCCTGCTGATCAGCCTCGCCGTCATGCTGATCCCCAGCCCTGGCCAGGCCGCCGCCTGGTTCGACGCTCCCGCCGCCTCCGTCGCCGCCCACTAAGCCCCACAGCTCATTTTCAGGATCAGACCCATGTTCAACCTCTACTCCGCCATCGTCGAACGTTTCTCGGGCTTCGCTCTCGGCGTCTGCGGCGCCTTCCTGATCGCCACGGCCATCGAGGCCGTCCCCACCTTCGGCCACAGCCAGCCCGCCGCTGTCATCGCCGCTGTCTCGACCCCGCACTGATCTTTCAGCCCTCCGGCTGACGTATTCGCCGACCTGATCGGCGCCCTTTCCAGACACCCCGCAATCCAAGGACGATCCAATGACCCTCGCCAACCGCATGGGCCGTACGGCCAATCACGTCTCGCGCCTGGCCTTCGGCGCCTGCGCCGCCCTGGCCGCCAGCGCCGTGCTGGCCGCCTTCCCCGGCGCCGCCCATGCCCAGAACGCCGCCGCTGTCGCTGTCGCTGCCGCCCCCATCCCCCGCGCCGAGGGCGCCGGTCCGCCGCTGTGGGTGGTCAAGGACGCGGACTCCACCGTCTATCTGTTCGGCACGATCCACTATCTGCGCCCCGGCACGGCCTGGGGTTCGGACAAGGTGGACGCCGCCTTCGCCGAAGCCGACCAGTTCTGGGTCGAGGTCGCCGATCAGGACGATCCCACCGTCGCCGCCCGGGTGGCCCAGCAGCACGGCGTCACCCCCGACCGCCCCCTGTCGTCGATCCTGTCGGCCGAGAACTTCGCCGCCTTCGACAAGGCCGCCCAGGGCGTGGGCGCCAGCGGCGCGGCCATGGACGCCTATCGCCCCTGGCTGGCCGCCTTCGTGGTCGCCGGCACCGCGCCGCTTCAGGCCGGCTATCGCCCCGACGCCGGGGTGGACAAGACCCTGATGGAGCGGGCCCGCGCCGAGGGCAAGACCATCCACGGCTTCGAGACCGCCGACATCCAGCTACGCCTGATCGCCGGCATGAGCGAAGAGGCCCAGATCGCCTATCTGAACAACTATGTCCGCCACGGCGGCCAGATCGTGCCCAAGCTGGATCAGACCGTCGCCGCCTGGCTCAAGGGCGACGCCGCCGAGGTCGGACGCCTCAACCGCCTCGACACCCGCGACATCCACGAAGACGTCCACCGCGCCGCCCTGATCGTCCGCAACGCCGACTGGACCGACCAGATCGAGACGATGATGAAGGGCTCCGGCAGCGCCTTCGTCGCCGTCGGCGCCGCTCACCTGGCCGATCAGGACAGTCTCATCGACATGCTGAAGGCGCGCGGCTTCACCGTCGAACGACTGTAGGTTTCGCCTTCGACCACACGAGAGGCCCGGCGGCAACGCCGGGCCTTTTCGCGTCACCCCTCCTTCCGTCATCCCGGCCGGAGCCTCGCGGAGCGAGGCGCAGAGCCGGGACCGCCCAAGACGCTGACCGTCCGCGTTTCTTGCGGTCCCGGATAGCGGCTACGCCGCTTCCGGGATGACGGGGTTGTTGCTTTCGCCCTTGCGCCACCAGAACATTCCAGCAACATCCTCCCATGACCGAATCCGAAAAGGCCGAGGGCCGCTGCGGCTGGTGCGGGACGACCGACCCGCTCTACATCGCCTATCACGACGAGGAATGGGGCGTGCCCGAGTACGATCCCCGCGCCCTGTGGGAGAAGCTGGTGCTGGACGGGTTTCAGGCCGGGCTGGCCTGGATCACCATCCTGAGAAAGCGCGAAGGCATGCGCGAGGCCTTCCACGGCTTCGATCCCGAGATCATCGCCCGCTATGACGACGCCGACCGCGAGCGCCTGCTGGCCGATCCGCGCATCATACGCTCACGCGCCAAGATCGAGGCCGCCATCAACGGTGCCCGCCTCTGGCTGGAGATGAGGGACAAGGGCGAGGACTTCTCCGCCTGGCTCTGGTCCTTCGTCGACGGACAGCCGCTGGTGAACCAATGGAGCCATTTCCGCGAGGCCCCGACCCAGACCGCCGAAAGCGTCGCCATGGCCAAGGCTCTGAAGGCGCGCGGCTTCAAATTCTGCGGCCCGGTCATCACCTACGCCTTCATGCAGGCCGTCGGCATGGTCAACGACCACCAGACGACGTGCTTCCGCCACGCAGAGGTTCGTGGCACTGACGCGTGATGAAGCCGTCCAAAGCCTCCGCCAAGATCGACCGTCCCTTCCCCACCCTGATGCTGGAGCTTGAGGCCCGCGCGACCTGGAACGGTCACGTCTGCGGCGTGGACGAGGCGGGGCGCGGGCCCTGGGCCGGGCCGGTGTCGGCCGCGGCGGTGATCCTGAACCCCGACGACCTGCCGCCCGGTATCGATGATTCCAAGGCCCTGACCGAAAAGCGCCGGGCCGCGCTGGAACCCGAGATCAAGGCCCGCGCCCTGGCCTGGGGCGTCGGCTTCGCCTCGGTCGAGGAGATCGACGAGCTGAACATCCTGCACGCCACAGGCCTGGCCATGCGCCGCGCGGTCGAGGCCCTGGCCCATGCGCCGGTTCACGCCCTGGTGGACGGCAACTATCGCTTCAAGCTGCCCTGCGCGGTGACGCCCGTGGTCAAGGGCGACAGCCGCTCCCTGTCGATCGCGGCGGCCTCCATCCTGGCCAAGACGGCGCGTGATCGGCTGATGATCGAGATGGATACGACCTATCCAGGCTACGGCTTCGCCAGCCACAAGGGCTATAACGCCCCCATCCACCAGCAGGCCCTGAAGACCCTCGGTCCCTGCCCCGCGCATCGCCGCAGCTGGGCGCCGATCAAGGCTCTGCTGGAAGCGGCTTAAAAAGCGACCGTCATCCCGGCCGCAGCGAAGCGGAGAGCCGGGACCGCTGCACACTCTAGGGTCAGCGCTTCTTGCGGTCCCGGATGGCGGCTGCGCCGCTTCCGGGATGACGAAGGGGGAAAACGCCTAAACGCCCAGAGCCCCGCCAACCAGCAGGGCGATCACCAGCACGACCGCCGCCACCGCCAGCATGATCGCCCAGTTGGGCAGACCGGTGGAAGCCCGGTGGCGAGGAGGCGCATCCTGGGAAGATCGGCGATGGGACGGCATGCTCATGCTGCCGGTAACCACGTCGCCGCGCCTTGGTTCCGCGTCAGGCGGCGACCGGCAGAACCAGTGGCTTTTGCGTCACGACGAACAGATGCTCGACGTTGCGCAGCCGCCCGACGGCCCCGACCTTCTCGCCCTTGCGGTTATGGATGCCGATGCGGGCGCCGACATAGCGGGGCCGCGCGATCTCGACCACCTGCACATGGCCGCGCGCCGACAGCATGGCGGTCAGGTCATCGCGGCTCAGATAGCCCTCGTCGTTGAAGCTGACGATCAGGTTCGGCGTCTGCAGTCGCTCGACCACGGATTGCAGGGCCGGGCCGATGCCGGGGCGGCTGTTGAACGGGCTCTTGCGGGTCCGCACGTCGATCCGCTTGTTGGCGATCCCGTAGGTCTCCGGCTTGTCCCACAGGACCAGGCTTTCCCAGCAGTGGTAGTTGGCCAGATAGGAGTGCTGGTTATAGGGCGGGTCCAGATAGACGAGGTCAGCCTCGACCTGATCGGCGATCTCCACCGCGTCGCCCTGCGTCGCCCGGCAAGCCCCCTCCGCCACGCCCGGCCGCAGGTCCGGCAGCCGCAGCTCCAGCGGCTTCAACGCGCGCGGCGCCCACTGCTTCATATAGGCCATCTGCAAGCCGGCCGTGGAATCCACCCGGTCCGCCGCCTCCATCAGGGCGACCAGAACCACGGCCTTCAGTTCCGGCTCCAGCCCCATGGCCTCGATCCGCGCGCGCATGGCGTCGATGCGGGCGCCGTTGTCGGGATGGAAGAAGCGGGCGTCCTCGCAGAAGGCCTTGGTGAACCAGCCCGCCTCGGGCGTGACCGCCCGCAGCTCGGTCAGGATCACCTGGGCCTGCGTCTCCCAGCGCTCACGGTCCGCCTGGACATAGGCCGTGGCGAGCGTGTGAGCATAGGCGTTGTGGTCGTTGGACCAGACGCGGAACCCCTGCCCCTTCAGGGCGTGGCCGACGCGGGCCGAGCCGGAAAACAGGTCGCAGACCGCGCCGCCGTCCGGCAGGGCGGCGCGCACCGCACCCGTGACATGGCCCAGAAGCGCACGCTTTGAGCCGATGTATTTGATCATTCGTTCTCCGATCCTCCCCCGTCCCTTTGCGGGGGAGGGGGACCATCCGAAGGATGGTGGAGGGGGCGGAAGCCGGGCTCTGCGTTTTGGGGTCGCCCCCTCCACCGCTGCGCGGTCCCCCTCCCCCGTTTCGCTGACGCTGCACAGGGGAGGATTAATACCTCAGTCCTAGCCGCGCTTCACCTTTCCCGGAACATGGGCCGGAGCATGGGCCAGACGCAACAGATTCGCGGCCCCCGGCGCGCCGAAAGGCGTTCCGGCCAGGATCAGGATGCGCTGACCGGCCTCGGCCAGGCCATAGATCATGGCGCTTTCGACCGCATCCTCGGTCAGGCCTTCCAGCGAGGTCGGCTGCTCGCCCAGACGCGGCTCCAGTCCCCAGACCAGGGCCAGACGACGCGCCGTCTCGGGCTTGGGCGTCAGGGCCAGCACCGGCTGCAAGGGCCGCTCGCGCGACATCCGCCGCGCCGTGCCGCCCAGGGTCGTGAACACCACCATACAGGCGGTCGAGGCGGCTTCGGCGGCCTTCCTCGCCGCCGCCACCAGGGCGTCCACGTCGTGGATGTCCATGCCCGCGTGCTCGGCGTCCATCAGGCCGGGCCACAGGGGGTCGCGTTCCACCCGCTCCATGATGCGGTTCATGATCTGCACCGCCTCCATCGGATAGTCGCCCGACGCCGTCTCCGCCGACAGCATCAGGGCGTCGGCCCCCTCATAGACGGCGTTGGCCACGTCGGACGCCTCGGCCCGCGTCGGGGCCGGCGAACTGGTCATGGACTCCAGCATCTGGGTCGCGACGATGGCGGGGACGCCGCGCTGGCGGGCGGCGCGCAGGATCTTCTTCTGGGCCACCGGCACCTCTTCCGGCTCCATCTCCACGCCCAGATCGCCGCGCGCGACCATCACGCCGTCGCAGTAGTCGAGGATGCTCTCCAGATCGTTCAGCGCCTGGGGCTTCTCGATCTTGGCCATGCAGGCCGCGCGCCCGTTCACGATCCGCTTCAGCTCGGCCATGTCCTCGGCCTGCTGCACGAAGCTGAGGGCCACCCAGTCGACGCCGAGGCGCAGCGCGAAGGCCAGATCCTCGCGGTCCTTGGGCGTCAGGGCCGACACCGGAATGACGGCCTCGGGCACGGCCACGCCCTTGCGGTCCGACAGCTTGGAGCCGCTCTCGACCGTGACGTCGGCCCACTCATCTGAGCGTTCCCCGACCCGCAGGCGGATGCGCCCGTCGTCGATCAGCAGCAGCATGCCGGTGCGCAGGGCCTTGAAGATCTCCGGGTGCGGCATCTGCACCCGCGTCTCGTCGCCCGGCTCGGGGTTCAGGTCGAAGCGCATCTTGTGGCCAGGCTTGATGGCGATCTCGACATCGGCGAACCGGCCCAGCCGCAGCTTGGGCCCCTGCAGGTCGGCCAGGATGCCCAGCGGGCGCTTCAACGCCATCTCGGCCCCGCGCACAGCCTTGAAGTTGGCGGCGTGGTCTTCGTGCGAGCCGTGGCTGAAGTTCAGGCGGAAGACATCCACACCAGCCTGAGCCAGCGCCTTGACGGTCGCCGGTGAACGGCTCGCGGGTCCAAGGGTCGCAACGATGCGCGCGCGGCGGGCTCTGTTCATGGTGTTTCCTCAGGCGGCTCTAACGGCCATGGCCTCCCCTCAGAGGCCTTGATCCCTTGTGCCAACGAAACGCCGGGGACGTAAGACCACGCCCCCGGCCGGAAACACGAGTTTATGAGCGCCGAAACACGATGTTACGGCCGCCGGACCTATTTGGCCTCGCAGCGCCCCGTCGCGAACTGCGGCATGTCCATGCAGCGGCCATCGACCGTGTCCGTCGGCTTGACCCCGATCAGGTGGGCCAGGGTGGGGGCGATGTCGATGGTGCGCATCGGCAGGAAGCGCTCCTGACCATTGGCGCCCGGCCACCAGAAGATGATCGGCACGCGGCGGTCATAGTCCCAGGGCGAACCGTGGCTGGAAATGGCGCCGCCGACCCGGCCCGATCCGGTCAGGCCCGGCTGATAGGACCGCATGATGTCCGGCGAGCGCCCGGCCACCGCCGACAGGCGCAGACGCTGGCGCACGCTCAGCTCCTCGGGATTGTCCGAAGCGGGCAGAGGCTCGGCCAGCAGCTCGTCGCGCGACACGGCCAGGGCGACCTGGGGCTCGGCGTTCAGCAGCTCAACCGCGGCGGCCAGGACCTGGCTGCGCAGCGGCTCGGCCAGCGACTTCTTGTCCTTGTCGACGACGATCAGCCCGCCCGCCGAGGAAACCAGCGGATTGGCGTCCAGCTTGAACCGGGCCTTCAGCGCATCATTGACGCGCGGCATCAGGGCGCGGTCCACGCGGCCCGCCGCCGGATATCCCTCGACCGAGGACCGCTCGGGGAAATCCGAACCGCCATGGTCGGCGGTCAGCACCACGACCACCCCGCCCGGCACGGTCGCCAGCTTGTCGAGGAAGACGCCCAGCGCCGCGTCGAGGCGCAGCATCTGCTCGCACATCTCCGGCCCTTGCGTGCCGTATCCGTGGCCGATCCGGTCGGTGGCCGACAGGCTGACGCCCAGCATGTCGGTGACGCCGCGACGCCCCAGTTGCTGCTCGTCCAGCAGCACGGCGGCGCCCTCCAGCGTCAGCTCATCCAGCATCGGCGAGCCGTCGAGCGCATCATCCGCCGGCGGCAGGGTCGAGTTGAAGGTCTGGCCGCCGATGACCCACTGGCCTTCCAGACGGCGGCAGGCGTCGTTGGTGTAGTTCCACACCGGCGCCTGACGCGAGAAGCGGTCGATCACCCGCGCGTTGATGGCCGCGACGGGCGCCAGCTTCGTCTCGGCCGACTGGCCCGGCTCGACATAGGTGGTGAAGCCGAAATCATTGGTCAGCCAGAAGGCGCCGTCGCCCTTGTGCCCGGCCAGGTTGATGGCCCCGCGATCCTTGCCGGAAATGCCGAAGACGCGGCTGTTGGGGCTAACCGTCTTCAGCCAGTCCCCCAGGGTCGAGGCCTTCAGCTGATCCGGGCCGACCGGGCCGTTGTCGGTGTTCTTGCCGTGCGCCAGCGTGTTCTGCGGTGCGGCCAGGCAATAGGTCTCCTCGCCCGTCGTGGTGTCGATCCAGTCGTTGGCGGGGATGCCGCTGTGCGTCGGGTGGACCCCGGTCAAAACGGTCGAGTGGCCGGCGCAGGTCACGGTGACACCGTGCGTCTGATAGCCGTTGATCGACACCAGACCCTGATCGGCCAGGGTCTTCAGCCCGCCGGTGAACTGGCTGCGGTACTGATTGAACAGGTTGGCGCTCAACTGATCGACCACGATCGTCACCACCAGAGCCGGCGCCGCGCGCTCAGCGGCGGCGGTCGCCGCGACCGGCAGAGCCGCCTGCTGCGCCATCGCCGGAAGGGCTGCGCCCGCCAAAAGGGCGAGCGCCAGGGTCGGGGCCAGTACGCGGCTGAAGATCATCTTGAACACCGGAACGCTAAAGGATGTTGGGTGACTACCCCCCCAGCGTAACGGCGCCAAGACAACGGCACAGATTGATGGTGCGAGCGGCGGGGGTCGAACCCGCAAGACCGAAGTCGGCAGATTTTAAGTCTGAGACGCCCTGAGCGAAATCAACGCCTTGCCAGATTTGCGGCGCTGGCGCGGCGCTCTCAGCTAATCAGGCGCTCGCTGGCCTGGGCGATGGCGTCGTCCTCTTCCTCGTCACGCCAGAGATGGCCGTAGGTGTCCATCGTCATCTTCAGCGTGGCGTGTCCGACCAGTTCCTGAACCTTCTTCGGCTTGGGCTGCGGCGTCTGCGCGAGCCAGAGGCTGACGGCGACGTGGCGCAGGACATGGGGCTTGAACTCCGCAACCGGGCGGTTCTTGCCCTTGCTGTCGGGCAGCATCATCACCAGCCCCGCCGCGCGCATCAGCGGCATCCAGCAGTCGCGGATGAAGTCCTCGTAGCCCCACACGCCCTCGCCGGTCTTCGGGTTCGGGAACAGACGGCCAGGCATCAGCCGCCGCTCGCGCCGTCCGTCGACATGGTTGAAGTGGCCGACCGGCCCGCGCTTCAGGCGCCAGGCGCGCACGGCAAGGGCTGTCGTCTGCCCGATCGGCACGTCGCGTTGGCCCTTCTTCGTCTTCGGGGGATCCAGCGTCCGATGCGAGCGGTCGAGCCGCTCCTTCACGCGCAGCTTGCCGCCCGTCGTCCGAACAACTGCGGCGTCGTCGGCCATGCCGAGAGCCTCCGAGATCCGCAGCCCGCCGAACATGAGGATGCGCACCACGGCGCTGTCGCGTTCAGGGTTGGTGCTCTCGGTCGCGGCCTTAATAAGGGCGGCAAGCTGCTCCTTCGACGGCAGGGAGAAGGGCTCGCTATCGGCCTTTTCCCCATCACCCTCGACGGCGCAGGCCTGAGCCGGGTTCGCCAACAGCCAGCCGCGCCGGGCTCCAAACCGGCACCACGTCACTAGAGAGCGCCTGATCTGCCGTGCGAGGTTGATGGAGCCGCCGCTCTGGACGACCTCGTCAAGGAGGCTCTGTATGTCGGGCGACCGCAGGTTGGATAGCCGGGTGCGTCCGATCTTGTGGTCGCGGATATGGGTGTCGAGGATCGACTGATAGCCGTCCGCCGTCCCGGTGCGCCGGGCGCCCGCCCTGACGAGGCCGTGGAAGTTGGCGATGTGAGCTTCGGCCAGCTGCGTCACCGTCATGGTGGACGAGCCGCCGACCAGCCCGGCCGACACGCTGTCCAGCCACGCCTTCGCCTCGCCCTTCAGGTCGAAGTTCTTGGACTGTCGGACGCCGTCAGGGCCAGCCCAGGTCGCGCGCCAGCTGACCTTGACGCTACCGTCCTGGCGCGGCCGGTTCTTGATCTTGCGGACGTTAGCCATGTGGAGCCCCTGAGCGTGCCGCATACAGGCACGTCAGGCCGCCGATGTCATCCGTCACGCGACGCGCACGTTCGTGGCTAGGGTCTCGTCAGCCTCCAGCCAAGCGTCCAGTTCGTCCGGGAAGGCGTAGAGGCCGATCCCGTCGCGTTTGCGGATCGGGCAGGACCAGCCCTTCTCCCGCGCGTGATAGACCCATCGCTCGGGCCGGCCGAGATATTTGGCGATGTCGGCGGCGCCCTCTAGTCGGACCCGGCGGGTCGGCGTGCTGTCGTTCGCGGCGCTCATTCGTCACCTCTGCGGTCGTCGGAGGCCCTGTCGATCACAAGCAAGACCAGAGGAAGAACTGGCCAGGCAAAACAGAACAGGCTGATCACCACGCCTCGTTCTGTTTTTTGCTCGTCACGCCCCAAGTATCGGTTGTGCAGATGCAAGCCCCGCAACAGGCAGGCCATCATGCCAGCGGTGTACACGGCGAGAAGCAATCCGATTGTGAATGCAGCGCTCATCGTCCCTCTCCATCAGGGGGTGTGGTGGGGGTGCGGGGTCCACGTGCCATCGCCATGAACTGAGCGAAGGGCGCTTTGTCCGCCGCTTCCTCCAAGGCGTAGCGCTCAGCCCCGGAGATCATCGTGTCGATGGTCTCGGCGTTGCCGTTCGCTGCAATGGCGACGGTGAAGCCCAGACCGCGAGCCAACCCTTCGATCATGTCGCCCATGCGCTCGTGACGGTCGGGGGCCTTGCTGGCGGCGGTCGCTTCTTTGGCGAGCATGGCGGACAGTCTGTCGTGGAAGTCGCTCATCCGCCCTCTCCCTGTGCCTTGGCTTTGAGATTAGGGGAGACTTCGCCTTCGGCTTCGTACCCGTGCTGGATGGGGGATCGGTTGGCGATCTCCAACAGCACGTCGGCATGGCAGGGCTGATCGAGGCGGCACCAGCAGGCAAGGTTCTTGCCGCGCAGCTGGCCTATGTCCTCCACGAATGGACGACGGCGAAGATCGCTCTCCGGCCCCATCCACCAGCGCTCAGCCCTATTGGCGCTGTTCCAGTCTCGGAAGCACTGGACCACGAAGGCTTGAGCGGTGTCGGGAGCCGCGTAGCCCGACTCCACAGCCGCAGAGATGGTGAAGGGGTTCCCCCAGCGACCAGGTCGAGCGACGCTCACGGTGTTCTCAGGCTTCCGCCATCCCTTCGCGCGGGAAAGCTGGATGCGACGGGGCGCTTCATCCGCGACAGGTATGGAGGCCTCTTGGCCGGAATGAACCATCACTCTCCAGCCTCCTTTGCTTGGTTAGGGGCGGATGGGAGGGGGAGTTGTCGAACCAAGCCGTGCGCATAGCCGTCGCTCCAGTTGCGATGAGCTCGACCGCATTGAGGGCCGTTCTGAGGATAGGGGTTTTTGTCGAGCTTGCGTCCGAGGCGGGCTTTGAGACCGGCAACAATCCCCTTGCGGAACGGTGACGACCGCATGGCTGAAACCGTCTGAATCTCCGACTTGAGCGCGCTATGGTCGGTCATTGGTCGAGACCATAGCGATACGGAACAGGCGGTGCGTCGTCAGGGCCGAGAAGTTCACCCGTATCTAGGTTCACCATCGGAGAGCCCTCAAGGCACGCGGCATGGCACGGCCCCAGGTCGATGTCCGTCAGGCACAGGTCGTCGTCTCCGATAGGATCAAGGCAGATGTCACATTTTCCAGCGTGGTCGGTCATTGGTCGGCTCCCTGGTTGGCGAGGAGGGTTCTGGCGGACGAGATGAACGCGTAGGCAGCACTGCCCTTTCGTCCGCAGCTTTCGCGCTGTGTCGCGCCGCACAGTTCGCAAGGCGCTGTCGTGTCACGCTGCGGACTCGCTCCGTCGATCCGGCATTCAGCGGCAGTCTGGTCGTGATCCTCCAACGCCTTCCGCAACTCGTCGCGCTGGCGCTCGGCTTGTTCTAGGCGGACAGCCCACTCTTGGAACCATCGCCACGCAGCGCCCAAAGCCTCCCCCGCCCCCTCGGCTGGGGCTTCATCATTTTCGCCGCTCACCGAAAATGATCCGACCGACCATTCGTGGTGCCACGCGAAGGCGCAGTAGGCGGCTACGTCGCGCGGGTCGCCCTTCTGAACGTGCTCGCCAAGCTGACGGATCAGGTCGTCGCGCCAGTCGTCACGCAACCATGCGTCGTCGTGACCATACTTGGCTTCGGCGGCTCGCAGCTTCTCTTTCAGCGCGACGGCGAACCGATCAACCAAATCGTCAACCGCAGAGGATGGGGCTTCATGGCGGGGGGTGAGGGCTGACGTATCGCTCCACTGATGATCTGTCGGCTTTGCTTCGGTCCAACCGACATTGTCGATATATGCCTGAGCGTCTGCCTCTCGCGAAAAACGAAGGGCTTTGAGGCTGTCGGTCGTCCAGCCCTGACCATCCTCGTCTAGATCAGCGTGAAGACCCCACCATTGCGCCTTAAAGGCTCCGCGCTTGCTATCGTACCCCTCTATCAGCCAGCCGGTCTCCGCCCCATCCCGCGCTGGGGCTTCCGGGGATAGGGCGGCGAGGTCTTGGATGATCCAGTTTGCGACCATGACGCTGCCAAGCCGGTCAGTGTTGCGCTCCATGTTCGCGATGAACCGAAGCGACTTCATAGCGGGGGCGGCTGACAATGCGGCTTGAGCCTTCGCCAGTTCAATCGACAGCCAGCGGATGCGCTCCTTCGCGGCGGTCTGCCAGACGATCAGGTCTAGGTCGTTCCGGTCCGCCATGAAGACGCGGTTCGCCAGTGCGAAGTCGGTCATGTCGGGACGTGAACGGGGCTGGCCGTCATACTGGCGGACGAACTCGGCCCATGCGGCGTCGTCATCGCAATGTCCGGGGCCGCGCATCGGCACGACGCTCTGGGGTGATGGGGTGTGTTCAGCGTCGCGGGTCATGCGCGGTTCTCCCGGCCGTCTTCTCGTCTCTGCTCTGCGCGAAGATCGTCGGCGTAAGCAGCCTCGCCAGCCTCAACAGCGACGGCCTCTGCCAGCATCTCGCGGGTGTGAACGTCAGTCGGTCCGTCGAGTTGATCGAGGATCATGGCGACCGTGACCGGGCCGTATTCAGCCGGTGGATTGCCGTCGATGCTCTCGACCTTTATGTCCTCGACCACATCGGGCGAGCCAGGGTCGTATTTGTATGGATCGGCCATGTATCCGGCGCCGGTCTCTGGCGAGCCCCATGCGACCGTGAACGAGACGGTCACATCCATCTCGCAGTAGTCGGCCTCTCCGTCCGTCCCGAACGACAGGCAGGTGCTGTAGGTGTAGCGGTTCATGCTGCGGACCTTTCGTCCTGGCGTTCAGGGGCGTTCATCATCCGAACAAGTCGGGTTGCGGCGGCGGAGCGGGCCGATAGGCGAACTGCGAGAGTTCGGAGCGCATGCGCTGCTTCCAGCGGGACAACGCCGTTTCCGAGCATGCGAAGTTCGTCCACCCGGGAGGCCACCCCATGAGCATCTCCACGAACCGCGGGTTCAACTTCCGGCCTGACGGCGAGGAGGTCTCGCCAGCCGTCGAGGTCGTTGGGTCGAGGCGGCCACAGAGTTCCGGAGTCTGACCATTCAGCAGCAGTTCCGTCGATCGACTGCCCGAGCGCGCCTTGCGGCCTCCCTGCACGTCCGCCACGGCCGGCGTCGCCCATTGCTCCGACAGGTCGCAAGCCTGGCCCGCCAGCACGATCCCGTGCGTCTTCCCGTGGCTGGGCGCCATCTTGGTCGTGCGGTTGCTGTTCTCGGAAGCCGTTGGTGTGGCCCAGCAGTGCGCCACGAAGTTCGGAAGCTGATCCAGGTGCAGTGAGCCCGACGACTTCGCCAGATGCTCGGCCGAGTTCGCGCCCTTGATGTCCCGCGCGGCCGGCGTCGGCCGCCCCGAGGATGAAGACCCGCTCGCGTTCATGAGGCGCGCCGACTTCCGCCGCTGAGAACAGTCCGCCCTCAACCGCGAAACCCAGGCGCTGTAGGTCTCGCCATACCCGCTCGCCGCCGGAGCGGAGTTCGGGATCGGACGAGGAGAGCATGCCAGGGACGTTCTCGATGAGGACGAACCACGCGCCGGACTGGACGACGATGCGCCTGGCTGCGGACCAGAGATCGCGAGCGTCAGCAGACCCGCGTCGCTTTCCGGCGACGGAGTGCGGCTGGCACGGTATGCCGCCAATGAGGCCGTCCACGCATCCACGCCAGCGTCGGCCGTTGAAGGTTCGGGCATCGCTCCAAACAGGCGCTGGAGCCAGAAGGCCTTCTTCCATCGCCGAAACCAGTCGCGCGGCGCCGAAGGCTTCCCTCTCGACCATGCAGACTGAGCGAGAACCTGGAACTGCCAGCTCGACGCCGAGATCGAGTCCGCCGCCTCCGGTGCAGATGCTGATGAAGTCGAGGCGTTCGGGACAAATAGCCATGTCACCCCTCGTCTCCGTCCCGGCGGTGGATGGGTTCGGCGTTGCGGGTCTCGCCTGCCGTAGCCTTGGCGATTGCGGCGCGGGCGGTTGTAAGAACCTGATCGTGGTAGGCGTGGCCCTCGTCCTTCACTTGCGAGAAAGTGGGGCGCATGGCCTCGATGGTGTTCACCGCATACTGCAGAGCCTCCAGCAGATCAGGCGCGGCGGCGATCAGGCGGGCGTTGGCTTCGCCGCGCAGATCAGCATTGAAGTGGTCAGAGCCGTTGCGGAACAACACAACGGCAACGGCCTCGCCCTCGTCGGGGCCGATGTCTTGCCAGCCGCCGATGCGTCCGCCGTCCGCCCATTCATGATCAACCGAGGACTCTGTTTCAATCTCGATCCAAGGCCCGGGCGTGTGGCCAGCAACAGAACCGCCGGGGGTCACGCTCTTTGCGCCGGAGTGAGGAACGGAGGTCATGCGGGGGCTCCCGTCAGAGGCGGCAGCTTGCTCGCAGGAAGGTCAGGCTCAGGCGCGTCCCGCCATTCCGTGATGCGCGTCTTCACATCATCCAGGCTGTCGGCGTTTTCGAGATCGTCCAGCAGATAGCCGACCGCATAGCGAGCCGAGCTCGCCGCCGAGATCGCCCCTTCAACGCGCGCGTCTTTCAGCTCGTAGTCGGAGAACTTGACGCTCTTGTCGTACTGCTTGGCGACCCAGAAATCGGGGTCCTGATTGGTCTGGTCGGCCTTGATCTGCGCCGCATCCAAGGCCTCGGCCTCGGTGGCGAAAAGGTCGGCCTCGCGATAGACCGAGCCGCTGCCGATGCCGGTCTCAAGGCACATGTAGCTGTTGCCCGCGTCGTAATCGTTGCCGGTCGCGGTGGACGCCTTGATCTGCCCGACTGTCAGCCGACGCGCGCTCGGCGCCATGACCGAATAGTCGAGGCTCAAGCTTCTATCGCTCTGGTAGCTGGCGGTGCAGCGCGGGCATGGCGCGTCGAACTCGGCGCCAGCTGGCGAAACGGCTTTCCACTTGCGACTGCCGAGGCAATCCGGGCAGCGGTGCTGCCGCTTCTCAGTGACCGTCGTGGCGTGCCAGACAGTATCGCCAATATCGAACTTGGTGATCAGGGTCGCCATCACGCTTCTCGCTGCTTGTTAGGGGTGGAGTCGTTGGCGTGGTGATCGTTGGCGGGACGCGTGGCCCACAGAACGATGACAGGCATGGCGGGGCGGCCCTGGTCGAAGGCGGCTTTCAGATCAGCGCAAAAGTCCGCCAAAGCATCGCCGAGACCTAGACGGTCCCAGAACTTGCGCTGGCCGTTGTCGCAGGCGTTCGGCAGGCCGGTGTGGTGCAGCGTGCAGAGCGGGACGCACCGGGCGTCATGGATGCGCTTTCCGGCGCCGCGCTCGCGCCAGCCCTTCCCGGCGATCCCCAGGTTCTGGTGGGCCGCCTCGATGGTGTTCTGCAGGCCGTGCGGGTTCGCTGGTCGCCCTTCAATCAGGCAGGCGATGCAGTCGGTGTCGACGTGCAGCCAGGCCAGATAGGCGGCGTCGGTCTGGCGGGGGTCGCGTTGCCTCTCCCCCGTCGGCTTCCAAGACCGCAGCTTCATGCCCGGCTTGAACGTCCGGCCGCGCGCCTTCTTCTGCTCGGCTTTCAGCGCGCGGATCTCGGCGTCTATCTCCCAGATGGGGCGGGTCATGCTCCGCGCCTCCGCTCAAGTTCGCGGCGGGCGTTCCATTTCAAATTCTCTTCCATCGAGGCCTGCGCCAGCATCCAGCTCAGGAAGCCCGCTTCGACATCGGCCCACGGCTGGCCGCGGAACTTGCCGATGGGACACGTCGGCATGAGCGGCGGCTCGCCCGTCCACTGGATCAGTTCAGCGACGGTCGCCTTCTGTAGGAGCCGGCAGAGGATGTGAGCGGTGACATAGGCGTCGGGCAGCGCACGGTGCGGCGGGTGGCGCCGGTCCTCGTCGATCTCGTTGTGCAGGCCCAGCCAATAGAGGAGCGTCTGGTTGGTGTGCGCCGGGGCCTCGGGCCAGATGCGCAGAGCGGCTTTGTAGGTGCAGATCCACTTCGCCGGGGTCGAGCCGTCCAGGGCGCGGAAGCCCGGTAGGAAGGCCTGCTCGAACTTGCTGTTGTGCGCGACGTAGACGTCGGCGGATCGACCGAACGCCCGGTTCTCCATCCAATCCTCAGCGGTGCGCGACTGGAAGAGAGGGCGATCCTTGATCTCCCACGGCAGGATGTGGTGGACGGCCATCACCTCGGGTGGGCAAGGCCGCTCACAGCCGAAAAGCGCCTGACCATAGGTATCGTCGTCGAGAAGCCAGTCGCCCCACTCGCCCTGGCGGACGTCTTGGAAGCCAAGCTCGATGATCTCGGCCGTCGGTGGCTCAAGGCCAGTCGTCTCCAGATCGACGACGCGGAGGATGCGCTCATAGGTCGTCATAACGCTCACCCCTCCTTCGCGGCTTGGAGGGCGGCTTCCAGCTCGCGCGCCTTCGCCATGTCCGTCGTCTTCAGGATGGCGAACTTGGCCAGCTCACGACGGTCGGTTTCCACAGCGGCGACCTGCTCCGGCTTCAGGAACGGCAGGTCGTCGATCAGCTTGTCTGCCCATGCGATGACGTCGACAGCCAGCGACTTCTCGTCATCGGCGCTGGCCTCGGGGCCGCTGGCTGTCGTTTCCCCTGCGTGGGGGGCATCGCCGGGGAAAGGGTCGCCCGCGTCTGACGGGGGGGATTCATCAGACGCGGGCTTATTCGACGCGGCGTCGGAGGGGGTCTCCGCGTCGAAATCTGGGATGGTGTCGTTGGGGTCGAGGCCGTGAACGGCGCTGAAGCCTTCGCGCGGCGTGTCGGACGGCGCCGACAGGCGAGCAGCAAGGTTAGGAGCTTCAGTCGGCACGCGGCGCACCGTGATCGGCTGGTAGTCCTGCACTTCCTCCGCGACGTGCATGCCGCGCAGGACATCAGCGGCGCCGTCGCGGGCCGCAAAGGCGCGGGCTCGCATTTGGAGCATGCGCTTCTGGTACTGCTGCCAAGGCCCCTGCTTGCCGAGCAGCCCGGCCTTCTTCGCATCACCGACCGAGAACGACCGCTCGATCTCGTCGCCATCCGGGCGGGTGATCCGACAGAACGCCTTGGTCGGCTCGTCCTCGTTGTCGAACCACTCCTTGATCTTGAAGCCGCGCGACCAGAGCAGCGCCGGCAGAGCATCGCCCCAGATGTTCGGCTTGCCGTTGATGACGGCGAACGACTGCATGGCCTGGAAGGGAGCGAAGCCGAGTTCGGCGCCCGCCATGATCGCGACCAGCACCTGTTCGGGCTTGTCCACGCCCTTGGGGGTCATGCCGGACGCCGCCATGGCGCTGGCCACGCGGAAGGCCTCGTCGAGCGACTGCGGGACCAAGGCGGAAACCTGACCGCCCGCCATAATCTGCGGGCGCGTTTGGGTGGTGACGGCGTTCATCAGGCGGCCTCGCTCAGGTCTTTCAGGGTTTTCAGGAGCCCGCGATTCCCCGTCGGGCGGTCTTCGCTGTCGATCTCCTCGACGAGCGCGAAATCGAGCATTCGGTTGGCAGCCACGATGCGGCCCCGCCGGGTTGGCGTCTGGACGATGCGACCAACCAATTCCTCGCCGTCCATCACGCCGCCTCAGTCTGGGGATGGTTGTCGTTGGCCTCGGCGGCGATCACCTCCAGGCGCTCGTCGATGCGCTTGGCGGCCCACGGCGGCAGAGTCAGATATTCGGCGTCGCGGCGAGACCCGCCCGGCCCCGGCCACTCACCGGTCGCGATGCACTCGGCGAACTGGTCGATGGCGCGGCGCAACTGCTGGCGGCCCCGGTCGAGGTCTTCGCCGGTCAGGACGGTGACGCGGACGCAGTGCGGCGGCGCCTTCTCGACCCAGACGAGGGCAAACTCTTCCATCGGGCGGCCGAGAACGGCTTCGGAGGCCATGCCAACCAAGGCGGCTTGCATGTGGTAGCCGAAGTCAGCGAGCGAGCGCTCCAGATCGTTGTCGGCTACGCTCACCGTGGTCTTGAGGTCGGCGAACAGGCCTGACGACGAAGGGATGTTGTCAGGCCGGCTCTTGAGCCACGCCCCGGTCTTTGCGTCTCTGAAGATCAGCGAGCGCTCTACGGCGCCGTCGAGGACGCCAGCTTTCACCAGGGGATGCGCGCCGAGCGAACGGGCCATGCCGGTGATCAGCTCCAGTTCGGCATCGGTGATGATGGTGAGGCCGGACTTGATCTGCTCGGCCTTCCACTCCTTGGCCTCGTTGGTCCGCCAGTCCTTCCACTTGGAGGGTCGAACGACGAACTCGGCGTCAAAGCCTTTGCGGCCCTGATACAGCAGGTGGTGCGCGGCCTTCCCGATGGAGAAGTGTGGACGTTCGCTCGGCTCTTGGGGCGCTGGGTTGTAGGGACTGGCGTGGAAGTAGTGGGCCGGCGACTGGCTCCAGATCGTGCGGAGTCCCGAGGACGACACAGACGGCGCCGCGCAGCAGTCGCCATGATAGACGGCCATGCTCAGATCATAGACGCCCGGCTCGCTGATCTTGCCCGACAGGGGCATGGGCAGGGGGTTGTGCAGGGTCAAAACGGGATCTCCTCAAACTCGGGCTGTGGGGTTTCCAGCGCCTGCAGCGCGGCGTTCAGTTCGCGCAGGGCGTCGCGGTCAGGGACGTGCGGACGTTCCCAGCTGTCTTTGGGGGAGTGGGCGGCGCGGAAGCCGTCGAACCAGAGCAGGCAGTCGGCGACGATGGCCTGGAACCGGCGCTGATCTCGCTCGATGACGGCGAACCGGCGCTTTGCCCTGGCCTCGTATTGGATGGCGTCGTCGATCATCCGCTTTGCGTTGGCCTCTGCGGCATCCGCTCGCACACCCATAAACCGGGCGCCGTCACTCCATGCCCGGCCTAGGTTTGCGTCCTCGGCGCTCAGCACCGGCGACATGATGATGAAGTGCTCGCCGGGGTTCTGGCGCGTCAGGCGATCAGCCTCGGCCGACGCTTGCTCGATACTGTCGTGGACGACCGTCGGCATGCCGCGCGCCGGGTTCCAGACCATGAAGCCTACGCGCATAGCCGGGCCTCCTGACGGGGCGGGATCGCGAAGCCCTGAACCGGCTTCGGACGAGGCCGATAGACCCGGCGCGTGGTGACGACGGTCTCGACTTCCAGCAGTTCGAGGTGGTCGTAGACGTGGGCGTTCTTGCGGACCCAGACGCGGCCGATCTCGATGTCGGAGAAGGTCTTCACGACCCGGCCGACGCGGTTCACGGCCTGATAGTCGGTGGAGGCTTCGCGGTTCATTGCTCGGGCTCCCGAGTGTGAATGAGGAAGGCGGCGCCTGCGACGAGCCAGACCATTGCGATCAGGGCGCCCACGGCGAGGGTGGATAGGGTCTCGGCCATCAGGCGCGCACCGTCGCGACTTTGCGGGCGGCATCGGCCATCTCCCGCTCCATCGCGCGCTTAGCGTTCACGGCGCCGTCGGCGTCGTCATGTTCCGAGATCGTCAGGAACGAGCCGTCGGTGTCGATGAAGGCGAGGCGATAGAGCTTCGCGATGCCGGGGCAGATGCGGAGTTCCATCACGCGGCAGCCTCCGACTTGAGGGTCGGCATGGCCTCAACAGCCTGTTCGATGGTGGCCAGCGAAGCTCGCAGCTTGGCGATCTCGCGGCGGCACTCGTCGGCGTAGGTCCCGGTTTCGTCGTGCCGGGCCAGGGCCAGATTGCTGGTCAGGCTGGCCACGTCATAGGCCAGTTGTAGGGATGCAGCCGTGGCCATGTAGGCGCTGGTGAATGACAAGGCGCTCATGCAGCTCTCCGCATCACAGCCCGAAGCGGCGCGCCCGGCGTCTCGAAGGAGAAGGCGGCGACCAGCTGTTCCATCCAGAACGGCCCGACCCAGCTCTCGACGACCGACTTGGCCGGCGCGGCGTGGATCATGCGGGCTTCAGCCAGACGGCGGCCCGGCAGCATTGACCAGGACAGGTCCCCGCCCGGCGCCGACATGATCGCGACGTGGAAGCCTTCCTTGGCTTGGAAAAGCAGCAGGTCGCCCGGCGCGGCGTGGCGGGCGCGGACCTCGGTCAGGCCCCACTGCGTCAGCGCCATGCGGGCTTCGGCTTCGGTCACACCGTCTTCACGGCGGACATCGATGCAGTCCCGCTCACACGCGAAGGCGGCGCAGGTCCGGGCCAGAGACCACGCGTCGTGCGCGCCCTCCCCGCCCTTGAACCTGTAGCCCATGCCGCGCGAGGCCAGCGCGAGGTCCAGCATCCGATAACGCTCGGTGCCTTCCTCAGGCGCTTCCCAGCCCTGCGTGTCGGCGAGGTTCTGAATGACGGTCTTGCCGGCCTTCTTCGCGACGACGCGGTCGAGGCCGACGATGACGGCGCCCAGCGCTTCCCCAATGGGGCGCAGGCCGTCTTGGTGACGAGCGAGGGCCATCAGCGGGCCCCCAGGATCAGCTGGCGCTGGGCTTCAACGCCAGCCTTCAGATCGCGGATCGCCTGTTCAAAGGCGGCCGTCTTCTGGGCAGTGGTTTCGGTCTTGAGTGACATGGTTCGTCTCCCGGTGATGGGAGAAAGTTTGCATATGCCGAACATGACCGCAAGAGAAAAGTTTGCATATGCCGAACCATGCGGACGTCATGATCGGACGCACCAGCCAGCAAGCCGGTTGACTCAACGTCGTTCGATGTGGCGGGTGGAGCGTTAACGTCTGGAGGGATGAGGCATGCCGCGCCGGCTGCACTACTACGCGCAACCGTTCTGGGATCATCGCCGGGAGCCAGCCCAGCGATACGAGTTCGTGTGCGCTGTGGACGCAGAAGAAGGCGGCGAGATCCTCGCCCGCTCAGCCGATGGAGTGCTGGTCTATCAGCAATGGGCGGACACCGACCTGGACCTGTTCGGAGAGGTCGAGGTGCTGGCCCAGCATGGGTCTGTACCGCGCGCAGCAACCGGGATCGATCCTGATGGCCGCGACCCTTGGCTCGACGACACCGCCTACTTCAAGATCGACTGCAGCGCCGGCGGCGACACCTGGACCCAGATAGATCCGTTGGCCGAAGGTGACGAACTGGCCGACGAAGAGGCCGCCTGACGTCACTCGACTTTTACGAACGTCGTGATATGTCGTCGCTATCGCTCGACGGAGGGTCGAGCGGACTATCGATCCTGGGGGGATCACATGAAGAAGACCGCAATCGCGGCCACGCTGTGCGCTGGCCTTGCCCTGACCGCCTGCACCACGACCGAGAAGGTCAGCGTCATGCAGCCCGGCGACCGCGCCATGACCTGCACGCAGCTCAAGGAAGAGTTCAATCGCCTCGACGCCATCAAGCGCGACGCCGACAGCGACAAGGGCGTGAACGGCGCCAACGTCGCTGCGGTTCTGCTGTTCTGGCCCGCCGCCGCCGGCAACTACCTGAACGCCCGCGACGCACAGCAACTGGTTGAACAGCGCCGCACGCACCTGATGACGTTCTACAACGACAAGCAGTGCGACAACCCGGCCAACGCCAACCTGACGATCCAGGTCCCGAGCTTCCTGCTGGAGCCGATCGCTCGCGGCGAGTGATCTTCATGCATTGAAGACGGAAACGGCGGCTCCATCGGGCCGCCGTTTTCAATTGAGCCTGACAGCAAAAACCCCGCCCTTTCGGACGGGGTTCGATGTGCTCAATGAGCTGGGCTTCAGCTTCCTGTGCCGAATCCACCGGGCCCGCCTGCCCCGGCAGCGCCTTCGCCGCCCGACGCCGGCGCCGGATCTTCCTGACCTGGCTGGCGCTGAGCCTGCTCTCGAAGATGCTCCCGCTGCTGCGGGTTCTCGTCCGGTTGCGGCGTCGTGGTTTCCAGATCCTGTTCGCGATCGTGGTTCGGTTGGACGTCGGTCATGTCGCTTCTCCCTTTTGGTTACGGGAGATGAAGCAGCTGCGGAAACGGGCGTTCCTACGGCTGAGCTACACGATAATGTTGAGCGACTTTAGGGAACTGCGAGGTCATCCAAGCCCTCAGACGGGCCGTATCGGCAACAGGCTCAGGACTTGGTCCGAAGCCAGTTCCCGACCGCATTATCCGAGTTCCGCTTCACAATGACCCGTCCCTCCCGACTATCGGAGCTTCGCCAGCTTCAGCGCAGCGCCGAGAACATGGCCAGGCTTTCACCCTTCAAGGCAGATCGCGAGAGGTTCGGCGGGATCGCCGACAAGTATCGGGAGGAGGCGGACACGCTGGAGCGGGAGGGAAAAACCCCGCCCGCTGCGGGGCGTGACGAAGCGGGGACTTAGCCCGCAACAGCCTCGCTAAGGCGGTAGCAGGTCGTGAATTTGTCCGTCCCCGGAACCTGTTCAATCACGCCCTTCTTCATCATCTTCTGGAAGATGCGCTTCATGACGTAGTCGGCTTTGATGTGGGTTATCTCGCGCGCTTGTGCGTTCTTGATAGTCCCATTTTCGACAAGAAAGTCGATGATCGCTTCCTCAGGACCGGCCAGTGGCTCGTGCCTGATGGTCACCAGGAAGCTATTTTCTGTTTGATTTAGCAGCGGCCGCTTAAGGCCAACCTCGTACATTTTTCGGAATGCGGTATTTAGCCCCTCTCCGACATCCTTGTTCGGCGGGTCAGGGAATTTGTTCAACATCCGGACGATGGCGCCGTTGCGATGCGCTCTTTCTCGAAGGACATTTTCCAGGGTCACGTGGGCTGCAAGCCGACCCGGACTTTGCACTTCAATTCGGTTGTCGAAAATTCTGATGTGGACGTCGTCGGCGATACTATAATCGCGGTGGATTATGGCGTTGGTCACGATCTCATGGATCGTCTCCAGGGGATATTTGATGGCTTCTAGGCCAGCATCACCAAGTCGAGGGATCTTCTCGACATGATGGATAGTTCGAGCCACCGCCACTTTGATCTGATCGTAAAGAGGCCCCTCAATGGTTTCCGGCGTGAAAGCTAGCGCCTCCCGAAAACCCTCAGCCTCGCTGGTCTTATAACGGTAGACCTTTACACCGCACCGTTTTGGAAGGTGGGCCTGAGGGACATCGCCAAACAGCAGAAGGCCGGCGACGGTGGGGCGATATTCTCTGATGAGGGCCTGCTTCTTAAGCCAAGAAGCCACACTGGTTTGAGGAACCACGTGCCGTATGAACAGCTTGGCGGTTTCGGACTCCGTAACCACATCTAGGTCTACATTGACGAGTTCGGTCTCATAGGTCGCAACACCCTTCGAGTACTCTAAGCGCCGCAGGAGCTCGGGAGTGTTTTGCGCTATGGATTGAGCCCCTCTGCGAAGATAGGCCGTCCCGTTGGCTGCATATGTGACGCGGTCAGTCTTATTGACGATCGCCTTGAGGACCAGGCCCGGCAGGCCTTCGCACGCCAAAAAGGAGTAGTTGAAGTAGGTCCCGAGTGGGAACGCTTGTTCGAACGCTTGGATATGGCCATTTGCGGCTTCGGGGTTCGCGAAGCCATCCCAGTAGCGCGTTCTAGCGGCGGTTTCGGCAACCCCTACGTACAGCTCTCCGCCATCAGCGTTTGCGAATGCTGAGATCGTTCGCATCAGCTTCGCGGGCGCCACCTCGCGCCCTTTCAGTTCGTAGGTCTGAGCTTCATCCAAAGCCAAAATTGTCTGGGCTTCGTCCTGGCTAATTTTTTCGGCATCGATCGCCGCATATTTGGGCCGAAGTGTTCGAACAACTTCTGCCCCTTTTTGTTCGAACACTCTCTTTCCAGGATGTTCGAACAAGTCTGGCTGCTTAGCCATATCACCCCTCCCCCGAGGTTATCCGCCATGCGCGGCTGCTCGCCGCCGCTTGATCAAACGCCATACTAGATACGCAGCGCAGTTCGCTGCGAAGACCCACCCAAGCCATGGCATCCCGGAGCGCTCAGCCCACATGGCGATCAGACTGATCGCCAGGCCCACCGCAGCGGCGCCCACGGCCGCCATCAACCTCACCCGCCACGACGCCTTCAGGAACGACAGCATGGCGATAGCGAATATCGCGGGCTGGGCCGCCAGCTTCCAGAGTTCGGCTTCGGTCACCCCGCCACCGCCACGATGACCATCACGATCCCCAGCAGGACAACCAGCCCGATGATCACGGCGACCGCCACATTGCCCTGCGCACGAAGCCACTGCTTGTCGGCGTCGAGATCCACGTAGAACAACCCGTCCCCGGCAGGGATCAGCACCTTCTGCTTGATCAGGGCGTCCACAATGGAGCGAGAACTCTTGGCCGGCAGCGGCACGGCAGCCTCAGGATTTAGCGCCCCAGCCTTCTGGAAATGCTCAATGACCTTGCTGCGAGCCAAGGTCGCGATGATCGCGGCGTTGGCGCCGGCGCTGGCGGCTATGTTCATTTGCCCCTCCCCCGAGGTTCAGCCTTCCGGCTGGGTTATCCGCCAGTGCCGGTTCGACCGGCCCAGGACTCCGCCATATTGAGAACCGCCTGTTGTCCCGCTTCGTCTAAGCGCGAGATGACCGAGTTGAGGCGCTCCACCTGCTCATTCAGGTTGAACGGGTTCACATCAATCAGGCGGCCGCCAGTCGTTCCGACAACACCCGCAACTTGCTCAATGAGGTCGCGGTTGAATCGAGTCGCCGGTCGCCCCGTGCGCACGGCGCCTGTTTCCAAGTCCGAAATGTAACCCTTCGACCTTCCCAGCTCGGCCGCGAGATCTTCAAGGGTGAGCCCAGCATAGTCGCGCCAGGCCGCCAAATACCAGCCGCTCCTAGAGCGATAGTCCTCATAGACCTCTGCGGGGCGCGACTTCCGGGGCTTGGTGTTCATGTTCGGAGTATGCAAACACGGTGCCGAGCCGTCAGTCTGCATATGCCGAACATCCGCCTTGCTGAAATGTTCGGCATATGCAAACATTCGCGTATGGACATCACCGCCCTTCGCAAAGAACTCGGCCTGTCGCAGGAAGCCTTCGCGGTTCGCGTCGGCCTCAAGAGCAAGGGTCATGTCAGCACGCTTGAACGTACGGGCGCCGCCAGCGTGCGGGTCGCGCTCTCAATCGAACGCCTGTCCGGCGGCCGGATCAAAGCTGCAGACCTGAACCCTGATATCGCCCTCGTCGAGCGTTTCCGTTCCGAGGCCGCTAACGACGACCAGCGCCCTTCTGAGGCCGCCTGACATGGCCGCCCCATCACCCGCCGCACCCGCCCTGGTCATCGAGCACTACGTCGAGCTGATGACCGCCCGCGCCACCTACATGGCCCTGGTCGATATGGACCGGGCGGCCAAGGAAGGTCGCCACGCGGAGGTGTTGCACCTTCTTGGCGGGCTGGCGCTGGCTGCGTCGAAGATCCTCCCGGAACTCGAGCAGGTCATAGCCGCCGAGGCTCAGACCGCACAGGCGCGTCACCTCACGCAGCGGACGCTCGCCCCCTTCTTCGGCGGCAAGCCCGCTGAACATCCGCACGCCGCGAACGACCAATCGCCTTCTCCTCAACAGCCTGGGCCTGATGTCGCCTGAGGGCGGCTGACGGTCATCCGGAAACCCCGTCGGAACATCCGCAGTCCATGAACAAGATCAGCCACCGAGAACACGCCCGGCTCGCCGCCGACCTGATCGACGCTTGCGGCGGTCTGGAGGAAGCGGCGCGCGCCTGCCGGGTCCGCAAGTCGGCCCTGTCGAGCTACCAGACCCCGCACGATCCCTCGACCATGCCCGCTGACGTCATGGCGGACCTCGAGCGCCACTGCGGCAAGGCGATCTACAGCACCGTCCTGTTCGACGCCTGCCGCCCGTCGCCGGTGACCGGCTGCCTGAAGGAGCTGGCCTTCGACCTCGCTCAGGAGAGCATGGACGTCGTCGCCGCTGTTCGTGAGGCCCTGGCCGACGGCCGCCTGTCCAACAACGATCTCGACGCCATCGCTGCGGCCGAACGTGACGCCGAGGAGGCCCTTGAGCGGGTCCGTGGCGTCCGGCGCGCCATCGAGGCCGCCAGCCCTACCCCGCTTCGCGCGGCGTGACCGAACGGGACTGACCGCCCCGTTTGAGCGGTCGTGATGGAGGGCCAGATGGCCAAGAAGCTGACGAGTGAAGGGGCCGATCCCAAGTCGATCCCGAACCGCGACGAAGAAGCCGTCTTCCTGTCGCACCTGAACAAGCTGCGCGTTCAGGACAACAAATGCGCCATAGCCAAGGCCGCGCTGGATGCTGAACGCTCGGTCCTGAACGACCTCTTCGCTGAGGCCAAGAAGGACAAGTTTACGCGGAAGGAACTGCGAGCAATCCTTGATGACGGAGCCGCCAGCCGCCGCGACCTGACCGCCGAGGAAGAGCGCCGGGCACAGTTGCGTACCTGGGCAGGACTCCCCGCCGGCACCCAGGCCGATCTGTTCGCCCTGCCCTCACCGGCTCGCGATGAGATCGACGCAGAGGCCACGGGCTATTCGATGGGCCTGCGCGGCGAAGACCCGGTCATGCCGGACGTCATCTCGCCGAACTATCAGCAGGCCTTCTTGAAGGGCTGGCACACGGCACAGGAGAAGCTGGTCCTGGCTCTGGGCGCCGCCCCGGCCAATGACGACACAGACCTGACCGACGCCGAAGTCAAAGGCGCCGCCTGATGATCCTGGCGCTCGACCTCGCGACCCAGACGGGCACCTGCGTCGGCAACCCCGACGCGCGCCCCGTGCTGGATCACTTCCGCCTGCCGTCCACCGGCACGGATGTCGGCCTGTTCCTCTCGGCATGGGAGGACTGGCTGCGTCCGCAGGTTCGCGAGGTCGGGCCCAGCCTGATCGTGTTCGAAGCCCCCATTCTGGCGGGCCAGACCCAGATCGCGACGACCCGGAAGCTGCAAGGCATGGCCGGCGTCACTGAGATGGTCGCGCACCGCGCCGGCATCGAGTGCGCCGAGGTCGCCACGTCTCAGGTCAAGAAGGCGCTGACCGGCTCCGGCAAGGCCGACAAGGCCCAGATGATCGCCGCGGCCAAGGCATACGGCTTCGATCCCAAAACCTCGGACGAGGCCGATGCCTTTGGCATCTGGCTCTGCGCCGTCCGTCTTCGTCATCCCTCCCAGGCTTGGCGCTGGGAACCCCTGACCGCTGCGAGGACCGCATGACCAACCACCACGGCAATAACACCGAATGGCCCCAGCATCAGGTCGAGACCCTGAGGAAGATGTGGGCCGAGGGCAAAACCGGCACCGAGATATCCAACCGGCTCGGCGACAAGTCGCGCGCCGCGGTGATCGGCAAGGCGAGCCGCTTGGGCCTGAAGCCGCGTACGGCGCCGGTGAACTTCCAGACTCACACCGCGACGGCCCAGGCCAAGCGGACACCAAAGGCACCGGAGGTGAAGCGCGACCGCTCCACCGGCGCCATCGTCCAGAACGTCGCCGCGCGCACGCCGCCAAAGCCAGGCCAGCAGAACCGGCCCGCCGTGGCGTTCGGCAACATCGAGGTCGTGAACGCGGCTGAGACCGAGAAGCGCCGCGCCGCTCAGCAAGCCCACGGTGCCAAGATCGTCGAGGAGTTCGCCGTCCCGGCCAACGATACCGCCATTCCCCTGATGGAGCGTGGCCGATATCAGTGCGCCTGGCCCGTCGGCGAGCCAGAACGCCCGGCCCAGCAGATGTGCTGCGGTCTGCCAGTGCAGGAAGGCGTCGGCGCCGCCCTCGAAAGCTACTGCGGCGCCCACCAGCAGCGTGCGGCCAGCGCCTATCAGCCCGTCCGGCGCGAAATCAAAGCCCCGGCTGAGTACCGCCGCGCCGCGACCAAGCCTGCGCCGTCCTCCATCTGGGACGAGGCCAGGGTCGCATGAAGACGGATCGCGCCATCACCGCCATGCGTGAGCGGGCCGCCAACATCGAGATCGAGCGTGCCCGCCTGTCCGGCGCGATGCGCGCGATCCGCGACATGGGCGGCATCGACGCCGTCCGCACCATCGCCGCCAGCGAGATCGAGAAGCTGACCATGAGCGCCAACGACAACGGGAGCTGGATCGGCTGATGACCCCTCAACAGAACGCCTGCCTCATCGCCATCCGCGAACTGACCGTCGACGGGGTTTCGCCCTCGCTGGAAGAGCTCCAGTTGCACATGGGGCTGTCCTCGAAGTCTCTCGTCCACCGCCTGATCACCGCCCTCGTCGAAGAGGGCGTGGTTCGACGCACACCAGGCCGCGCTCGAAACATCGAGGTCGTGGAGCGTTTCGGCGCCGCCATCTCTGATGCGCGGATCGCCTCCATGTCGATTGAGGCTCTGGAAAGCGCTGCGACTCGGATTGGCGCAGCCCTGGCCCATCGTACCGCCTTGTCGCAGGCCATGCGCGAGGGAGCCGGAGCGTGACCAACGGAAAAGAGCGCTACCTCGTCGAGCGTATCGACCGCCGCCGGGAGCATGTGTCCGTCAAGCAGGCGCGCACGGCCCGCAGCCTGTTCCTGAGGATGCAGGCCCGCCGCTTGGTGTCGGGCCAGATGCAAGACATCACCGATCCGAAAGAGCAGGCGGAGTTTCTCGGCCACCTGATCGACATCGCTGCCGAGTTCCGCTGGCCCATCATTGGCCGCGTCGAGACCGCTACCGGCCTGAATGCGACCGCCGCCGATGTCTGCTCCGTTTTCAAGCTGGGGCGCGTCGTCGCCGCGGCTGAAGCCGAGCGCCTGTTCTCCAAGATGAAGCCGGCCAACGATGAGGGCGGCCATGAATAGGAAGGACCTCGTCGCGCTGGAGCTCCACTACGCCGGGATGCTGCGCCGGGAGGCGAAGTCCCGCGCCAAGCGCTATCCGGCCATCGCCGACCAGTTGACCAAATGGGCCGACGCGGCCGTTTCTCGTGCCGAAACAGTGCGCTGCGGGCCGCTTTTTGCAGGCGGTGACAAATGATGGACCCACGCGACGAGGGCCCGGCACTCCCGCTGAACCTGGAGGCTGAACAAGCCGTCCTCGGCCAGCTCATGTTCGACAACGAGGTCCACCGCCAGTTCCACGACCTGATCACGGACGAGGACTTCAGCGAGCCTTTCCACCAGCGCCTGTACCTGGCCATCGCCACCGCGATCAGCGCGGGCAAGCTCGCCGAGCCGACGACATTGCAGGGCGGCTTCCGCGAGGACCCCGCCTTCGACGAGTTTGGCGGCTTCGGCTATCTCTTCGATCTAGTCGACCGGGCCCCGCCGGCGGCCAACGCTCGCGCCTATGCCGAGCAGATCGCCGACACCGCCGTCCGGCGCCGCCTGATCAAGATGGCTGCCGAGGCAATGCAGGCCGCCCGCAACCCGGAGCAGACCGGCTATCACGCCGTCGCGGAGGCGCGCGCCACCCTAGAAGCCGCTGAGCGGGGCGCCGCGCCGGAAGACGCGATGTTCGTCAACGCCCACGACGCCGCTCAGGCCCGCATGGATCGCCTGGAACTAGAGGTCGCCACCGGCAAGCCCAAGGGCGTCCAGACCGGCCTCTCGTCGATCGACAAGCGTCTCGGGGGTCTGATGCCTGGTTCGGTGATCGTGATGGCCGGGCGCCCTGGCATGGGCAAGACGGCTCTCCTCGGCAACGTCCTCTACAACGCCGCCACGCGGAACCCGTCGCGGCTGTTCGCCGGCTTCTCGCTGGAGATGGACACCGACCAGTTGAACGACCGCGCCCTGTCGCGCCTGACGGCTGGTCACGACCAACCCGTCAGCTTCTCCGACATCGCCAAGGTGGCGCCGCTGACGTCCTTCGACCTTCAGGTGCTGCATGAGGTGAAGGGCGGCATCCCTCGGAACTTGTGGCTGCGAGACCGCGCTGGCGTGTCGGTCGAGGACGTTGCCCGCGCCGTCTGGGCCATGAAGCGCCGCGGCGACCTGGCCGCCATCGGGATCGACTACCTGCAGCTGATGCGCCGCCCCGCCCTGGCCGGTCGTAACGAGGCCAGCGCCATCGCCGAGATGACCACGGCGCTGAAGACGCTCGCCCGCGAGGCCAAGATCACGATCATCCTCCTGTCCCAGCTGAACCGCTCCGTCGAAAGCCGCGACGACAAGCGCCCCATGCTGTCAGACCTGCGGGAGTCGGGCTCCATCGAGCAGGACGCAGACGCCGTCCTCTTCCCCTTCCGCGAGGTCTACTATCTCCAGAAGTCGGAGCCGAAGGCCGGGACCGAGGAGCACATGCTGTGGGAGGCAGAGGTCGCCCTCAAGCGCACGGTGATGGACGTGATCATCGCCAAGAACCGCCACGGCTCTGAGGGCGCCGAGCCCCAGGAGTACCGGGCTGAGATCGACCTCATCACTGACAGGAGCTTCGCATGAGCCTCGCCGACACCGTGCGCCGGCTGGTGGAGGCTGGCGCGACCCCTGAAGTGATCATGATCGCGGTGGAGGCCATCGAGGCTGAACGCAAGACGCTGGACGCCAATCGCGAAGCGGCGCGCGAACGCAAACGTCGTCAACGGTCACGCGACACGGACGTGACTGTCACGGGACAAGACGTGACAGAGCGTGACGCAGCCTCCCTTCCCCTCCCTCCTTCCCCC
>MCHG01000131.1_pt1 | contig 40808 bp, 40 predicted proteins | sample 787351 | NCBI WGS metagenome assembly MCHG01 (sample SAMN05430296, study PRJNA330682) | permafrost metagenome | biome: Cold desert; feature: permafrost; material: soil; isolation source: enrichment culture inoculated with soil incubated with H2/CO2 at 20 degrees... ... | reverse complement strand
TTGCTCAACCCACGCTGCGAGGCGTAACTAACCCAAGGACTCTGGTCGCCGCTGGATGAAAACTCAGAGGCACGTCAGTCAGCATCTTGGTCCGGGCTGCGTAGTCATTCCAGACGACTTTGAAAATCTCTTCCTGGCGCATCGCCGTTGCGATCGCGAACCGAATGACGGCCCCCATGGGTACGGTTTGACGGGGCTTCTCGTCGAAGTGGCTGATCAAGCGTTCCAGTTCTTCGTCGCTGGGCCGGCGATCTCGCTCGACGCCCTTGCCAATCAGGCTAAGGCGCTTGAGAGCGAGGCGGGCCATATCGATGGCCTCGATCGAGACCGTCAGGCCGTGAACCGCCGCGGCATGGGAGAGGACGAGCTTGATCGCGCCGATATCGATGCTCAACGTCATGGGGCCGGCGCCTTCGGAGGCGCGCTCCCGGCCGAAGTCGATGAACAGCTGCCGATCCAGTTGGGCGATCTTTTTCCCGCCCAGGCGCGCCTTCAGCATCTTGAGCGTCGCCGCTTTCGATCGCCTGGGCGCCTTCCCGACGGACTTCATGTCCTCAACGTGGAGGTCAATAAGCTCGCCGAACGTGCGAAGCCGCGCTGACCGAGAGGGGGTAGGCGTCTCGCCGCGATCAATCCGACCTTCGGCTTCGGTGGCCCAGCGCCGTGCATCATCGCGTTTAAGGAAGGTCTCGCTTATATAGCGACCCTTCCGTCTTACCTGGACCCGCCACGTTCCTGACGGGAGTTTCGAGTAGGTCGCCATTTCGTGTGCGCTCTGTGTGCACTGAGGTGTCGAAAACTCGGAAAAAACGTCGCAACACGTCGTAAATTTGAGCGCTTGCGCCGCCTTCCAACTTTTTGATCTTACTGAAAAAATGTCTATAAATCAAGCTCATAGACTGTCCGTGGCGCCCATGATGGACTGGACCGACCGCAACTGCCGGGCGTTTCACCGCGCCCTGACCAGCCGGGCGCTGCTCTATACCGAGATGGTCACGGCGCCGGCGGTGATCCACGGCGATCGCGAGCGGCTGCTGGGCTTTGACGCGGTCGAGCATCCGGTGGCGCTGCAACTGGGCGGCTCGGACCCGGCGCAACTGGCCGAGGCGGCGAAGATCGGCGAATCTTACGGCTACGACGAGATCAACCTGAACGTCGGCTGTCCCTCGGACCGGGTGCAGTCGGGCAAGTTCGGCGCCTGTTTGATGCGCGAGCCGGAGCTGGTGGCCGACTGCATGGCGGCGATCAGGGAGGCGGTCAGCGTCCCCGCCACGGTCAAGTGCCGCATCGGCGTCGATGATCAGGACCCCTTGGTCAGCCTGTTCGCTACCGTTGACGCCTCGGCGGCGGTGGGGATCACCCACTTCATCGTCCATGCGCGCAAGGCCTGGCTGAAGGGCCTTTCGCCCAAGGAGAACCGCGACGTGCCGCCGCTGGACTACGCCCTGGTGCGGCGTCTGAAGCGCGAGCGGCCGCATCTGACCATCTGCATCAACGGCGGCATCGGCGATCTGGATCAGGCCGAGGCGCATCTGGATGACGCCGACGGCGTGCGGTTGGACGGCGTCATGTTGGGCCGCGCCGCCTATCACGAGCCGGCCCTGCTGGGGCAGGTGGACCGCCGCATCTTCGGGATGGAGGTCGAGGACGTCGATCCCTTCGCCGCCATCGAACGCTATCGCCCCTATATGGCCGGACGGCTGGACGAGGGGGCAAACCTGGCCAGCATGGCGCGGCATATGCTGGGCCTGATGCACGGCCGGGCCGGGGCGCGGGCCTTCCGCCGCATCCTGACCGTCGAGGGCGTCAAGGCCGGGGCCGGGCTGGAGGTCGTGGACCGCGCCGTCGAGGCCGTGCGCGAGGCCGAGGCGCGGCATAGCCGGTTGGGCGAGACGGCGTCTGAAGAAGCGGCCTGATCTTTACTTTCGTCGTCCCGGCCTTGAGCCGGGACCGCCCAAGGCGCCGCTGCTTCCTGCGGTCCCGGATAGCGGCTGCGCCGCTTCCGGGATGACGAGGAGGAAAGCGCCCGCTATGCCCAGGCGATGAGCGCTCTGCCCCTGTCCGAACTGCTGATGATGGCCGCCGCCTTGGTCGCGGCGGGCGCGGTGGCGGGGGTAATCGGCGGCCTGTTCGGGGTCGGCGGCGGGACCGTGCTGGTGCCGGCGCTGTTTTACGCCTTTTCGGTGCTGGGGGTGGGCGGCGAGAGCAATCTGCACGTGGCCATCGGCACCTCGCTGCTGACCATCGTCGCCACCTCGCTGCGGTCGCTGGCGACGCACCGGGCGCATGGGGCGGTGGACGAACAGGTGCTGAAGACCTGGACGCCCTGGGTGGCGTTCGGCGGCCTGGTCGGGGCGGCGATCGCGGGTTTCACCTCGATGGAAGGCCTGGCCGTCGTCTATGGCGTCTGTCTGCTGCTGATCGCGGCCCAGATGGGGCTGCTGCCCGAGCATGTGACCCTGCGCAAGGATCTGCCGACGGGCTGGGGACGCCGCGGCGCGGGGACGGGCATCGGTTTGCTGTCGGCCATGATGGGCGTCGGCGGCGGCAGTTTCGGCGGCATGATGATGACCCTGTGCGGTCGGCCGATCCATCAGGCGGTGGCGACGGCCAGCGGTTTCGGCCTGGCCATCGGGGCGACGGCGGCCCTGGGCTTTGCGATCTTCGGCTGGGACGCGCCGGGGCGGCCGCCGCTGTCGCTAGGCTACGTCAACGTCCCGGCGGCGGTGATCATGGGACTGCTGACCGCCCTGACCGCCCCCTATGGCGCGCGGCTGGCCCATCGGCTCAATCGAAAGGTGTTGAGGAAGGCCTTCGCGGTCTATCTGTTGCTGACCGCTCTCTCGGTGGTTCTGAAAGCACTTTGAGAAATACTCATTTCGCCTACGTAGATTTCCGAGGTGAAACGCTAAGGCTTTGGCGAACCGCGCGCGGTTAGGGAGATAGCAGTCATCCCCCCGAGCGTAGAAAATGCTGCAGAACCTGTCCGTTCCCAAGAAGCTGATGCTGTCCTTCGCCGCCGTCATCGCGGCCTGCGGGATGGCGACCATGGTGGTCCTGTGGGCCGTGACGGTGCTGCAGCGCGCAGACGCCAACAACGCCGCCTCTGCCGAGATGTTCAAGGCCTCGGACCTGGTGCTGGCCGCCGCGGTCGAGCAGCAGAACGCCATGCGCGCCTATGTGGCGACGCGCGACGCCGACTTCATTCCCAAATACGAGGAACCGGGCAAGGTTCTGGTGTCGCGACTGGCCGACCTGGCCGCCGCCGACGTCAACGCCGCCTATGGCCAGGAACAGGCGGCGCTGAAGGGGGCGGTCGACGCCTTCCACCAGAGCGCCGACGGCCTCATGGCTCTGGCCCGCGATCCCGCCACCCAGCCTCAGGCCGTCGCCGGATTGGAAGCCGGCGCGCGCCTGTCGGACATCCGCGCCGCCATCACCTCCATTCAGGAAAAGGAGGCGGTGGTCGCCGCCGCCAACGCCAAGGCCAAGGCCTTCGCCTACAAGGAAGCCTACTGGAGCTTCGCCATCGGCGGGGTCGTGGCCCTGATCATCGCGTTCGGCGCCATCGCCTGGCTGATCGGGGCGCTGAGCCGTCCGGTCGAGGCCATGACCCGCGCCATGGCCCGCCTGGCCTCGGGCGATCTGAACGTCGCCATTCCCGCCATCGGCCGTCGCGATGAGATCGGCCACATGGCCGACGCCGTCCTGACCTTCAAACAGAACGCCGAGGAAAAGGTGCGTCTTGAAGCCGAGGCCGAGGTCCAGCGCGCCGCCGCCGAACAGGCCCGCATCGCTCAGGCCGAACGCGACGCCGAGGCGGCCCGCCAGCAGGCCCAGGTGGTGGATGGCATCGCCTCTGGCCTCGAACGACTGTCGAGCGGCCAGTTGGCCTTCCGCCTGAACGCCGCCTTCGCGCCCGAGTACGAGAAGCTGCGCGCCGACTTCAACGCGGCGATGACCCAGTTGCAGAGCACGATGCGCGTCATCGTGGATCGCTCCAGCGCCATCGGCGCCAGCGCCCATGAGATCAGCCAGGCCTCGGACGACCTGTCGCGCCGCACCGAGCAGCAGGCCGCTTCGCTGGAGGAGACCGCCGCCGCCCTGGAGCAGATCACCGCCACCGTGGCCCGCTCCGCCGAGGGCGCGATCGAGGCCGGCGGCGTCGTCGACGGCGCCCGTCAGGAAGCGACGCAAGGGCAGGCCGTGGTCGGCCGCGCCATCGTCGCCATGGGCGAGATCGAACAATCCTCGAACGAGATCGGCAACATCATCGGAGTGATCGACGAGATCGCCTTCCAGACCAATCTCCTGGCCCTGAACGCGGGCGTCGAGGCGGCGCGCGCGGGCGAGGCCGGTCGCGGCTTCGCCGTGGTCGCCTCGGAAGTGCGGGCTCTGGCCCAGCGCTCGGCCGAAGCCGCCAAGGAGATCAAAACCCTGATCTCGGCCTCCAGCCGCCAGGTCGGCGAGGGCGTGGCCCTGGTGGGCGACACCGGCCATGCGCTGGAGCGGATCGCTGAGCAGATCACCCGCCTGACCGCCATCGCCCGCGAGATCTCGGCCTCGTCGCAGGAGCAGTCCAGCGGTCTGCAACAGGTCAATATCGCCGTGGCCCAGATGGATCAGGTCACCCAGCAGAACGCGGCCATGGTCGAGGAATCCACCGCCGCCAGCCATTCTCTGGCGCAGGACGCCCGCGAGCTGGACCGGATGATGGGGCAGTTCTCGCTGGACGGCGCAGGGATGGACGCGCGCGGTCAGCAGCAGATGCTGGAACGCGCGGTGGCCTGATGCGGCCCCGTCATCCCGGCCGAAGCCTCGCGGAGCGAGGCGCAGAGCCGGGACCGCCCAGAACGCCGCCGTTAGCTTTTCCTGCGGTCCCGGATAGCGGCTCCGCCGCTTCCGGGATGACGGCTGCCCTTTACGCCGCCTGTTGCAGCACCAGGGCGTCCAGCGCCTGAACCAGGTCGGCCAGGATGTCGTCCTGATGCTCCAGTCCGACCGACAGGCGGATCAGGCCGTCGGTGATGCCGGCGACGACGCGGGCGTCGGGCGTCATGGCGGCGTGGGTCATGGTGGCCGGGTGGGCGATCAGGCTTTCGACGCCGCCCAGGGATTCCGCCAGGGTGAAGATGTCCAGGCGCTCGATCAGGTCGCGCACGGCGTCGGTCCCGCCGTTCAGTTCGAAGCTGAGCATGGCACCCGGCCCCGACTGCTGGCGCGCGGCCAGGGCGTGGCCGGGGTGGGACTTCAGGCCGGGATAGTGGACGGCCTTGACCGCCGGGTGCTGCTCCAGGGCGGCGGCGACCAGGCCGGCGGTGGCCTGCTGGCGCTCGATGCGGGTGAACAAAGTGCGTAGGCCCCGCAGGGTCTGATAGGCGTCGAAGGGCGAGCCGGTGACGCCCAGGCAGTTGGCCCACCAGGCCAGTTGTTCATGATCCGCCGGATCCGCCGCGATCACGGCGCCGCCGACCACGTCGGAATGGCCGTTGATGTATTTGGTGGTCGAGTGGACGACGATGTCGGCGCCCAGCTCCAGCGGGCGTTGCAGGGCGGGCGACAGGAAGGTGTTGTCGCAGACCACCTTGGCGCCGACGGCATGGGCGCGGCGACAGACGTCGGCCACGTCCACCACACGCAGCAGGGGGTTGGACGGGGTCTCGATCAGCACCAGCTTGGCGCCGTCGGCCAGGGCCGCATCCATTGCTTGGCCGTCGTTCTGATCGACGAAGGCGACGCGGAAATGACCTTTCTTCGCTCGGGCGCACAGCAGGCGGTGGGTGCCGCCGTAGCAGTCATGCGGCGCGATCAGCAGTTCGCCGGGGTTGAGCAAGGACAGCGGCAGGTCGACTGCGGCCATGCCGGTGGCGGTGATGACGGCGCCGGCGCCGCCCTCCAGCTCGGCCAGGGTGTCGGCCAGGACGTCGCGGGTCGGATTGCCCGAGCGCGAGTAGTCGTATTTCCGCTTCTGATCGAAGCCGGCGAAGGAATAGTTGGACGACAGATACAGCGGCGGCATGACTGCGCCGTGGGCCGTATCCGTATCCACGCCCGAGCGGGCGGCGATGGTGCGGGGATCGGCGGGACGGGCGCGGCTCATTGGTCGATGTCCTTCAGAACGGAGGTCAGGATTTCGGCGACCAGAACGTCTTCCTTCAGGAAGGCGTCGTGGCCGTAGAGGGAGGGGTGCTGTTCGAACCGCCAGAGGTTGGGCAGGCGCGCGGCCAGTTCCCTCATGTCGTCGATGGGGCAGAGGCGGTCGGTGGTGAAGCCGATCAGGGTGACGGGGGCGGTGATGGCCTCGGGTTCGACGCGGTGGCGGTCGATGGAGTCCGAAAGGCTCAGCCAGCGTGAGGGCGTGGTGCGGTCGCGATAGGCCCGGCCGCGCGCCTGCAGATAGTCGCAGACGGGATAGGCCTGACCCGCATGGCTGGGGGCTTCGGAATCGAAGCGCTCGCCGAACTCGTCGGGGGTGCGATAGGTGGTCATGGCCAGCTCGCGGGCCAGACCGACCGCCTGATCGACGCGGCCGGTCTCCAGGCCCAGTTGCAGGATGCGGCGCTGGATGCCGCGCCAGGCGGTGGCCAGGGGGTGAGGGCGGTGGGCGGCGGACACCACCACCAGCTGCTCGGCCCAGTCGGGGAAGAGTTCGCCGAACGCCAGCGCGATCATGCCGCCGTAGGAGCAGCCGATGAAGGCCGCGACCTTGTCCACGCCGAGATGATCCAGCAGCAGGGCCAGCAGCCGCGCCTGATCCTGGGTGGTGATGGTCAGCGGCGGCTTGGCGTCCTTGGCGTCGGGACCGAAATCGGGCGCGAAATCAAAGGCCAGGACACGGAAACGGGTCAGGTCGATAGGGGCGCGAACGCCCACGGCGCCGGACCACCAGCCCAGGCCCTTGGTCTCGGTGCGGTGGACATAGCGGTCGGCGGAGATGCCGCCGGCCACGACGATCAGGGGGGCGCCGGCCTTGCCGTGCAGGCGGCCCACGATCTGCTTCTGGTTCAGGGTTCCGCCGAAATCGAGCGGGAAGCCGTCGGGGATCGGCACGACGACGTCATGGGCCCCGTCGCGCGACAGCAGCTCGGACGGACGGCGTGCGGAGGCGGGCCGACAAGCGGGCTCTTCAACAGGGTCGATGGGGTCGATCAGGGCCAGGGTCATGGGTCTCGTCACTCAGCAAAACGGCTCGCCAAGGAACCCATGCAGTGACAGACCGTGGAGCGTCGCCTCGTCGATGCTCCACCCATCTCTCGCGGTCTTCAGGTCGCCCTGAAAACCCCGCAGGAGTTGGCACCGTTTCGGGCGGAACCCGATGGTTGCCCCGGCGTCAAAGGGCCTAATCCCTCAGCCGGTCTTGATGAGTGACCTTACGTTGCGGTTGCGAAGGGCGCCGGTCAAGCGAAATAATTCACCTCATTTTGGCGATTTGAGACCGCAAGGTGGTGAAATTGCGCTTTTGTGGCGCGTCCGGGAAAAATTTGTTCTTCGAGGGGTTGACGCGGTGCGGGGTCCTGGAACACCTTGAGGCAGGATTTTTCAACCGGACGCCGCCTGTGCTTGACCGCCTCGCCAGCATGATGACCACCCAGATCGCCGCTTCGGCGACGGGCCTCGTCGCGTCCATGATTACGACCACCGGTACCACCACCATGCCCTCGCGGGCGGGGACCGGATGATGCGCGCCGCCTAGGCGAGAAACGCAAAAACCGATCACCCCGCCCGGACCCCCGGGCGGGTTTTTTTATGGCCCGAGCCCACCCCGACCTCCCCACCAGACCCCGCCTTCAGGATCACCCCGATGCCCGCTTCCGCCCTCGCTCTCGTCGCCGACAAACAGAAACCTCAGGCGGCTCCCGACGCCGAAGTCGTGGTGCTGAAGTTCGGCTCGTCCGTGCTGCGCAACGCCGCCGAAGCCCCCGCCGTGGCCTCGGAAATCTACGGCCACGTTCGCGCCGGGCGGAAGGTGGTGGCGGTGGTGTCGGCCCTGTCGGGTCACACGGATCGGCTGCTGGCCGACGCCCGGGCGCTGGGCTTGGATCACGAGAACGAACTTCTGCCGGCCTATGTGGTGCTGGGCGAGGAAAAGGCGGCGGCCTTGGTCGCCATCGCCTGCGACCGGGTGGGGCTGGACGCGGTGGGTCTGTCGGTGCGGGAACTGGGGATCGTGGTCGAGGGTCCGGCGCAGCACGCCCGGCCGGTCAGCCTGAAGGGCGAGCGCCTGCAACAGGCCCTGGCCGAGCATGAGGTGGTGGTGGTTCCCGGCTTCGGCGGCGTGCGCTCGAACGGCCGCGTGGCCCTGCTGGGACGCGGCGGATCGGACCTGACGGCGGTGGTTCTTGCCGCCGAGCTGGGGCTCGACCGGGTGCGTCTGGTCAAGGATGTGGACGGCCTCTACGACCGCGATCCGGCCTGCGAAACGGGCACGCCGCTGCGCTATCGCCGCGCCAGCTGGGAGACGGCGCGCCAGCTGGGCGGGGCTCTGGTCCAGCATGACGCCATCGATCTGGGCATGCAGCACGGGGTCGAGATCGAGGTCGCCGCCCTGGGCCGCGCCGAGGGCACGGTGGTCGGAGAGCGCGGCGCGCCTCCCGGGCCGGTTCAACCCGAGGCACCGCTGCGCGTGGCCCTGGCCGGTTGCGGCGTTGTCGGCGGCGGTCTGCTGAACCGGCTGCTTCCGGACAAGCGCTATGAGGTGGTCGGCGTCCTGGTCCGCAATCCGGCCAAGAAGCGCGACGTGGCCGCGCCGGCCGACCTGTTCACCAACGACGTCGAGGCCCTGCTGGCCAAGAAGCCGGATCTGCTGCTGGAGGCCATGTCCGAAGGCGAGGCTGGTCACGCCCTGATCCGTCGCGCCCTGGAGGCCGGCTGCGACGTGGTCAGCGCCAACAAGCAGGCCGTGGCCCGCGATCCGGCGGGCTTGCAGGCCCTGGCCGCCGCCAATGGCTGTCGCGTCGCCTGGTCGGCCTCGGTCGGCGGCGGCGCGCCGATGATCGAGACCCTGCGCGCCGCCCGCGCCGCCGGACCGGTCGCCGGGTTCGAGGCGGTGCTGAACGGCACGGTCAACTTCATGCTGCAACGTCTGGGCGAGGGCGCGGCCTTCGCCGACGCCCTGTCCGACGCCCGCGTGGCGGGCTTCGCCGAGGAGGACCCGTCCTCGGATCTGGAAGGCCACGACGCCGCCGCCAAGGTCAAGCTGCTGTCCTTCGAGGCCTTCGGCCGCGCCCCGGCCGACCTGCCGCGCGACGAGCTGTCGGCCGAGACGCCGCTGGGCGACCGCCCGGTGCGCCAGATCGGCGCCTGTCATGATCGCGGTGGTCGTCTGGAAGCCTCGGTGCGGCTTGACGGCGATCTGAAAGACGCGCTCTTCCAGTCGTTGAACGGAGAGAGAAACGCCTTGAAAGTCTATGGTCAGGACGGTCGCGTCTGGACGTGCAAGGGCCGCGGCGCCGGGCGCTGGGCCACGACCGAGAGCGTGCTGGCCGATGTGGCCGACGTGGTGCGCGCCCGTCGCGCGGCGGCGGAGCTGGTCTGAACATGGCTGTCTTCACGCCCGTCACGCCGGATCAGGCCGCTGACTATCTCATGCGTTACCCCCTGGGCGATCTGGTCGCGCTGACGCCGATCGCCGAGGGGGTCGAGAACACCAACTACAGGCTGGAGACGACGTCGGGCGCCTATGTCCTGACCCTGTTCGAAGGGCGGACGGACGCGGCCTCGCTGCCCTTCTGCCTCGGCCTGACCCGGCATCTGGCGGCGCGCGGGTTCCCGACGCCGTCGCCCGTCGCCGATCGCCAGGGCGAGATCATCGGCCGTCTGAATGGCCGCGCCGCCGCCATCCTCAACTGGGCGCCCGGCGCCTGGAAGCGCCAGCCGTCCGACAAGGAACAGTATCGCGCCGGACAGGTGCTGGCCCTGCTGCACCTGGACGCCGCCGACTATGCCGTCGAGCGCCAGAACCCGGTCGGACCCGAGGCCTGGTCGGCGCTGGCCGCGCGCTGCGACGGGCCCGCGAAAGGTGTCGACCGCAAGATGCTGGATCAGATCAAGGCCCTGCTGCCGCGTCTGGCCGAGCCGTGGAGCGACCCGGCCCTGCCGCGCGGGCCGATCCACGCCGACTACTTCCCCGACAACGTCCTGTTCGCCACCAACGAGCACGGCAAGAGCGACATCGGCGGGGTGATAGACTTCTACTTCGGCTGCACCGACGTCCTGGCCTATGACCTGGCCATCGCGCTCAGCGCCTGGGGCTTCGACGCCGAAGGCCGGCCCATGCAGTCGGCCCTGCGCGCTTTCCAGAAGGGTTATGAGTCCGTGCGCCCCCTGACGCCCGCCGAGGCCGAAGCCCTTCCCGGACTGGGGGCTGCGGCGGCGGTGCGCTTCACCCTGACCCGCCTGCACGACCGCATCTTCCACGACCCCGCCAACCTGGTTACGCCCAAGGACCCGGCTCCCTTCTTCCGCCGGCTGGACTACTGGAAGGCGGCGGAGACGGTCTGAGGGAGCTGTGGGGCGCGAGTTCGCGGCGCTTGCGCAAGCGTCATGGACTCGCGTTAGAAGAACTCACTCCGTTCTTGAAACCCGGTCCGAGCCTGCCTCGCGCCGCCAGCGAAACAGCCGTCACATGCCACAGACGAAGCCCGCCTACAGCCGTGTCTCCATCGGCCTTCACTGGCTGATGCTCGTCCTGCTGGTCGCCGTCTATGGCTGCATCCTGCTGCGAGAAATCTATCCGCGTGGCAGCGACCCGCGCGAGGCGCTCAAGGCTTGGCATTTCATGCTCGGCCTGACCGTCTTCCTGTTGGTCTGGGCGCGTCTACTGGCTCGCTTCTTGACGTCTCGCCCCTCGACGCCGCGAAGCTGGAACGACTGGTTCGCAGCGGCCATGCACGTGGCGCTTTACGCCTTCATGATCGCCATGCCGCTCCTGGGCTGGCTGACGCTCAGCGCAGGCGGAAAGCCGATCCCCTTCTTTGGTCTGTCGCTTCCCGCCCTGACGGCGCCCGACGAGGCCCTGGCGGATCAGGTCAAGGACGTGCACGAGACGATCGGGGTGGTCGGCTATTGGCTCGTGGGTCTGCACGCTGGCGCAGCCCTGTTCCACCACTACGTGCTTCGTGACGGCACGCTTAAGCGTATGCTGGGCCGCGCCTAAGGAGGGCCTCGGCGCTCGGATCGCCCTCTCTGCCTATGCCTGCGCCCTATCCCCGTCGGGCGGGCTGAAGCCTTACGCCGCGAAGCCCTTCACCGCCGCCAGCGCGGCCTCGGCCGTGTTGTCGATGATGGTCAGGCGCTCGGGCTGGTCGCCCAGGGCGCGGATGACGGGGGCGGGTTCCGGCTCAAAGCCCAGCACGTCCGAGACAAAGGCGCCGAACTTGGACGGGTGGGCCGTCGACAGCGCGACGACGGGGCCGTTGGCGCGGTCCAGACGGCGCGCAGCGGCCAGGGCGACGGCCGTGTGCGGACAGACGACGCGGCCCCAGGCGGCGTGGGCGTGAGCGATCTCGGCCTGGGTCGCGGCCTCGTCGATGGAGACGGCGGAGACTTCCGCTTTCAGCGCGGCCAGCAGGTCCGACGACAGGGTGACCGAGCCGTCGCGGGCGAAGGTTTCGAACACGGCGCGGACAGCCTCGGCGTCCCGGCCAGAGGCCTCATAGACCAGACGTTCGAAGTTGGACGGGGCCTGCACATCCATCGACACGCTGCCGCTTTCGACGGCGGGACGGCGGGCGTAGACGCCCTCGTTGATGGCGCGGGCCAGGGCGTCGTTCTGGTTGACGGCGGCGACGAAGCCCTTGACCGGCAGGCCCATCTTCCTGGCCGCGATGCCGGCGAAGGCGTCGCCGAAATTGCCGGTCGGGACGACGAAGGTCGCCGCCTGACCCAGCTGGGCCGTGGCCGAGATATAGTAGGGAATCTGTCCCGCCAGTCGGCCCCAGTTGATCGAGTTGACCGATGACAGGCGACGGCCGTCGCGCAGGGATTCCTCGGCCAGAAGGCCCTTCACCAGACGCTGGCAGTCGTCGAAGTCGCCGCGCACGGCCAGGTTCAGGACATTGTCCGCCTGCACCGTCGTCATCTGCTTGCGCTGAACCGGCGAGACGCGGTCCAGCGGGTGCAGCACCACCAGATTGATGCGCTCGGCGCCCGCGAAGGCGCGCACGGCGGCGGCGCCGGTATCGCCGCTGGTGGCGGTCAGCAGGGTCAGCTTCTGGCCCGTCGCGGCCAGGGCCTCGTCCGACAGGGCGGCGACCAGTTGCATCGCCAGATCCTTGAAGGCGGCGGTCGGGCCGTGGAACAGCTCCAGCACGAACAGGCCCGGCTCCAGCTCGACCAGGGGCGTCACCGCCGGATGATCAAAACCCTGGGTCAGGCGCTCCAGCGCCCGGTCGAGCGCCCCGACAGGCAGGGCGTCGCCGATGAAGGGCGAAATCGCCTCCCTGGCCATCTCGGCATAGGTCCGCCCCGGCCGCGTCGCATCGACGGGCAGGGCGGGCCAGGCCTGGGGCATATAGAGGCCGCCGTCGGGGGCGATGCCGCGCAGCAGGGCGTCAGCAAAATTGGTCGGGGCGGCGTCGCCGCGCGTCGAAAGGTAGCGGTCGGGGGAGGTGCTCATGACGGGTCGTTTCTATCCGTAGCTTGGCCCTTCGTCATGATTATTTTGCGCTTGCGAAGGGGTTTTCGCGATTTTGCGCAACAAGATGGCGATCAGGGGCGTGCGGCGTCGTCGGGGCTGGCGTCTCGCCGTCGTCCGGTCCATGTCAGGGGCGATGAGACGCCGTTCCTTCATGATCCGCGTGGGCGCCGCCGCGGCCGCTGTCGGCGGCGGCCTGTGGCTCAAGGACCATGTGATCTGGCGTCGGCCGACGCTGCGGTTTCCCGACGGCGGGACCAGCGGGTGGTCGCCCTTCGTCGTCGCGGACGCCGCCACGCCGACCGTGCGGGTGCGGATCGCCGGGCGCGAGGTGACGGCCCTGATCGACAGCGGCGCCCAGTATTCGGTGATCGACCGCGCCCTGGTCGAGGCCCTGGGCCTGACGACCTTCTTCGACATGCCTCTGGTGGCTTACGGCGTCGGAGGGCAGCCGCAGGTCGGGCGCGGGGTGACGCTGGACATGGCGGTCGGCACGCTGACAGTGTCAGGTCTGCGCGCGGCCATCCTCGACCTGGGGCCGCTGGCGGATGCGGCGGGCCTGGGCACGCCGCTGGTGCTGGGACAGGACCTGTTGGGCGAGGCGGTGCTCGATCTTGATATGAAACGTCGCAGGGCGCGGTTTGCCGATCCGGACGGCCATGTGGTCTCGCCCGCTATGCGCGCTGTGCCGGTCAAACGCAGCGGAACGGCTCTGACCGCCGAGGTCACGGTCGAGGGGGCGGTGATGCGGGCCGTGATCGACACCGGGTTTTCGTCCCTTATCGCCCTGAGCCAGGGCGCGGCCGACGCGGCCGGCCTGCTGGACGGACGACCTGAAACGGCGGGGGCCAGCATTGTTCTGGGCGGCATGGCGAAGGCGCGGGTGATCAAGGCGCGCACGGTCACCTTCGGCGACGACCTGTGGCGCGGGGTGGAGACGCCAGTGTTCGCGGATTCGCCCCTGCCAAACTATCCCGACGCCCTGCTGGGCGTGGCCGCTTTCGAGGATCGCGAGGTGGTGGTCGCCCTGGGGCGGGGCCAGCTGCACGTTTCGCCGATGATGGATCTGACTGTCGGCTGACGGCCAGGTTTTGTTACAATATCGATCTTTGCTACAGGGGGGAACGGCGGTAACGCGTGCGCCCATGACCGATGCAATTGTGAGCGCGCCCGTCGCCTCGCCCTCAAGGCTGGAGAGTCTGGACCTGCTGAGGGGCTTCGCCCTGTGCGGTATCTTGCTGGTCAACATCATCTCCATGGGCGGCATCTGGGAGGCCTATGTGCCGCAGACGGCGCCCAGTCTGGAGAACCCGGACTGGCGGGCCTGGCTGGTTCAGCATGTCTTCCTGCAAGGCTCGATGCGCGGGCTGTTCACCCTGCTGTTCGGGGCCAAAATGTTGCTGATCACTCTGCGCGGCGGCGACGGCAAGGGCACGATCGAGGCGGCTGACGTCTATTTCCGGCGCTGTATGGCCCTGCTGGTTCTGGGTGTCGGCAATGTCACCATCCTGCTGTTTCCAGGAGACATTCTTTATGTCTATGGCCTGGCGGGCTTCTTCCTGTTCGCCTTCCGGGCGGCGAGGCCACGCACCCTGATCCTGACCTCGGTGCTGCTGATCGTCGTGTTGACCGGAGTCCAGGGCGCGAGCGCTTACAAGCGGGCCGTCGAGGCGCGCGAAGGCCGGGCCGTGGCCGAAAGCCAACTGCCCATTGAACGTCTGAACCCCAGGCAGCGCGAGTCTCTGGACGCCTATCAGGCGGCGGTCAGGGCGCGCCAGCCGACGCGCGAAGCCCGCGCCGAGCAGGTCGAGCTGCGCACCGGCGGTCCGGTCAGCCTGCTGAAGTGGAGTGTCCACACCTGGGTCGAGTACGCCGCGTCCAGCTACACCATCATCCTGGTGATGGAGTGCGTGGCCTTCATGCTGCTGGGCATGGCCCTGTTCAAGCTGGGCGTGCTGAGCGGCGCGAGGCCCTTGCAGTTCTACCTTCTGATGGCCCTGCTGGGCTATGCTGTCGGCCTGACGATCAATGGCGCCCAGGCGGCGTCGCTGTGGCGGCATGACTTTTCGCCCGAGTTATGGCTGACGCGCGCTACCTATGAGCTGGGGCGACTGGGCGTCACCGTGGGCCACGTGGGGCTGATCCTCAGCCTGTGGAAGTGGAATGCGTTTGGCGTCATCGGCGCGGGGCTCCAGGCCATGGGCCGGATGGCGCTGAGCAACTATCTGGCCCAGTCGGCGATCACGTCGCGGCTCTTCTACGGCCTGCATCTTTGGGATCGTTTTGACTGGTGGACCCTGTGGGGCATCGCCGCCGTCATCTGGGTGGTGCTGGCCGTCGGCAGCCTCTTGTGGCTACGCGTCTTCGCCTTTGGGCCGATGGAGTGGGGGCTGCGGCTGGTCGCCTATGGCCAGCTTCCGCCGATCCGTCGCGCCCGCGCCGTCACAGCCCCTTGAACGTGTCGCAGGCGGCCGGATCGCCGGTCTGATAGCCGCGTTGCAGCCATTCGACCCGTTGCGCCGCCGAGCCGTGAGTGAAGCTTTCGGGCGAGACGCGGCCGCCGCCGCGGCGTTGCAGGGTGTCGTCGCCGATGGCTTGGGCGGTCTTCATGCCCTCTTCCAGATCGCCCGGCTCAAGCGCCACCTGACCGCCTGAGACGGCGGCGGCGTTTCGGGCCCAGACGCCGGCGTAGCAGTCGGCCTGAAGTTCCAGCGCGACGGAATACTTATTGCCCTCGGCCTGCGATCGCGCCGACTGCTGGGCGCGCTGCACCTGGTCGGTGGCGCCGGTCAGGTGCTGGACGTGGTGGCCGAACTCGTGGGCGATGACATAGGCCTTGGCGAAGTCGGCGCCGGAAGCCCCCAGCTTGGTCTCCATCTCGCGCCAGAAGCCGAGGTCCAGGTAAACCTTCTGATCGGCGGGGCAGTAGAAGGGCCCCATGGCCGACTGGCCGAAACCGCAGCCCGTCTGGGTGTCTTGTTCATAAAGGACGGTGGTCGGCGGGGTATAGCCGCGCAGCTTGGTCTTCCAGACGTCGTTGATGTTGGAGCCGATGACCTCGACGAACTGTCCGGCCTGATCCTCGGGCGAGCCCATCTTGCCGGCCTGCTCGGACTGGCTGGCGCCGCCGAACTGGCTAGCGACCTGCTGGGTCGTGTTGGGGTCGATGCCGAAGACGAAGTAGCCGATGGCCGCCAGCACCAGAACCCCGATGCCGCCGCCCGCCACGGCGCCGCCGCCCATGCCGCGTCGGTCTTCGATGCCGCCGCCGCGCCGTCCGCCCTGCCAACGCATGATGTCGTCTCCACCCTGAAATCTCGCCCGAAGCTAGGCCCAAACGCGGCGGGCAGGGAAGGGATGCATTTGTAAAGGGCGGTCAATTCGGACGGCGGTCCAGCCAGGCGTCGATCTCGGTGACGCCACGCGTCATTTCTTCGCGGCGCGCGGCCTGAGCCTCGCGAGCCTGTCGCTCCTGTTCGAGCGTGCGCGGGACGTAGGCGGTCGGCGGCGGCGAGGGCAGGGCGGGCTGGCGCGCGGCCTCCAGGCGCTGGAGGGTCAGCCGCGTCTGCAGCCGCTGCTGCTGGGCCAAGGCCTCGCGCTCGGCGGCCTGATTGCGCAGGCGGTCCATCTCGATCCGGTGCTGGTCGGCGATGGCCGAGCCGGGATCGTATCCGGCCGGCGGCGGACCCGGCCAGCCGGGCCAGGTCTGGGCGTTCGCGGCCAGAGGCGCGGCGGCGAGCATCAAGGTGATGAGGATCAGGCGGCGCATGAAGGAAACATGGGCGCCCGTTCGGCGTCCGCCAAGCGGGGCCCTAGATGGCGAAGCTGACGCCGCAGCCGCAGCTGGAGGAGGCGTTGGGGTTGCGCACCACGAACTGCGCGCCGGCCAGTTCATCGACGTAGGCGATCTCGGAGCCCTTGAGGAAGGGGATGGAGACCGGGTCGATCACCGCCGCCTGACCGTCGCGGCGCACGACCAGATCATCCGCCTCGGCCGCGTCGACCAGTTCGAGCCGGTACTGGAAGCCCGAGCAGCCGCCGCCGTCGACGGCGACGCGCAGCATGATCGGCTTGCCTTCGACCTCGGCCAGCTTGGCCAGACGCTTGGCCGCGCTCTCGGCCAGAAGGATGCCTTCCGGGGCGCGGGGGGAAACCGAAAGCGACAGGTCGCGGACTGATTCTGTGGATTGGACGGTGCTCACACCTCTCTATATGAGGAGCGGACAGGCGTTCGCAAAGGCCTGTGTCGCAATAGAAGTGCTGTCCGCCTTGAGCCAGACCCGCGCGTCCTTCGCCGAAGACCCCGCCGCCAGCCGTGGCCGCCACGTTTTCGAGCCCGCCAGCCGCACCCGAACCCCCTTCGCCCGCGACCGCGACCGCATCATTCACGCCACCGCGTTTCGTCGCCTGAAAGAGAAGACCCAGGTCTTCGTGGCCCACGAGGGCGACCACTACCGCACCCGCCTGACCCACAGTCTGGAGGTGGCCCAGATCGCCCGGTCGCTGGCCCACGCCCTGCGGCTGGACGACGATCTGGCCGAGACCATCGCCCTGGCCCACGACCTGGGCCACCCGCCCTTCGCCCACGCGGGCGAGGACGAACTTCAGGCCCAGATGGCCGACTACGGCGGCTTTGATCACAACGTCCAGAGCTTCCGCGTCATCACCGAGCTGGAAGTCCGCTATCCGAAATTCCCCGGCCTGAACCTGAGCTGGGAAACGGTCGAGGGCGTCATCAAGCACAACGGCCCGGTGATGCATCACCTGGGCGAACCGGCGTGGAAGACGGTCGCGGCCTACGCCCCCGGCGGCGCCGCGAACTGGGACCTGCGTCTGGACACCTTCGCCTCGCTGGAAGCTCAATGCGCGGCCATCGCCGACGACATCGCCTATAACAACCACGACGTGGACGACGGGGTGCAGGCGGGGCTGTTCACCCTGGCCGACCTGGCCGAGGTGCCGCTGATCGGGCCTTGCCTGGCCGAGGCGCGCCGCGACTGGCCTGCGCTGGACGACCGCATGATCCGGCTGGAGGCCGTGCGCCGCATGATCGGCATCATGGTCGACGACGTTCTGGCCGAGACCGAGCGGCGGCTGGCCGAACACCGCATCGTCACCGCCGAGGACGTGCGTCTGGCCCCGCAGATGATGGTGCAATTCTCAGCCGGCATGATGGCCGACCTGGGCGTGCTGCGCCGCTTCCTGTTCGAGCGGATGTATCGCCACTACCGCGTAAACCGCACCCGCAGCCAGGCGCGCCGCGTCCTGTCGCAACTGTTCCACCTGTTCATGGAAGAACCCGAGGTCATGCCGCCCGAATGGTCGGCCCAGGCATTGTCGGATGATCCGGTCAAGCGGGCGCGGGCGGTGTGCGACTATATCGCCGGGATGACCGACCGCTACGCCATCGAAGTCCACGGCAAGCTGTTCAGTCTCGATCTGGCGCTTGATCTGTGATTCGAAAGAGGCCACGGGCGGGCTAGACTGAAGTTCCTCACGCGCCGATTCGCGCGCGGAGCCGATCCAGAAAGCGCGACCCATGTCCTACGACGACGATCACCGAGGCAACCCCAACGCCGGCCGCGAGCGGGGGGCCTATACGCCGCCCACCGACGACGACCTGCCGTTCGAGCGTCGCAGCTATGATCCCCGTCGCGCCCCGACCGCCAAGTCGCCGCCGATCACCCTGATCATCAGCGCCGTCGTCCTGCTGCTGCTGATCGTGGCCGTGGTGGTCTTCTATCGCTCGGGCGTGCGCTCCTCGACCGATGCTCCGCCCGCCGTCGGCACGCCGGTCGAGAGCATGAAGGTCGAGGCGCCGCTGGACGCCCAGCCGATCGACCCGGAAGCGGGCGTGCGCGTCTATCGCGACGGCGGAGAGGCGACCGACGCCGTCCCCACCTTCACCCCCGGCCCGGAAGCCGTCGAGCCGCGCCCGGCGCCCCAGCCTCTCCCCGTCGCGCCGACGGCCCTGCCGCCCGCCGCCCCGGCTGTGGTCGCCCCAGCAACTCCGGCTCCGGCCAAGCCCGTGACCGCAGCGCCGGCCGTCAAGGCTCCGGCCGCTCCGGCTCCGGCCGCTCCCGCCGCCGCTGGCGGTTCGTCGGGCGTGCAGATCGGCGCCTTCTCCTCGACCGCCATCGCCGATCGTGAATACGCCGCCGTCGCCTCGCGCTTCGGCTCGTTCGCCTCGGGCGCTGAAAAGCGCGTGCAGGAAGTCACCGCCGCCAACGGCTCGACCGTCTATCGCACCACCTTCACCGGCATGAGCCGCGACCGCGCCGTCGCCTTCTGCAACGCGCTGAAGGCCGCCGGTCGCGACTGCATCGTCCGCTAATGACCAAGATGTCCGCTCATCTCCGCGGAGGCGGGGACCCAGTTCTTTGGCGAGATGCCCGAACCGGTGACAGGAGGCTTTCGGCCTTCGTTGCTTGCGCGGCTCAAACCTGGGTCCCCGCTTCCGCGGGGATGAGCGGGAGAAAAATATGACCTCCGCCGCCATCTACGGCTGTTCCGGCCACAAGCTGACCGCGGAGGAGCGCGCCTTCTACGCCGAGGCCAAACCCTGGGGCTTCATCCTGTTTCGTCGCAACGTGGACACCCCGGCTCAGGTCAAGGCCCTGGTCGAGGATCTGCGCGACAGCGTGGGCCGCGCCGACGCCCCGGTCCTGATCGATCAGGAAGGCGGCCGGGTGCAGCGCCTCGGCCCGCCGCACTGGCCCAAGTATCCTCCGGGCTCGGCCTACCTGAAGGCCGTCAACGACCCGATGGCGGCGCGCGAACTGGTGCGTCTGGGTGCGCGGCTGATGGCCCACGACCTGCGCGAACTGGGCATCACCGTGGACTGCGTGCCGGTGCTGGACGTGCCGGTGCCGGGCGCCCACGACATCATCGGCGACCGCGCCTATGCCCAGGACCCGGCGACCGTGACCCAACTGGGCCGGGCGGCGGCCGAGGGCCTGCTGGCGGGCGGCGTCCTGCCCATCATCAAGCATATTCCCGGCCACGGCCGCGCCTTCGCCGACAGCCACCACGACCTGCCGGTGGTCGAGACCGATCTGGAGACGCTGGACGCCTGGGACTTCGCCCCGTTCAAGGCCCTGTCCGACATGCCGATGGCCATGACGGCCCACGTCGTCTTTACCGCCGTCGACGCCAAGCGCCCGGCCACGACCTCGAAGAAGGGCATCCGCCTGATGCGCGAGCATCTGGGCTTCTCTGGCCTGATCATGTCCGACGACCTGTCGATGAAGGCCCTGTCGGGCACCCTGACCGAGCGCGCCGAACAGTCGCTGAAGGCGGGCTGCGACGTCGTCCTGCACTGCAACGGCGACCTTGGCGAAATGCGTCAGGTCGCTGAAGGAACCGGCAAGCTGAAGGGCGAGGCCAGGCGCCGCGCCGAGGCGGCGCTGGCCCGCATCGTCCACACGCCCGAGCCTCTGGACGTGGCCGAGGCCCGCGCCCGGCTGGAGGCGGCCCTGAGCGGTCGCTTCGACGCCGCCAAGGGGCCGGACGTGGGCGAGGCTCAAGCTCCGGCTCAGGCCCAGTGAGGGATACCGCCTTCCAGCCTAATCTGGACTTCACCGCCGTCGCCGAGGCAGACGCCGCCGAGGCCTTCGTCGTCGATCTGGAAGGTTACGAAGGGCCGCTGCACGTCCTGCTGGCGCTGGCGCGCACGCAGAAGGTGGACCTGCTGAAACTGTCCATCACCAAGCTGGCGGAACAGTATCTGGCCTTCGTTCACGAGGCGCGGCGGCGCAACTTCGCCATGGCCGCCGACTATCTGGTGATGGCGTCCTGGCTGGCCTATCTGAAGTCGCGCCTGCTGCTGCCGCGCACCGAGAAGGGCAAGGCCGAGGAGCCGCCCGCCGAGGAAATGGCCGCCGCCCTGGCGTTTCGCCTGCAGAAGCTGGAGGCCATGCGCCGCTCGGTCGAGGCCATCACCAGCCGCCCGCAGCTGAAGCGCGACGTCTTCACCCGCGGTGACCCGGAAGCGACCGTCATCATCCCCTCCGACCGCGTGGACGCCAGCCTGTATGAGCTGATGGCCGCCTATGTCGCCCAGCGACGCCGCGAGGAGCGGCGCAACTACGCGCCGGGCCAGCGGGTGGAGGCCTTCCAGCTGGAGGCCGCGCGCGACTGGCTGCGGTCCATGATGCCGCGCCTGGCCGACTGGACCCCGCTGGATCAGGTGGCGCCGGCGCGCGAGGACGAAGGCGAGGGGCCCAGCCAGGCCAGCTATACCGCCTCCACCCTGTCGGCCAGTCTGGAGCTGGTGAAGGAGGGGGCCATGGACGTGCGCCAGTCCGAAGCCTTCGCCGAGCTTTTCCTCAAACGCCGGGGCCTCGGTCAGCCGCTGGAGCTGACGCCGTGAACTCCCGCTATTCGCTCATCCGGCCTTTCTTCTCTTCGTCATCCTCGGGCTTGTCCCGAGGATCCAGAACCGCATCCTTGCTTCGTGAGGCGCGGTGTATCCTTCGTTCAGCGTCGAGTCTCTGGATCCTCGGGACAAGCCCGAGGATGACGAGGGTAGGGGGCGCGTACGGCCGGTGTTTTAATGTCTGACCTCAGTTTCCAACCCGACGACGCCGAGATCGAACGCCGGGTCGAGGCCCTGCTGTTCGCCGCCGCCGCCCCGCTGTCGGCGGCCGAGATCGCGCGGCGTCTGCCCGAGGGCGCCGATACGGGCCGGGCCATAGCCGCCCTGCGTCAACGCTATCAGGGCCGCGGGGTCGAACTGGAGTGCGTGGCTGATCGCTGGCGCTTCCGCACCGCCGCCGACCTGGGCTTCCTGATGACCGAGGAACGCGACGAGCCGCGCCGCCTGTCCAAGGCCGCGCTCGAGACCCTGGCCATCATCGCCTACCACCAGCCCTGCACCCGGGCCGAGGTCGAGAGCGTGCGTGGCGTCTCCCTGTCCAAGGGAACGCTGGACCTGCTGCTGGAGATGGACTTCGTACGGCTGCGGGGGCGTCGGCGCACGCCGGGGCGCCCCGTCACCTACGCCACGACCGATCGGTTCCTGGAGCATTTCAGCCTGGCCAGCCTCTATGACCTGCCCGGCGTGCAGGAGATGAAGGCGGCGGGCCTGCTGGATCTCGCGATTCCTGTCGGTTTCGAGGTGCCCGATCCGACCCGCAGCGGCGACAGCGAAGGCGAAGATGGGCTGAGCGGCCACGATGACGGATCGCCCGAGTTCGCCCAGGATTTCGTCAGCCCGGACGGCGACTGACGGGCCGAGCAGCGACGCATCGCCACGCCTGTTTGTCTTTTGAAGTTAAGGTGCTGAAAAACTTAAACTTAACTAAGGGGCGGCCCGCCTTGACCTGAGGCCCCCTCGGCTATAGGTTCCGCGCCGAATTCAGACCCGTTCCGGCCCTATGTCGGACGCTGAGCGAATAGGTCCATATCCCCGATGACGGAATCGCGCGAAGAGGCGATGAAACGCCTCAACGACAGCGCATCCGCGCTGGAGGACAGGACCAAGGTCGAGCAATCGGCCGAGTTCGCTGCGCACGCGGTGACGGGGCAGGCCTACAAGATCATCGCCGAGTTGCTCGGCGGTGTTTTCGTTGGTCTGGGTCTCGGGTTCGGCTTTGACCGCTTGTTCGGTACGAGCCCCTGGGGCCTTTTGGTCGGAGTCCTTCTGGGCTTCGCCCTGGCGATCTACATGGCGCGCCGCACAGCCAATCGGCTGATGGCGCAGGCCCTGGCGGCGGGAGTGACGGCGAAACCCGTTCCCTACGTCGAGGCCGGCGAAGAAGAAGACTAAGGAGCGAAAGGCCCGTGGCCGATCCGATTCATCAGTTCCAGATCACGCCGCTGCCCGGCCTCGACTTCGGTGAAGTCACGCTGCCGGTCATTGGTACGGTCCACCTGGCCTTCACCAACTCGCACCTGGCGATGACGCTGGCGTTTGTGCTGGTCATCGCCTTCCTGCAGGTCTCGACGTCGCGCGCCCAGGTGGTCCCGGGCCGTCTGCAGGCTGCGGGCGAGACCATGTTCGGCATGATCGACAACCTGGCTCAGTCGATCATCGGCCACGACGGTCGCAAGTATTTCCCGTTCGTCTTTACGCTGTTCATGCTGGTTCTGATGATGAACCTGCTGGGCATGTTCCTGACGTTCACCGCCACCTCGCAGCTGGCCGTCACCGCCACCTTCGGCGTGCTGACCTTCGCCCTGGTGGTCATCATCGGCATCGCCAAGAACGGCCTGGGCTTCTTCGGCCTGTTCTGGCCGACCAGCGCGCCTCTGGTGCTGCGTCCGGTCGTCGGCCTGATCGAATTCTTCTCCTTCCTGCTGCGTCCCGTGACCCTGGCGCTTCGTCTGTTCGGCAACATGCTGGGCGGTCACGTGGCGCTGAAGATCTTCGCCGGCTTTATCGTCTCGCTCATGGGCGTGGCGCTGGCGGGCGGCGTGGGCCTGTTCGCCCTGCCGGTGGCGGCCCTGTCGCTCGGCATGGTGGTCGCTCTGACTGCGCTTGAGTTCCTCGTGGCCTTCCTTCAGGCCTTCGTCTTCGCTGTTCTGGCCTGCATCTATCTCAATGATGTGGTCAACCTGGGTCATGGCCACTAAGGCTGCGGACCAGTACTAAACCCCACCCTCCAAACGCTCCAAGAATTAGGAATATCATTATGGAAGCTGAAGCCGCCAAGTTCATCGGCGCCGGTATCGCCACCATCGGTATGGTTGGTTCGGCTCTGGCCGTCGGCAACATCTTCGGCCAGTTCCTGGCCGGCGCCCTGCGCAACCCGGCTGCCGCCGCGTCGCAAGTCGGTAACCTGTTCGTGGGCGCCGCCCTCGCCGAAGCCCTGGGCATCCTGGCCTTCGTGCTCGGCATCCTGATCTGGCTCGGCTAAACCCGAACACTTGATCAGCGGCGGCGCGCCTGACCGGCTGCGCCGCCGCATCTGCTTTCGCGACGGATAATCATGGCTGCAACCCCCTCTGCTCCGCCCCCGGTCTTGCCGGTGGAACAGGCCGTCGAATACGCGGCCGAAACCGGGCACGTGCCCGCCAATGCGGCTGCCGCCGCTGCCGAGCATGACGCCGGCGGACTGCCGCAGTTCGAGTTCCAGCACTGGGCCGGGCAGGCCGTTTACCTGCTGATCCTGTTCGCTATTCTTTATGTGCTCGTCGCCAAGGTCTTCGCGCCGCGCCTGCGCCGCGTGATCGACGAACGGGCCGAGACCGTTTCTTCGGCCGTCGCCACCGCGCGTTCGGTCCAGACCGAAGCCGCCGCCCAGGCCGACGCCGCCAAGGCCGACCTCGAGAAGGCTCGCGCTGACGCCCGCGCCACGGCCGCCGCCGCCAAGGCGCGTGTCGCGGCTGAAATCCAGGCCCGTCAGGCCGAGGAAGAAGCCATTGTCGCCGCCCGCGTCGCCGAGGCCGAGAAGGCCATCGCGGCGACCCGCGACGGCGCCATGGTTCACGCCGCCTCTATCGCCTCGGACACCACGCGCGCCATCGTCGAGCGTCTGACCGGCAAGGCCCCGACGGCCGCCGAGGCCGACGCCGCCGTCAAGGGAGCCGCCTGATGAACATGTTCTTCGACCCCCATTTCTGGGACGTCAAAACCAGCGCCGAGCTGTGGGTTCTCGTCGGCCTGCTGATCTTCATCGGCATCGTGATCGCCGTGGGTGTGCCGAAAATGGTCGCCAAGGCGCTGGACGACAAGGCCGCCAAGATCCAGTCGGAACTGGACGAGGCCGCCCGTCTGCGCGCCGAGGCCGAAGCCATGCTGGCCCAGATTCGTCTGGAGAAGGCTGAAGCTGAAGCCCAGGCCGCTGAGATGCTGGCCGCCGCTGAAGCCGACGCCCGCCGTCTGGAAGCTGAAGCCAAGGTGCGTCTGGAAGAGGCCCTGACCCGTCGTCAGGCTCTGGCCGAGCGTCGCATCGCCCAGGCCGAGGCCCAGGCTACGACCGAGGTCAAGGCTGCGGCCGCTGAGCTGGCCGCCAAGGCGGCTGAGGATATCCTGGCCGCCCGCCTGGCCGGCGCCAAGTCGGACCCCATGCTCGACGCCGCCATCGCTCAGATCGGCGACAAGCTGAACTGATCGCGGTCACAGCGACAAACACATCGGGCCCCGCCGGCGACGGCGGGGCCTTTTGCGTTTCAGGAGCATCCGACCGTTAGTGGGCGGGCGCGCCGTGGATGAAGCCAGCGGCGCGTTTCTCGCGCGCCAGCATCCGGGCGAAGACGTTGCCCATCACCCCGCCGAAGATCATGTGGGTGATCAACATCCAGCCGAAGGTGCCGAAGCCCGCACTGCCGGAGAAGGTGCGCGGATCGCCCATCATGGTGATGATCAGCATCATCGCCACCCAGGCCGCCACGGCGAACAGGATGCCCTTGGTCTCAGGCGTGTTGGTGGGCAACCGGGCATAGAGGATCGCGAACAGCGGCCCCATGATCAGCGAGCCGATGACGAAGTGGATCGCCCAGCCCGCCGCCAGATTGCTGCCCAATCCGAACATGCGGGCGACGACTTCAGGGAAGGGATCGAAGACCTTGGCGAACAAGAGGTTCACCGCTTCAAGAATGGAAACCGCGACGGTCGCTATGAAGCCGGCGACGATTCCCTGTTTTACGCGTGACATCATGAGAAAAGCGCCTCCCAACGCCATCTGCCTTTTGACTACGCGAGGGGAAGCATACGCCGTTCGGCGCGCGACGGGCTGATCCGCCGTTCACGTTACCGTGTGCGATGAAATGTGGCTTTTTAGCGGAAGAGCTTGCGGAAAAAGCGACGGATGCGCTTGCGGGCCCGGATCAGCTGACGCGACGGACGCTTGCGCAGCACGACCTTCTCGGCGCGCAGGGCCTGCTGCCAGAAGACAGGCGCGATCTCCGGGTTCTTCCGCATCAGGCGACGGAAGGGATAGACCCACTTGGGCCGGGCGTACTGCGCGCGGATGAACTGGCGCTTGGCCCACCAGGAGTTGCGCAGCAGCAGGACCAGACCCAGGGCGATGACGGGCACGCCGCCGGGACCGGGCAGGGGGGCGATCAGGATGCCCAGGCCGATGATCAGGAAGCCCAGAGACATCATGCCCAGCCGTCCCGCGCGACGCAGCAGTCCGGGCCTCTGACGAGGCCGGCTGTCGGCGCGGAAGGGGATCAGGGCAAGGGTCAAAGGCGTCACAGGCGGGAGGGGGGAGGCAGGGAGACAACGCCTCCTCGTGCGGTGCGATCCTTCCTCCGGGAAGTTCACACCAACCGTGGCGATGCCGTCACACTATCCTAGACACGGATGACAAGGCCGAACCGTGGCGTGCCAATGAAGCTTTCGTAAGAGGGGTCTGAAAAGCAAAACGCCGTGTCTCGAAAGACACGGCGCTTCACTTCGGGTCGGGTTCGCTGCCTTACTCGGCGGCGATGTTGGAGCCTTCCGGGGCCGACCAGCGCAGACGCGGCGAGCGCGCGGCGCGGGTCTCGTCCAGACGCCGCAGGGGCGCATGGAAGGGCGCGCCCTTGAAGCGGTCGACGTCGCCGGCTTTCGCCGCCTCGGCCAGCAGGCGCATGGCGTTGATGAAGCGGTCCAGCTCCTGCTTGGATTCCGTCTCGGTCGGTTCGATCAGCATCGCCCCGTGGACGACCAGGGGGAAGTACATGGTCATCGGGTGGAAGCCTTCGTCGATCATCGCCTTGGCGAAGTCGAGCGTGGTGATGTCCGTGCCCTTCAGCCATTCGTCGTCGAACAGGGCCTCGTGCATGCACGGTCCCTCGGGGAAGGCGGCGCTCATCAGGTCCGACAGGCGGGCCTTGATGTAGTTGGCGTTGAGGACGGCGTCCTCGGCCACCTGACGCAGGCCGTCCGAGCCGTGGCTCATCATGTAGGACAGGGCGCGCACATACATGCCCATCTGCCCCTGGAAGGCGCACAGACGGCCAAAGGCCTGGGCCGCCTCGTCTTCCTCGCGCTCGACCAGCTTGTAGCCCTCGCCGGTGTTCACGACCCACGGGGCGGGCGCGAACGGGGCCAGGGCTTCCGACAGCACGACCGGACCGGCGCCGGGACCGCCGCCGCCGTGGGGCGTCGAGAAGGTCTTGTGCAGGTTGATGTGCATGGCGTCGACGCCGAGGTCGCCCGGACGAACGCGGCCGACGATGGCGTTGAAGTTGGCGCCGTCGCAATAGAAGTAGGCGCCCGCTTCGTGCGTCAGGCGGCTGATCTCCAGGATATCGCGCTCGAACAGGCCGCAGGTGTTCGGGTTGGTGACCATGATGGCGGCCACGTCCGGACCGAGCTTGGACGCCAAGTCGGCCACATCCACGCGGCCGTCGTCGGTCTGGGCGACCTCGACCACCGAATAGCCGACGAAGGCGGCGGTGGCCGGGTTGGTGCCGTGGGCCGAGGTCGGGACCAGAACCTTGCGGCGCTGCTCATGCTCCCCCTTGGCTTCGTGGGCGGCGCGGATGGCCATCAGGCCGCACAGCTCGCCGTGCGCGCCGGCCTTGGGCGACAGGGCGACCGCGGGCATGCCCGTCAGCGTCGTCAGCCAATGGGCCAGGTTGTCCATCAGCTCCAGCGCGCCCTGAACCGTCGATTGCGGCTGCAGCGGGTGGATATCCGAGAAGCCCGGCAGACGCGCCATCTTCTCGTTCAGGCGCGGGTTGTGCTTCATCGTGCACGAACCCAGCGGATAGATGGCCAGGTCGATGGCGTGGTTCTTCTGGCTCAGGCGCACATAGTGGCGCATGGCCTCCGGTTCCGACAGACCCGGAAGCCCAATGGGGTCCTTGCGGACCAGGTCGCCCAGGTCCGAACCGTCGGTGGCGGGCTCGGGCAGGTCGACCCCGGTCTTGCCCCAGCCTTCGCCTTCGAAGATCAGGTGCTCGTCCTGCAACAGGCCGCGCGCGCCCGTCAGGGTCGGGTGCTTGTAGTCGTTGTCCGGCAGGGCGTTCGGGGCGGTCGGACGGCCGACAGTGTTCATCGTGCTCATGGTTCCAAACTCCCTTTAGGCGGCCAGGACCTTGGCGAGCGCACCCGCCAGTATCTTGATGTCGGCGTCCAGCGTGGTCTCGGTCGCGGCGACCAGCAGGACATCGTCCAGACCCGCTTCCGGGGCCAGACGGCTGTAGGGCACGCCGGCCAGGATGCCGTTGTCGGCCAGGGTCTGAACCACCTCGGCGGCGTTCTTCGGCAGCTTGACCGCGAACTCGTTGAAGAAGCGCGGGGTCAGGACCTCGACGCCGGGAATGGCGGCCAGGGCGTCGCGGGTGGCGACGGCCTTCTCGTGGTTGAGCAGGGCCATCTGGCGCAGGCCCGTCTCACCCAGCAGGCTCATGTGGATGGTGAAGGCCAGGCAGCAGAGGCCCGAGTTGGTGCAGATGTTCGACGTGGCCTTGTCGCGGCGGATGTGCTGCTCGCGCGTGGACAGGGTCAGGACGAAGCCGCGACGACCGTCGGCGTCCACCGTCTCACCGCAGTAGCGGCCGGGGGTCTGGCGCAGCAGCTTCTCGCGGGTGGCGAACAGGCCGATGTAGGGGCCGCCGAAGTTCAGGGCGTTGCCGATCGACTGGCCTTCGGCCGCGACGATGTCGGCGCCCATTTCGCCGGGCGACTTGAGCAGGCCCATCGACACGGCTTCCGTGACGACGACGATCAGCAGGGCGCCGGCGGCGTGGGCGGCCTCGGCGATCTTGGTCACGTCGGTGGCGGTGCCGAAGACGTTGGGGGTCTGGACGACGACGCAGGCGGTGTCCTTGTCGATGGCGGCGATGACGGCGTCTTCGGCGTCAACCGCAGCGGTCAGGGCCTGGGTCTCGACGCCGACGGCGTGGACGACGGTTTCGGTGGCCTTGACGTAGTGGGGATGCACGCCGCCCGAGATGACGGCCTTGTTGCGGCGGGTCACGCGGGTGGCCATCAGCACGCCCTCGGCCATGGCGGTCGAGCCGTCATAGAGCGAGGCGTTGGCGACCTCCATGCCGGTCAGGTTCGCGACCTGGGTCTGGAACTCGTACAGGTACTGCAGGGTCCCCTGGGCGATTTCCGGCTGGTAGGGGGTGTAGCTGGTCAGGAACTCCGACCGCTGGATCACGTGATCGACCGTGGCCGGGACGTGGTGCTTGTAGGCGCCGGCGCCGCAGAAGAAGGGCACGATCGAGGCCGTGGCGTTCTTGCCCGCCATGGCCGAGAGGGCCCGTTCGACCTCCAGCTCGCCCGCCACGCGGGGCAGGGCGACAAAGCCGTCGCGGCGCGCGGCCTGCGGCACGTCGATGAACAGGTCGTCGATGGATTTCGCGCCGATGGCGGCCAGCATGGCCTCACGGTCGTCGGGCGTCAGGGGGAGGTAGCGCATTACTTTATTCCGCTCATCCCCGCGGAAGCGGGGACCCAGGTTTAAGCTTCAAACACCGCTGCTTGATCCCAAAGAGCTGGGTCCCCGCTTCCGCGAGGCTGAGCGGAGAAGGCGGGAGCCTTAAAGGGTGGTCAGGTAGGCGTCGTAGGCGGCCTGATCCATCAGGGCTTCGACGGCCGAGGCGTCAGAGACCTTGATCTTGGCGAACCAGCCTTCGCCTTCGGGATCGGCGTTGACGGTTTCCGGGGCCGAGGCCAGGGCGGCGTTGCCCTCGACCACTTCGCCGGCGACCGGGGCGTAAACGTCCGAAGCGGCCTTGACCGATTCTACGACGGCGAAGCTGTCGCCGACCGAGACGGTCTTGCCGGCTTCCGGCGTCTCGACGAACACCACGTCGCCCAGGGCGTCAGCAGCGTGCTTGGAGATGCCGACCGTGGCGACGTCGCCCTCGAGGCGAACCCACTCGTGATCTTTGGTGAAGCGCATGTGTCTGATCTCTCAGGCTTTAGGTTTGCGATAATAGCGAGTGGCCACGAAGGGTGTGGCGACGACTTTGGCGGCGGCGGGTTTGCCGCGCACGATGACTTTCAGGTCCGTTCCCAGTTCGGCGAAGGCCGGCGGGACGTAGCCCATGGCGATGTTGTGTCCCAAGGTTGGCGAGGGGCCGCCCGAGGTGATCTTGCCGATGATGTTTCCGTCCATGTCGGCGATCTCGGCGCCTTCGCGGGCCGGGGCGCCTTCCTTGACGTTCAGGCCGATGCGGACGCGCGACGAGCCGTCGGCCAGTTCTTTCAGGATGCGTTCGGCGCCGTTGAAGTCGGCGGCTTCCTTGCGCGACTTGGACAGGGCGAAGGTCAGCGCGGCCTCGACCGGGGTGGTTCCGGCGTCGATGTCGTGGCCGTGCAGGGGCAGACCGGCTTCGAGGCGCAAGGAGTCGCGGGCGCCCAGGCCGATCGGCTTCACGCGGGCGTCGGACAGCAGCAGGTTCCAGACCCGCTCGGCATCGGCGTTCGGCACGGAAATCTCATAGCCGTCTTCGCCGGTGTAGCCCGAGCGCGAGACGAAGCAGTCGACGCCGAACAGCATCAGACGGGCCGAATCCATGAAGCCCATCTCGGCCAGAGCGGGTTCGTGCTTGGCCATGACCTCGGCGGCTTCCGGCCCCTGGATGGCCAGCAGAGCGCGGTCGTCCAGGACGGTCAGCTTGGCGTCGCCCGCCAGATTGGCGTTCAGGAAGGCGAAGTCGGCGTCCTTGTTGCCGGCGTTGACCACGACATAGAGGCCGTCATGGTCGGGCTTGCCCGCCATCAGGTCGTCCATGATGCCGCCCTCGGCGTTCAGCAGCAGGGAATACTTCTGCTTGCCGGCCTTCAGGATTTCATAGTCGCCAGGGACGAAGCGCTGGAACTGCGCAATCGCGTCGGCGCCTGTGATCTTGGCCTGACCCATGTGCGAGACGTCGAACAGGCCGGCGTGTTCGCGGGTCCAGCGGTGCTCGGCCAGGACGCCTTCGTACTGGACCGGCATGTCATAGCCGCCGAAGCCGACCATGCGGGCGCCAAGGGCGCGGTGCGCCGCGTTGAGGGGGGTGGTCTTCAGGGCCTGGTCGCTCATCGAGCATCCTCCGGTCGCGGGTTGCGGCGATAGCTTCGCCGTCGTCGCGCCCCCGCTGTCCTGAAGCCTGAGAGATTCCGACCGTCGCCCAGGGGGCGAGCAGCCTTGCTCCGTCGGCGCGCCCATGAATCCCGGGAAGGGGGGCGACTTTCCAGCGTCCGTGCGCCCTCGCGGTCCTTTTGCCTGAGCGTTTCCGGGGCGGTTGCGCCTTCGGCCCCGACAGCCGTTACACGACCGCCGATCTCTCCCGCGAGAGCGCTCGACCTAAGGCCCCGACTCCGGGCCGAAGTCAAGCGGCGCCGGACTTGCCGTGTACGATCCGAAAGGCCATGAGGAGCCGAACTGCTCTCGTGACAGGATTGAACGCCGCCATGACCGCCCGTACCGACCTCGCCGCCCACCTGGCCTCGCTCGCTCTGCCGCAGGCTCTGAGCCAGACTCTGACGGCCGCCGCCGCCGCCTGCGTCGAGATCCGCAAGATCGTCTCGGGCGGGGCTCTGGTCGGCGCCTTGGGCGCATCCGGCGTCGTCAACGTCCAGGACGAGGAGCAGAAGAAGCTCGACGTCATCTCCAACGACGTCCTGACGGATATGCTGTTGGCCTGCCCGGCCGTGGCGGGCGTGGCGTCCGAGGAGATGGATACGGTCCAGCCGGCGACGAACCCGACGGGCGAATACCTGGTCCTGTTCGACCCGCTGGACGGCTCGTCCAACATCGACATCAATGCGCCGGTCGGCACCATCGTCTCGGTGCTGAAGGCGCCCTCGGCGACGCCGACCGAGGCCGACTTCCTGCAGTCCGGCCGTCATCAGGTCGCGGCGCTCTATGCCGTCTATGGCGGTCAGACCATGCTGGTGCTGACCACGGGCCAGGGCGTGGCCGGCTTCACCCTGTCGCATGACGGCCAGTGGCTGATGACGCACGAGCGGATCACGGTCCCGGCGGACACCAAGGAGTTCGCCATCAACATGTCGAACCAGCGCCACTGGGCCGAGAGCGTGCAGCGCTACATCGACGGTTGCCTGCAGGGCGCGGACGGTCCTCGGGGCAAGAATTTCAACATGCGCTGGGTCGCCGCCATGGTAGCCGACGTCCACCGCATCCTGATGCGCGGCGGGGTCTTCCTCTACCCGTGGGACAAGCGCGAGCCGAACAAGCCCGGCAAGCTGCGCTTGATGTACGAAGGCAACCCCATGGCCTTCCTGATCGAACAGGCAGGCGGCAAGGCGACGACGGACGGCAAACAGGCCATTCTGGACGTGACCCCGACCGAACTGCACCAGCGCATCCCGGTGGCCCTCGGCTCGGCCAACGAGGTCGATCAGATCGCGGCGGCGTAACCTTCACACCGTCATCCCGGCCAAGCCTCGCAGAGCCGGACACAACGCCAAAAAATCCCGCTCATCCCGGCGGACGCCGGGATCCAGTGCTTTGGCTTCAAGCACGACGCAGTACGACGCGTGATATAGCCGATGCGCGTGGAGCTCTTACTGGATCCCGGCGTCCGCCGGGATGAGCGGTAAGGGAGAGGGGCCTACACACCCCGCGACAATCAAACGGATGCGCTTCCGGCGGTCCCGGATCAGGCCTTCGGCCTGTCCGGGATGACGAAAGAGAAGATCAGTGCGCCGCCGCGTAGGCGTCCACTTCTGCAATCCGCGCGGCCTTGTCGGCGTCGCTCAGGAAGCTGCCCTCGAAGCTGTTCTTCGCCAGCTGCGTCACCTGCTCGCGCGTCAGGCCTACCGCGTTCGCCAACTGGATGTAGTTGGCGTTCACATAGCCGCCGAAATAGGAGGGGTCGTCCGAGTTCAGCGTCACGTGCAGGCCGCGGCGCAGCATCTCGGGGACCGGGTGGTCCTTCAGGTCCTTGACTACGCACAGCTTCAGGTTCGACAGGGGGCAGACCGTCAGGGTCATCTGCTCGGCGGCCAGACGAGCGATCAGGGCCTCGTCCTCCATCGAGCGGTTGCCGTGGTCCATGCGGTCGATGTGCAGCAGGTCCAGGGCCTCCTGCACATAGGCGGGCGGGCCTTCCTCGCCAGCGTGGGCGCATAGTTTCAGGCCCAGATCACGGGCGGCGGCGAAGACGCGCTGGAACTTGGACGGCGGGTGGCCGACCTCCGACGAATCCAGCCCGACGCCGATGAAGTGGTGCAGATAGGGCTTGGCGGCCTCCAGCGTGGCGAAGGCTTCGTCCTCGCTCAGGTGGCGCAGGAAGCTCAGGATCAGGCCGCTGGTGACGCCCAGCTCGGCCTTGGCCCGGTCCATGCCCGCGATCAGGCCCTCGACCACCACGCCGAAGGGCACGCCCCGGTCGGTATGGGTCTGGGGATCGAAGAAGATCTCGGCGTGGCGCACGTTGTCGGCGGCGGCGCGCTGGAAATAGGCGAAGGCCAGATCCTCGAAATCCTTGCGCGTCAGCAGCACGGCGGCGCCCGCGTAATAGATGTCGAGGAAGTCCTGAAGGTTCGAGAAGTCATAGGCCGCGCGCACGGCCTCGACGCTGTCGTAGGGGATGGCGACGCCGTTGCGCTGCGCCAGTTCGAACATCAGTTCGGGCTCGAGCGAGCCCTCGATGTGCAGATGCAGTTCGGCCTTGGGCAGGCCGGCGATGAAGGCGTCGAGGGACATGGGGGAGGCTCCGTAACTTGGCCTCGACCTTAGCGAATGCGCCCCTGTCCGTCACCAGCAGAGCCCCTCTCCCGGCGGGAGAGGGCTTGAGCCCCGGAGAGCGAAGCGATCCGTAAGGCGAAAGGGTGAGGGGCTAACGGTCCTGTCGGCGTAAGCCGTAGCGCAACGGCTCACGCCGACTGAAAGCGTCGACCCTCATCCGGCCCTTCGGGCCACCTTCTCCCATCGGGAGAAGGGCGCTGACATTACATCCGCTCGGGCGTCTCGATGCCCAGCAGGCCCAGCGCCGTTTCCAGCTGGTGCAGGCTGGCGGCGGCCAGGGCCAGGCGCGAGCCCTTGGTGGCGGCGTCCGGCGCGACCAGAATCGGGCAGGCGGCGTAGAACTTGGAGAAGCTCTGCGCCAGGCGATAGGCGTGCTCGGCGATCAGGTTGGGCGAGCGCTTGTCATAGGCGTCCGCTGTGGCCGCATCGAAGGCGTCCAGCGTCAGGGCCAGGTCGCGTTCGGCCGGTTCGACGATGGCGATGGGGGCGATCTCGACGCCCTGATCGGCCGCCTTGCGCAGCAGGGATTTCACCCGCACGGCCTGATACAGCAGATAGGGGCCGGTCTTGCCCTCGAAGCTCATGAAGCGGTCGAGATCGAAGACGTAGCTGGTGGTGCGATTGTTCGACAGGTCGGCGAATTTCAACGCGGCGACCGCCACCTTGCGGGCGATGTCCTCGAACTCGGCTTCCGGCAGGTCGTCGCCGAGTTTGGCTTCCTTCAGACGCTCGCGCGCCTTGTCGGTGGCCATGGTGATCAGGTCGTGCAGCTTCAGCACGCCGCCCGCGCGAGTCTTGAACGGCTTGCCGTCGGCCCCGTTCATGGTGCCAAAGCCAAGGTGCTCCAGCGACTTCTCGGGCGCGTAACCGGCCAGATAAGCGGCCCGGAACACCTGTTCGAAATGCTCGGCCTGACGCTCGTCGACGACGTAGAGGATCAGGTCGGGGTCGATGGACTTGCGGCGGTCCAGAATGGTGGCCAGGTCGGTCGTGCCGTACATGGCCGAGCCTTCCGACGACACCACCAGCAGGGGCGGCGGGCTGGGGGCCTCGATGACCGAGCCGTCGGCCAGCTTCTTCTTGCGGGTCTCGCCGGGCCTGGCGACGTGGACCACCTGGGCGCCGTCGTCCTCGACCAGCAGGCCGGTTTCCTTCAGATGCGCCAGCATTTCCGGCATCAGGGGATCGGCGTCGGACTCGCCGTTCCACAGGTCGAAGGTGACATCGAGCGCGCCGAATTCACGCTCCAGCGCGGTGCGGCTGACGGCGACGAAATGGGCCCACAGGGCGCGGTAGCCGGGGCGACCAGCCTGCAGTTCTGCGGTGGCCTTGCGGGCGCGGTCGCGGAAGGCGGGGTCTTCCTTGGCCTTGGCGGCGGCCTGCGGATAGAGGCGTTCCAGGTCTTCCAACGTGACCGGGCTGTTGGCGGGGAAGGGGCCGTCGCCGTCGGCCATGAACGGCAGGGCGAGGCCTTCGTCGCCGCAGGCGGTGATCAGCAGGCCCATCTGGAAGCCCCAGTCGCCGAAGTGGGCGTCGCCCCAGACGATGTCGCCGCGGAAGCGGAACAGCCGCTTCAGGCTCTCGCCGATGATGGAGGAGCGCAGGTGGCCGACGTGCATCGGCTTGGCCACGTTGGGACCGGCGTAGTCGATGACGACCTTGCGCGACGGCGTGTTCAGCGAGGCGCCGGCCAGGGTCTCGTCGGCGGCCACCTCGGCGGCGCGCTGGGCCAGGGCGGCGTCAGACAGTTTCAGGTTGATGAAGCCGGGGCCGGCGACCTCGACCGAGGACAGGCGCGGATCGTTGCTGAGACGCTCGGCGACCTTGGCGGCCAGTTCGCGCGGGTTGGCCTTCAGCGCCTTGGCGGCGGCCAGGGCGCCGTTGGACTGGAAGTCGGCCAGGTCGGGGCGGTCGGAGGCGACCACGCGGGCCAGGGCGGCGTCCACGCCTTCGGCGGCGAAGGCGGTGGCGACCGCTTCGCTGAGAGAGGTCTTGAGATCGGTCATGTGCTTAGGGGTTCGGTTGGGTCTGGCCGGCGGTGACGCGGAAGCGGCTGCCCGAGCGGTTGAACTCGGCCATCTCCGGCGTGATGTCGAAGCCGATCAGGACTTCGAAATTATTGCCGCTGGTGGTGGCGTCGGCGCGGGGGATGACGATGGTCTGCGCCTGCTGGACCGAGGTGGTGGTCTGGCCGTCGAAGTTCACCGGCAGATCGAAATATTCCTTGGCCAGAACAGCGCTGTTCCGCTCGGTCACGGCCACCCAGTAGCGATAGGTGCGGCCGTCGCCAGAGGCCTGCGGACCCTTGCCGAGGTTGAACAGGACGTTGAAGTCCAGGCGGATCGGATCGGCGTCGCGATAGACGCAATCGGCAGTGACGCCCTCGATCTCGCCGGTGAAACCGACGCCTGCCGTGGAGGGGCGGCTGAAGTCAGCCATCTCGACATAGCGGGCGGCGTCGTACAGCACCTTCACATAGGGGCAGGGGCCGGCGTTGGCGCGGCGCGACAGCGGTGCGATGCGCACCTGGCGCGAGCGCTGCGACGTGCCCTGGTCGGGGGATTGTTCACGGCTCTGCTGGCCGCCTGGACGGCCGCCGGACTGGGCCTCGGCGGATTGGGGAATCAGCGCGGCCGCGAGGGAGAGGGCGGCGAGGGCGGTCAGGACGCGACGCATCAGGAGCTTTCCGGCAGTCGAAGGGGGCGCGGGACGATCGGACGTCCGACCAAGCCACGCTCGGTGGTGATAGCGGCTAAAGCGAGGCGCGGCAAACGCGACCATGCAGCCGGTGGCGGTAAGCCGCTTGAGCGACTAGGTTCCGGGCCATGAACGCGCCCGTATCGCCCTCCGCCTTTGAACGCCGCCCCCTCCACGTGCGCCTCGCCACGCCGCGCGGCTTCTGCGCCGGGGTGGACCGGGCCATCCAGATCGTGGAGCGCGCCATCGAGAAGTTCGGCGCCCCCGTCTATGTGCGCCATGAGATCGTTCACAACCGCCACGTCGTCGAGCGGCTGAAGGGCATGGGCGCCGTCTTCGTCAAGGAACTGGACGAATGCCCTGACGACCGGCCGGTCGTCTTTTCGGCCCACGGCGTGCCCAAGTCGGTGCCGGCGACCGCTCGGGCGCGCGAGCTGCTGTTCCTCGACGCCACCTGTCCCCTGGTGTCCAAGGTCCATGTCGAGGCCGAGCGCCATCACGAGCAGGGCCGCCACATCATCCTGATCGGCCACGCCGGTCACCCGGAGGTGGTGGGAACCATGGGGCAGCTGCCGCCGGGTTCGATCAGTCTGGTCGAGACGGTGGCGGACGCAGAAAACTTCCAGCGGCCTGGGGATCAACCTCTGGCCTACGCCACGCAGACGACGCTGTCAGTGGACGATACGGCCGACATCCTGGCGGCGCTGAAGCGGCGCTTCCCGGAACTGCCGGACCCGCACAAGGAAGACATCTGCTACGCCACCACCAACCGGCAAGAGGCGGTCAAACGTCTGGGCGAGGGCTGTCAGCTGGTGCTGGTGGTTGGGTCCAAGAACTCGTCCAACTCGGCGCGTCTGGTCGATGTGGCGCTCAAGGCCGGGGCGGGCGACGCCCGTCTGGTCGATGACGCCAGCGACGTCGAGTGGTCCTGGTTCGAGGGGGTGACGACCGTGGGCGTCACCGCCGGGGCCTCGGCGCCCGAACCTCTGATCGAGGCCCTGATCGACGCCATCCGCCATCGGTTCTATGCGACCGTGACCGAGGACGACGGCGCGCGAGAAACCGTATCGTTCAAACTGCCCCGCGTTCTGACGGCCTGACGGACAGAGGTCCGCAAGGAAAAGGGCGCGTCCGTCGAAACGAACGCGCCCCTGATTCTCTTCGCCTTCAGTCTTTTTAGAGGCCGGGCAGCTTGAAGCCGCGATCCTGACGCGGGGTGATGGCGATGCCTTGCCGGCCGCCCGTCAGGGCCTGCAGACGGGCGTGTTCGGTGGTGGCGTCGACAGTGCGCGCGCCTTCCGCCGTCTGGGTGACGGTCGGAGCCTGGGTCGCAGGGTCGTTCTTGCGCCAGAACAGCACGCGGTTGGCCCAGCTTTCTTCCTTGTGGGCCAGGTCGCCGAACTCGTCATCGACAACGTAGCGGGCCAGGGGATCGGCGCGGTCGGCGCCGGCCTGGGTCACCAGGGCCTGTTCGCCGCCGGTGCGGGTCACAGCCTGGCGCTGACCCAGCAGGATCTGACGGGCGGCGCTTTCGGGGGCCAGTTCCTGCGGACGGGGCTGGCCCGGCGACGGCGGGGTCAGGCCGTATTCCGGCGGCAGCGACAGAGGGGCGCTGGCGACGGTGACGAATTCGTCGGGAACGACCTTCGACAGGCCAATGCTTTGCTTCACGCTGGCGCAGGCGGTCAGGCTGAGGGCGGTAGTGGCGAAAAGGGCCACGGTAACGGCGTTGCGGATACGCATAAGGTCAGCTCGGCTCCGGGAGGCGCGCCCAACGGCGCTGGCTCGGGACGACAGTGAAGAGGGGGTGATTACGACTTTTCGTTGGCCACGCCAACCGTTGGACGACGTTCGGAGAGGAAGCTGTCCAGGATCAGCAGGACGACGCCCACGGTGATGCCTGCGTCGGCAATGTTGAAAATCCACGGAAACAGGCCCGATCCCGAGAAGTCGAGGAAGTCCACGACCCCGCCGAAACGGATGCGGTCGAAAACGTTGCCCAGGGCGCCGCCCATGACCAGGCCGATGGCCGCGGCCAGCAGCTTGCGATCCGAGCGCGTCGCCCAGACGGCGAGGGCGATCGCCACCAGGACCGAGAAGACGCTCAGGACCCAGCGTCCTGCGCCGCCGCCGAACAGGCCGAAGCTGACGCCGGTGTTCAGCACATAGGTCAGGTTGAAGAAGGGCGGGGCGACCTCGGCGATGCGATAGCCGTCGGGGATCTGCGAGATGTGCGCTGCGTCGATGGCGCCCAGGACCCAGGCCTTGGTCAGCTGGTCCAACACGATGACGACGAGGGCGATGCCGTAGGCGGCATAGGCGAGGCGAGAAATTTTCATGTCTCAAGCCGGTTAGCAGGAAGCAGGGCGAGGGCGAAGAGGGAAATCAACGCGGGTTTGATGCCTGGCCGATGGGGCAAGGGGCCGGTTGCGGCCTTCCCCCCTGCGTTCGGGGGGCTATAACCGGACCATGACCCTGCCTCACGCCCTGCCTCACCTGTCCGCTGTCGCCGACGACTATGACATCCTGCTGTGCGACGTCTGGGGCGTGATCCACAACGGCCGCGAGAGCTGGCCCACCGCCTGCACCGCCCTGGCCGATTTCAACGCCAAGGGCGGCCATGTCGTCCTGATCTCCAACTCGCCGCGCCCGTCCTCGGATGTGGTGGCGCAGCTGGATGCGCTCGGCGTGCCGCGCAGCGCCTGGAAGGCCTTCGTCACCTCGGGCGACGCCACCCGCGCCGAACTGGCCCGCCGCGCCCCTGGCCCGGCGTGGATCATCGGCCCGGACCGCGACTTCGTTCTGTACGAGGGGCTGAACCTGACCAGCGCCCATGACGCGACGGACGCCGCCTTCCTGTCCGTCACCGGCCTGTTCGACGACGCGACCGAGACGCCCGAGGACTACCGCGAACGCCTGATCCCCGCCGTCGAGCGCGATCTGGAGCTGATCTGCGCCAACCCCGACCGCATCGTGCAGAAGGGCGACAGCATCATCTACTGCGGCGGCGCCATCGCCGACCTCTACGAGTCCATGGGCGGACGCGTGGTCATGGCGGGCAAGCCCTTCGGCCCCATCTACGAACTGGCCTTGCGCGAGGCGCAAAAGCTGATGGGCCGTCCGGTGGATCGTTCGCGCGTCCTGTGCATCGGCGACGGCGTCATCACCGATGTTCTGGGCGCGGCCGAGCAGGCGCTGGACTGCCTGTTCATCGCGCAGGGCATCCACGGCGACGCGGCCAAGGGGCCGGACGGAACCCTGGATCCGGCGCTTGCCGGTGAATTGCTCCGAGCCGAGACGACCTTCGCCCGCTACGCCGCGCTCGAACTGGCCTGGTGAGGCTCGCCATTTCGTCGCACCTGCCGTAAAGGCCGCTGATGGTCGAATACGTCACACAGCATCCGTCGGGCGGTTACATCCTCGATGAACTCCACGTCGGCATGGCCGCAGAGAAGACCGTCCACGTCACCGAGGACCGTATTCGCCTGTTCGCCGAGGCGTCGGACGACTTCAATCCGGTGCACCTGGACGAAGAATTTGCGTCCAAGACCGCCTATCGCGGCCGAATCGCCCACGGCCTGTTGAGCGCCGCCTTCGGCTCGGCCGTGGTCGGCACCATCCTGCCGGGCGCTGGGTCCATCTATATTTCGCAGACCCTGGCCTTCCACTTCCCGGTCCGCATCGGCGATTCGGTCCGCATCGTCATCACGGTGATCGAGATGGAGTCCGACAGCGCCCGCGTCGAACTGAAATGCGAAGGCTTTGTCGGCGACAAGCTGATCATGGACGGCGTGGCCGTCGTGCGCGTGCCGCGTCGGCGCAAGCCCTCGGCCCGCTGAGCCCCCGACGTGGTTGAGGTCATTCGCGGCTGGCGCGGCCTGCCGGCCTCGCAACGCGGGGCGGCGGTGGCCGTCGGCGCGTTTGACGGCGTGCACCGCGGTCATCAGGCGGTGATCGCCTCGGCCCGAGAGGCGGCCCAGCGTCTGGGTGCGCCGCTGGGCGTCGTCAGCTTCGACCCGCACCCGCGTCGGTTATTCCAGCCGGACGCCGCGCCTTTCCGTCTGATGACCCCGGACCAGATGGCTCGGGCTCTGGCGCCGCTGGGCGTCGACCGCCTTTACCTGATCCCCTTCGACGCCGAGATGGCCGGGATGACCGACGAGGCGTTCGCCCGTCGTGTCCTGTCCGAAGGTCTGGGCATCGCCCACGCCGCCGTCGGCTTCGACTTCACCTTCGGCAAGGGCCGTTCCGGCTCGCCCGCCCTGCTGCGCACCTATGGCGAAACCCTGGGCTTCACCGTCTCCGTCACCGACCGCATCGACGACGCCTCGGGCCTGAAGCTGTCATCGTCCGCCGTACGCGAGGCGCTGAAGGCCGGCGACATGGACCGCGCCGCCGCCATCCTGGGCCGCCCCTACGCCATCCAGGGCGAGGTGATCCACGGCGACAAGCGCGGCCGCACCATCGGCGTGCCGACCGCCAACATCGCCATGGGCGACTATATGCGCCCCGCCTACGGGGTCTATGCCACGCGCACCCGTTTGCAGGACGGCCGGGTCGTGAAGGGCGTCGCCAACCTGGGCGTCCGCCCCATGTTCGAGATTGAACAGCCTCTGCTGGAAGTCTGGCTGCTGGACTTCAACGAGAGCCTCTACGGCCAGACCATTGAGACCGAACTGGTCGCCTTCCTGCGCGGCGAGATGAAGTTCGACGGGCTGGATGAACTGAAGGTCCAGATCGAGGCGGACGCGTCGGCGGCGCGGGCCGTGCTGGGCTGACCGCTCTTCGGTTCGGATCTCGTGCTGCCTAGGCTCAGGACCCATTGATGTGATGTGCTCGATCTGATTCAGGCTCTGCAAGGAGACTGGATATGAGCGACCTCT
>MCHG01000130.1_pt1 | contig 40832 bp, 33 predicted proteins | sample 787351 | NCBI WGS metagenome assembly MCHG01 (sample SAMN05430296, study PRJNA330682) | permafrost metagenome | biome: Cold desert; feature: permafrost; material: soil; isolation source: enrichment culture inoculated with soil incubated with H2/CO2 at 20 degrees... ... | reverse complement strand
TTGATCTGACATGAATATCAGCAATTTCTGGACAAGATAGATCGTCAGGTTTTGGTCAGAATAGATTAGCTCCAACAGCCTATTACAAGGGCATCACTATTTGAAGATAGTGCAAAAAATAAGGGCGATAAAATATTCAAGATCATAACCTCCACATATTTATATTCATAAATCAATCCTTTTATAATATGAATTGTGAAGTAAAGAGGTTACATTAGTCTAGAATAGTCTACACACATTCCCAATCAGAGTTTAATTCCCATTTGTATAACTATCACTTCAATTATGCCAGGGTTAATTTAACTGGAGTAGGGTTAACTATAGTGTGCTATAATATTTAGACGTAACACAACTACATTAATCAATGAAGTTTTACAAATTAAAGAATAATCAAAATGGGAGGATTTCTATGTTTTCACTCAAAGAAGTTAAATATAAAGATATTCTTGATATTAAACTTTTAAATATCAAGAGATATAAAGTTACCTGTATTATAGGTGAAAGTGGAAGTGAAAAAACTACATTACTTAGGCTTTTAAATAAATTAATAAGTTGCAATAGTGGAGAAATTTTGTATAACAATCAACTATTACATGATATAAACACTATTGAACTAAGAAGAAATATCGTTATGCTCCCACAATCTCCTGCAATTTTCAAAGGTAGTATAAAAGACAATTTATTAATCGGGCTAAAATTTTCTGAAAAACAACCGGTTTGCGATCATAAATTATATGAAGTATTAAAACTCGTAAAATTAAATAAACAATTAGATGAAGATGCCCAGAAGTTATCTGGTGGGGAAAAACAAAGGATAGCTCTTGGTAGGGTAATGCTTATGAAGCCAGAAGTTCTTCTGCTAGACGAGCCCTCATCTGCGTTAGATGAAAATACAGAGCACGTGATTATTGATTCATTAGTGAATTATACAAAAGAAAATAACAAGACTCTTATTATGGTGACTCATTCTAAGAAAGTAGCATATCATTTTGCTGATGAAATTATTGAGATAGAAAAAGGTACCATTATAAATGAAGAGGAGATGTAAACGATGAACGGAGTATTAGATCTTAATTTATGGCAAATGGCCGCTTCCTATCTCTTTATCCTTGTTTTATTATTTATCGTAAGAGCTAGAGGAATATCAAGAGAAAAAGAAATTCTTATCTCAACAGTAAGAATGACGATTCAGCTCATATTAACAGGTTATATTCTTGTTTATCTATTTGACAATATACATCCCCTTTACACAATCACTGTCATCGTAGTTATGGAGACATTTGCTATTTACAACATTATCAAAGGAACAAAAACTAAACTGTCTAAATCTCTTAAAAAAATCATTGCTATTTCCATGTTATTTGGGACTTTATCAAGTCTAATCTATTTCTTACTTGTAGTAATAAATATCTCCCCTTGGTATGATCCTAGATACTTTATCCCCATCGCAGGTATGCTTATTGGTAATTCAATGACTGGTATTTCTCTTGGGGTTACAAGACTGGTAGATGGTATGCAATCTCAAAGACATCTTGTTGAATCAGCATTAATGCTTGGTGCAACTCCCAAGATGGCTACGAAAGAAATCGCAGATAATGCTTTTGACAGTGCAATCCTCCCAACGATTAACTCTATGGTAGGAATGGGTATCGTATTTTTACCAGGGATGATGACAGGGCAGATCCTATCTGGCACATCTCCCGTTACTGCTATTGGATATCAAATAGCAATTATGCTCGGTATTCTTGGAAGTGTTGCAATAACTGTCATCTTATTTGTGCAATTAGGATATAAAACTTTCTTTAATGATCAAAGTCAGTTAGAGGAATTTTAATAATTAGTTGGAAAGTAGAAAGTTTCTCCCTACAAACTAAACTTCCCTAAAGCCTCCTGTAATTCTACAGCTAACGTACTTAAAATCTGTGTTCTTTCTGATAGTTCATCTAAAGTAGCTGTTTGCTCTTCAATAGAAGCAAGCGCTTGTTCAGTTCCTGCTGCATTTTCCTCTGATATTGCAGATAATGTTTGAATTACGGTTATAATTTCATCTTTTTTACTGGACATCTCATTCGTAGATGCATTCAACTCTTGAAGAACTCCATTCATTATTTCTATAGACTGAGAGATGCTTTCGAACCTTACACTGGTTTCATCTACACTTTTCGTTTGAGAATCTGCAATTTCTTTAACCTGATTCATGGTTTTTACAGAATAATTGGCCTTGTTCGTAAGATCAAGTATAATTTTCACTATATCATCAGTAAAACTATTTGATTGCTCTGCAAGTTGTCTTATTTCTTCGGCTACAACTGCAAATCCCTTTCCTGCTTCACCTGCTCTTGCTGCTTCTATAGCTGCATTGAGTGCCAACAGATTCGTCTGATCTGCAATACTCTTTATCATATTACTTGCTTCCTCAATTTTTTCAGCGCTTATTTTGGTTTCTTGTATTGTTTGTGCTACTTCTAAGATTGCATTCTTATTTATCTCTGTCTTAGTAATAAGATCATTAAGTATTTTTAACCCATAAGTTTTATTTTGATCCACTACTCCTGATACCTTGTTTAGTTCCTCTAACTGTTCTTGATTTTTCAAAACAAGTTCACCAAGTATGGATATGTTTTCAGAACCACTTTCTGTTTCTTTTGCCTGTTCTGATGCAGCTATGGCAATCTGCCCAACAGTCTTGGCCATTTCATTTAAGACAACAGAAGATTGATGTATGCTTGCATTTAACTCTGTAGATGAATTTGCAACGTTGTCTGTTGAGATACCAACTTTGTTTATAAAATCTCTTACCTGGGAAGTAAGGGCATTTAATGTTTTTGCTAAATGTCCCAATTCATCATTAGATTTCACCTCTATTTCCTTGACGGTTATATTCCCTTCCTCGTCTTTTCCTATGCCAGCCATCATAATATTTGTTTGACTCGTAATACTTTTAACAATAATAAATGCAAGCATTAATGAAACTCCTAGTCCAACAATTATAATTGCGGCGAGGATTATCTGTATCATATTGTATCTTGATTTAGATTGGGTATACTCTCGTTGTGCCTCATGGAGTTGTAGTTCAATAAGTTGATTAATTTTATCAGTTAAAGGCTCAATCTTTGGATACAATTCTCCAGTCGTGTAGCTCACTAAAGATTCCATATCCTTTTGTACCATAATATTCTGTAGTTTATTAACAGATTTATCAGTTCCCTCAAACAAGAGCTTCACTTGAGAAGCTATTTTTTTTTCTTCATCACTCATCTTTGTCTTTTCGTATTGAGACCATAAAATACTGATCTCACTTCTAGCGCTTTTAATAGTCTCAATTCCTTGATCCCATACTAAATTTCTATTTCTCACCTTATGAGATGTATCTACTATATCAATAGCGTAAAGATCTGATATAGCTTTTAAATCTTTCATCGGAACAACCCTATCACTATAAACTGTTTCTAACCCCTTATTGGTTAATTTTATTCCATTTACGGCGTATAGCCCTAATGAAACCATTGCAACAGTCATAACTCCTACTAGTATAATCAGTTTCTTTTTAATTGAAGCATTGTTTAAAAATTTCATATTATCTTATGCCCTCTCTTTCTATTGTTTACATTTTAGATACTTATTAAGTAATTCTAAACTTAATAATGGGTTATAACTATCTACTTATGGAATATCGGTTAAGTACATCATTTCTTTAATAGGTAACAATCAATTAAAGAGTTTTTCTTGCATTTTTATGTAAAATAGTGTATAGTCAACATAGACTTCTAATATCCATAAATGCATGTGATATCTCTGAAGTCTCCTTTATTGCCCTCATAATGGACATATTATATCTACAATGAATCGAGGTGAAAAAATGCAACTTACAAAAGGGTTCGAACAGGCTGTTTGTATTCTCGTATTTCTCTCTACACAGGACTCTCAGGCACCTCTTACTTCAGATGCGATTAACATTCACCTTCAAGTCTCACCTTCCTACTTAAAAAAAATCATGCGTAAACTTGTGGTTAATAACTTGATCTGCTCTGTTCCCGGAAATAATGGGGGTTTCTTTTTAGCGAGAAGTCCTGAAAAAATTAGATTGCTGGATATCGTAGAAGCAATGGAAGGAAAAATTTCTGCTTATCCAAACAGCGGTCTTATCAAATCTACATTTCAAAATATCCTGAGTACTGCCGCGATTCGTGGTGAAGAAGTATTGACCGATGTTTTTAAGGAAGCAGACAGATTGTGGTGCGAACACCTTTCCAAACAAACAGTAGCAGATTTGCTACGTAAAACACTGGAAATACATGAACTGCCCTATACAAACTGGAACTTGTTAAATCAAGAATTTAATTATAAGCGTGGTGATGAGTAACAATGGATATGTTCAAAAACGAGTGGAAGAGTTTAATACACAATAAGATACTACTGATTTCCTCTATTGCGATATTATTTATCCCTATAATATATGGTGCTTTCTTCTTAAAAGCTATTTGGGATCCCTATGGTCAAACTAGCAACCTGCCTGTAGCAGTTGTAAATAATGATCAAAGTGTGGTATATCAAAAAAAAGTTCTTGATGTGGGCGATGCACTTGTTAAAAACTTGAAAAATAATAATGACTTGGATTGGAATTTTGTCAACGCAGATAAAGCGGAAAAAGGGTTGGATAACGGGAAATATTATATGGTCATCACAATTCCAAAAAACTTTTCCCAAGATGCATCAACCCTATTGGATGAAAATCCAAAGAAAATGAATTTAACTTATAAAACTAACCCTTCTCAAAATTATATTGGTTCCGTTATTACACGACAAGGTGCCAATCATGTAAAAAACGATGTTGCAACAAGCGTAACAAAAGAATATGCCAGATTAATCTTTTCAAAGATTACAGAAACTGGTAGCGGCATGACACAAGCGGCTACTGGGTCAAAAGAATTAGATCATGGCGCCACACAATTGGCAAATGGAAATAAAACAATTACAGGAAATTTGCAAAAGCTTGCAAGTAGTACACTGACATTTAAAGACGGCCTGGATTCTGCTACAATCGGATCCGACCAATTAAGCCATGGTGCAAATCAAATTAACGTGGCAGTCTCCACAGTAATAGGTGGAGTAAATCAACTGACTACTGGATCAAGTGATTTACAATCAGGATTACAAACGTATACAAATGGTGTTTCCAAATTAAATCAAGGTTCACAAGTCGCATTAGATGGTTCAACAAAACTCTATAATGGAATTGACACCATGAACAGCCAATTCCCAGAATTAGAATCCAAAGTAGCAACATTAAATGCAGGACAACAAAAATTAAACGCTGGTATTCAGGAGCTTGCAAAAGGCATTGAACTAATCCATAGCAATCTAGCTAAATCTCAAGGAACTGATTCTACTGAACTAGAAACTAATTTAGAACAATTAAGACTAGGTGCAGAAAATGTAAAAACTGCCTTATCAAAACTTTCAACGAGCATTGATCAAAATAATATCAATCAAATTTCAACTCAAATTGAAAATTTAAATAGCGCTCTTGAAGCATTGAAAACGAAAAATGAGAATGACTTTAATACAGCAATAGATACAGGTGTAGCACAAGCAATTAGTACTCTTGAAAGTGAAAACATTGACGTTTCTGACGACAAATCACAGGCAATCATTAATGCCGTAAAAGAAGGTGAATCAGGAGCAATCACTGAAGTGTACAAAGGCCAAAACGAGATGATTTTAACTGCACAAAATGAATTACATAATTTTTTAGACGATATAGCACAATTACAACCACTGACTCAAACAATGCAAGAAAAAATAAAAAACCTAGAACAACTTGCTGATGGCACCATAGCGTTAGCTGACAAGTCTAGCGATTTACCCCAATTAGTAGCTGGCATAAATGAAATAAATGCTAAGGTAAATGTGGGCTCAACTCAACAGCCATCCCTTAAAGTAGCAAGCCAACAGCTTGCAGAAGGAACTGGACAATTAAACGAAAAAATCCCAGTTTTAAAAAGCGGTGTAAGTGAATTGGCAAAGGGAAGCAGTACCTTGACAACTGGTATTGATCAAATTAATGATGGGCTTAACTCATTAGATCATAATAGTGGTCAACTAGTTAACGGAGTGACTAGTTTAACAACTGGATTAAATCAATTATCCAGTAACTTACCACAACTTCAAATGGGAACATTAGCTTTAGCATCTGGAACAAATCAACTAGGGCTAGGACTAAGAAAATTAGCTGATGGTTCTATTCAACTAAATGAGGGGTCTGTTAAACTCGCTGAAGGTTCAATCCTACTAGGGGGCGGTATTGGTACATTAAAAGATGGTACACTAGCGCTTTCTCAAAAACTATCTGACGGTGCAAAGCAAATAAGTGACATCAAAACAAATAAGCAAACTTATGACATGTTTGCAAATCCAACAAAACTTTCTGAAGAAAAATTGAGCTCTGTTCCTAACTACGGACACGCGCTTGCACCTTATGTCTTATCACTTGGTCTTTATGTAGGTGCCATGATGTTTAACCTGATCTTCCCTATACGCCGTCCTTCCATGACACCAACTTCTGGTATTTCATGGTGGCTCAGCAAATTTTCCATTGGTTTTGTAACAGCAATCCTTCAAGCATTAATCATGGATGCTATTATCCTGGCACTTGGACTTGGCGTTGATCATATGACAGGATTTATTACTATTTCAATTCTAACATCATTAACTTATATGTTCCTCATTATGTTCATGGCAATATCATTTGGAAACCCTGGTCGGTTTATCGCCATGATCATCTTAGTATTACAACTTGGCGGTTCGGGAGGTACGTTCCCAATGCCACTTACAAGTGGATTTTCTAACTTTATTCATCCCTTCTTGCCAATGTCCTATTCAATTTATGGATTCAGGCAAGCCATTTCATCAGGGTTAGGACACTCTGTTTATATACATAGCGCTTGGATATTAATTGGAATCTTTATCTTTTTTAATCTGCTTCTTATGGGTACAATGCATATTCTTAAAAACAAAGAGTTTAAAGTAGATAATCATAATCTAATTGAAGAAAACATTTAATAAAAATCAATCTAAAAATGGTTTGACGAACTGCAAACAAGCAGTCCATCAAGCCATTTTTTCTCCCCTATATCTGCGACTTCTAGAGGCTATATTGCTATTTCCTATATATTTTTCTATTCATTAAAAAAAAGACACCCATTTTTGAGTGTCTCCATTAATATTTACGCGTAATTTTACGAAAAATATAAATTAAAAATCCCAATGATCTTGACAGATCAAACAACGATGAACTTTTTGATATACTATTTAACGATTAATTAAACTATGCTTCTTTATTTTCTTCTGTTTCTACAGTTTCTTCAACAGTTTCTTCTAAATCAGGAACTTTTGCTTCTGTTACAGAAAGAACTACTAAATCTAAATTATTTTCGATAACGATTCCTTCTGGTAATTTAACATCACCAATACTTATTGAGTCTCCGAATTCTAAGTTTGACACATCAAGCTCAATGGATTCAGGAATATCTTGTGGAAATCCTTTTACAGTTAAGATATCTGTTTGGCGCATTAAAAGCAATTTTTTTGCATCTAAAGCGTCTACCCCTACTATTCTAATAGGCACATCTGCATGAATTTCCACAGAAAGAGACACGTGTTGGAACTCAACATGTAAATACTCTCTAGTTACAGGTTGATGTTGAATTTCTTTGATCACTACTGTAACTGGGGTTTCATTAGGTATTTCTAGATTAAATACAGAATTTCTGCCTAATGTAGTTAATACCCTTCTTAGCTCATCACTCTTAACGGATATTGACATTGTTTCCATACCTTTACCACAAATACTCGCTGGTAAAACACCCGTTTTCCTTAGTCTCATGTTTGCATTTTTATTTGTATCCATTCTTTTCTCAATTTTAATGGTTTGCATTTTTTTCATATTAATTAGCCTCCTATGTTTTTTATATGTGCACGTATAATTTTATACTGTATCATAGCAAATATAAGTTTCTTGATTATTATACCACGGTTACTACTGTTAAAACATGATTTTAGTTATACTGTCAACCAAAAGCTAAGTACTATACCTTGGCTCACTTCATCTAATGCAACTTTTTCATCACTTCATCTGCAACTTTCACCTTTTCTGCTCGTTAAATTGGATTATATAACAAAAAATCGATTTGAATTAAAGGTTAAACATTAAGATTTCGTATCACATTATACCATAGTATTACAAACTTAGCTATTAATACAATCGATTCCACTATTTTACCAGTCACCCACTACGAAATACCCAAACTTTCCAACTAACCAACCAACCTTCTATCTTTCTTATACAACAAAAAAACTCCCAAAGAGATTGGCAGATGAACGATCATGGTATATACAAAATGAGAATACATGATAAAATGAAACAGGATGATTTATACACCTACTGGTAGCGTCTGATACTTAAACGCTACATGACTCAATAAACTTGTAGATGCATAATCACCAGGAACATATAACTATCCAGTATGTACTAATCTTTAATCTTCAATTTTTAACTTTTAATCATCTACGTTTTCTTTGCTTTTTTCCTGACTAACGATTCTTTTACTTGAAATGAGTTTTTTGCAATGATCACAAAAGTAGCAAACGGAGCCACAGCCCTTCTCACAAGTTAATTCATGGTTACAATCTGGGCAAACAAATACTTCTTCCATAAGTATCTCCTTTCTTTTTCATATTAGATGGGAAAACATGCATAAAACTTAAAATAGTAAAAGCAATTGTATTTAATAACTTAAGACTATAATATCACAATTCTCATGACAATTGAACAATAACCAACCGAATAAATATCACTGCTAATGTTCTAAAAATCACTAATAAATAAACAATCTTCGAATATACTGATTATGAGTAAGATAAAATCGCTCAACATTATATAAAAGAAGGTGTTCAAATGGATAACAACCAAAAACAGGCAACTCCTAAGATAGAGAAACAAAAAAAGAGCCACATAGATTGGTATCTAGTTTCTATTGCATGGCTTTTCATAGTAAATAGCAATTGGGATGCGAATAGCTATTTCTTTTTGCCTGGAATAGCAGTCATCATCGGAGTTTTTTTGTATGTAGAGAAAAAAGAAAAATTCAAAGCATTACCCATTATTATTGTGGGTGGTATTATGACTTTACTTAATCTTTTATATTCAATTAATAATTATGGACCATTTTAATAAACATTACTCATCTTACATTATAATCAACTATTCAAGACCTCACCTAACGAGGTCTCTTTTTAATATGTCCCTTAAGTATTTCTTAAAGGTCTTCTCAAAATAATTGTCAATTGTAAACTGTAAATTGTAAATTAATTTAATCCCCTTCTTTTGTAATCGCTATTTTATCTTGTAATTTCACATCTGTACTATCATTATAAACTATTGGTTTATACGTAGGTACTATGGTCATCATCAGTTTTTTTATATCACTACGACTATCTTCAATTGCATCTTTTAATAAGGATATTCTCCTTAAAATAAATTGGTAATCCACATCCACTGGCTTACCAATTAAGATTTTCGGATGTTTTGTAGATTTGATATCTTCTTCATCTAGAAGTAATTCTTCATAAAGCTTTTCTCCAGGTCGTAGACCCACTATCTCTATTGATATATCCTTTTCAGGTTCAAATCCAGATAGTCTAATCAAGTCTTTAGCAAGATCCAATATTTTCACTGGATCACCCATATCTAATACAAAGATTTCTCCACCTCTAGCCATGGCTCCAGCCTGTATGACTAATTGAGATGCTTCAGGTATGGTCATAAAGTAACGGATGATATCACGGTGGGTCACAAGTACAGGGCCACCTTCTGCAATTTGCTTTTTAAAGAGGGGTATCACACTCCCATTACTTCCTAGTACATTTCCAAATCTGACAGCTACAAACTCCGTTTTACTAACCTTATCAATAGACTGTATGACCATTTCACATAATCTCTTCGTGGCTCCCATAATGTTCGTAGGGTTTACCGCCTTATCAGTTGAAATCATAACAAAATTTTCTACACCATACTTGTCCGATGCCTGAGCCACATTTAAAGTGCCAAATACATTGTTTTTAATTGCCTCTTCAGGGTTATCCTCCATAAGAGGTACGTGTTTATGCGCAGCAGCATGAAAAACCACCTGAGGTCTATGATCAAATAATATCTCTTCTATTCTTCTCTTATCTCTTACTGAGGCGATGATTACCTTTAACTGTAAATTAGGATACTTTTTTTTGATCTCATTCTGTAAATCATAAGCGTTATTTTCATATATATCTAACACGATTAACTCTCTAGGATTTAATTTAGCTATTTGTCTGCATAGTTCAGAACCAATAGATCCACCACCACCAGTAACTAATACTTTCTTATGTTCCAGATATCCGCAAATTTCTTCTGACTGTAAATCAACCGCTTCTCTACCCAGTAGATCCTCAATCCTAACTTCTCTAATCTGCTTAGTAAAATATTTAGCATCCTCCAATTCAGCTAAATTAGGAAGTATCCTAATCTTACACTGGGTATTTTGACATGCATTTATAATCTCTTTCATTCTTTCCTTTGATGCAGACGGCATTGCAATGACAATCTCATTAACATTCTTTTCTTTAACAATTAAGCCAATATCACTTACCTTACCTAGGACTTTAAACCCATTAAGATACTTACCATGTTTTCTTGGGTCATCATCTATAAAACCAACCAGCTTAGAATCTAGGCCATCATTATTTTTATATTCTTTCATAATAGTGACCCCACCATCACCTGCACCTACAATCAACATATTATTGCTATCAACAGTAATTACTCTACAGTTTTTCAATCTTCTGGCTATTCGATAAACTATACGTGTACCTCCAGTTAATATCATATCCAAGAAAAACATAATTAAAACCAAATGAAAATAAAGTGTACTTTCAATCATTGTAAATATAATAAATGAAATAATATTGCCTATAATATTAACAACTATAATTTTAACAAATTCTTCTATACTGGCATATTTCCATAGGGTATTATAAATATTATAAATATAGAATAGACCAATTTTGATAACAATCATGATAAATATAAAATTGTAATAGTGTGAGAGTACAGAGTGATTAGATGTATACAGTGCTGAAATATATAAGGATAGACTCAGAAAAACAATATCTAAAATTACCAAAAAACTAACTCTAACTACCTTTTTTGATGTTTCTTCCATGATGACCTCCACGTAGGTATTTTAAAATTTGAATACATCCATTATACCATCTCTTTATAAATATTTCAGTATCATTTTTTGGCATTTGTATAGCGATCTTCAAGTAATATTGATTTCTCATCTATCTACATCATTTAAAGAATAAATGAAAATTACAATACCGTTTTAAAGAATGATTACCTTGTTTTATGAAATCCCATGTTTCTTTTAAATCCCCAGCGACAGCAAATTCTTTATCGCTTATGAAATCAATAAACTCATTTTCTTTTCCATAAAAAGAATCTGAAAATTCTTCGGCTACCTCCATTTTCATTCTGTCATCCATGTTGATTTTATTATGAAGTATATGTTCTAAGTTACATGAAAAATAATACATGGAATAAGGTATTCCTGCAATTTCAGAATACGTTTCTAACCTATTTAAAATTTGTTGTTTCTTAACATTTCGCTGTAAAACTACTTCAACACTTTGTGCTTTAATCATCTCACTGGAATACACAAAGCCCTTAATATTATTCTCTACTGTAATATACTGATTATCCACATAAGCTCCATCGGTATCCATCAAATGAACAACTTTAAGCAAATCACTTTTTCTTAAAAAATGACTATTTAGAAATTTCTTTACATGTACATTAACCCTTGTTAAAGCATTTGTACTAGTAGTAAATTTATCAGTAGTTATATCCCCACCGACTATATGAAATCGAATATTATCACACTTAATAATTTTATTAATTATGCGACCTAAAGAAGTTTTATCTGTGATACCTTCTACGATAAATAGTATAATTTTTCTAGTTTTCATCAATCACCCTCCCAGCTACTCTGAAAGCACGACTGATCTCAAAACTATTTGTCTCTTCATAAATATTCTCTTTTTGTCCACCTAGACTAATGCTTCGGTAATATAAATTACGTAAATTATGATTACTTTTCACATTTAAAAATCTAAGATATCTATTCTTAGGATTGGTCGTGGTGAAAATAATTGAATTAGTATCTAACATCTCTAATGGGCGTAAATTATGAGATGTAAAAATCAATTGCCCTTTGCCACTTTCATTAATTATTTGTAGAATCTCACCAAGAAGATATTCAAAAATACCAGCATCAAGCTCATCAACGACCATACATACAGATGGATTATTAAACATTGTTATTACTGTACTTAATATAGAAATAATCTTCTTTATTCCATCGGATTCATATTTTAAGGGGATTCCTAGCCCTCCCCTTATGGATATAAGTTCAATCCTTACCCCCTCTGATCCATCTTCATTTAGTTGTTTACCATGATCTTTAATATCAATACTTAAACCTGGGATAATTGTTTCCAATACAATATTCATCTGTATAATAATTATTTTTACAATTTCATAGATTTTTTCTGGAACCACAGTTGGATTTAATAATCCAATACTTAAATTCCCTTGTGTGACATTCTTTTTAATCTTTCTACTTAAACTGAAAGGTATGGATAAGTTCATATTAATCATACCTGAATAATTGTTTTTAAAAATAAACAAGTTTACATTTCCATAGTATTTAAGTGCTGTAATTATTTTTGTATACTCTGTAAATGATTCGATATTTTTAATAATTTCTTCAGTTTCAACACTAAAAATAAAAGAGGTCATATTTTTCTCAGATAACTTTTTAGATACAGCTAATTCAATGTGATTCTCCGCATTGTTCGCAGTCAAAAGTTTAAAATTCTTTATGGGCTTAAATATGTTATCTCTATATTTTGAATTATAGTCGATTATACCTGATTTACTTGTCCATTCACCATGAACAAAACTTTTATAGGATAAGTTTTCTTTTGATATTTTAACCCTATTTTCTTCCATTTTGCTCAGTTCAATTTCATAAAACACAAGATACTTCTCATTTTGATTTTCGATACTTAATATAAATTTCAATTCTGACGTTGAGGAAGTTTTGAGAATATAATCTCCTGTATTTGATGGTAGATTTTTACCCGTTAAAGCATGTTTAAGAATCCACATTGCGTCTACAAGAGCAGTCTTACCCGATCCATTTTGACCATAAATTCCGATTATTTCTGATCTTTTATTAAAGTAATCATGCTTCAAGTAATTGGGAAACATAATTATTCCATTTTCTACATTTTTAAAATTAATTAGTTCTATCTGTTGCATACGAACAATCGTTTTATGCATAACAGCCACCTCCATCTAATTGGATAATAACATATTTATATTCCTAAGTAAATATGTTTAAATCAGATACTTTTTGTATCGATTAATTAAATTATAACCCAATTCAGCTGTTATTATTCCAATACCTTTAAATATACAATATCAATTTTCCCCTCAAAACCAAAATGAGACATAAATATATATGTATTAACATATTTTAGTATAGAGAACTAAAAAGGGGGATTTATTATGCCTAGTCCAAAAGATACTAAAGGTCCAATTGTAAAAACAGGCCCTACCTCTGGAGAAAACAGATCAAGAAATGAAGATGGTAAATGGAGAGCAAAAAGAAGTGATGCAGGAAAATCTAGAACCAATAAAAATAATACAAAGTAGCTATCAAATAGTTTAGGAGTGATGATTCCAATGAAAATCCCTTGAAAAATCAAGTATGCATATTATCTATATGTACATCCATTTGAGGGTAAGGCACAGGGATCTTTTCTTCATCAAAACGTTTTTTTACATTTTCCATCATATCAAAATAAACAGTAAAATAATCTGGAGCATTTACCCAAGCTCTCACAGTAAATACTAATGCACTGTCACCATTTTCAGTCAATCTTACAAATGGTTCAGGTTCTTTCTTTACAAATGGATGATTATCTAACAATTCTTTTAGTACAAAAATAACTTTATCAGAATCCACCTGATAATCCACCCTAAAATTCATGTCTACCCGACGGGTATCTTTCTTTGAATAATTCACAATGTTTGCATTTGATAAATTCCCATTAGGAATATAGACAACTTTGTTATCTACTGTTACTAGCTCAGTATACAAAAGCTGTATTGCCTGTACCGTTCCATCATATCCTTCAGCTTCAATATAATCACCTAATTTAAATTGCCTTACGGTCAACAATAAAATACCACCTGCAAAATTAGAAAGAGCTCCTTGAAACGCTAGCCCCATTGCAAAACCTGCTGCAGCAATAACGGCTGCAAAGGATGTGGTGTCAACACCTAGTATGCCGACAATAGATAGAATCAGCATGACTTTTAATGAAATATTAAATATGGAAACTATGTAAGGCTTTAAACTATGATCAATTGGCGATTTGACTAATAACTTTTCAACCTTATTACTAACCCACTTTATAAGAATCCATCCAATAACCCCTAACAAAATAGCGAGGGCAATACTTTTAATAATAGGCGTAACTAATACCATAAAATTATACATAAAATCCTCCTACCATTTTTACTTATTGTATTAGCGTATCATAACCTGCATAAAAACTCACCTCTATAGGATGTATAATCTAGGGGCGTGTTATATTATACTTAAATATTAGTTGATATAAAAATTTATCCGCAACTAAGAAAGGAAAGGGTAGCTTTAACTTTTAGCTTTCAGTATTCAGCTGGCATTTGCACTTTGTATTATCCCATCAGCCAATAGCTAATAACCAATAGCTAATCATCCCTAATGTCTGCTATCTGTGCCTAACAAAGTGCTCTTAAGCTTTTGCCATGCTTCTTCGTATTTAGCATACCGTAATTTAGGACATGCTCTGACAATCCTTTTATTCTGTAACCGGTTTAAACTGAGTAGTGATTTAATATGATCGCTGTAAAAATCGCTTTCTTCTAACTTGTCCACCAATGAGTTCTTAAACTCTCCAGCACGTTTTGCTTGTTGCTCTAAAAATCCGTTTATCGCTAATTGAATCTCCTGTAGTCTGCCCTTTAGGACTAGGAGGTGTCGTACAGTTACATATAAGTCTACCATAATTATAATAAAAATAACCAGTGATAAAACAATTTGAACCCAATCAGGTAATTGATCTATCCGGCCCCTAACAAAGGGATGAATATATTTAATAATCAACAACGACATGGTACCAAAAATCAGAGCTACAAGAAGGCAGACCCGACCCTGAATGTTGAAACGGTGGTGTGAATAGTCCCACCATTTCGCATGAAATAGTTTTTCAAGCAAAAGAGCTGTTGTATACTCCACCGTACAAGTTATGAGTATACTGGCGAAGAAAAGGATTATTATATTGTCTGTCCTATGATCCAGCAAAAGAATTAAGGCCAATGATCCAAATCCATACACAGGGCACACAGGACTATTTAAAAAGCCGCGATTAACCAGTTTCCTTTCTCTAATGGAACATAATATGGATTCATATACCCATCCTAAAAAACTATAAGCAATCAACCATAAAAACCATTTTATTAAAATCATAACCTTGCCCCATTCTGACTATTATTTATTTGGCTTTTGGCTTTTGGCTTTTCCCAATAGCTATCAGCCAATAGCTAATAGCCATTTAAGCCTATGCAGGTTCAGTCTTTTACCCAATTTAAAAATTTCCTTAAAAGCACAGTACTTATCTGCGAATACAACAACATAAGACTCCTTACACTTAGGGAGTATTACAGTTAGTGGCCACATATGTTTCTTAATAATATCTTTTTCTAGTTCATTTAAATTAAAATACTTGCTTGCATTTTCAAGTGCAATGCGGGGATGCACAAACCCATGCAGACCACTACTTGGTCTAGCCTCATGCCAGTCATAGAGGAAAAAATCGTGTAGTAATCCCCCTCTAGCTGCCGAGCGATAGTCAAGCATCATTCTCTTAGCGATCAAATAGCTACTATATGACACATAGAGGCTGTGTTCTAAACAATCAATACTACTGTGTTGTATATAATTTTTCATTGACCATACCATTTCATGATCAATCAAATCACGAATACAATCTATATATTCCTCGTGATTAAAGGGATTTATATTTATTTTCAACTTTGTTATTATCCAGTCTACCAAAAATAATGCTCCTTTATACGTTTTTTTCATGCCTCGACCTGTCACACCTTCTAATCTACAAGTCGTACGTAAACACTTTAACAAAGTACCTTTTCTTTGTCAATAAAGATGAAGTAGTGGAATGTGGGACAGTTGGTTAGTTGGTTAGTTGGTTAGTTGGACAGTTGGAACCTTTATTTGGTGTAAGTGTTTTTTTATCCATTTTAATGATGTTTGATATTCTTTGATTAAGAAGGCAAAAGTAGTTAACTTAGCAAAAAGAGTAGTTACTTCCAACATCGAGTGTAACTACTCTTTCTAAAGAATTACCAACTAACCAACTGCGCAACTAACCAACTAACCAACTAACCAACTTTCCTTTAATCATTCCCCATCGCTCTTATCTGATAGTTCCTTTGAAAATTCAGTTGATAATCTTGATTGATGCTCTTTCCTTATTCTAATATTAGCCTTACTATATCGACTTTTATACATACCCAAATAAATAGTAGAATATACAAAAATCATGATAATACCAGCGATCAACCCTGATGACTGACCTGAAATAAATGGCATACTTAAAATAGTCACAACCATACTTACTAGAACAAACCAAGAGGTATATGGATATCCAACAATCTGACACTTTCCTCCAGGTGGGCAACCATTCTTTTTACGAAAACGTATATGAGTAGCCATAATCACAGTATAGGTAAATAATAATGCAAAACCACCTGCGCTTATTAAAAAAAGATAAACTCTTGGAAGCAAAAGGCCTATACCTAATCCAAAAAGCATAGCAATACCAGAAAAAACAATTCCCCGATAAGGTACATCCCTTTTATCTTTTAGCCATTTTGGGGCATGCCCCTCATTTGCAATAGATCTCATCATTCTACCTATCCCAAACACTGCTGCGAGCATTGTAGAAAGTATAGCTGAAATAAGTACCAAATTAATAATACTACCAGCCCATCCCATTCCCCACCTGCTTAGGGCTGCTACCATGGGACTTACTTCTTCACTTAAATCAGAACTAGGAATTAGTGGTAGTAGTACCATAATAGAAATAATATAAAAACCAACAAGACAAATGACTGTGTAAATAATTGCTTTGGGAATCGTTTCTGTAGGATTTTCTGTCTCCGAAGCTGCTAGACTAATTATTTCAAAACCAGCATAAGAAAACATAACTAGAAGCATGCTACCTGCGATGCCCTTTACTCCTCCAGGCATTAAAGGTTCCTTAACTAACTCTCCCACACCAACTGGTGGAGTACCTGGAAATAAGCCTATTATCAGTAGCAATGCAATAATGATAAAAGAAGTTATTGCAAATATTTTTACTAAAGCAAGGCTACTTTCTAGCTTACTTAGTCGTTTGGCTCCTAATAAATTCAACATTGTAACCAATATGATAATCAAACTTCCAAGCAAAGGAACAGAAATATTAGGTATCCACTCACTTATTAAAATTGATGCAGCAGTTGCTTCGCTTGACATAGCCAAAATCATCCCAGTCCAGTATACCCATCCCACCACAAATCCGGTCCCTGGGCCAAAAGCCTGTGCTGCAAAAGTACGAAAAGATCCTGAATCGGGATTTGCAATTGTCATCTCAGACAAAGCAAAAAGTATAAAATATACGAGTACTCCTCCCAATATATATGAAATTAAAATAGAAGGACCAGCTGCATTAATCGCCACTGCTGACCCAAGAAAAAAAGAACCTCCTATTACAGTTCCAAGGGCCATCATCGTTAACTGCCATGCTGACAATCCTTTATCTTTCTTTGCCATGGTATTCCCCTCACTCTTTAAAAAATATGACCTATACCCTATATCAATACTTAATTAGTATCTCTTAATTTCAAGAATACATTCTATATAGGATAAATAATTAGGCTACGTTAATCATCCTAAGGTAATTTATAAACGAAAATTTTCACAAAATGAATTGCCAATGGAACTACAAATTTTTAAAACTCTCATAAAACAAAACCTATATTCCAGATTCAAACGAATAACCGAGTTCTTCTAAGTTTAATACTTCTCTCAATTCACTTAAAGTAATCACAAGTCCAGTTTCTGCTGTGCTTATTCTTTTAACGCAATTATTCCTACGTTCTTCTGGAACATCATCTTTAGAATTGTATTTTTCAACGACTTCACCAATTTGAAGCGTTATATGTGAATCAACTATTGTTAATAATTCTCTAAGTCTCATTGCAACTCCTCACTATCATTCTATTTATCGTAGGTCTACCTTACCTTTAGTGATATATACGGAACAGAAAGATACTAACTCACATTTTCAGTAATATGGATTACAAACATTAAATTGCCTGGATTCCTTATTCTTTCTGTCATTTCTTTCTCTCATTTACGGTTAATTTCTTTGTTTTCATGAAACTAACTATACTATACGTATTTTAATTAATCAAGCATGCTAAAAATTAATTTCTTATTTTTTAAATAAAAAGAGACCTCATTTGAGATCTCAAGTGTGGCGTATTATTATCTAAATATAATGCTACCCAATAACTATATCACAAGGCACCGAAACTGAAGCTGTAATAAATACATCCCAATTTGTTGCAGTTAAACTTTCCCATACCATAGCCTTTCCTTTAGGTTTTATAAACACAAAGGTCGGTATTCTACCTAAATTATGTGCTACGGTTGTCTGTTTTATCCCTATAGTTGCGGAAACAGTTTTAAATGCTGTTTTTACACCATCACCCATAAAATATTCATATATTTTAACATCATAAGAATCTCTATCTATTGGTCCAATTCTTTTTTTAGTATTTCCTGAAAACCTACAGTTAACCGCTAATACTTCTCCATACCCTACAAACACTCCATAATTTTGTAGTTTTGTTTTTCGTGTGTCTACAGCTTCACAATCGTAAAAGGAAACTCTACCCACTGTAGCAGGTAAGAATCCAGAGCAATTTGCCACATTTTTTACATTGTTGTTGTTCGACTTACAGTTATAAAAACTGGATGTTTTAGTTAGATTTGAGGAACTTCCTGCTAATGTTATTCCACTTTCTCCACTGTTTTCGGCTGAACAATTAGTCCAATCTGCTCCATTTATTCTAAATCCGTTTTTAGCATAATTTTTTGCGTGTACATTTCTCAGAATTAGATTATCAACTTCTATATCGTTTGGACTGTCAGCTCCATACTTTTCAATAGCTTTACCATCACCAAAAGCAGTATCAATTAATATGTTTGTCAAGCGGTACTTTACTGTATCATCCGCATAAAGAGTAAATATTTTACCTCCATCAGCCTCTAACCCATATGCTCTTATATTATTAACATACGCGCTATGTGCATTAATATTTAGCGCTACACCAATTCCAACGCTTACATTTCTAATCTCAATATTATTAACAGCCAAAGAATTTAAAGTAACCACATCAGCATCAGATTCTATATTGACACCATCACCAAATCCAGTATTATGGACACCATTTACTTTTATTCTTTTACCTGCAACAATTGCTAAAGCCGACCATCCACCATCCATACGAACATCTTCAATGTAACCGTTTTCGGGCACAAGATATTCTGACCCGTATGATCGCGTTAGAAGTACAACAAACCCTTGTCTAAAACCCTTTCCGTATATATGCTTTATTTCAAAATTTGTTGCTCCTGATACCATAATGCCTGTATTATAAAATGTTGATCGTTCTACCTCTTCCATATCAATGGTGACGGGTCCAATGATCTTAACCATTTTGTCGTGATTTACAGGGTAAATATTACCACCATCCAGTGACCCTATAATCATTATTCTATCATTTACTTGTGGGTCAGGTAGTTTGAGTGTCACGTCTGGTGCAAAACAAACTTCTTTGCCGGGCAACAACTGTATATTTTTCATGTAGTACGTCCCAGTTGGAAAGAAGATTCTATCATGTTTAGTTAAAATATCAATTATCGCTTGAGAACTATTAAACGTCTCGAAGCCAATTTCAGTTGTACTATGGGCTCCTAATGTGGAAACATCCACTATATATTTATCTTTTTCTTCTAATTCAATAATAGCTTGTGATAGACTTTCAGAATATTCCAAGCTTTTTTTTACTTCCATTATAAAATCTCTCCTCTATGAATTCATCATATTATTAATTTCCTTGGTCTCCATACTCAAATTTGATTGGAGCCTCAAAGTATAATATTCTTCTTTCCTTTGTCTTGTGAAGTATTTTAATCTTAAGTCTATGTTTTGTATAGCTCTGGTTCAATTAAAAAAAACCTCTAATTTCCTTAATTGAGGTTTGATGTTTTCCATTCTAAAATGTTATATCTATTTCTATACTCCTTCAGTTTTGGGTAACCTATTTTTATAGCATAGACATGAAATTATTAATAGAATATGATACGGAAAAAAATCCATTATAATCGAATCAAGTGCAAAATTTGAAATCAAGCAAATGAATAATGGTAAGCTAGTAATTAATAGATCAAGTCTTTCTTTTCTATATGTACATACCTTACAAAGTATAGAATACATATTACTAACTAGTGCACCCATAATGAACAAACCGATTAACCCCATGTAATACCACGAAGTTAGAAAAATATTATGAGCTCTAATGCTATTTAAGAAACTATTTCCATACCCCTGTCCAATGAGCAATAATCTTATGTCTGAGACTATAGTTTTAATATATAAAAACCAACTATAACTTCGCCCAGAAGTTACATCCCCAATATTTGCTGACTCTCCTCCAAATCTAAATAGTAATAATGCATACAATGAATCATAAAAGAAATAATAAATGATATAAGTAACAAACAACAATAATACAATATATCGAAAAGCAAATTTACCGCTTCTTTTCATAAAAGCAAAAATGCTGAGCAGTAATAATATTGCCAAAGAAATTATGTACATTTTTGAAAATGAAAGAATACCAAATACCATTAATGATATGCAGAGCAAAATTAAACCTTTTTTTGAATTTTGCTCATAATAAATACAAACGATCAAAGCAGAGACAGTAATTAATATCTGTATTGCAAAATAGTTTGGATCCTGGTCCATTCCAGAAAACCTATTGTGGATATTACCTCCTGTAAGGAAAGTGTACTGATTATTTATTTTAATGAAAAATTGATTTATATTCTCTATATTATACCCAATATATCTGATGACACACGAAGTCAACAACCCTATAGAATTCATTAATATATATGTTTTTAAGTTAGACCTATGTTTTACAAAAATAATAGCTAAATATATTGTTGTATAGTTAAGTAAAAAACCTAAAATTATAGTTATCGAGACTTTTTGAAGTAACGGAATAACAATTACATACATTGCAAATACATAATAAGCAAATAAAGATTTCTTATTAAATTTTATTTTATGTATAACTATGTAAACAAAACAGCTAATAATATAGATTAAAGATAATAATACAAATAAGGAGAATTCAGATTGTTGAAACTTAATTACATACACCCAAGGTACAAAAAAGAGCAAATATTCAACTTTATGTTCTATCTTATCAGACAAAACTCCATAAACTACTAAAATTGTAAAAACAATTATAAATATATTATTCATGGTATACATCATAAGAGTAGCAAATATTCCTGCAATTAAGCAAGTAATTATACTTCTATATTTGTAAATTTCATTAATCCTTTTTTTCATTATCCCTCCTAAGTAATCCCACTAATTGTCTAATTGCAATATCATTATCTATGGGATTATCTTTCAAATAATCTGTACTTAAATGAATAAGCTCTCTATTGTTCAATAAATTTTTTATTGTTTCTACCATGTCCTTTGTATCGAAATTCATGCTAAATCCATTAAAGCCATCATGAATCTGCTCTTTTATCGCCGCATATTTAGTAGCTAACACGGGTGTCCCCACCAGTAAAGATTCTGAAACAACCATTGGATAACCTTCGTATGCAGAAGTCAAAATAAATAAATGACTATGTTTAATATATGGATATGGATTACTTCTTTCACCCACAAATTCAACATATCGTCCAAGCCCATATTCTTTTACCAACTTTATATTCGATGATAAGTCAGGTCCAGATCCAACAATACGCCAAATATAATTAGTAATACCCTCATCATTTAATTTTTTACATACCTCCGGTATTAGATTAAAACGTTTTGTATCATTATCAATTCTTCCTACTGATACCAAATTAATCCGGTCATCGTTTTGGAATGGAATATCTTCTTCTGCCTTACTTGTAATCTCATTAATTGGAAACATATTGTATACAACACATGTTTTTTTACTATATTCAGGAATCAATTTATCAAAATTCACTTTACATGCATTAGAAACACAAACTATACGTTCAAAGTTTTTGTAAGTCTTTAAACAATCATTTTTATTAAACTTAGCCCTCTGTGGATCTGTATGCACCCATGCTATTTTTCTTTTTGCTTGTACAAATTCATCTACATATTGATTGGTACCACGATTAAAATATCCGTTTTGTATATCATTAAAATAGGATATCGCTACATCATATTCTTCTAATCCTTTTTCTAACTTAAATAAAAATCTATAAAATTTCTTTGAACCAAAAATTCTTACAAAAAACATAGTTAAAATTCTCAATAATATCTTTATTGGGTTTCTTGTACCTATAACTACTGCAAAGGGTGTTGTTACTAAACGTAATATTAATCTACCTTTAATGAGATGAATATTATTCGGGATTTCATCCATAAGAATACCATCTCCAAATGAAAATAAATCGATGGAATATTCTTTATCTTCGTTTAATTGTTTAAGTGTATTAACAAGAGCCATTTGAACTCCACCCATTTGTAAATTTTGAGCAACAAATAGTATTTTCATATTACCTCCTTTAAATTATCTTGTTAAAATACGTTGTGCAAATGGGTAAACGTAACGAATAGCTACATAGAAAGTTCTATATTTATTACATTTCATAAGCTGTAAAAACAATTTCTTATATTTATGTATTTTTTCATCATTTATGTATTTATAACCGTCTATTATTGTATGAGTATTCCATAGTTTCAATAATCTATTAGCCGCCTCTCTCATGTTAAATGCCTCACATATTGAACATGATTGCCAAAAGGCAATAGAAACAGATCTTGCGCCCATCTGCCTATTTAAACTGTCTTCAATAAAATTCTGCCCATTCAACGTTTCAATAATTGCTTTATTTGCTATTTCAAATTTCTCCGTTTTAGAATTAAGATCATTTATTTTTGACACTTTCCATATTCTATAGATATATAAGTAATCATTTCCTAAATACCGTATACTATTTGCATGCATACAGAATAGGATATTGAAAATTCCATCCTCATTAACTTTTACATTTCTTTTAAATAGAATTTTATTTTCTATAATCATTTTTTTAGCGTAAATCGCTCCACATACACTTCCCAATAGAATTCCAGACAATGTTCCATCATCAATAATTATATTGTTGATTAAATCTGTGTGATAATTTCCTTCTTTCATTCTAGGTTGTTTTTTTATACGATTTCCATTATAGTCATACTCATAATTGCAAAACACGGCATCTACTCCGTTATTTACTAAAGCATTAAACAATTTTTCAACACAATCACATTTTAGCAGATCATCCGAATCAACAAAACATATATATTTACCCCTTGCTTGTAAAATTCCTATATTTCTTGTATCTGAAACGCCAGTATTATCTTTAAATATCACTCTTATTCTAGAATCTTTTTTACTATAACTTTTACATATTTCACCTGATTCATCATTTGATCCATCATCAATAAGTAAAATTTCTATGTTTTCATAGCTTTGTGCTAAAATGCTATCTATACAATACGACAAATACATTTCTGCATTAAATATGGGTACGATAATTGAAATCAACTCTGTACTCAAGCTCATGATTACCTCCTAAACTTTTAAATAGCTAATATGTCCTTCCAGTACATCCGTATATATTTCATTTATTTGCTCTTTTATTTTTTTAATATTATAGTTTTTAATATTATCAATATTTAAGAAATGCATTTCTGTGTATTTTTCATCAGTCATCCTTAACTTATTGATCGCTTCTACATATCCAGCAACATCACTAGGGTGAACCAAATAACCACCTTTTTCATTTTCAATCAGATCCTTATTTCCCCTAATATCCGAACAAACAACGGGTAACCCACAAGCCATAGCCTCCATTAACGCTACAGATAACCCTTCTCTAAAAGAAGGGAAAACAAACACATCTGCAGCTTTACAAATCTCTGCTATATCGCTACGATAGCCTATTAATTTCACTTGTTTCTCTAACCCTAATTCTTTAATGATTTTTTTTAAGTAGTCCTCTAGTGGACCTAGTCCACATATTATATAAGTAATATTAGCGTTGTTTAGACTTGCTATGGCCTTTATAACAGTTTCATGATTTTTATTTTTATTAAGCTCACCAACCGAAAGTACGACAAAGGCATCCTCCTGAATATTTAACTCCCTGCGCTTAGCATATTTATCAACAACTAATTCAATAAACTTCTCAGTATCCAATCCAACCCCTGGTATGTATTCAATCCTACCAGCTTTAAAAGACTTCTTAGCTCTTTCATAATCTTCTTTATTTATTGTAATTAGCACATCAGTGTATTTTGCTAACCATCTTTCTATCGGGTAATAAATTAACCAGTTTGCAATTGGTGCTCCTTTAAAAAAGTGAAACCCATGTGCTGTATAAAATACCTTTACATTTATTATATTTCTACATGCAAGCCTAACACATACAGATGCAACTGGTGTGTGTGTATGAACTAAATCATAACCTTCATCTCGAATTAGCGATTTCAATTTTCTATAAGCCGTGATGTTATTCTTACTTAAAGGAGAACGGCTAAATTCCATATTGAATACCTTAATACCTCTAGTTTTTAAGGTAGTGTCTATTTCTGTATAAACGTTACATGCAACATCTACTTGGTGTCCTTGTTCTAATAAAAGTTCAATGTGAGGAATCACGAATCCAATTATTGTATTTGATATTGTAGACACATATAGTACTTTCATTTGCAACAACCCTTTCTCATCCCGAAACAAACCTATGACAGCCCAAATACCTAACCACGATATACAGGAAAAAATGTAGTTGATTCAGCAAAACAGTCTTCATTTTTTCGAATCTCAACTAGTTCCTTATATTTTTCTTCATCAAATATTTTCTTTCCTATGTAGAAATCATACACTCCATTTGGAGAAAAACGTTTTTTATATTTAAAAATATTATCATCCTCGCCACAACCACCGCCGAGAATAACTTTCTTTAGCCCCTTATCTTTAGCCCATTTAAACATTTCAACCTTTAAAAAATCATTTGGGCGTAAATCAAAATAATCCCCATTAGTCCCACCTAAAAAAGAATAACAATTTTCAACCCCGTATAATACAAGTTCAGTAGATATAACTTTTTCTTCATATAAGATATGTATATATACAAATTGGCCGACCATCTTATTTATGACTTTAAAAAATTCTTTAGAAAAATAGTAATTTTCCCTTGCACATGATCTATCCATTGTCCCATAATAAATCTCTAAAAATTCATCCAATCTCTCACCAGTAGTATCTATTTCAACTTGTAATGCAGCTTGATTAGCCGTCTTTAGACTCCTACGAACTTTACGATCAAAATTTATTAATATTTCATCTATTGATAGCTCTAAGTCACGTACTATATTGTGTGTATGAGTTTCAATTAAACCGCTGAAATGTTGTTGACAATCGCTAAATAAGTGAAATCTTACGAATTCACTTATGAACCCTTTTTCAGCACAATACGAATTATACGCTGCATTTACGGCTTCCCACCCCTCGCCTTCAACCCAAAAGTTACCATAACCATAAGGAGTAGATATGTCAAACCATTCGTTTAGTGGCAGCTTACTTTTAAAAGGTTTTGCTAGTGCTATATCTCGTTTCATAACAACATTCATAGCCCTAGTGTTACCATCATCATAAAAAAATAGTAGTGGTTCACCATCTCCATGAAGTTGAAATGCTTTTGCATATCCACTTAAATAATTTACATCGTACGCTTTAAAACTTTTAACAATATTATCCCATTTTTCTGTTTCATCTATTGTAATTACTGACAACATCTCTCCACCTACAATTTCTTTTTCATGTAGCGTCCCTCTGTTACAAAACCAGAGCTGTCATACATATTTAACGATCTTAAATTTGCCTCAGAAACAAACAAATCAATTACTTCTATTCCATTAGATTTAGCTTGTTTTTCAGCTTCTATCATCAACTGTTTTCCTATACCTTTTCCTCTGTATTGTGGACTTACTGCTATCTGATTGACATGGAGCCTAGATTCACCAAAATAATCATGTTTATAAAGCCATAAGAATCCTACTAACTCCATGTCAATAATTGCACCAACAACTATTGCAATCCCTTGTTTTATATAATCTTCTAATAATAATTCTAACTTATCACCACAAAGAGGTCTGCACTTCTCTCTTGAAATTCGGAAAGTAATCTCATATGCATCAATTAATAGTTCTAAAACAGTATTCCTATAGATGCATAAATCCTTATATCCTAACTCTTTAATTATCACACTCTAGACTCCTTTCGTAATCTAAATCTTTTAAAAATTCCTGATCTATAACCGTAATATCTTCCTGCTTGAATGCTTTCGTAACTGTCTTTAAAATAATATTCATATCTAAGAGAAACGTAATATTGTTCACATATTCAACATCTATCCCCAATCTACTATCCCATCCAAGATTGTTTCTTCCATTGATCTGTGCCAAACCAGATAATCCTGGACGAATACTGTGTCGAAGCTTCTCAGCTTCGGTATAATATGGTAGGTACTCTACCAGTAATGGTCTCGGACCTACCATACTCATATCCCCTTTTAGAATATTAAAAAGTTCTGGTAACTCATCCAAGCTTGTACTTCTCAATAATTTACCAAACTTCGTTAATCTCACACTATCCGGTAATAGCTCACCAAATTTATCTCGCTCATCAGCCATTGTCCTAAATTTATATATAGTAAATATCTTTTCATTTAAACCTGGACGTTTCTGTTTAAATATAATAGGACTTCCTAGTTTAACTCTTACTAAAATAGCCACAATCAATAAAACTGGACTTAAGATTATAATTGCTAACAATGATATAGTAAAGTCCATGGGCCTTTTTATATATCTTTTATAAATACCATCCTTAACAACATTCATATCATCAACCTCTTATTCTGAAAGTTCACATGATCTCCTGATAACCACACTGTCATACATCATCATTAGGATATCTTTATCATAATTTCCATACTCTTTAAAGTTTTCTATGCCTTTTAAATTATTCACAATTAACTTAATAAAATCTACTCCGCAACCATATGCATGAAGATAAGCCCCACCAAACCTAGGATTTATTTCGGACAAATAATATTCTTCATCTACGTAGAAAAAATCCATATCAATTGGTCCGTTAAAATTGAGTTTTGAAATAATATTTTCAATAATTTCATAAAGCTTCTCATCTTTAAATGAAATCGTCTTATTAGCTCCACCTATCTTGGTTTCTAGTTTCTTCTTGGTAAAAATACTAACTGGCTTGTGGCTAATTGTATCAATATATACATCTGCATTTAAATCAATACCCGCCATGAATTCTTGAATAATTAAATCATTTTCTAGTTCATATATTATTTTTAGTTCATCAAAATTTTCTATCTTTCTCGCACCAATACTTCCACTTCCAGTTCGAGGTTTTACAAATACGGGAAATTTACATTTATTTTCTTTATAATTTTTTGAAAAATCATCTAAAGATGCATAAGTCAACACTGTTTTTATATTATTTTGTGAAAAAAATTTATACATCATATATTTATCCATACATAATCTTGCAGTTTCCAGATTAGGAGCTAACACTTCAACTCCAATTTCTTCAAATGCCTCTCTGTTTTTTGCTAAGATTTCAACCTCTGGATCTATAAAGGTCGTAATCACCCTTATCTTTTCCTTAACACATATATCTAAAATTGTTAATATATAGTTATCTTCTGTTATCTTAGGAACTATGTATTGCTTATCAGCAAAATATAACGCTGGAGCTGTATTACTGCTATCTATTGCTATTATTTTTGAAGTCTTATCTAATGATTTTTTAAAATCTTTAATTAATTCACCACGTCTTCCAACGCTACAGAATAGAAAATTCATATACTCCTCCTCAACCAGAACCGTTTAATCGTTATTATTCACTAGACTTTTCGTATTTTATTGTAATTTACTTTATAAAGTAATCATTTCTTCCTTAGTCCCTTGAAATTCGTTCATGGTAGCTGAATTCTCACTATTTACTCCTTTTCTATTAAATACTTTTTCAACAGTTTTATACATTATTTTACAATCATTAATAAATGTGATATTCTCAATATAATGAACATCCATTTCAAATTTTTCTTCCCATGAAATTGCATTTCTGCCATTCACCTGTGAATATCCTGTTAAACCTGGCTTTACACTATGTCTTCTTTTCTGACTTTCGTTATAAAGCGGTAAATATTTAATTAATAAAGGTCTTGGCCCTACAATGCTCATATCTCCTTTAAGAATATTAAACAGCTGTGGCAATTCATCTAAGCTTGTACTTCTTAATAACCTACCGAACTTAGTAAGCCTCACATAATCATTCAATAATTTACCATTTCCATCTTTCTCATTCGTCATTGTTCTAAACTTATAAATAGTAAATATTTTTTCATTCAACCCAGGCCTTTTCTGTTTAAAAATTACCGGACTTCCTAACTTAACTCTAACTAAAACTCCAACAACGAATAAAATAGGGCTAAGAATAATAATTACAATTAATGCTAAAAGAAAGTCCATCATCCCTTTAATGCAATGCTTATAAAACATTTCTAACTCCTACTTCCAACTGACTTGAAAATATCCCTTTTACTACTTCTGTAACTCGATGAAGATCATAATCAGTGATTTTTGTGTCTGATGGTAAACATAATCCTTGATTAAATATGTTTTCACAACAGCTTTCTTCAAAGTCATTAGCAGTAAAATAATCGTATTTACTAAAAATTGGTTGTTTATGTAGTGGCTTCCAAATATGTCTAGCTTCAATATTTCTTAATGCCAGTGATTGAATGATATCTTTTGGTCTGACTGGTGACTCCCTTTTTATTGTTATACAAGAAAGCCAATAATTTGACGTTCCATAATCTGCAGTAGGCATCATCTCAATTTCATCAATATCTTTAAATGCATCCTTATAATATTCATAGATATATTTTTTCTTAGCAATTCTTTCATCTAATACGCGAAGCTGACCTCTTCCTATACCAGCGACGATATTACTCATTCTGTAGTTATATCCTATCTCTTTATGATGGTAGTAAGGTAAGTCTTCTCTTGATTGAGTCGCCCAGAACTTAATCTTTTTAGCTGCCTCTAGTTTGTTTACTAATAGCATTCCTCCACCGGATGTGGTAATAATTTTATTTCCATTAAATGAATATACACCAAGGTTACCTAATGTTCCACTCTGTTTGCCTTTATAAGTTGCTCCCAGGCTTTCTGCTGCATCCTCCAAAATAGGTACATTATATCTATCAGTAACTTCCTTGATTCTATCGTAATCAGCAGATTGACCGTATAGATTCACAGTAATTAGAGCCTTCGGATTGGGATATTTTTTAAAAGCATTTTCAAGAGATTTTGGACAAATATTCCACGTATCGTAATCACTGTCTATGAATACAGGTATTGCACCTAAATACAATATTGGATTAGCTGATGCAGAAAAAGTAAGTGAAGAGCAAAATACATAATCACCTTGTTTAACATCTAGATATTTAAGCCCCATATGTATTGCAGCAGTACCTGCTGAAAGAGCGACGCCGTAATTTGCACCAGTATAATTACATACTTCCTTCTCAAACCCATCAACATTTGGCCCTAGAGGAGCAATCCAATTAGTATCAAAAGCTTGTTTTATGTACTCTTGCTCGAAACATTCATCGCTCATATGTGGTGATGCCAGAAATATTTTACTTTCCCTTGCCAATTTAAGCACCCCTTTTAAATTTTTTTGCTTACCTTTTCGTCATCAATAATTAGCATTAAGATTAACACAGTAACTTAGCAGCTCTTGTAGAAACACCTAGATGATTCTTTCCGGTCAATATGAAGATGGTTTCAGCGAACGCAGTTCGCCCTTACCCAATTTCTAAACTATGATATTTCTAAACTATGATTGAGATAACAGTGGGTGTTTTTTTATAAAAAAAAAGCTACCAAATACAATATTTGGTAGCCGAACCGTCATTGTTATTTGCTAACTTTAGACTTCATGCTTTGCGTCCCCAACTTTCGGTAGGTTTGCCTTTATCATAAATACAGTTTTAAGATTTAATCTGCCAACCTTAATATTTTGCTAGTTCTATATTATTTGATTGATTTGATAAATTTAGCATTAATATTCAGCGTTATGGAAATGAATGGATTATTCTAAATATATGCTTTTTGTTCCTGTTTAATGAGTAAAATTTTCTTAATGCTATATTTTAAATCTGTATATGTATTATTCTTGCTTGATTTTTTATATAAAAAAGGCTACCAAATATAATATTTGGTAGCCGAACCGTCATTGTTATATACTAACTTTAGACTTCATGCTTTGCGTCCCCAACTTTCGGTAGGTTTGCCTTTATCATCATTCACGTTATTTGTAATATATTACTATTATATTATTCTATCCTCCAAAAATTGTCAAGGGCATTTCTTTGTCGAAATATGGTGAGTCGTCTATTGATACTACTCTATACCAGTAATTTCCTTATTACACAAGCTACCACTTTATTTTTAACACTAGTTATTGAGTATTATCTGCGAAGTACGTATTTATAGTGACTAAAATAATGAACGCCTCTAAGGAATGGTATACTCTACCTGGAAGTAAATGATACTGAAATATCTATTAACAAGTGATATAATAACTTTACGAAAGTTTCTGGTAAGTTTTTCAATTTACATTTATTACTTATGAGAAAATTTCAATATTAAAAGAGACCATTAAACGTAGAATTGAGGATTAATGGGTAAGGAGAATCATATGCGAACAGAAACTTCTATAAAGAACGCAGTAGTCGCATTCTTTGGTCAACTATTAGGGATATTATTATCCTTTATATCTAGATCTGTGTTTGTTTGGATACTCAATACTGAATATTTAGGCGTTAATGGATTATTTACTGATGTATTATCAATTCTATCACTAGCAGAAATGGGGTTTGGGACAGCGATTGTTTATAGTCTTTATAAGCCGTTAGCTGTGAAAGATGAACAAAAGATAAAAGCATTAATGAATTTTTATGCTTTTACCTATAAAATAGTAGGGTCCATAGTTTTAACATTAGGTTTGTGCTTATTGCCATTTTTGAAATTAATTATAAAGGATGCACCGAATATATCTAATCTTAACTTAATATATCTACTTTTTTTGTTTAATTCAGTCGCTACCTACACCTTTGCTTATAAGCGTTCACTGATTATCGCAAATCAAAAAAACTATATTGTAACTTTATATCGAAGATTATTTTTTGCTATTGTTACTATTCTGCAAATTTTTGCATTAATTATGACAAAAAATTTCATCTTATACTTAATGATAAGCATAATTTTTTCACTAATTGAAAACATCGTAGTTTCAAGAAAAGCAGATAAAATGTATCCAATTTTAAAGAAATTAAATGATGAAAAATTAGAAGAAGCAGATAAAAAGGAACTGTTGAAAAATGTAAAAGCATTAGCTTTTCACCGTTTAGGTGCAGTTGCAGTAGATGGAACAGATAATATTTTAGTTTCATCATTTGTAGGCATAATTTGGGTTGGATTATACTCCAATTATTTATTAATAGTAACTGCTATTTACTCTATTTTAAATACAGTTTTTGATTCAATTACTGCAAGTATTGGTAATCTGAATGCCATTGAAAGTAAGGAAAAATCTTATGATGTTTATACATCTATTTTATTCATTAATTTTTGGATAGTGGGGTTTTGTACAATTGCGCTCTGGATATTATTAAATCCATTTATTACCTTATGGCTTGGGAATAAGTATCTAATGAATGGCTTGATTGTTACTCTAATCGTTCTTAATTTTTATATTAGAGGAATGAGAAAAACAACATTAATATTCAAAGATGCATTTGGACTCTTTTGGAATGATCGATTTAAACCTATACTAGAATTAATCGTAAACTTAACATCTTCCATAATATTAGTGCAATATTTTGGCATAATCGGTATTTTGTTTGGAACAATGATCAGTACATTAACAACCGCCTTTTGGATTGAACCGTATGTTCTTTATAAGAATGGTTTTCATAAACATGTAAGAGATTACTTTATACGCTTTGGTTGTTACTTTCTTATTTTAATACTCGCTGCATTTGTAACCAAATTTGTATGTTCTTATTTCGAGATGATAACTATACCAAATTTAATTATACAAATTTTCATCTGTTTAATTATCCCAAATTCCATCTTTTTAGCAATTCTCTTTTGGACAAAGGAATTTAAGTATGTTATTCGTTTAATAAAAGGATTAATTAAAAAATAGGCTCTTGATTCTTAATTGTAAATTGTTAATTAAAAGTTACCAATGAAATATTCATATACTTTAGCATCATAAGAATCTCCATCCACAGGTCCTATTCTTTTTTTAGTATTTCCTGAAAACTTACAGTTAACTGCTAATACTTCTCCATATCCTACAAACACACCATAATTTTGCAATTTGCTTTCCCGTGTGTCTACAGCTTCGCAGTCAAAAAAGGAAACTCTACCCACTGTAGCGGGTACGAATCCGGAGCAATTTACCACATTATTTACGTTGTTGTTGTTCGCCTTACAGTTATAAAATCGGGATGTTTTCGTTAGATTTGACGAATCACCTGCTAATGTTATTCCACTTTCTCCACTATTTTCGGCTGAACAATTAGTCCAATCTGCTCCATTTATTCTAAATCCGTTTTTAGCATAATTTTTTGCGTGAATATTTCGTAGAATTAGATTATCTACTTCTACATCATTTGGGCTGTCAGCTCCATACTTTTCAACATTTTTACCATCACCAAAAGCGGTATCAATTAATATGTTTGTCAAGCGGTACTTTACTGTATCATCCGCATAAAGAGAAAATATTTCACCTCCATGAGCCTCTAACCCATATGCTCTTATATTATTAATATACGCACTATGTGAATTAATATTCAACGCTTTACCAGTTTTAACGCTTACATTTCTAATCTCAATGTCATCAACAGCCAAGGAATTTAAAGTAACTACATCAGCATCAGATTCTATATTGACACCATCACCAGATCCAGTATTACGAATGCCATTTACTTTTATTCTCTTACCTGCAACAATCGCTAAAGCCATCCCTCCTCCATCCATACGAACATCCTCAATGTAACCATTTTCAGGCACAAGATATCGTGACCCGTATGAACGGGTTAGGAGTACGACAAATCCTTGTTTAAAACCCTTTCCGTATATATGTTTTATTTCAAAATTTGTTGCTCCTGATACCATAATGCCCGTATTGAAAAATGTTGACTGTACTACCCCTTCCATGTCAATAGTGACGGGTCCAATTATCTTAACCATTTTGTTATGATTTACAGGATAGATATTCCCCCCATCGAGGGACCCTACAATCATTATTCTATCATTTATCTGTGGGTGAGGTAGTTTGAGTGTCACGTTTGGTGCAAAATAAACTTCTTTGCCAGGCAATAACTGTATATTTTTCATGTAGTACGTCCCAGTAGGGAAAAATATTTTATCATGTTTATTTAAAATATTAATTATAGCTTGAGAACTATCAAACGTCTCGTAACCTATTTTAGTTGTACTATGCACTCCTAATGTGGAGACATCCACCATGTATTTCGATTTTTGTGCCAATTCCGGAATAACTTGTGGTAGATTTCCAACATATTTCGTTTGAAACTGATCACTAATTTCAATATATTTTTTATCAAATTGATTCTTCCAAGAATTAACCTGACCTACACCTTGTAGAAAATTAAAGTCATTCGTGGCTACAGTTAATGTAGTTGTAGCTGATAATTTTTGTTGTATTACCAATAAAATAAGTATCATCATCATAACATTAAATAAAACAATTATCTTATTATTCATCAGAAAATCCTCATTTCTCTTTATATATATATGAATACTCTATGTTATTATCCCTATCATCAAAAAAAAATCACAGATCCATAGTTGTATAAAGATTAAAATCTATGATGTCATTGGAGTATCGGGATTATTTAACTACATTAGTCCCATAAATGTAGCGCCAATCTATTGATTGACGCTACACTAGTTTTTATATTATTACCATTGTTTACTTAACAGGGCGCAGTTCAATGCATATAAATTACTAGCCTGTGGTTATACCTAAAGCCTTTTGCCAATTCTTAGTGAGTTGAATGTGGAGAACTGAAAACAGTAACTTTTTATAGTAAATTATCTCACAAAATTAAAGGGATAATGGCTTATGAGTATCGGTTCAATTTACCGCCTTACCTCAAATGAATCTAAGTTAACATAAGTGCCTGTCGCTAAGGGATCTTTTTTCCCAATACATACTATTTTAATTGTATGATTCCCCAAGGATAGATTCTTAGCCTCAAATACGAGTTGTTTATACTTAGTTGTAGCAGAATATAGATTTACAGTTTTAACCTTCTTGCCATCTACATATACATCTGCATTACCATAATTTACTCTCTTTGCAGCAATCCATCTAACACTTGTTCCTGTAAACTTCATCTCTGCAGAAGCTGCGGCGGTATTTATATACTTTAAGGTTCCACCGCTGTAGTTACCGCTTGTTGAATTGTTCCATTTTCCAGAATAGGTTACGCTTGAATTATTGTCTTCTATAGTCGCAGATGATGTTGTAATAATATCAAGTGCATCTACATTAATAGAAGTGCCTGTAGCTAAAGGATCCTTTTTTCCAGTATATACTATTTTAACAGTATGATTCCCAGAGGATAGATTCTTTGCCTCAAATACAAGTTGTTTATACTTAGTTGTAGCAGAATAGAGGTTTACCGTTTTAACCTTTTTACCATCTATATATACATCTCCAGTACCATAATTATTATTCTTTAAAGCGATCCATCTAATACCTGTTCCTGTAAACTTCATCTCTGCAGAAGCTGTTGCTTTTATATACTTTAAGGTTCCACCACTATACTTACTACTTAGTGAATTACTCCATTTTCCAGAATAAGATATACTAGAATTTCCATCTTCTACTCGAACTACTTCTTCTCCCAAGGACACCTTAGCAGAAGGCAATGAACGATTACCTTTTGTATCAATTGCTAAAAGCCTGTAAGAGTATTCTTTAGTCAGTGTAACGCCTGCATCCGTATAAGTTGTACCTGTTACTGGTCCCGATATATCTGCATAAGCAGTTTCTTGTGGTTGTGTACCTACTGCGCGCTGTACAATATAACCAGCTAAATTTGATTCAGTATTTGCTTTCCAGGTGAGAGCCGCTTTATTACTTGAATTAACTTTACCCGCTAACCCTACTGGTACTGTAGGAGGAGTAGTATCATTCAACACCTGAATAGAATCTATATTGATTGAAGTTGAAGCCTTTCGTCCTTGGCTACTTGCTAATCCTGTCCATTCTATTTTAAGTGTATGAACTCCTTGCTCTAGGTTGTATAGATCAAAGACTTTATTTTTATATTCAGCAGAACTTGAATACAAATCTACATTATAATTTTTTCCATCAATTGTTACTTTTGCCATACCTTGATCGCTATTTTTTAATGCATTATAGCGTATACCCGTACCAGTAAAAAACATTTCCATGCTTGCTCCTACAAAATTTGTTGAAGTATATGTTTTATTAGAAGCACTTGTATCTGTAATGGTTTCCCATTGCTCGTAGTCTATATCCTCAAAGTCTTTATCCACGTAGTTTATATCCTCATAGTTTAACTCGCTATAGTTTAAAAGATTTGATGTATCTTCATATATACCAGATGGCGCACCGCGTTGTACGCTTAATGTATATGCTCCTTTTCCTTCAAATCCGTAAACATCGATATAGTAAGTACCTGCTGATTGTGGTATGAATGTTAGCGTTTCACTGGAGGTTCCTGAAGTCTCAGAAGATTTCAATATACCTTTACCTGCATTTACAGTTACAGCAGTATGATCAAATATGTATAGGTCAAAATCTGTATCTATGTTTCCTTTTAAAGTAAGGGCTAATTGTTCTCCTTTTTTTAGTGAAATAGCGTACACATTATCTAATCTTGTTTCATCATCCAGGGTACCGCTAACTTTTTCACCCGTTAATGGTACTCCAGGCATATCCAAAATTAGCTCATAATCATCAAATGATTTCCCAACATTAAGCATTCCACCACTAACCATTTTACCTGTCAAGGTAGACATCCTTGTAGCTGATTCTAATAAGGTACTCTTTACCTTACTGGCTGTAAATGACGGATGTGCACTCCATACGAGTGCAGCAGAACCTGTTACATGTGGAGCTGCCATTGAAGTACCATCAAAATATTCATATGAATCTGAATAATCAGTTTGTTTACCGTATTTAGGAACTGTACTCAAAATACCTACACCAGGTGCAGCAATATCCACTGAGTTTACACCATAGTTTGAAAAGTCTGCCAAATTTCCTGTGTTATCTGTAGCAGCTACAGAAATGATATTAGCGCAATCAAAGCTTGAAGGGTAACCTGCATCAGGCCACTCATCATTATCCGCGCCCCAATTACCTGCAGCAGCAATAAATAAAGATCCTGAATTATTTATTGCATCATAAAGTGCTTGACTGTAACCACCACCACCCCATGAATTATTAGATATTTTGACACCTTTATCCTTTGCATAGTTTATTGCTAAAACTGCATCACTTACATAACCACCAATAGGTCCTAGAAATTTTAGCGACATAATTTTAACATTCGGAGCAACTCCAATTACACCAACCTGATCTTTATTACCTGCTATAGTTCCTGAAACATGGGTACCGTGAAGATCTCCATCCGTTTGATCATATACAGTATTATCATTATTGAAGAAATCCCAACCATTTACATCATCAATATAGCCATTACCATCATCATCGATACCATTACCAGGTGCTTCACTTGTGTTTACCCATTGTCTATTCACTAAATCAGGATGATTAAAATCTACACCTTCATCAATAACAGCAACAACAACATTTGGATCTCCCTGGGTTGTTTGCCAAGCTTTTTCTACATTAATGTCAACTCCTGATACTCCTACACTACCAGTTATCTTTTGTCCTGTATTTTTCATGCCCCATAATTCACCATATCTGGGATCTGTAACATCCGATTTGTATACTTTATAGTTTGGTTCTGCATATTCTACAAGTTTTGATTTCTTTAGTTGTTCAACTACTTCCTCTACAGATTTGCCATCTTTAATTTTCATTAATGTAGTCTTTGTTGAACCAAGGTTCTTTACCTTTTCAATTTTTAAGTCCTTTAATTCTGGGTCCAGAGCCAATGTACCGGTAGTATTCTTAAACTTTACAATAACTTCACCAGGTGAATACTCTACCTTATTGCTTTTTTTCCCAATCTTTATTTCCTTGTCTATATTTTTATTAATGGCTTGTCCACTTTTTATTATTTGTTTTTTTTCCTCAATTTGTTTTATACCAGTATAGTTTCCACTTGCTTTTTTCATATTACCACTTGCAGAAACCGGCAATGAAAAACTTGCTAATACTGTAGCCGTTATTAATCCGCATAATATTTTTTTACTTTTCAACTTAAACATTATATTACCCCCATATTCTTTTCTTCAAAAATTTTATACACAAGATTATAACATCCCAACCCCCTCTTTTATCCCCCGTATATATTAAAACATGCTATATTATAACCAAACATAAGTTCAGTGATGATCCTATGCCTAGAATGTCAAGATAGAAAAACCTAGAGAAACTCCATACTATGTTATGTACTTTAATAATTAACTACTATCGATATTCTTTAATTTTCTACATAAAAAAACTACCAAAATATAGTATTGGTAGCTGAACCGTCATCGTTATTATACAACTTTAGACTTCATGCTTTGCGTCCCCAACTTTCGGTAGGTTTGCCTTTATCATTATTTATGTTATTGTTATATATTGGTGTAATAATATCCCATTGTATAAAATTTGTCAATATTTTTTGTAAATTAATATTTATTAACAATTCCACTAATCAATAAATTTTTCTTCTATTGTATTAGCCTGAATATTAATATTTTTAATTCTAGGTAGATTTCTCAAAGCCCATACTATTGAAATGATACTTTATTTTTAATATAATCTACCCACTCTTTATAAGCTTCTCCAGTTAAATGGATCCCATCAACCGTAAATTTTTCTTGGAGTTGATTACTTTCTGACAATAATGAATAAATATCAAGAAACTCATATCCTGATTGAGTCGCTAATTCCTTAATTTTCTTGTTAAGATTTATAATATCTTTATTATCTATTCGTACTCCTTTTATTCTGTTGTTTACAGGGAGTACGCTTTGAATGTATACCTGTGTTTTTGGGGATGAAGATTTTATTTTTTCTAATATTAATTTATAATTTTTTGATGTTTCATCAATTTTCTTACCTTGCAAAATATCATTTATGCCTATCATGAGAAATATTTTGTTCGGATTATTTTCTAGTATACTATCCAAACGGTTATATACACCTTCGGTAGTATCACCACCTATTCCCCTATTAATAACATTTTCATCAGGGAAAAATTCGCTCCACTCACTTCTAAAGGTTATACTATCGCCTAAAAATACAATCGCCTGATCAGGAGCTTCAATCTGATTAAACAATGTAGTACGTTCTATATAGTAGGGACGTTCCTTATAACTGAAGTTAGTCTGGCTTGAATGTGAGCTAGTTAAACCCAGGCTATTCATATTAACGAACACCACTGAGAGAATAAATATCAAAGCAAAATTTATAACTAGAGAAATGACTAAACTAATTTTTAACCTTTTCAACAATAATACCTCCGTATTTTAATTAATTATTCTATTGTTTAAAAACATTTTATATACACATTCTACGTCAAATACAAGATATAACTCAACTAACCAACTAACCAATCAACTGTAATTTCAGAGGAACTATACTAAAGTATGAACGATATCCTGCTGATAGAACGAACTACTCCAAAAAATAAGGGCAACGTAAGCTACCCACGGTGAAAGTTAAATATATTGTGTATAGATTGACAGAGGTTAAGATCTGAATAATAATAAAATTGCACTAAGTTTTTTCATACTTGTCCCCTTGTATCTATTGAATTTATATAAATTATATAATAATAGCAATAATGTAACAATAATCAACTTTTCTCTCTAACTGCTAAAAGTAGAGATGTGTTCCACAGATCATTAACTAGTAATACAATATATTAGAAACATCATCATCTATCTTTAATTTCTTATTATTGTCTCCTTCATATTTCCAAAGTTGACCTTCTTTACTGTTATAACTATACTCATTGATATAATAAATATTGTTTGGATTTTTATACTTATAACTAGCCACATCTTCTGCAATTATTGTTTTTTCATATCCCTTGATTTTTACTAGTCTACCTCTTGATTTTTCAATATTGTAATTTTCAAGAAAACTAATTGCATTTGTATCTAGATCAATATTCATATCATCATTAGCAACTTCTTCACCAATTTTTTCATCTTTCTTATCCGAACATAAATAGAGATCGTTACAGCTATTTTCCTTACCATTAGATTTAAAATAAAGAACATCAGAATTTCCTATAATTTCAAAACTTGTTACATCATCAGCAATACCTTCTTTTGTTTGCTTTCCATCTAAACTATATTTTACAAGTTGACCTTCATATAAATCCATTTTAAATTCATAATCTTCTATAAAATATATGGATTTCATATCCTTAGAGACTGTTAATGAAGCAAAAATCTTTGCATCCACAATTTTTTTGGGTTCTGTGTCTATATTATATGCAAAAATCTCTTTCATTTCATTGCTATTTTCGTAATAATTATTACGTATTTCTTCAGCATCCGTTACCTCAGAACTTTTCAATCTATCTAACTTTAGGCCTTTACTCTTATCTTGAACCCTCCCTCCACTTATAGAAGTGGGGGATTCTTTTTTATGCGAAGTTTGATTTTTAAGTTTCCTCCTAAGTCAGGATACCCTTATTCGCATTGGCATGTCCAAGTTGCCACTACTCTGTAAGGTAGTTAATTCACTACCTCCCAGGCTACATTTATGCATTATATTTAATGCTCCATTACAGTCTGCATTGTATATTTTACTATTGGCTGATTTATATTGTCCTCTTGTTACTCTTCTGTTTGAGCTAATCTAAAAGGTCCCAAAGTTGATGGATTTGCCTGTCCCAAGATTGACGGTTATATTGACATAAGTA
>MCHG01000129.1_pt1 | contig 41872 bp, 32 predicted proteins | sample 787351 | NCBI WGS metagenome assembly MCHG01 (sample SAMN05430296, study PRJNA330682) | permafrost metagenome | biome: Cold desert; feature: permafrost; material: soil; isolation source: enrichment culture inoculated with soil incubated with H2/CO2 at 20 degrees... ... | reverse complement strand
AGCTAGGCATTCAGTATCGCTACCAACAAGGTGAAATCCAAATCAATCATAATCGTTTCCTCGGATACACCAAAGATGAAAACAAACAGCTGGTGATTGACCCAGAGGGAGGAGAGATTGTAAAACGAATTTACAGAGAGTACCTTGAAGGTGCGAGCCTATTACAGATAGCACGAGGTTTGGAGCAAGATGGGGTCCTTACGGCAGTAGATAAAAATAAATGGAGACCAGAAACACTGAAAAAGATACTGCAGAACGAAAAATACATCGGCGATGCCCTTTTGCAAAAGACTTATACGGTGGACTTCCTTTCCAAAAAGCGTGTCAAGAATAACGGCATAGTTCCACAGTATTATGTGGAAAACAACCATGAGCCTATCATTCCCCGTGACCTTTATATGCAGGTTCAAGAAGAAATGGCACGCAGGACAAACATCCGAAGCGGCAAAGGTGAAAAAAAGCGAGTTTACAGCAGCAAATATGCCTTGTCCAGCATAGTTTATTGCGGTGAGTGTGGTGACATTTACCGCCGGGTGCATTGGAATAACCGAGGTAGCAAATCCATTGTTTGGAGATGCGTCAGCCGACTAGAGGAAAAAGGATCAGAGTGCACATCTCCTACTATAAACGAGGAAACGTTGCAAAATGGGGTTGTAAAAGCCATCAATGAGCTTTTAGGCAACAAAGAATCTTTCCTCTCAACACTGCAGAAAAATATAACTATTGTACTTAATGAGAAAAATGATAATGCTACCGACGACATTGATGGCAAATTGGTCGATTTGCAACAACAGCTTCTTAAACAGGCGAAAGCTAAGAATGACTATAACGAAGTGGCTGATGAGATATATCGCTTACGAGAACTGAGGCAAAATGCACTGGTTGAAAACTCAGAGCGTGAAGGAAAAAGGCAACGAATCGCTGGAATGACAACCTTTTTAAATCTGCAATCATGTAATCTAGCAGAATATGATGAGCAGCTTGTAAGACGACTTATTGAGAAAGTCACTATAGTTGATGATAAGCTTATCGTTGAATTCAAGTCAGGTGTTGAGATTGATATAGGTCTCAAAATTAGTCGTTGCTTGAGGAAATAATTCCTTGGGCGGCGGTTTTTTAGTATAGAGGAGTTCCTGCTCATAGAAAAAATAAGATAAGCTCAATCAATTTATAAAGGCGTGTATTCAAAATATCAAAATAGGTGCTGATTAAGTATTTGAGTACTTTAATAATTAGAATTCATGCAAATTGTGCTGTAAATAATATGTATGTTAAAAGTAATACATTGACATACATAGTAATATGTAATACAATGTTGCTATGGAGGTGTTTGTATGGCAGATGATGTGATAAGCAGTGACCTGATCCGTGGACATATCGACACGATTATCCTACGGGTACTGTTGGATGGAGATAATTACGGGTATGAAATTATTAAAGCAATCAGCGAAAGAAGTGGCGGAGGGTATGAACTTAAGGAACCGTCCCTGTATACAAGTTTAAAACGTTTGGAAGTGGGAAAGTCGATATCGTCCTACTGGGGGGATGAGAGTCAGGGTGGTCGGAGAAAATACTATAATATCACAGAGTACGGAAAACAGATTTATTGTCGTTCTTTGGTGCAGTGGAAAACTGCGTGTGTATTGATCGATAGGTTAATTGATGGAGGTGTTGAGAAATGAGTGAACTAAGCAGATATGTTGATCAATTGTTTTTGGATCATAAAAAGAGCCGTCAGATTGGTGATTTGAAGGCTGAGATATTGTCTAATCTGGAAGCGAAAAAGGCGGACTTGATTTCTTCAGGCCTAAATGAATCGGAAGCAATTCAAAAGGCAAAAGATAGTATAACCAGTATAGATTTTCTGATTGATGGAAACAAAAGGGTTTATTACAATCAGATGAAGATGGAATTTGTGCAATGGAGTCTCATTATTATTATAATAGGATGGATTCTGACCACTCCATTAATAGTGTTTCGCATAGGTTTTCCTGTCAATTTGATTATGTTTTTCGGTGTAGTGGTTGTGGGATTATATTATCTTGTTCTTCATAAAAGACTAGTACATGAAGAAAAATTCATAGATGCAACAGGATTTATAAATATTATTCAATACAAAAGAAGAAAAAGAATTGCATGGATTCTTTGGTGTATGTTTGTTGTTATAAGTTTGCTTGCTATGACTGCGGTTCGATTTGGAAGCAATCTGTGGTTTTCAAGGAAAATCAGTATTGATGGCCCCTATGCGCTCGCGGTATTGCTCATCGAATATTTTATACCTATGTTGACGGTTATTATCCCAATTATTACAAGCATACCACTAAGACTGATATCAAAATATGAGGTAGGTGAAAGCAATGAAAAATAGGAACAGGATTATCATTTGTTTACTCGTTGTAGGAGTTACTCTATTTTTAGCCGTACAGTTTATTGTTATTCCACATAACAATGCTGAGCGGAACAAATATTTTGTAGCCCAACAGGAACCGAATACGCATGACCTAAGCAGCATCCTCAAATATAAAAATAAATATATCGGAAATGCTTCAAATGATGCAAATCTTTTTTATCATCTTCCGCTGAGTAATGTAGAAATGAATTTTCAATTATTTTCAGATAACTTGGAACTTGAAATAAATTATAAAGATACAGTTTGGGATATCGGAGAAGAAAAGATGAAAAGCTCTCTCCTTTACAATTCAACGGCAGCTTTTGCATTGATAGAAAATTTAAACATCGTTGATTATAATTTTCCTGGTGCATCTTACCAGGTAAAAAGAGCGGATATTGAATCGTTGTATTCAAATTTTAGTACCATACTGGAAAAAGAAGATTGGTCAAATCAAGTACAAAATAAGATGAATGATCGTCAATATGTAGAAGATGCTTTTCAAAGAGTTGTGAAAACCAAGTAGTTCCAATTAATCATTTGTTCTCTTAAGCTGTATAGCATTAGTTGCAAGAATTGTTGTAATTTTTAATTATAGATATAGCCCACGCAGTTGATGCAATGTGGATATGTTCCCCAAAACCTCGAAGGAAAAAATGCGGTGGATATGTTTCCAAGAACAGACGGCTCGAAAGACATCAATGCTGTCCTTTCGAGCCATGTGGAAGCGATAGTTCTGATGACGCGTAGTGGTTCAGGCGAGAAAAAGTAGAGTTTGACCACAAGATATAGTGGTTTTGGTCCGTTTTTGGGGCAAAAAACAGACGAAAAAATGACGTTTTTTGACCGCTAAAAAAGGGCTAAAATATAGATGAAATGGAGTGATTTGAAGCTTCTGATGAATATTTGTGAAGAATTGAATGGTAACTTGGCCATATGAAAGAGATGAAGGGAGAGAGGATGAATGATTAGTATTGCAATCTGCGATGACAAATTTCAAGAACTTGAGCGCGCTCATAGTTTGCTTACACGATACATGCAAGAGCACCCACAATATGAAATAACAATACATTCCTTCTCTGCACCTTTAGAACTGTTATCTTATGTGGAGGAGCATGGAGGATTTGACATACTGCTGCTTGATATCTATATGGCTGGTATACTGGGTACGGACGTCGCAAGAGAATTGCGGCAGCGTGGAGATAACGCAGAAATAATATTTATTACAACCTCCCGAGACCATGCTATTGAAGCTTTCGAAGTGGATGCTACACAATATTTGATCAAGCCTTATGCTGAAGCTGGGATTTTTGCCGCATTGGATAAGGTGATGCAACATATCAATAAAGATAGACGCGTTATTATGACTCTTAAGACCTCTGAGGGTATTATTCGTCTTGCGCTTCGGGATGTGGTGTTTACGGAAACGGGACGAAACAACTATCAGATTATCCACACCATTCAAAAGAAAAAGATGGAAGTGCGCATGACGGCCTTGGAGCTTTTTGAGCTACTCTCACAGAACAAATTTTTCGTTAGGTGCGGTGCTTCCATAAACTTGAATCTCAAATATATCCGCCAAATTTCAAAGGATGCCATTACCTTTGATACCGGTGAACAACTAGCTTACCCTTACCGCGCCTATCAGACACTCAAAGAGGCGTTTTTGCGCTTTCAAATGCGCACAGAGGATTAAAAAAACAGCAATTGTCCCTAAAATGATGGCAATTACCCCAAAACCAGTTTTATTAGTAGTTTTGTGCTAGGATAAAGCAAAGAAAGGAGGAGGTGGACTTGTTGTATAATGTTTTAGTATTTTTATCATTTTTGCAATCAGTGATTGGCTTTACGCTGATGTCATCCTCCGCCATGCGTTTCAGGGAGCCCGTGAAAAAACGAGTAATAACAGGAATTGTTGTAATGATTTGTGGGATAATCCTTCTTTCTTATACACTATATACTCAGGGGATCGATTCAGTAAACAGTTTTGTGATCTTTATAATTCTGGCGATACAGCTGTCATGGTTTTTGATTTGCTCAGACGATCGTTTTTTTGTATCGCTTTTTAGTTTTATAACCTTTGCTAATATATATGTGTCAATTAGCTATATCAGCGATAACTTGGCTATACATGTGGACGGCAGTGCTTTCATCATTGAACGAATTGTCATTCGCACGGGAATATACATAGTCATCCTTCCATTACTGTTCAAGTTTGTGCGACCACGCTTCCGCCGGTTAGTGGATACTTTAGACAAGGAGTGGCGCGTCACTGGATTGGTGCCGTTGATGTTTTTAATCATGCAAATCATAGTACTATACTATCCAGCGCCCTATTGGTATTGGGAAAGTAACAGTTGGTACAGGTTCATTATCATCACTGTTTACATGCTGTTTTTGGCGGTATACTATCTTTTGTATATCCAGGCAAGTGCGATTGTAGAAAAATACGCACTGGAAAAGCGTCAGCTGATTGTGGCACAGCAAGAGAAGCTGTGGGAATCAGAACTTGCTCGCCAGAAGGTGACAACAGATTTGGCATTACAGCAACGGCACGATATGCATCATCACAACGGCGTCATTATGGGGATGCTTAAAAGCGGTGATACAGAAGAGCTCAAGACCTATATGAAAAGCTTTGACGCATCTTTAGATACACACAATACCAACTCCTTTTGCACAAACCCAATTGCCAACAGCATATTTAATGTATACGCCCGACGGGCAGAGGCAGAGGGGATCAAGACGGTGTTTCGCGTAAGCGTACCGGCGGACATCGGCATCGATAACATCGACCTCACCTGTGTGCTCGGAAATGCTTTGGAAAATGCGCTAGAGGGCTGCTTGCGGGTGGTAAAAGACCAGGAAAAGGAAATTAACGTCATCGTTAAGTTTATTGATAACCGCTTACGAGTGCAGGTGGAGAACACCTGCCAAGCAGACATCGTCTTTGACGGCGAACTGCCGGTAACACAAAAAATAGGCGGAGGAACAGGCACAAAGAGCATTCTCTACACGGCTGAACGTTACGATGGTACGGCGGGCTTCTCAGTGATGGATGGAAAATTCATGACTCAAATCGTACTCAATGGAAACTTAAACATTTCACAATTAAGAACCTCTTAAGCAGCTATCAGTCACCTTGGATAGCTGCTTTTTTTCGTCAAGAATCGGCAATTACCCCTAAAATGATGGCAATTGCCCCAAAAGCGGTTTTGGGAGGCACTTTTGTGCTAGGATAAGCTAGGCAAGGAAGAGGGAATGCGTCATACACCATTTTTTTCTTAAATGAAATTTGTTATCGGTTTTGCACTGATGTCATCCTCCGCGTTTCGATTTTAGGAGCTCGGAATAAAAGGTGTAGTGGCAGGATTTGTAGTAATGATTTGAAGTTCTGATCATTTTAAAACTCAAATCGGCGAATCAACTTCAGCGTTGGTGGATCGATTACATGCACTATATCAAAAATAATTTTGGACTGTTTATTGAATCAAAGGGAAATAAGAATAAGTAATTGTTAAATAACGGTAAAATAAGTATCAAATAAAACAATTGGGTTTATCAATGAATTCTACTCTGATGGGATAGAAGTATAAATGTGACACTAGAGAGTCACACGCTACTCCATTAAAAATACTTAAAACAGGATAGTAACAAAGATTTACTTTCAGAAAAAGGCTAATGATGCTGTTTTTCAAATGATGATGCTTTCATACAATCTATTTTTACTGTTCAAATTTTATTCTTTAAGCATTTCAGAATACAAACAGCAAATAAAGACATTTCGTTTGAAGTATGTATTTCTTGCCGCCAAAATAATCAAAACTGCTAGATCTGTGATTATGAAGTTGTCAGAAAAATACCCTTATAGGGAAGTGTATGAAAAATGCCTGTCTTAATCATTGATAAAAAAATTTCATTAACAAATACAGATCGCTAATTTCGTAATAATTCACGAGGTTTATTTATCTTGGCAAATCATTGGAAACATTCAAAAGTTTATATCATTTTTGTGTAAAGAGGGTTATATAATTATTACAATATAAACGATACTACTTGAATTCTTCGTAAATGAGTTGAAAAAAGAAAGCTGTTTAGGTTGACGTGGAATTTAGGTAACAATAAATTAAAAACAAGGAGGAAAATAAAATGAAAAAATTACCAATAATGTTATTAGTTTTAACTTTGTTTTTCGTTATTATTTTACAACAAACAGAGGCATCGGATGATTTGATACCAGAAAGCGAATTAAACTTTGTATCTATAACGCTTAATAATGTAAATGGAGTGCGAATCTATGATTACACTGGTACTCCAAAAAATAATTTGAGAATACCAAATCAACTTGGAGGAAAACCTGTAATTTCTATTACAGGAGGTTATGCAGGAGTTTCTGCAGTAGGTTTTAATGGAAAAAACTTAACAGGAACAGTTTATCTCCCTGATTCTTTAATAGAAATAGGTGACTACGCGTTTGAATCTAATCAATTAACAAGTGTTATTATTCCAAATAGCGTAACAACAATAGGTGAGTGGGCGTTTGTTAATAGCTTATTAACAAGTGTTATTATTCCAGATAGCGTAACATCAATAGGTGATTGGGCGTTTGCTCAGAACAAATTAACAAGTGTTATTATTCCAGATAGCATAACAACAATAGGTGATGGGGCGTTTGCTACTAATAAATTAACAAGTGTTATTATTGGAGATAGCGTAACAACAATAGGTAGTGGCGCGTTTATTAATAATCAATTAACAAATATAACAATGACAAAAGCTAATGTAACAATAAGAGATAATTTATTGGTGAATAACAATTTATTTCGCACAGCTTATTTGGCACATGGTATAGGATCATATGAAGGAACACAGACAGGTCCTTGGCAGTTGGTTGTTTTACCTGTTGTACCAGATCTACCGGGTAATTTGATACCGGCAATCGAATTAACCTATGAAGACATAACTATTAATAGTGTAAATGGAGTGCGAATCACAAATTACACTGGTATTTCAAAAAATAATTTGAGAATACCAAATCAGCTTGGCGAAAAATCTGTAATTTCTATTTCAGGAGGTTTTATAGGAAAAAACTTAACAGGAACAGTTTATCTCCCTGTTTCTTTAATAGAAATAGGTAGTAACGCGTTTCAAAATAATCAATTAACAAGTGTTATTATTCCAAATAGCGTAACAACAATAGGTGATGGGGTGTTTAATAATAATAAATTAACAAGTGTTACTATTCCAGGTAGCGTAACAACAATAGGTAATTACGCGTTTCATAATAATCAATTAACAAGTGTTATTATTCCAAATAGCGTAACAACAATAGGTGAGGGGGCGTTTAATAGTAATCAATTAACAAGTGTTAATATTCCAAATAGCGTAACAACAATAGGTATTTGGGCGTTTGGTAGTAATCAATTGACAAGTGTTAATATTCCAAATAGCGTAACATCAATAGGTGATAAGGCGTTTGTTAGCAATCAATTAACAAGTGTTATTATTCCAAATAGCGTAACAACAATAGGTGATTATGTGTTTTATAATAATCAATTAACAAGCGTTATTATTCCAGATAGCATAACAAGAATAGGTGATTTAGCGTTTGGTAATAATCAATTAACAAATATAACAATGACAAAAGCTAATGTAACAATAAGTGATAATTTATTAGTGAATAACGATTTATTTCGCACAGCTTATTTGGCACATGGTATAGGATCATATGAAGGAACACAGACAGGTTCTTGGCAGTTGGTTGGTTTACCTATTGTGCCAGATCTACCGGGTAATTTGATACCAGCAATCGAATTACCCTATGAAGACATAACTATTAATAGTGTAAATGGAGTGCGAATCAAAAATTACACTGGTAGTCCAAAAAATAATTTGAGAATACCAAATCAGCTTGGAGGAAAACCTGTAATTTCTATTACAGGAGGTTTTAGTGGAAAAAACTTAACAGGAACAGTTTATCTCCCTGTTTCTTTAATAGAAATAGGTAGTAACGCGTTTCAAAATAATCAATTAACAAGTGTTATTATTCCAAATAGCGTAACAATAATAGGTAATTGGGCATTTGCTCAGAACCAATTAACAAGTGTTACTATTCCAGATAGCTTAACAACAATAGGTGATGGGGCATTTGATCAGAACCAATTAACAAGTGTTACTATTCCAGATAGCGTAACAACAATAGGTAGTAACGCGTTTCGAGATAATAAATTAACAAGTATTATTATCCCAAATAGCGTAACATCAATAGGTGATGGGGCGTTTTATATTAATCAATTAACAAGTGTTACTATTCCAGATAGCGTAACAACGATAGGTGGTGGGGCGTTTTTTAAGAATAAATTAACAAGTGTTAATATTCCAGATAGCGTAACAACAATAGGTGTGTTCGCGTTTCGGGATAATCAATTAACAAGTGTTACTATTCCAGATAGCATAACAACAATAGTTGGTGGTGCGTTCGCTATTAATCAATTAACAAGTGTTATTATTCCAAATAGCGTAACAACGATAGGTGGTGGCGCGTTTGCTAATAATCAATTAACAAGTGTTATTATTCCAAATAGCGTAACAACGATAGGTAATGGCGCGTTTCGTGATAATCAATTAACAAGTGTTATTATTCCAAATAGCGTAACAACGATAGGTAGTGGCGCGTTCGATAATAATCAATTAACAAATATAACAATGACAAAAGCTAATGTAACAATAAGTGATAATTTATTAGTGAATAACGATTTATTTCGCACAGCTTATTTGGCACATGGTATAGGATCATATGAAGGAACACAGACAGGTTCTTGGCGATTGGTTGGGACCCCTTGGACGGTACCTGCAACAACAATCGCAAAAGCCATAACCATCGGCACATTTGCACCTGTCAAGGATTCAGCCATTACAAACGGCACAAACATAGCACTCACAGGCGCATCAGCCCCTGTTGTGACATGGTCTGCCGATGCAGGGACAACTTATAGTGCTGCAAGTGGCAACTTCGCAGCGGATACGATCTATAAAACGAAATATGTCTATACCGCCAATACAGGTTTTGAGTTTGACAGCACGATTTCTACAGGTAATATATCTGTCTCAGGGGGCACTGTAGATTTTGCAACAATATCTACCGCATCAAGAACGAATGATACCCTCACAATTATAGTAACATGGCCGGAAACTGCAGCTTCACCTGCATCTGCAACAACAATAAGCGGCACGGTAAAGGACAAGGACAGCGTACCTGTTATAGGCGCAACAGTTACCCTCTCACCAAGTGCAGGTACACCAAACCCTGCAACCACCGGCACTGACGGAAAATATATCATTAACAACGTCCCTGAGGGCAGTTATAAGATTACTGTTACATTACCTAATGGCGGGGGAAGTTTCACTAAAGATATCACCGTTCCTAGTGTTAACCTGGATATCCAACAGCCAGCAGCGCTAACCTACACAGTCAGCTATGACGGCAATGGATCTAGCGGTGGTAATGTGCCAGCAGACAGTACTGCGTACAAAAAAGCATCTAATGCCTTAGTAATGAGCAGTGGAGATCTTATAAAATCGGGCTATACCTTTTACGGCTGGAATACTTTGGAAGCGGGCAGCGGTATAAGTTATAGATTCAATGATACCTTTGTCATCACAGGAAATGTAACGTTATATGCAAAGTGGAAGGTCATCGACAGTGCTCAAATGCCTGTATTTACCGGCAGCAATGTTAGAGGTATGGAAGCAGTTGCTCAAGGTACTACTGCAACAACACTTTCAGTAACGGCACCAGTAACCGATGACGGTACTATTACCTACCAGTGGTACAAAAACTCAACAAATTCAACAACTAGCGGTACGCTCATAGGTTCAGCAACGGGTTCAAGCTACATACCACTAAGCGACACTGGCAGTACAACCTATTATTATGTAGTGGTTACTAATACGAAGACCATTGGCGGAGAAACGAAAGTTTCAACCAATACCAGCGGTATTAAAAAGGTGATTGTGCTTGCAGCCCCTGCGGCTAGCTTCGTTGTTTCGACAAGCAGCACTTCATTAAATAACATTACCTTAGGCAACACAAGTGCAACACAATACCAGAACTATATTACAAACATAAGCGCAGACCTCGGATATACCCTGTCTGACAGGATCACTGTTATAATGGGTGGGAAAACCCTTGTTGAGGGAGTTGATTACATATATTCAAAGACATCCACAACAACAGGCGGTATGACGGTTTACAATGTGACAGGAGAATTGTCCATTACAGCAGTAGGCGTCCTAATTCCAACGAGAAATTACACCATGACCTTTAATTCAAACGAAGGAAGTGCAGTTGCTGCAATAAGTGGAACTTACGGTACGGCTATAGTTCTGCCAACCCCTACTAATGCAGGTTATAGCTTTGGCGGCTGGTATAGAGACAGTGGCTTTGCAACTTCTTATACTTCAACCACAATAGGTAAGGAAGATATAACCCTTTATGCAAAGTGGGAGCAAATCACTTACGACATAACAGGTAATGTAAAGGACGAAGCTAACATTAATGTTAGCGGCTCATCTGTATCGCTTATAGCAGGCAGTCGGAAAATTGCACAAACAACTACCGGCGCAGATGGCAAATTCGCTATAAGTGGTGTCCCAAAAGGTACATATAATTTAGTAATCAGTAATGGCACCGACAAAACAATCACCTTAACAATCACTGTTTCGGACAGCAATATTGCAACCGGCTCGGTAACTTTGCCAAAGGGTAATAAAAACAGTGTCATTGAAGTAAAGCAAGATACGCCTGATATTGTTGTTGATAAACTAAATGACTTCTTTAATAGCGATCAGTTTACACAGGACGACAGCAATGTTGTTGATGCAGGCGGGACGGTTGAAATCAAGCTGTTGGTTGAGAAAAAAGATGAAAGCGGAGAAAATGCTGCTGCAAATGCAGATAACATTAAGACTTCAGCTGGAGGAAGCGATAAAACGGTAGGCATTTTTCTGAACTTAACCGTAAGCAAAATTATAACTCCAGCAGCTGGTACAGCAGAACAGCCTATTCTGATAGATCAGCTTGATAACCTGTTAATCATTGACATACCACTTCCGGCGGAGCTGCAAGGCAAGAGTGGATATGTAATTTATCGTTATCATGGTAGTGTGGTTCAAGCAATTACCGAGGTTGTAAACGACGGTGAATATATTGAGGTGAGCTCTGATGGAAAATCTATCAAACTTCACACCAAAAAATTCTCCACCTATGCCATTGCATATACAACTCCAGCAACACCTTCCTCTGGTAACACAAGCAGCAGTACGGCTCTAACAGCAACACCTTCCTCCGGTAACACAGGCAGCAGTACGGTTCTACCAGCAATCACTACAGAACCAAGTGAGGGCGGAAACGTTATTTTGAGCACCGACAAAACAACTGCCACAATCACCCCGGATAACGGATATGTGATAGTGGATGTAATAGTCGATGGAAAGAGCGTTGGAGCAAATGAAAAATACACCTTTACAGACAGCAAAGCGCACAAAATCAACGCTGTTTTCGTAAAAGAAAGCGCACTTCCTTACTATATTAAAAATGGCGAAAAGGTGTACATCGGGTTCTCTGCCATTGCAGGAAAGCTCTACAAATATATAGCACCTGCTGGTGTAAGCGTAGAGTTCAAGGAAAACTCAAAGAGTTTTACAGACAATACGATAGCATGGGCCAAACCAAGCATTGACTTTGTGACAGAGCGCGAAATATTTCTTGGGACAAGTCAAGATGCTTTCAGCCCGAATGAAGGAATGACAAGAGCGATGTTCGTAACGGTAATCGGCAGACTTTATGAGCATTCTTACGGCAGCGTTTCAGGAACAAGCACCTTCTCTGATGTTGATACGAACGCCTACTATACCAAGTATGTTGCATGGGCAAATGAACACGGTATTATCAAGGGCATTGGGGAAAACAAGTTTGCTCCAAATAGTAAGGTAACTCGTGAGCAGATGGCAGTGATTATGTTGAACTTTGCAATCTTCTTAAACAAGGCGGATGTTGCAGACAGCTCCCTTGCATATGCCGATAGAGCAAGCATTTCATCTTGGGCAATTGATGGCGCCAAATTCTGCCAGGAAACAAAAGTCATAACAGGCAGAAACGGTGGAAGCTTTGCCCCTCAGGAAAGCGCCACAAGAACCGAGATTGCAGCGGTTATTGAGAGATATGTTAAAACAATCTTGAAATAGCTAGGGATTATTACCAGCTAAGGGCAGATGGGAAAATTCCCCAATATAGGATGAAAAAGCAGTTGTCAGTTCATTCTGATAGCTGTTTTTTTCTTCAAAAATAGATACTTCCCGCTAAAATGATTATTATTTTAATCATAACCAGTGCAATGGTTATCGGTTACTAGTATTAGTAATTTTTGTGATGGAGTTAAGAATGGTATAAAAAAGTATGTTTAGTTAGTAAAATGGTGCACTTTTTAGCGTATATATAAACATTTTAGCGTTAATCAAACAATTTGGCGTTAATCGAATAGAGCTAAATTGTATCAATATTATAGTTATTAGACAAATAAGAACTCAAATATTAATACAATGCTGAAGCCCTTCCAGTAAGGTCTTTTTGTGTTTTCGGGGTTAAATTGAGGGAGTGAATTTGTGTGTTTTGTAGAGGATTAAGTAAAAAAAAAAGAAAAACATATCATTTAGCATAAATAAGTGAACTGGGTTGTGTAGACAGGATAGATAATTGCGCTGAATTGAGAAGATAGAATAGATAACGATATAAAAAGTAGGTGAACTTATGCAATTCGAGTTAAATGAGTATCATAAGAATATAAGCAAAGATAAGCTTATAGAGGATTTGTGTATGGTAGCTGAGAAATTGAATAAAAGGTATCTTTCACGAAGTGAATATGAGAAGAATGGAAAGTATTCGGCAACTCCTTATATTAATAGCTTTGGTACGTGGCTGGCTGCTTGTGAGATGGCAGGACTTAAAACAATTAGGAGTAAGGAGGAATTTGTGCGTATACCGGACGAAGATTTGTTGAACGATATGTTACTGGTATAAACAATCCTGATTTTATTAAGCCTTATCCTATCAATCCATCTGACACCAGCAAGGAGACCGATGAGATGGATGAGTTCGGGATTTATACTGAGATTATCAAAGAGAATATTAGCTACGACGCCTTATTGGAGCGCTGCAGTTTGGGTGATTATGAGGATATTAATGAAATTGTAGATTTGATGGTTGAGACCATTTGTGTAAAGAGAAAGGTAGTGAAAATCGCAGGCGCAGAGTATCCTTATGAACTGGTCAAAGGTAAGTTGATGAAAGTGAATATTTCTCATATTGAGTACGTTTTGGAGTGCTTGCACAAGACAACCACTGAAATCAGAAATATCAAGGCCTATCTCTTGACGACAATCTATAATTCGCCCAATACCATTAAAAATTACTATCGTGCAGCTGTAAATCATGATATGTACGGAGGTGGGTATGATGATTAATGGATTATTTAGAAAAACAGTGATTCCTTTAGCGATGGTTGCATTGCTGATATCGGCATTTTATCCTGTTTGCACTAAAAATGGACAATGTGATTACTTTTTACTTTGGATCATGGTTGGTTGGCCATTTGGGATTGGTAAGATGTTTGTATGGATTGTGCCAAAGAATTTTGGGCTGGCAGGAAGTTTGGGAGCCTTTGCATTGAATATTATAATTGGTGGCTTGATTGGAGGTGTGGTGGTATGTATTAAAGTAATTTTAGCTATTGCAAATATAGTTTTTATATTTGGTAAAGGAATTTTAAAAGCTATATTACCAAGTTTTAGGACAAGTTGTCTTTAAGTTTATAAATAATATTGGAAATATCTTTAAAAAAAAGAGCTTATTTGGTATATTATAATTAGTGAAATAAGGTTTATTCGTACATAGATATAAAACTCGCTCCAGTGGTGCGAGTTTTAGAGGAGGTAGTGATGAACGACATAGAAATTAAGGATTATGAGCAGTTAGTTATAGACATAAAGTCGAAAATTCATAAAAAACAATATGAGACGTTAAAATATATTAATAGCCAAACCATAAATTTATATTGGGAGATTGGTGAAGAAATCTATAACCAGCAGAAAGAAAAAGGATGGGGGAAATCAATTGTTACTATTCTGGCGGAAGAGTTACAAAAAGAATTTCCTGGCGCGAGAGGATATTCGGTTGCAAATTTATGGCGAATGCGTAATTTCTATCTGAACTATAATGGAAATATAAAACTCGCACCACTGGTGCGAGAAATTAGTTGGACCAATAATATTGTTATCATGGAGAAATGTAATGATGAGCTTGAAAGAGAATTCTACATTCAAATAACTAAGAAGTATGGATGGTCAAAAAGAATTTTGACTAATTTTATAGAAGCAAAAACTTATGAAAAATTTCTGCTAAATCAAACAAATTTTGATTTGACATTACCAAAGGAATATAGTCAACATGCAAAATTGGCGATCAAAGATGAGTATACCTTTGATTTTGCTGAGATGAGTCCAGAATATTCAGAACACGAGCTAGAAATTACACTGGTCAATAATATTCGGGCTTTTTTAACTGAAATGGGTGGAGAATTCGCCTTCATTGGTAATCAATATCATGTTGAAATAGACTCCAAAGATTTCTATATTGACTTACTTCTGTTCCATCGAAAGTTAAGAAGTCTTGTGGCGATTGAATTAAAGATTGGGGATTTTGAGGCCGAATTTGCCGGAAAAATGCAGCTATACCTTACAGCATTAGATGAAACGGTAAAATTAGCTGAAGAGAATTCTTCAATCGGTATCATAATTTGCAAGAGTAAAAGCAGAACAATTGTTGAATACACATTGAAAAATATTAATATGCCAATAGGGGTATCGACATATCAGATAAGCAATACACTGCCTGAGTATTACAAGGATTTATTACCAGAACCAGAAGAAATAGCAAGAAGGCTTCGGATTTTTGAGACGCCGGAATTGGAATAAACTATTTGTGATGATTATTTGAGTTTATGAAGTAATGAAATATAATATACAGTGATGTAAAATAAAAATAATACACAGCGATAGGGCAATCAAATATCCTCAAATGGAAAATTGATTGCCCTATTTTTGTATATAAACTTAACTTTAGGACAACATGTCCTAACCCGAGTTTCGATTAACCCCTTAAAAAGCAGCTACTTTATAGTGGGTTTTTTATATTTTCGGCACAAAAAACCCTTATTTTAAGCCATTTGTTCTTTTGAAACAGAAAAGTAGTGACCTAATTTTTAGTATAACAAATGTTCTTGTTGCGGTTTGCATGTAGAAATGATATACTCATAACATGTATATCCGCGAGAATAAAACAACCAATAAAAAAACTAAAACAGAATATATCAGCCATAAACTTGTTGAATCCTATAAAACAAAAGAGGGTAAAGTCAGGCAAAGAGTTATTATGGACTTAGGGAAATTGGAGATCCCCCGTTCACGATGGCGTGAGTTAGCTTATCTTTTGGAACAACGCTTTACTGGACAAATCATATTTGTGTCCTCAACACCAGAACTTGAACGTGTTGCCGATGAGAAGTTTGCCCACATGGATTATGTGAAATTAAGACAATCAAAGGAAGAAGTTTGTGAAGGAACAAAAGAGCTTGTTCGAGTGGATTTAAACTCTGTTTCTACAACAGAATCAAGATCCCTAGGCCCAGAACTCGTAGCTGATGATATGTGGCAGAAACTCGGTTTTGATGACCTGTTTACGCGTATTGGAATGGATGAAAAGCACAAATGTTTAAGTAAGACTATGATTTTAGGGAATCTTCTTCACCCATCGAGTGAGAGAGATACGATACAGTGGTTTAAGGATCAAACATCTCTAGTAGAGATGACGTCAACATCTATAGAAGGGCTTGGAAAAGATGCCTTTTATGAGATTGGGGATCTCCTTCTTGCTCATAAAAAAGAAATAGAGCAACGCCTACGTAAAACAGAATGTCGTCTATTTTCACTTGAATACAAGTTATTTTTATATGATTTGACCAATACTTATGTCGAAGGCAGTTCAAAGAGCAACGAATTAGTACAGTATGGAAAATCCAAGGAAAAGCGTACAGATTGCCCACTGGTTACTTTAGCATTAGTAGTGGATCACTTAGGATTTCCTATATTTAGCCAAATATATAGTGGCAATCAATCGGAACCAAAAACCCTTGAAGCGGTTATAGAATCCCTCTTAGAAGAAGGCGAAAATCATTTTAATGGACAACTGCCTACTTTAGTAATGGATAGGGGTATTGCTACAAAGGATAATATAGCCTTACTAAATGAGAAAGAATTCCCTTACACTGTTATCGAACGACGACCGGTTAAAAAAGAATATGAACAAGAATATCAAGTATTGAAGCAACTCTTGGAAACCACTGAACCCAAAGATGTTCTATTGGAAAAGGGTTGGGTAAAAGTACCCTCTTCAAGTGACGTATATGTCAAAAAGATGGATTGTGGGAAGGTTTCAAGGGTTTTAGGCTATAGTTTAAGTCGTGAATACAAGGAGCAATCCATTGATTCGCTAAAAGAATCCCGATTTATCACGGATATTGAAAACTTAAAATCTAGAATTGGAAAAGGCAACCTTGTTATTCCCGAAAAAGTGGGTGAAAGGGTTGGAAAGTTAAAAAGCAAGCATGCGTTTATTAGCCATTGTTATGAAATCAATCTTGTATTTACAGAAGATGAGAAGAGAGTAACGGCACTTAATTACTCTAAAAAGCCTATACGAGCACAGAAATCAGTTCTTAATGGATGTTATGTGATTGAAACAACTCATATCGCTCAAAGTCCAGAAGAGATTTGGAAGGATTATATGACCCTGACTCGTGTAGAAGCTGCTTTCCGTGATTTAAAAAACGAACTGGGCATAAGACCGATTTACCATCAAACAACTGAACGAACAAAAGCCGATCTTTTTATTGGTGTATTAGCTTATCATTTATTGGTGAGCATAGAACATACCCTACGTAGCAATGGTGATTATCGAGAGTGGAAGACCATCAAATCGGTGTTGTCAACGCATCAAAGGACAACCGTTACGCTCACTGACGAAGATCACACGGTACACTATATCAGAGTTTCAGGCACACCCGAACTTCAGCACAAAAGAATTTATGATGTCTTTCACATCAACGACATGCTGAAAAGGAAAAAATGGAAGGTCCAAACAAAGAGCTTGTAGTGACATAAAAATTTAAAGGAATCTAGTCTTTTCAAGGTTTTTTAGCTATTGAGTCGAAACTCGGGCTAGGCGAGGTTGTACATCAACGTATATAACGCTATATGGGTATTGTCAGAGCAGAAACCATCAACAGGGTAGAAGCATAAATTTTAATTATGACATATAAACCGAGGTGAATCATGCCAAGTAAATCTAAAATTAAAATAATAGACGCTTCAGAATTACGTAATCAGATTGATAATTTAGCGGATAATTCTGATCAAATAACGTTATCTAAATGGGCAATAATAATTGCTAAAAACATACTTCATTACTTGGATAATGAATATCCTAATTCTGAAGAAGTTAATAATGGCTTCAACATTCAAGAACAACGGCAGCAAGAGTTGGTTCGAATGTATGATGTACGTCAAGCTGGATTTAAGATTCATGAACTGGCGAGAAAATGTAAGGCGGATACAGCAAAATATGCAGCTAGAACAGCTGGTCAGGCTGTCGGCGTAGGTCACATGAGAGAGCATGCGATGGTATGCTCCGACTATGCCATTAAAACAATTAATTGTGATTCAACTAAAGGTATAAATGAAGTTATCGCAGAACGGAAATTTCAGTTAGAAGAACTTAGCAAGTTGCATGAATGAGGTACAGCGGCAAAGATTGTGAGCATAATCCAGAGCTATATTACGTTGTCCTGTTTATATTCATGTTGATATGTTCCCCCATACCTCGGAGGGAAAAATGCGGTGGATATGTTTCCGCAAACAGACAGCTCGAAAGACATCAATGCTGTCTTCTCGAGCCACGTAGAAGCGATAATTCTGATGACGCGTAGTGGTTCAGGCGATAAAAAGTAGAGGTTGACCACAACATATAGTGGTTCTGGTCCGATTTTGGGGCGAAAAACAGACAAAAAAATGACGTTTTTTGACCCCTAAAAAAGGGTTAAAATATAGATGACATGGGTAAAACCGAAAAAACGACGGTTTTACTTTACTTTTGATAACACAATTGAATATTTAACAAATGAATAATTATGAGGCAAAGTTTACTGGTCAACTAGAATGACCAATGAGCATTGCCTCATTTTTTATGCCCAAAAATCAGAAAGAGAGGGAAAAAAGATATCAAAGTATTTTATGTATGATTCAGAAATTCAGGAACTAGAGCAGTTGATGATTGGCACTCTGTTTTATTGAGCTACAAGACTTATTAATTTAAAACAGTTGTTGCAACTAACAAGATGATGGAATCAAAATAAGTAATAAAATGATTGATAAAAATATTTATTTGCATTTAATTGGTTGAATTGCAAATAAAAATAGAGTATAATCATTTTAACGCGAAAAATGAAGGAAGTGATGATGTGGAAAATAGAGCAGGCCGGAAAATAAAAGTGGGAAGTGGCAACGCAGAGTATTCATGTTTCATTCCAGCACCGCTACCACCTCAGAATCCGACTATTCAATATGATGATGAAATGATTTATTTGATTTCAGAAGCCAATAGATATATTGGTAGGCTGGATGAAGTAACGGATACTTTAATTTCTCCCAGTTATTTTGTTTACATGTACGCCAGAAAAGAAGCAACATTATCATCACAGATTGAAGGTACAAGAGCGACGTTCTCTGACTTAATTAAGGCAGAAGCTGGTATGGCTAATGAAGTGCCAAACGATGTTGCAGAAATTGAGAATTACGTAAAGGCTACAAGCTATGGATTTGAACGACTAGAAACATTGCCACTCTCGTTGAGGTTGATTAGAGAAATCCATGGAATTCTAATGGAAGGTGTTCGAGGAGAAAATAAAACACCAGGTGAATTCAGAAGATCTCAAAATTGGATAGGGGGCTATTCAATCAACACCTCAAGTTATGTTCCGCCATCCATTGATTACTTGAATAGCTGCTTAGATAGCTTTGAAAAATTCATGCATGAAAATGATCGGATGTCACCACTTATGAAAGTAGCTCTCATCCACAGTCAATTTGAAATGATCCATCCGTTTTTAGACGGTAATGGGCGTGTAGGAAGACTTTTGATTGCATTCTATTTAGCAGCCAATGATATATTGCACAAGCCAACTCTTTATTTATCAAAGTTTATAAAACAAAACCAACAGGCTTACTATGAATGCTTATATAATATTCATGCGAAAAGTGATTATGAAACCTGGATTAAATTCTTTTTAACAGGCGTTATCGAAACAGCCCAAGAAGCAGTAGTGATTGCAAGAAGCATTATGGCCATTCGCGAAGAAGATCTGAAGAAAATCAATGCAATGGGCCGAACCAGTGAAAACGCACTTATTATTTATGAAGGCTTGTTTGATAAACCTACAATCAGTATTGAAGAAGCTACGAAGAAATTGGATATCAGCGTAGCAACGAGCGGACGTTTGTTGGAAAGGCTTTGTGAAGAAGGAATCTTAAGTAATCTAGATAACCGTACACGCAAGAAGGTTTTCATCTATAAGAGATATATTGATGCATTTAGCAAGGATTGATTATGGTACTCCTTCACAGTTATTGAGATCACCATTTTCCAACCAATCATCTAATTGATTAAAGCTTCGTATTTTTAACATAAAACCAATAAGCACCACCATCGCTATCGCCGAGGTACTTATTTTGCTGTTTGCTCGCGTATTACTTAAGGCCTTGATTTTTTCCCCCAATTCATATACATTAGATATATAGTTGAGTAGGGTTATTAAATAGCTTTTGCTCATCTTCATCACTCTCTTTGTTTGTATTTGTAGTGATTTACACTATAAAGAGAGTGATTCTATTTTGCAATACTTTTTCCAGAAAAAACGGACTTTGTGTGTTTTTTCATAATCTGGTTCAAACCATTGGTATCATTGAGTTTGAATGCCCTTTTCTCGGACTCAAGCTAAACTTTTGCCCGCGCTATGATTCGACCGATAAATAAATCCAAAAGGGAGAGGCTTTCACCTTCTTCATATTGTTGATTTCACATTGTTCAAATTTCTTGGTTCACAATATTCAAGACTTAGGAAGTAATGCTCTTAATGTAGTTTGAGGGAAGTCAGTTGATCAATAGATTATACAGAACCATAAGCGTACTTGTAATTATTCTAGGACTTATGTTATATTCTTCTTCATTTTTGGTTGCTTTAGCGACAAGCCCTACCGAAAAGAATGTACTATTTCTGCATGCCTATACACCGGACTATCCAATTGATAAATTGTACGATCAAGGCGTAAAAAGCATATTAGATAAGAACTCACTGTATAAATTCAGTTATTCCTACGAATATTTTGACCTTGCACGACATCCCAATGAAAAAAATTATTTTGGAAACATGGCAAAATACTTAAAGTTTAAATATACAAAGCATCAGCCTGATTTTATTATTACTTCAACGGCTTTATATCCTCTAGTCTTTAACTATGGGGAAGAGCTGTTTCCAAGTGTACCGATTATTATGCAATGGTATGAAGAAACTGTACCTCTTCAAGTGATTCCTTCAAATTATATGGCAATTCCTACTTCAGTTGAGATAAATGATAATATCCAACTTATTTTGCAAACAAGACCATTAACAAAAACAATTTATATGGTAATAGGGAATTCTGAGGATGAGCAAAATAGGGTAAAACGCATATTGCAAGATGAGAAGAAATATAGAAATCAGGTCGAGTTCGTTTTACTGAATAAACAGCCCTATGCTCAGATGCTTGAGAGTGTAAAAAACGTAGAGGGTCATTCAGCAATTCTGTTTTTTTCATGGATTTCGGATATAGATGGTAAAGCCTTTATTCCGGCCAACGTGCTGAAAACTATATGTAGTGAAGCAAAAGTACCGGTGTATGGGGTTGCAAGTACGTTCCTAGGAAGCGGAATAGTCGGGGGTTATCTTAATAGTTTTGAGCTCATTGGACAAACCGCAGGAAATACGGTACTGGGTCTATTGGCAGGAAAAAAACCATCGGATAATCCGGTGATTCATTCAACATACACGACTTTGGCCTTTGATTGGCGGGCGTTGAAACGTTGGGGAATAGACGAACACAAGCTCCCAAGCGGCAGTAAAATAGAATTCAGAGAACTCAGTGTATGGGATCTCTACGGTGGATACATCATGGGCGGAACAGCTTTACTGGGGTTGCAAGCCCTGCTTATTGTTAGTCTTCTTGTTAACCGAAGTAAACGGATAAAGGCAGAAGGCGAGTTGAGTCAGAATAATATTTCGTTGGAAAAAACTGTTCTAGAGCGAACCCATGAACTCCGTAATGCAAATGATCAATTGAAATTATCTAAAGAACAGTTGGAGACATTAAATACACAACTTGATCTGACTTCGAGAACAGACATTCTAACAGGGCTATTTAACCGTCGGCACGCGGAAGAAAAAATAAAAGAAGAATATCAAAAGTACCGAAGAAATGGAAAGGAGTTCGTGGTGGTGATGGCGGATATTGATTTTTTTAAAAAAGTTAATGATACATATGGGCATGATACCGGCGATATCATTCTGAAGTCAATCTCCCAAAGCCTCCGTGAATCTGTCAGGATGTATGACATAATTGCCAGGTGGGGAGGAGAGGAATTCCTTCTGCTGTTACCTGAGACAAAGTCGGAAAGTGCTGAGCTGTTGTTAGAACGTATCAGAAAGACAGTTGAAGAAAATGCGTATACATATATTGGTGGCACTCTTTCTATAACAATGACCTTTGGTCTTTCTGCGATAGGGATCAACGATACAATTGTTGATGTGATTAAGAGGGCGGACGATGCATTGTATCAGGGCAAGAAAATAGGAAGAAACTGTGTAATAACTGCCTGAAATATGCATCAACACAGTGTTCAAACGGATGGATACGATGAAATATTTCTTAAGCCTGTCCAAAATACGACAAAACATTAACCAGCGGTTTGAATTGATGTTGTTGGGTTCGGTGTAGAACGGCACATTAGAATCGGATCAAACAGCAGATTAAAATTCCAGAGAATTAGATAAAACTGCACAATATATTTCCAGAAACCAAGGGGACGTCAGACTGTGTCAAAACTAGTATAAAACACACTTTCATTCAGATAAATTCATCTAAAAGAAACAAATACCTATAGCTGCCCCTTAGGCAAAATTATGAGTACAAAGGATAGCAAAACAGCCAAGCGCATGGACTATAATAACAAAACTGCTTGTAAAGAATGTCCCTATCTTGATCAATGTGCCCTAGGTAAATGTGGCTATCGCAGCATAACCAGAAACCAATATGCTGATATCTATGAAGAAGGAGATAAAAATACCAAAGCAAACATGGATATTTATCGCAAAAGACAGCAACTAGTAGAACATCCCTTTGGCACTATTAAATTCACCATGCATGGATACTATTTCTTACTTCATACTAGAAAGAAAGTGCGAAGTGAGATTGCTTTGCTCTTTTTAGGGTATAACCTAAAAAGAGTATATAAGGTGCTAGGATTTAAGGAAATCATGGCAAGACTTAACCGTCTTGCTACTGGTTTTTCTTTTTATTTTGTGAAATTGCAAGAAATAACGGAAAGATACTCGCAAATTCATACATTTGACTTATCAGCAGGTTAGTTTTGACACAGTCTGACGTCCCTTTGTGTTTTCCCTTTGTTCCCATTATTTTCAACACTCCTTTTCACCCCAATGTATCATTTTGACACATTGGAAGTTTTATTGAAAGAGTGGACCGTTTTTCGACTGGAATTCTTGATTTAATGGACCATATTTAGAGTATAAAATACATTCGAAAGCCATGTGGAGTGTGTTGTGATGCTGGAAAGACGGTAAAACATAGTAATACCAATGAATTAAACCACTGAATGCGTAGATGACATTCAGTGGTTTTTTGTATGAGGGAACAGGTCTACCGGATTCTATCACCTTTCTGACACATGGGTGTTAGAATAGCGATAGTGATAGAAGTGATATAAAGAAGAAAAAGATTAATAATTTTTATAAATTATATTTCCCAAAAACTAAAATAATTTGATTTTGGGAAATGAGATGATATAATTATTGTAGGTGGTGATACGATGAAGCTGATTGATAGAGAAACATACTTGAGTAGGTTAATCAATTTAAAAGGGACGCCGGATATAAAGGTAATTACGGGTATACGACGTTCAGGCAAATCGAAACTGTTAGAAGATTATATTGAGTGGATTGAAGCGCATGAATCGGATTCTAATATTATTTATATCGATTTGACTCTTTTGAAGTTTGAAGCTCTCAAAGAATATCATGCATTAGATGAATATATCGAAGATAGATTTGATCGAAAAAAATCAAATTATGTATTCATTGATGAAATACAAATGTGCGAGCAGTTTGAGCTGACAATAAACAGCCTGCATTCTACGGGTAGATATGATATTTACGTTACAGGCTCAAATGCATTCTTATTAAGCAGTGATTTAGCGACATTATTTACAGGTCGTACCTATGAAATAGAAGTGTATCCTTTTTCTTTTTCTGAGTTCTTAAGCTATTACGGAACACCAGATATCCAAGCAGCCTTTGATCGATACATTAAAGAAGGCGGCATGTCAGGATCTTATTTGTATAAAGAGCCGGAAGAAAAGTATAAGTATCTTGCAGATATCTTTGACACACTGATTTTGAGGGATATTCGGCAAAAATACAAAATAAGGAATGTTGCTTTGATGGATAAGATTGCCGAATTCATGATGGATAATATTTCGAATCTGACCTCATCAAGAAAAATAGCAGATACCCTTACGAAGAATTTGGAAAAAATCAATCATAAGACAGTCGGTTCTTATCTTGATTATTTATGTAATGCCTTTGCATTTTACAAGGTTAGGAGATATGACATTCGAGGTAAGAAATATTTGACAACTAACGAGAAATATTACCTGAGTGACCATGCATTTAGATATGCTAAGCTTGGAACAAGAAATCTTGATTATGGTAGGGTGATGGAAAATATCGTCGCCCTCGAATTAATGAGAAGAGGCTACGAAATATATGTAGGTGTACTTTATAAAAAAGAAATTGATTTTGTTGCAGTCAAGCAAAACGAAAAGGTTTATATTCAGGTGTCTGATGATATTTCTAATGAAAAGACTTTTGAGAGAGAGGTTGATTCGTTACTTAAAATAAAAGACGCATACGCTAAGGTCCTAATTGCAAGGACGAGGCATGAACGGTATCAGTATGAGGGAATTCAAATTATTGATATTGCAGAATGGTTAAGTCTTTAGAATGATTGTTGCATTTATGTTTTTGAAAAAAATACCCTCCGCCAAGGCCCCAATAGGTTTAAGCGACATCATTATTGTCTCCTCAAGCCAACAGGAGACGGTATGTTTGCTGTCAAGAGTATAAACCTTGATTTTACTGGGATTGAAGGATTACATCTATCTTGTCTACTCAACCTAAAGTGCCAAAATGCGTTTGAGCAAACATATCGAGGGATAGAAAAAGGAACGAAAAATGAAGTAGAGTTGAGTGGACAAGAATAGATGACATCCTTAGGGTTGTGAAGATAGGATAGATGTTTAAAAATAACATTGGGTTCCGACCGTCAATCAGGAGATATACTCTCTTGGTTGGCGGTTTTTGTACTTTATAAAAGAATTTATAAATACTCATTGACAATTTGGTCTATTTGACATAGACTTACAATATAAAGTCGATATCGTATAGACCAAGGAGGTTTATCATGAAGGAATATAAACTTGCAGAAAGTGAAGAAAAGTTTGCAGAATTAATCTGGCAGAACGAGCCGATCGGTTCTGGTGATCTGGTTAAGATATGTGAAAAAGAAATGAATTGGAAAAAGTCCACAACATATACAGTGCTGAAAAAATTATGCGAAAAGGGCATTTTTCAAAATGAAAATGCCATAGTTTCCTCTCTTATTACAAAGGATGGATACTACTCCAAGCAAAGTATACGTTTCGTTGAGGATACTTTTGGAGGGTCATTGCCGAAATTTCTGACAGCTTTTATCAGTAGTAAAAAATTGAGTAAATATCAAGCTGAAGAGTTGAAAAAATTGATTGACGAGCACAAGGAGGTGTAGCAATGAGTGAACTATTTCTTTCTGTTATAAATATGAGCCTTACTGGAAGCTATGCAATTCTTTTTGTGATACTTATAAGGCTGCTACTCAAAAAAGCTCCAAAATTAATCTCATATGCCTTATGGGGTGTGGTTGCTTTTCGCGTTACGTTTCCATTCTCCTTTGAAAGCATGTTTAGTCTTATGCCACGGAATACAAATGCTGTTCCAATACCTCATGATATCATCTATCAGCAAAGTCCTCAGCTTAATAGTGGGATAGAGGTAGTTGATTCATTTGTAAGCGAATCACTTCCTGCACCGACTGTTGGGGCAAGTGTAAATCCATTGCAGATCTATACAGAAATAGGTGCTTACATCTGGATTTTAGGAATAATGGTATTGCTTATTTATAGTATAATTTCTATTTTACTCTTAAAAAGGCAGCTTAAAAGTGCACAGTTAATAGAGCAGAATATCTTCGAAGCTAAGAATTTGAAAACACCATTTGTACTTGGCTTAATAAGACCAAAGATATATTTACCGGTTGGACTTAACGTTGAAGAAAGAAGATATATTTTGCTACATGAACAGACCCACATACGTCGAAAGGACCATATTATTAAAATATTTGCGTTCTTAATATTGTCCGTCCACTGGTTTAATCCTCTTGTGTTGATTGCATTCATGTTAATGAGTACGGATATGGAACTTTCCTGTGATGAACAGGTATTGAAAGAAATGAATGAAGATATTAAAAAGCCTTATGCTAATTCGTTATTGTCGCTTGCTACAGGAAGGCATATTTTAAATGGAAGTCCTCTAGCTTTTGGTGAAGGGAATGTAAAAGGGAGGATAAAAAACGTGTTAAATTATAAAAAGCCCACGTTTTGGGTAGTTGTTGTTTCAATCATTATTGTGACAGCAGTAGGGATTGGACTGATGCTAAATCCGAAGACTAAAGGAATAGATAAATCAGAACAAATAACCGATTTTTCAGCGGAAATTATTAATAAGGATATTGCAAACCATGTATCAAACCCGGAAGCAAAACTCCCCTCTAACAATTCAAATGAGAAAGCTGGCGCAAGCGTAGGGGAGGAAACTGCGGCACTCAAAGCTCTTAGAGACTTTTATGGTCAGACAGATGAACCAATTGTTATATATGAACAAACACCGTTTGATAATGATTATATGCTAGTTCTTGCAGACAGGATGACGGACGGGGAGCATTATCCCAACCTATATCTTGTAAGCTCCGATGGTATAGTTTCAGCATTAACCCGGCATAGCTATTGCTGGACATTGAACTTTACTGAACTAAGCGGCTATAAAGTATTCTTCGGCCTTGTCGGAAAAGAGGTGAATCAAGCCAATAACAATTCTATATCGGTTAATAAAGTTGAAGCTATATTTGGAAATAAAGTCGAAACGGTCGTACCCAGGAAAAGTGCATATGCCTATTTTAACTTAATTGAGAAAGATATGGGGGCTATCAATAATGCTAACGGCTATATATTAATTGCAAAAAACCTGGATATGCCTGAGGATGTAATCGGCATTTTTGCTGGCGGACATAAAGTATCACTATCTCAAGCAGCGATAGATAGTAATCTGAGCTATATGCCTGCGTATCTTGATAGCACAGATAAGAGCATATACAACTCCTTCGCTTTCATCTACTCACCTATGATATCACCTGCATATTGGAGACAAATTGATTCAGAAGGGGAAATAGGGCTTAAGGGCAGAACTGATGGAAATGGGAATATCAATGCCGTATCTTTAAGACCATCGCAAGCGGTTTTCAAAACAATACATTCTTCTGAAGTGCCAAATGATATTAAGGCCTTCTATCATTCAAATAGTTATCCCTGGACTGCAACTTTTGCTGCGGGAGAAAATGTAGAAGTAGTATATTCAACAGAAACAGAGCTTTATGATTGCCGTGTTTTCAAACTGACCTCACAGTCTGTTGATAGGAAAATTGTTAGCAAAGAACTTCAGCATCTTTCGATAACTGGCGAGAATCGGATAATTCTACCTAAGGAATCTGGGGACTATCTATTCCTACTTCGGACAGAAAAGAACTTTGAATTACGTTCATATATAGGGGTTATTAGTATTTACTAGATGTAGTTTTTTTGTATTACGAAGTAGCCTTGGCAATGGAATATTTATACGGATGTAGTGGATATGTTTCCGAGAACCGACAGGTCGAAAGACATCAAACCTATCCTCTCGGGCCACGTAGAGACGGTAGTATTGATAACAAAGGTAAAAGAGTGAGTGCGTGGAGAGTCTTGTAGACAAGAGGTTTACGGGCTTCAGGGTTTGAAAACTTGAACTTTGAAATCGTGGGTTTATCGCTTCGTGGAAACATGTCATAGGGACACATTTTGAAGCGTACAGAGCGATTAAATGTCATAGCTTGGTGACAGAGCAGATTGGATGTTTTTTAGATTTCTCGGGGTTGACAGGGCAGGTTGGATGAAGGCAGAAAAATAAATTATTTTAGAGTGAAAAATCGAAATTTATAACTGGAATTATTTTTATTTTGCGAGGTGATATTGTGTCAAGAAACATACGAAACTCTGCTAAGGCCCTAGTCATTAAAGAGGGGAAAATGTTAGCGATTAAATTGAAGGATTCCGATGGCGAATGGTATATCATGCCTGGCGGCGGACAGGAAACGGAAGAATTGTTGTCATCTGCTGCTTGTCGTGAAGTCGCAGAGGAAACGGGTATTCTCGCTGAATGTAAGGAACTGATTTTTGTAATCGAAGGATTGCATGGAGAGAAATTTCACAGGGTTGATTTGGTCTTTCTTTGCGAGTATATTGGTGACATTCCGAATGTTGAACTTCACGGGGACACCAACCAGATAGATTATGGCTGGTTGGACATATCAACGCTTAATACTCAACCTTTATACCCGTCAAAACTCAGACGGCAAATAATGAACTATTACGAAGGCAAGCCATACCTGGTTTATCTCGGGAACGAAGAGGTAGGTGATCCGGAATGTTTGGATTAGAGAAATATATAAGTGATCTGTCATCATTACTAAAGGAAATATTTAAAAAAAGGCTTCTTTACGCCGGTTTACAGGGAAGCTATCTCAGAAATGAAGCAGAGGAAAACAGCGATATTGATATCATGATAATAATCGATGATATGACTGTCCATGATTTGAACGATTATAAAAATGCTCTTGTCTCTATCGGACATTTTGAAAAATCATGCGGATTTATCTGTGGAAAGTCGGAAATGGCAAACTGGAATCCGCTTGAAATTTGTCAGCTTCTACACACAACAAAGGATTTATACGGAAAGCTTATAGATTTTGTTCCCACCTATACGGTTGGAGATGAGAAGAATTTTATAAAACTCAGCATAGGCAACCTGTTTCATGAACTATGTCATCGGTATATCCATTCCGATAGAGAAAAAAACATTGCTCGGCTCTCGCTTACTTATAAATCGGTATTTTTTATTATTCAGAATATGTATTATATATACAACGGAACCTTCATCATCACGAAACGAGAACTTATCAAGCATCTTAAAGAAAAAGACAAAGAAGTAATGGAAATGGCGATAAAATTGAAAGACAACACAGAATATGATTTTGATTATGCATTTGAAGTATTGTTTACATGGTGTCAAAATGCAATCATTACAATATGAACAAAATAAGCACAATCTCTATTTTCATTTTGTATGCAAACATAAGCTAAAAAAGAAAGAGCATTCTGCGTCAAATTCCATAGAGTGCCATGCTCGTTTTTGTTATTATTTCACATCCACCGTCACGCGGGACTTGAATTCTACGGTGTATTTGTCCTCATAGACGGTGACCTTTTCAATCAGCCGCCTGACTATTTGCTTGTCATATTAGGTAATGGCGGTGGGCTGATCCTGTAGGAATTGGATCTATGTCAATATCGACAATCCGTTTTCGCAGTTCATTCCGGCCAGCATTTTCCACCTGGGTATTTTGTTTCTGTTCGCGCAGACGGTAAATTTCATTGGTAACATCCTAGTAATCTGCCTTGGAGCCGGCCAGTTTCAAAAGCTTTGTTTGTAGTTGCTCCAACCGGTTGTCGATGCCGGTAAGGGTCTTGTCATTTTCTCTCCTGAGGACGGTGGAGTTGTTGTTCTGTAGTGTGGTGAGAAAAGCATTATTTGCGTAATGACGAAATATATGGATTCGTTAGTTTACGGTATATTAAAAAATGAATGTACATGTACATGTTATTATATTCAGTAAAAAAAGCTACAAAGGAACATTTGTTCTTAAAACTAATGTCTGTTATAGTATTGGTATAAGTTTGAAGAAGGTTACAGAAATAAAATACTATAAGTCCTTATTTTTATAAGTGGTGAGGTATAAGTGCTCACTTCTATACATAAGCAAATGGGCTATAAGGGGTAAGAGGGTATGGCAATGAAAAAGAAAAATGAGATTACAATACGTAGTTCTGCCGCTGAGTATCTGACTTTTGTTGCTTCAATAGGAGAGAGCCAGGACAACTTTGATATGCGGTATGAAGATGAAAATATTTGGCTGACACAAAAAATCATGGCTACATTGTATGATGTAGAGACACATACAATTAACTACCATATCAAAAAGATTTTTACTGACTCTGAATTAGAGGAGAGTTTAGTTATTCGAAAATTTCGAATAACTGCCGCAGACGCAAAAACCTATGACACCAATCATTATAACTTGCAGATGGTTATTGCTGTGGGTTTTAAGGTAAATTCCGAAAGAGCAGTGCAGTTTCGAAAATGGGTTAACCAAATAGCCAAAGATTATACGATTAAAGGCTGGGTTATGGATGATGAACGAATAAAAGGTGGATCATACTTAACTGATAAATATTTCGAGGAGCAGCTTGCAAGGATAAGGGAAATCCGTGCCAGTGAACGAAAGTTCTATCAAAAAATAACTGACTTATATGCAACAGCCATTGATTATGATAAAAACGCAAAGTCTACAAAACGCTTTTATGCAACAGTACAGAATAAAATGCACTATGCAGTCCACGGGCACACCGCAGCGGAACTTATCGTTGGCAGAGCAAACAGCGAAAAAGAGCATATGGGACTTACGACTTGGCAAGATGCCCCTGATGGCAAAATCAAAATAACCGATGCTTCAATTGCTAAAAACTATTTATCTGAATTTGAATTGAACCAGTTAAATCGTATGGTAAACTCATACCTAGATTTTGCTGAAAACATGACGCAACGAAAAATACCTTTAACCATGCAGGATTGGGAAACGCGTTTGAATTCCTTTATCGAGATGTTTGAATATGGTTTGCTGAAAGATGCAGGGAAAGTATCAGCTGCAATAGCAAAATTACACGCCGAAAGTGAATTTGAAAAGTATCGCATCATTCAAGACAGGATATTTATTTCCGATTATGACAGGTATCTAGTCGAACTTGAAGGGCAGGCAGAGAAGGTAGATGAGAATGGATGATTGAGTTTTTAGCTTTAATACATATAGTGGATATGTTCCCCTATACCTCGAAAGCAAAAATGCGGTGGATATGTTTCCAAGAACAGACTGCTCGAAAGACATCAATGCTGTCCTCTCAAGGCATGTGGAGTGCGTCGTGTTGATAGAGCGGAAGTAGCTTGGTATGAAAGGTATAGAGGATTATAGCAATATTTCAAAGTGTGTTCATGTTTTCGTGGACACACCTTTTTCGTTGTATTGCGATCCCCCCTAAACTTAAAAAGGTAGTAATATATTTCTGGGTTTGTCTCAAGACGAATCCCGGTCGATCAGTAAAAATTGTACATGGGGTATAAGAAGGCGATTTGAACAGGGTAAGTTGTTGGCTATGGTTGAAGCCAAAAAGAATTCAAATGACAGAGACATACCTCTCAAAGCCTATGAAATATTGAAAGGGAAAATTCTTGGCCTTATTGATAAGAATGAGGTTGGAAACTATATTAAGTTTTGGGAAGATAATATAAATTCCATTGCTTCTGAATTTGATGAAAGTGAAATTGATGATTTCTTAAGCTTTTATTTTAAAAGCAAATATGCTGATTCTGTACTTCAATACAGAGAACTTGATGCAAGTCGGTAACATAAACCTATATATCTGGATGAGTTCAATAAAAAGATTGGCTTCAAGCATGATAATAGCAGTCAAAAAGAATATGAGCAGGACAGTGAGTTTTATCTAGTTATGTCTGCAATACGAAATCCATTATACCAGAGCTTTTACAAAAAAACGCTTAAAATTTCATGACATAAAAACGACATTTCACGCAGCAAGAGTTTTTTTAACAATGTTTTATGTTAAAATATAACTGACTATGAAGAAGTTCTTTTAAGGAAGGTGGGATACAATATGAAAAAATCAATTTTAAGTATGGTTTTAATAATTTCAATGTTGGTTCTGTCATTGACACCTGCTTTTGCACAACAAATGACTTCTATACCACCTACATTTAATCCAAGTGATATGGAAAATATGTCAAAGGAATTGGAAAAAGCATTGCAAGGATTGGATCAATTAGATAGTATAGATATCGACAATATGCAATCACCAGTAGAAGCCACACCAAAACCAGTAGCCGCAACCAGTACGATTGAAACAAATATGATGATAGCGGCTGGTGATGGTTTTACTTTGGGGCTCAAAACCAATGGAACAGTGGTAGCAACAGGATTGAGCTTATGCGGAGCTGATCAAGTCACTGATTGGACAAGTATTACTATGATATCGTGCGGACTGAATCACAGTGTGGGGTTGAAAGCAGATGGAACAGTAGTTGCAGCCGGATCAAATGCAACTGGGGCATGTGACGTCGGCAGTTGGAAAGATATAGTAAAGATATCAGCAGGTTTGGACAATACAGTTGGGCTGAAAAAAGATGGCACAGTTGTTTCAGCAGGTTCAAATGATCACAGCCAACTGGATGTAAGCAGCTGGAAAGATATAAAAGACATTTCTACCGGTGCATTTTTTACTGTAGCAGCCAAAAATGACGGCACAGCCTTGGCAATAGGAAAAGATTGCTCCGGAATACTCAATGTATCGGGTTGGAGAGATATTGTTGCTGTCTCAGCATCATTTGATAATATAGTTGGACTAAAAAAAGATGGAACGGTTCTAAATACAATGAGAACTAATACGGCATTGTTTAAAAATGTTAAGGCCATTGCTGCTTCGGCAGGATATGAAGCCGGCTTGAACAAAGATGGTACAGTGGTTACAAACAATGAAACAATAAACACTTCGACATGGAAAGACATAATAGCAATTAGTGCCGGTGCGGGACACTTAGTAGGTTTGAAAAGCGACGGAACAGTACTTGCAGTAAGGGCAAATGATAGTTTTGGTTTGGGGACTAATGTCAGCGGGTGGATGCTGAAGGTACCAACAATAAATGCAAAAGTTACTTCATTGTCAACAAATACAAAAATTACTGCAAACGACAAAAAATTCACAATTCAAGGATACACGATAGATAAAAACTTATATGTTAAAATACGAGATTTGGCTTCTGTTTTAAAAGGAGCAACTAAGAAGTTTTCTGTAGATGGCGATGGTGTAAAAAAACCGATAAAATTGGTTTCTAAAGGCACCTACAAAGCTATCGGCGGCGAATTGAAAAAAGCAGATGAAAAGTCGAGAGAAGCAACAAAAGCAACCACAGAAATCTACATTGATGGTAAGAAAGTAAAATTCACAACATATAAAATAAACAACGAAATATATTTCAAACTTCATGATATTATGCAGAAATTTAATATATTTGTTGGCTGGGATACAGCTGGAAAATCAATTATATTAGATACTAAAAAAGCACATAAAGTACAATAGAAAAATTATAAGGAGGGCGGCAAATGAACAAAAAACTCATTTGCCTCGTGCTTACAGCGATAATGCTATTATCCATAGTATCAGCACAGGCAGTACCGACCACACCTACTCTAAAAATAGGTGACTACATACAGATGGGTAGATACAATGAAAAACCGATGCTTTGGCGCTGCGTGGATTTAGATGCCAATGGATCGCTGATTCTGTCGGACAAAGCTATTGGACACAAGGCTTTTGATGCAGCGGGAGAACACAAATATGTGGATGGAACAAAGCAAGCTGATACTAGAACTGAGGATAGGATGTATTACGGATCTAACCTTTGGGAAACATCTAGTCTTAGGTCTTGGTTGAATTCTTCAGCTCCCAAGGAAAAGGTTGTTTGGCCGGACGGATGTCCACCTGATAGTGAACATGCAGATTCAAGTTTACCTTATGCTGACGAAAAAGGTTTCCTTGCTGCCGGTAATTTTACGGCCAGCGATTTGAGTGTGTTAAAGAGCGTATCTCAAAAAACAATCATTAATGAGTTGGATGTACCAAAGTTAAAATCCGGTGGTACAGAGCTGCATATACTTGCTTTTGCTACTTTGCCTACAGTACTAGAAAACTATGATTCGGCTTTTTACCAAAATGTAACAGACAAAATGTTTGTATTGGATATAAAACAGTTGAGCAAGGTATCTATGAACGGAAATATTTTGGGAAATGAGTATTACATTGGAACAACGACCATAGGGATGGATAATGATACACCAGGTTTTGAATATTATGACCAATCTGTGCGAGAGGGTAATTGGCTCCGCGATTCATGCGCATATAGTGATGAAGTTACAGGGGTTCGTATTGTCGAGCCAGATGGAGTAGTTTCTTGGGCTAGAAAAGCAAATAGAGGAGGAAACGGTGTTCGTCCCGCTTTCTACATGAATTTATCGACAACAGTATCCCTTTCTGGAAGCGGTACGACAACAAATCCTTATGTGGTAACTGGAAATGCACCCGTAATAACTCCGGCAGCACCGGTTACTGATATGCTCTCCTTAGAGTAGACAGTTTAAATAATAAAACTGTGATACTGTAAGGGGAGCATATCAGGTTTTATTAGAACAGCTTTTGAAAGTAATATGAAATATATGATGATTTTGATTATGAGAATGAATATATGCTGCCCGTTAAAGTGAGCTATGAATATAAACTTAAGAACAATGTGGTGGCTGCAATGTTTGAAGAGTTTGACTTGCTTGAATTAAAGCAAGTCAAAGGCGACAAGATAAAGGTTGCAGATGACGGTGGCAGTTGACAGATCACTATATATACAAATGGAGTAAATAATAAGCTGAAAGGATATGAGACACCGGAACGTTTTGGCGAAAAATAGGAATTGAGGTGATGCACAATTCCTATCATCTAAGGGACCTCGGGTCTGAAATTCTATTACATAATGAAGGCACTGAACCGTGAATTTAGCTTCAATGTAGTAAGAGATATGGATGAAAGGAGTTATTAGAAAATAATTAGATATACAATTTTAAAGCCATTACAGGCATTAAAACGCCTTTATTGGCTCATGTTCATAAAGTCAATTGTATAAATGTATTATATACACTAAAGTCAATTGACTTTAGTGTATATAATGGTATAATTTGTTTATACTATCATTGGAGGTGTTCTTTATGATAAGAGAAGCCATTAAAGATTTAATTAGATGGAAAAATGCAGACAATAGAAAGCCTTTAGTCATTCGTGGAGCAAGACAGGTAGGCAAAACATGGATCATGAAGGAATTTGGAAAAACACATTATGAAAAGCATGCATATATAAATTTTGATAATAACGAACGAATGGAAAGCTTGTTCAGTGGTAATCTTGATATTTCACGGATAATTACAGCTCTTCAAATTGAATCGGGGGTTACAATCGAAGCCTATAATACACTAATCATTTTTGATGAGGTACAAGAGGTTCCTTGTGCATTAACTTCATTAAAATATTTTTGCGAGAACGCACCGCAGTATCATATCATTGCAGCAGGTTCTCTACTCGGTGTAGCACTCCATCCTGGCACATCATTTCCTGTGGGCAAAGTTGATTTTATGGATTTGTATCCACTTAGTTTTATAGAATTTTTGAATGTGACTGGCAATGAAAACTTGGTAGGGCTTTTAGAAACACAAGATTTTGGACTTGTTACAAACTTTAAGGGTAGATACATTGACCTATTAAAGCAATACTATTATATTGGTGGAATGCCGGAAGCGGTTAGCACCTTTATTGAGACGCAGGATTTTACTGTAGTGCGTGAGGTGCAAAATAGATTGCTTATGGCATATGAGCAGGATTTTTCAAAGCATGCACCAAATGAAGCTGTGCCAAGGATACGTATGCTCTGGGCATCAGTTCCAGCTCAACTTGCAAAGGAAAACCGAAAATTTGTATATGGACTTATTAGACAAGGAGCAAGAGCAAGGGAGTATGAGCTCGCCATGCAATGGCTCCTTGATTGTGGATTGATTTACAAAGTAACTAGAATAACAAAGCCTGATATGCCGCTTATGGCGTATCAAGATTTTGATGCATTTAAACTTTTTGTTTTAGATGTAGGTTTGTTATCAGCTATGAGTGGCATTGATATAAAATCATTGTTAGAAGGCAACAAAGTTTTTGAAGAGTTCAAGGGATCGCTTACTGAACAATATGTATTACAACAATTAATAACCAATAAAGAGATTACACCATTTTATTGGAGTGCTGAAAAGTCAAACGGTGAAATTGATTTTGTTTTCCAAAGTGGGATGAATATTGTCCCGCTTGAGGTTAAGGCGGCTGAAAATTTACAAGCTAAAAGCTTGAAAAGCTATTGCTTAAGGTATGAACCCAAATATGCAATTCGCACATCAATGTCCGATTATAGAAAAGAGGAGTGGCTAACCAACCTTCCACTTTATGCAATTAACGGTATCTTAAATATTTTAGAATAGGGTCTATAAAAAAGCAGGAAATTGGAGAAAAAGCCTGTAAAAAAGGGTTTTTGAGATTCGTGGGTAGAAACCCGGAACTCAAAAATCCCTTTTTTATTGTCAGTGGTAACATGTCCATTTTGAAAAGGCACTTGAATCAAAGATAGTTAGTTGAACACCTATCTATCACGCCGTATTATATGTGCTCATCGCTTATAAACAGCAAATACCGAGAGCTGTTCTCGCAATCAAAATGAAATGATGACACAATTTACATAAATATTTGGGTTTATAAAAAATATCCCTATAGATAATCGCTCTATTCCGTGATACTATATACTAGTAATAAGTAATACTGCATACAAGCGATACAGAATAGCAGGGAGGTGTTACATTGGAGAATCTTACAGAACTACTCAAAGGCGCGCTGGAAGGCTGTGTTCTTGAAATCATCAGCCACGAGGAAATCTACGGTTACGAAATCACGCGGCGGCTGAACGCCCTCGGTTTTTCAGACGTTGTGGATGGGACAGTATATACCATCTTGGTGCGGCTTGAGAAAAATAAGTTGGTGGAAATCACAAAAAAACCATCCGATATGGGGCCACCGCGAAAGTTTTTCGCGCTCAACGACGCGGGGCGCAAGGAACTAAGGAAGTTCTGGGAAAAATGGGAGTTCGTATCATCAAAAATTAATGAGCTAAAGGAGAAAAATAATGAATTTTTGGGAAAAAATTACAGGAAATGATATGACTAAAGAATTGAAAATTTTCGAATTGCGAGCCAAAAAGCTGCCGGCTGATTATCAAGCGGCATGGGAAAAAATTAAAGTCAATCTTTGGCCGCACTCAGATTTCACCGGTCGCAACCTCATGCCAATTCTTGACGGTGTGCTTGGCCTGCTCGAAGAAACGGCAGCGGACGGTCAGAGTGCCCAAGAGGTTTTGGGTGACGATATCAAAGGCTTTTGTTCAGCGCTGGTCGGCGAAGAAGGGGCAAAGTCTTTTCGCCACAAGTGGCGCGTGTCAAAGCGCTCCCACAAGATTATCAGATTGTTTATAAAGAGATTCAAAAATATCTCTTTAAGGTCGGCCCTGTTGAGCTAACCGACGGGATTGGTTTGCTCTCGGGGATTATCGATATTTTTGAAGAAGGCGCGGCCTTGGGGAAAAGCGTGCTCGAAATGACGGGCAGTGACGTAGCGGCTTTCTGCGACGATCTAATCAAAGATTCAAAAACTTACGCTGACATCTATCAAGAATCTGTTAACCAAGAAGTTAATAAGGCTATGAAAAAGGTTACGGACAAAACAAAGTAAAAGGGGAATATCAGGATAGTAGTTAACAAGAACATTAAGTAAAGGGATGGTAGAGTGTGTAAATACGAGTGGATATTATGTCCCGTCTGTGGCAACAAAACACGGGTCAAGGTACGTGGTGATACGGTGCTTGAAAACTTCCCCCTATTTTGTCCCAAGTGTAAACAGGAAACGATAATTAATGTAAAACAACTGAATATGTCAGTTATTAAAGAGCCAGACGCTAAGACGCAGAGCCGATAACATGTGAGATTGTTTACAGTTATCGGTTCTTTGTTTTATGGTGCGCTGGATCAATTTATATATTGCTTTACAGCAGAAATGTCTGTGGATATAGAACAGACCATGAAAAAATGAAATGGAGTGTTAAATATGTTTATATCAGTATCAAACCTTACAAAAAGCTATAACACAGGGATTATTACCCATGTACTCAAAGGTGTGGGCCTGGAGATGGAAAGAGGGCAAATCGGTGTAATATTAGGCCCCTCCGGTTCGGGTAAATCTACGCTGATGAACATTATAGGCGGTGTGGACAGGGCGGAAGGCGGAACAGTCGAAGTGGATAGCCAGCGTATTACGGATTTAAATGACAATCAACTGGTTGAATACCGTCGGGAGAGTGTGGGCTTCATTTTCCAGTTCTACAACCTTGTGCCGAACCTCACGGTAGCCGAAAACATCGAGGTTGTGTCGAACATCAGTAAAAACCCGCTTAAAATAGATGAGGTGCTTTCTGCTGTCGGACTTTCCGACAAAAAGAACCGTTTCCCCCAGGAACTCTCCGGAGGCGAGCAGCAGCGAGTGTCGATCGCACGAGCCATTGTCAAAAATCCAAGGCTCCTGCTCTGCGATGAGCCCACTGGAGCGCTGGACTTAGAGACCTCACGGGGCGTGCTGTCGTTGCTCCAAAAAGTAAACGCGAAGTTTGGCACGACCATCCTGATGATTACCCACAACAGCGCCATCGCCGGTATGGCGCACGTCGTATACAGGCTGAGAAGCGGCGAAGTTGCGGAAGTTGGGCACAATTCCGAAATTATTCCGGCAGAAAGGATTGAATGGTAATGGCACTGCGAAAACGCGTATGGCGTATCATAAAGGAAAGCAAAGGGAAGTATATCGGTATCGTTATTCTGATTCTTTTAGGCAGCTTTTATTTCATCGCTGCTACAGGCGTAGCAAATAATCTTGAAAAAATGGTCATCGGGTTCGCCGAAGAATACAGGCAGGAAGACCTGACATTTTCGATAGACAAGCCCATTGAGGATATTGGGGCGCTGGAGGGCGAATCCGGCGCGTTGATAGAGGCTTACCGGCAGTACGACGTCAAACTGCCCGATGGACAGAGCCTGTCTGGCGGGGAGCTGCGGCTGCTCAGCCTTTCTTCTAAAATCAATATCGCGGCGGTATTATCAGGGAGGGGTCTTGAAAACCTGGGGGATATTTTGCTCGATCCGTATTTTTGCCAGACGCAACGCTTGAATATAGGCAGTCAAATAGAGCTAAACGGCAAAACCTTCAATATAGTAGGCACAATGGCCGTACCCAATTACGTTTATATACTCAAAAATCTTTACGATGTGTTGCCAACCAGCGGTTTTGGCATTGGGATTGTTTCTAGCACGGATATCGAGGCGCTCCCGGAGGCGGCCAGCGAGGCGGTCACGGTCTATGGGGCGCGCTTTCATGACAGAGAAAATATAAATGCACAGACAACGAAGTTGCATGGACTTTTAAGCGAAAAAGGGTATTCCCTTTCCGAATGGAAGGACGCCGAGAATAACAAGCGCGTCAGTATGCCTTGGGAAAATATTTCCAGCATGAAGTCCATGAGCTTTCCCGTATCAACGGCTTTTTTCCTTCTTAGCTGTCTTATTGTTGGCGTGATGATCATGCGCATAGTTAAGTCCGATGGCGTGGTCATCGGAACGCTTTACGCACAGGGCTACCGCCGCCGTGAACTGACCCGGCACTATATGGCGATCCCTGTGTTGCTGTCCGCGGCGGGAGGTCTTGCCGGCGCACTGCTTGCGATGCCATGTGTAAAGCCTGTTGTTGATTCTATGCTGATTTATTACATCCTGCCTCATAAAGGCATTAGCTTCTCTCCATTAAACCTGGCGTTTGCTGTGCTGATGCCGATGGTTTTTATCGGTCTGTCAAGTCTTCTTATTATGCGCAAGATACTCAAGAAAACCGCTGTTGAGCTGATGAAAGGCGACGATCAAAAAGCAAAGGTGAATTTTGTAGAACGCGCACTCCGGCTGGATCGGCTTAAATTCAATACCAAATTCCGGATACGAGAGCAGGTACGAAGCATACCGGGTCTGTTGTTCTTAGTGCTGGGCGTGAGCGCTGCGTCGATGATACTGCTGTTTGGTTTTACTTTCAACTACTCCATGGATGTGGTGATGGACAAGGGGGCGCTGGACAGATATCTGTATTCCGTGGAGTATAACTTCAAGGAAGTACAGAATTTACAGGATGGAGGTATTCCCGAAGGGGCGGAGCCGTACAACGCGTTCCGCGGCTATCCAGAGGGCAGGGAGGCGGTTGAATTTTATCTGGTGGGTATGGAGCCGGATTCCGTCGGCCTCAAGCTGAACGACATGGGGGGCAACGCGCTGTCCAGGGATCAGGTAAATATCACGAATCCGCTGGCCAGCCGGCTGAAGCTCAAGGAAGGGGACACGATCAGTTTTGTAAATAAGCTGGATGGAAAATCATACAGCCTAACAATCGACGGGATCGTCGAAGCCTACGGTGAACAATTTGTTTATATGCCCCTTGACGAGTTCAACCGCATGACTGGTCAACCTTTCGGAAGCTACCGTACCGTGCTCAGCAGCCATGAGATAGATTTTGGCGAAAGCCTGCTTGCCGGCGTGATGGATGCGCGGGATCCCTCGGTATTTGAAGACCTTGCCACGCCAACGACGTTGATAGTTGCGTCTGTAACGGCCTTGGCCGTGCTTATTGCGGTCATTATAATCTTCCTTGTGATGTCGCTGATGATTGACGAGAGTCGGAATACCATCTCTCTGCTCAAGGTATTGGGCTACCGCCAAAAAGAGCTGGCGAAGCTGATTCTAAATAGCTCTACGCCGGCGGTGTTTATCGGATTCTGGCTGGGGCTACCGTTAATGCTAGCCTTCGGGAACAGCCTGTACGGTTACATCGCGGAGATGATCAATATGGTAATACCCATGATTGTGAACCCGCTGTATGTCCTGATAAGCGCCCTGTTGATTTTTGCGGTATATGAGATAACCAAACGGTTGTGCGGGAAGAAACTCGCAAAAATACCCATGAGCGAGGCGCTGAAAGCGGGCAATGAGTGAGTTACTTGGTCGCAACCCAATACATGCCAGCAAAGGAGCTATCTCAAAATAAAATTTGAGATAGCCTCTTTTTCATACTATTGAACAACCAAAATCCAAATTTCAACGCTTTTGTATTTGATATTCTAAAAGTGGTCCAATAATTTAACTATTCCAGTTGAATTATGGTCCACTATTTTAATTCAGCCTTCAACATGCGAAAATAGTGTTGGGGGTGAAAAGGGAAATCGTTAAAAGCGAGTTGTGAAGAATGATAATATCCTAATAGAAGATTATTTATGTTCTAATATTAAAAATAATAATCCGTAAGAAAGCATTGCGAACAACGAGAGTAATGTTTTCTTATGGATTATTTAATGTCAATTATTAAGAGGTATATCTATATAATAACAAAGAAATTAAGCACATAACTAGATCAAAATTACTTATTCTATTTACTATTTATTTACGATTTTATTTAAATAATGAAAAAGCAGTCGAAAGATGTAATGTGATTTGGAAGGTTAAGGATTAAGTTTTAAAGGAGACTGACAGAATATGCAGAATATACAATTTATATATATCTAATATAGTATAGTACAAGGGGACATAGTACAAGGGGACAGGTACCTTGTACTATATCCACTTTTTTGATATAGTTGTTTTGAGGTGATCGAATTGCCAAGAAGTGCCAGAATGATAAGTGAAAGTGGAATATATCAT
>MCHG01000128.1_pt1 | contig 42621 bp, 37 predicted proteins | sample 787351 | NCBI WGS metagenome assembly MCHG01 (sample SAMN05430296, study PRJNA330682) | permafrost metagenome | biome: Cold desert; feature: permafrost; material: soil; isolation source: enrichment culture inoculated with soil incubated with H2/CO2 at 20 degrees... ... | reverse complement strand
GACCGGTGACGGTCCACCCCGCCGGAGACACTTGCACTATGACTGCCGTCAGAGCCATCGCCGCACACCCGATCTTGCGTCGGGTCCTGTCCGCACTCGGAACCCTCTTCGGGGTCGCGGTCTTCGTCTTCGTGATGCTGAGGGCCATTCCCGGCAACCAGATCACTGCCGGGCTGGGTACCGAAGCCGCCGCATTGACGCCGGCCCAACGGGCTGCCCTCGAGGCCTACTACGGGCTGGACAAGCCCCTGGTCGTCCAGTTTTTCAACTGGCTGGGCAATGTCTTCACCGGCAACCTCGGCTTCTCGTCCCGGGCTCAGGTGAGCGTCCTCGACCTGACCTCCCAGTCGCTCCCGGTGACCCTCGAACTTGCAATCTTCTCGATCGTCTTGGCTCTGCTGATCGGCATCCCGCTGGGCATGCTGTCTGCCTCCAAGCCGGATTCGCCGCGCGACGCCTTCGGCCAGACCGTCGGCCTGCTCGGCCTGTCGATTCCGGCCTTCCTGCTGGCGACCGCGCTGTTGGCGATCCTCTCGGCCACGATCAAGTTCAACCCGAACGGCCAAGCCTTCGCGCACCTGACCGAGGACCCGCTGCTGAATCTGCAACAGATGCTGTTGCCTTCGCTGGTGCTCGGTTTCGGCATCGCGGCTCCGATCATGCGGACGACCAGGACTGCCGTCCTGGAGGTGCGTGGCAATGACTTCATCCGGACGGCCCGAGCCAAGGGCGTCGGTCCGCGACGGTTGCAGTTCCGGCACGTCCTGGGCAATGCCCTGGTGCCGATCGTGACCATGACCGGCCTCCAGTTCGGCTATCTGCTGGGCGGGGCGGTCGTCGTCGAACAGATCTTCTCCCTGCCCGGGATCGGGCGCCAGGTGCTGCTCGGAATCCAGCAGAAGGAGTATGCGGTGGTGCAGAGCACGGTGCTGCTGATCGCGCTGGCTTTCGTGATCGTGAATCTGCTCACCGACTTGCTGTACCGGATCATCGACCCGAGGGTGCGTGCCGAATGACCGACATCACAAGCTCCGCGCCCGCCGCGCTCGCCGAGGGTCGCGCCGGAGAACGGCTACGACTCCTCGTGCACAGTCGCAGTGGGATGGCGGGGCTGGTCCTGGTCGGACTGCTGCTCGTCCTCTCCATGGCTGCGGCTTTCGGCCTGCTTCCCCACGACCCGCTGGCGCAGGTGCCGTCGCTGCGGCTGCGAGCCCCCTCGGCCGAGCATTGGTTCGGCACCGACCAGTTCGGACGCGACGTGTTCTCCCGGGTGGCCTCCGGTGTCGCAAATTCGGCGCTGATCGCGCTGGTCGCGGTCGCTTTCGCCGCCGTCGTCGGGACGCTGTCCGGGGTAGTGGCCGGCTTCTACAGGGGCGCGCCCGATGCGGTGGTCAGCGGTGTGACGAACGTGCTGTTCGCCTTCCCGCCGCTGCTGCTGGCGTTGTCACTGGCCTCGGTTTTCGACCGCAGCTGGTTCACCATCGCGGTGGCGATCGCGATCGTCTACGTCCCGATCTTCATCCGGGTCACTCGCGGCCCGGTGCTCTCGCTGCGGGAGATCGACTACGTGAAGGCAGCGATCAGTACCGGTCAGAGCCGGGCGGCGATCATGTTCCGCCACGTGCTGCCGAACATCACCTCGATCGTCATCGTCCAGGTGACGCTGTCGCTGTCGTGGGCTGTGCTCACCGAGGCGTCGCTCAGCTTCCTCGGCCTGGGTTCACCACCGCCGGCTCCGTCGCTGGGCTCGATGATCTACGAGGCTCGCACCTTGGTCTACATCGCTCCCTGGACGATGGCCGCCCCCGGCATCGTCATCGTGCTCTTCGTTGTCGGGCTCAACCTGCTCGGCGATGGCCTGCGCGACAGTCTCGACCCCAGAAACAGAGGAACCAAATGACAAGCCTCGACGAGGAACTGGCCGACCTGGTCACCGAGTCGGTCAACCCCGCCTACGCGCTCCTGGACACCATGGCGGTGGCCGAGCTGGCCGCGGCGATGAACCAGGCGGATGCGTCGGTCGCACCGGCGGTCCGTGCGGCGCTGCCGGCCATCGCAGCGGCGATCGAGGCCGCCGCCGCGCGGATGCAGGCCGGCGGACGCATGGTCTACATCGGGGCCGGGACGGCCGGACGAATCGGCGTCGTGGACGCCTCCGAATGCCCGCCGACCTTCAGCACTCCGCCGGAGCAGGTATTCGCGATCATGGCCGGTGGCCCGAATGCGATCGTGCGTCCGACCGAGGGTGCTGAGGATGATGCCGAAGCTGGCGCCCAGGCGATCGACGATGCGGCGATCGGCCCCTTGGACACCGTGGTGGGCATCGCTTCGAGCGGGCGCACCCCCTACGTCCTGGGGGCGATCGAGCGGGCGCGCCGACTCGGTGCGTTGACCGTCGGCCTGTCCTGCAATACCGGAACCCGGCTGAGCGCGACTGCGGAGCTGGCGATCGAGATCGAGCTCGGCCCGGAGGTGATCTCGGGCTCCACCCGGCTCAAGGCCGGCACCGCCCAGAAGATGGTGCTGAACATGTTCTCCACCATCGTGATGGTCCGCCTCGGCAAGACCTACGGCAATTTGATGGTCGACCTCAAGGCGACCAACCACAAGCTTCGGGAGCGGGCGATCCGGATGGTCGAGCTGATTGCTCAGGTGCCTCGGGACGTCGCGACTGCCGCCCTGGAAGCCGTCGACTTCGACGTGAAACTGGCCAGCTTGATGCTGATCGCCGCCATCGACCGGGACGCTGCCGCGGCCCGGCTGGAGGTGGCCGGCGGACGGCTTCGGACTGCATTGGAGTTGTGATGCGTGTTCTTGGAATGATCTCTGGCACCTCCCACGACGGCATCGACGTGGCCACCGTGGAGTTCGAATCGGTGGCCGGCGAGCTGACCGGACGGATCGTGCACGCCGACTCTCAGCCCTACCAGCCGCAGCTGCGCAGCGACTTGATCGCGATGCTGCCCCCGGCCTCGACCACGCTGGCCCAGGTGTGTGAGCTGGACACTCGGATCGGCCAGGCCTTCGCCGAGGCTGCGGCCACCGCGATCGCCGACGGCGGGCCGGTGGATGCGATCTGCTCACACGGCCAGACCGTCTACCACTGGGTGGTTGACGGCCGGGCGCTCGGCACGCTGCAGATCGGCCAGCCGGCCTGGATCGCTGAACGGACCGGGGTGCCGGTGGTGGCCGATATTCGCGCCCGTGACCTCACCGTCGGCGGTCAGGGCGCTCCGCTGGCTTCGCTGATCGACTACCTGTTGCTGAAGGGACGCCCGGGCATCTCCGGGGCGCTCAATCTGGGCGGCATTTCCAATCTGACCGTGGTCGCCCCCGGCGAGCTCTCCGCCTGGGACATCGGGCCGTCCAATGCTTTGGCTGATGCGGTGGTGGTGGCCCGTGGGCTGAACCCGCTCGGCTACGACGAGGACGCGGGAATCGCCGGCACCGGCAGCGTGGACGCAGCCCTGCTCGCAGCCCTGCTCGCCGAGCCGTACTACCGGCAGGCGCCACCGAAGAGCACCGGCAAGGAGCTGTTCAACCTCGACTATGTGGAGCGCGCCCTGGCAGTTTCGGGTCGTAGTCCCTCCGATGCTGATCTGCTGGCAACTTTGATCGAGCTCACCGCCCAGACGGTGGCCGACGCAGTCCGCGAGGCTGGGCTCGACTACCTGGCCGCCTCCGGCGGAGGCTGCCGCAATCCGCTGCTGATGCGCAGGCTTGGTGAGCTCTTGCCCGAGGTCGAGGTCGTGTTGACCGACGAGTTGGGGCTGCCGGCCGACACCAAGGAGGCGGTGTTGATGGCGTTGATCGGCTGGTGCACGATGCACGGCGTGCCCGGGATCGCCCCGGGTGGTACCGGCTCGACGCAGCCGCGAATCCTGGGTTCGATCACGCCCGGGGCCGGCCCGCTGGCCTTGCCGGAGCCGGTGGCCCGCCTTGATGCGCTGCGAATGCTCCCGAGCGGCGACCTGCGGTGAGCATCGTGCTGCGTGCAGGGAGACCCGACGACCTGAATCAGGTGCTGGCGGTGTTCCTCGCATGCTGGCGGGGCAGCTACGCCGCCGTCCTGCCCGAGGCTCTGGTTGCCTCCATGACCGATGAGCAGGCGGAGGTGCTGTGGCGACGGGTGTTGACGTCGGCGACCGGCACGACGGTCGTGGCCGTCGCCGACGACCGGATTCTCGGCCTGACCCGCTTCGACGCGTCCGGGCCGCAGGGAGCCGTGCACTCTCTCTACGTTTCCCCGGATGCGCAGGGTCTGGGCCTGGGCACCAAGCTGCTGGATCACGCGAGTGCGGCCTTCGCGGACGCCGGCGAGACTTCGGCCGAGCTGTGGGTGTTCGCCGGCAATGCGCCCTCGATCGCCTTCTACGGCTCCCGCGGCTGGTTGCCGGATGGCGGGACGCGGGTGGAGCCGCAGTTCGGCGAGCCCGAGTTGCGGCTGCGCAAGCAGCTCGGCCAGGACGGGACCGACGATGCCGGCAGCTGAGGCACTGGCCACCGTCCTGACCGGCCGGGAGGCCCTGCTGGGTGCTGTGGTCGGCGTTGCCGGACCGGCCGGACGCGAGCTGGCCGTCGGCGGCTGGACCCGTCCCGGTGGCGATCCGGTCACCGAACACACCAGCTTTGATCTGGCCTCGGTGACGAAAGTGGTGACAACCTGCGCACTGCACCGGCTGGCCGTGCTGGGCGACCTGGCGTTCACCGACCCGCTGGAGCGCTATCTGCCGGGAACCGCTTGCACACCCGGCACCACGCTAGCCGACTTGTTGTGGCATCGGGCCGGATTGTGGGAGTGGCAGCCGCTGTATCTGGCCGGACCCGGCCCGCTGGCTGCGCTGCAGTCATTGCCGTTGCGTTACCCGCCGCGCCAGGAGCGGCACTATTCAGATCTCGGCTTCATGATGCTCGGCCAGGTGATTTCGGCGGTCGCCGGAACGTCCCTGCGGGCGGCGGTGGCAGCCCTGGTTGCCGAACCGCTCGGCCTGCACAGCCTTGGCTACCCCCCGATCGCCGGGGACGTCGCTGCCGGCGGCCGGGGAGATCGGGTGGAGCAGGAGATGGTTCGCTCCGGGGAGCCGTACCCGGTGCTGTTCGAGTCGGCCGGTTTCGGCTGGCGCGAGGACGCAACGCTGGGCGAAGCCAATGACGGCAACGCGTTCCATGCTTTCGGCGGGGTCTCGGGTCACGCCGGCCTGTTCAGCGACGCGGGCGATCTGCTCACCCTCGCGCTGTCGCTGGCCACGCCGGGGAACGACGAGCTGTGGGGCAGCGGGGTCCGCGCCGAGGTTTTCGCCGACGGCCCCGACGCCGGCCAGGCGATGGGCTGGCGCAGCCAACCCTGGACGCATGGCGGCCGGTCGGCGCGGATGCTGTGGCATCCCGGCTTCACCGGCTGCGCGATCGGATTCGTCCCGGAAGCAGAGTTTGCGATGGTGATGCTCACCAACCGGCTGTTCGCCGCTGAGCGGCCGGACACGGCCATGCTCTGGGCGAGCGTGACCGACAAGATGGAGCCTGGCCGAACGGCCGGAGAGGAAGCCAACGATGGATGCTGAGCCAGTGCTGCAGATCAGCGGCCTGTGTGTCTCTTTCCGCACGGGCGGCACGCTGGTGCCTGCGGTCACCGACGTCAGCATCTCGGTGGCGGCCGGGGAGACGGTCGCCGTGGTGGGCGAGTCGGGTTCGGGCAAGAGCACGACGGCCTCGGCAGTGAACCGGCTCCTGCCCGAGAACGGGGTGATCACCGCCGGCAGCATCCGCTTCGAGGGACGCGAGCTGGCCGACCTCGGCGAGCATGAGCTGATCGGCCTGCGCGGGGCCGGGATCGGGCTGGTCCCGCAGGATCCGATGTCGAATCTGAACCCGCTGATGCGGGTGGGCGATCAGATCGGGGAGGCGCTGGAGGTGCATGGCCGCACCCATGGTCACGAAACCGAGAAGCGGGTGATCGAGCTGCTGGAGATGGTGGGCATCCCGGAGCCGGCGAACCGGGCCCGGCAGTACCCGCACGAGTTCTCCGGAGGCATGCGGCAGCGCGCGCTGATCGCGATGGGCCTGGCCTGCGGCCCGCGGCTGCTGATCGCCGACGAGCCGACTTCGGCGCTGGACGTGACCGTGCAGCGCCGCGTCCTCGACCAGCTGGAGTCGCTGACCAGGGAGTTGGGGACGGCGGTCTTCCTGATCACCCACGATCTGGCGCTGGCCGCGGAGCGCGCCGACCGGATCGTGGTGATGTATCGCGGTGCGGTGGTCGAGGAGGGCCCGTCCGCCCGAGTGCTCGGCGCACCGGAGCACCCCTATACCCGTGAGCTGATCGCGGCCGCGCCCAGCTTGGCCTCGCGGCGCGAGCCGCTGGTGAGCAGGACGGTCGAGGACGCGCGTCCGCCGCTGGTGGAGGTGGTCGGCCTGGTGAAGGAGTTCCCGGTTCGGTCGGCGAAGGCCGGCCAGTCGCGGACGTTCACCGCTGTCGACCAGGTGAGTTTCGCGATTCGTCCGGGGACGACGGTGTCGATCGTTGGCGAATCAGGCTCGGGGAAGTCGACCACGGCAAGCCTGCTGCTGGGCCTTGAGCAGCCGACGGCCGGGGCGATCCGTTTCGACGGGGTGGATCTGACCGGGCTGAAGGGACGCGAGCTGTTCGGCTTCCGCCGTCGGGTGCAGCCGGTCTTCCAGAATCCGTATTCATCGCTGGATCCGCGCTACACGGTGGAGCAGAGCATCGCCGAGCCGTTGCAGGTGCACCGGATCGGGGACGCCGCGAGCCGGCGGGCCCGGGTGGCCGAGTTGCTGGAGAAGGTGGCGATGCCGGCGGAGTTCGCTTCGCGGCTGCCGCATGAGCTGTCTGGTGGCCAGCGGCAGCGGGTGGCGATCGCGCGGGCGTTGGCGCTCGATCCCGATCTGGTGGTGCTGGACGAGGCGGTATCAGCGCTGGATGTGCTGGTGCAGTCGCAGATCCTGAAGCTGCTGGCCGGCCTGCAGTCAGAGCTCGGGCTTGCCTACTTGTTCATCAGCCACGACCTGGCGGTGGTGCGGATGATCTCCGACGAGGTGCATGTGATGCAGCATGGGCGGTTCGTGGAGAGCGGGACGCCAGAGGAGATCTTCGATCATCCGCAGGATCCATACACCGTGGAGCTGTTGGCTGCGATTCCGGGCGGACGCCTGGTGGCCTGAGCGCAGCTGGCACGGCGGTGAGCGGGGGGTCACAGCGGTCAGTGAGTCGATAGCCTTAGCCGCGTGAGTGATTCCGCAATTGTCAGTTCCGCCCTTACTGAGCAGGAGCAGGTGCGCCATGACAAGCGCGCCCGACTGTTGGACGAGGGCCGGGCACCGTATCCGATCACGGTGCCGCGCACCCACAGTGCAGCGCAGGTGCACGCCGGTTGGGGGCATCTGGCCACTGGCGAGGAAACCACTGACTTGGTCAGCGTCAGCGGCCGGGTGGTGTTCGTGCGCAACACCGGCAAGCTCTGCTTCGCCACCATTCAGGACGGGTTCACCATTGATGAGGTCGGCACCCGGCTTCAGGTGATGCTGTCGCTGGCGGAGGTTGGGCAGGAGTCGCTGGAGGGCTGGAAGGCCGACGTCGATCTGGGCGACTTCGTCTCGGTTACCGGCCGGGTGATTTCCTCCAAGCGGGGTGAGCTCTCGGTGCTGGCGAATACCTGGACGCTGGCCAGCAAGGCCCTGCGCCCATTGCCCGCGCTACACAAGGAGCTCGGTGAGGAGACCAGGGTGCGGCAGCGCTACGCCGACTTGGTAGCTCGTCCCGAAGCCCGTGACATGGTGCGCACCCGGGCGCTGGTGACCCGCGCGATTCGCGAAACTCTGCACGCTGAGGGCTACCTCGAGGTGGAGACCCCGGTGCTCCAGCTGATCCACGGTGGCGCGGCGGCTCGTCCGTTCGGCACTCATCTGAACGCCTTCGATATCGACATGACCTTGCGGATCGCCCTGGAGCTGTATCTGAAGCGGGCCATGGTCGGTGGTGCTGACCGGGTCTACGAGATTGGGCGGATCTTCCGCAACGAGGGCATCGATTCCTCGCACTCGGCCGAGTTCACCATGCTTGAGGCCTACCAGGCCTGGGGCGACCAGTACTCGATCGCAGCGATGACCAAGCGACTGGTGCAGAATGCCGCCGACGCGGCTCTGGGCACCCGGCTGATCGACACCCCTGCCGGCGAGATCGACTTGGACGGTGAGTGGGAGTGGCGACCGGTCTATCCGACCTTGTCCGGCTGCGTTGGGGAGGAAATCACTCCCGAAACTCCGGTCGAGCAGTTGCGGGAGCTCGCCAAGGCCCACTCCGTGGAGTTCGACCCGGCTTGGCCGGCTCAGAAGCTGGTCATGGAGCTGTTCGGCGAACTGGTCGAACCGTTCCTGCTGCAGCCCACTTTCGTCTGCGACTATCCGCCGATCGCTCAGCCGTTGGCGCGGACGCACCGCAGTGACCCCAACCTGATCGAGGCCTGGGATCTGATCATCGGCGGGGTGGAGCGCGGCACCGGATTCTCCGAGCTGGTCGACCCAGTGATTCAGCGTGAACGCCTGGTGGCCCAGTCGTTGAAGGCTGCCGCTGGCGACCCGGAAGCGATGCAGTTGGACGAAGACTTTCTGGCGGCTCTGGAATTCGGCGCTCCGCCGATGGGCGGCATGGGCCTGGGCCTGGACCGGCTGATGATGCTGCTCACCGGTGCGGGGATCAGGGAGACGATCCTGTTTCCGCTGCTTCGTCCGGGAAGCTGAGTTTCTCCCGGTCTGAGTTTCGGCGAAGAGTCGGTGATTCGCCAATATTCTCAAATTCGGTCTCGCCCCTGCCGCGTGTCCGGCGCCCACTCTCTGGCTAGGCGAATCTCCCGGCGCGGCGCATTCATTGGTTGGGGCGGCCGCGGCGCCAGTTTTGTCACCCGTTTGAGTAACTACCGAAGAATGGTCAACCGGAAAGTATTATATGTGCTGTGATTAATGCCGCCTTAGCTTGCCGCCGAGGGTGCCGCCAGTGTTCTTGGCCCGCCCGCGGCCAACGCAGGTGGGGGTAGTCGGATGATCGGTTCTCGCGGGCCAACGCGCCAACGCTGGAGGCCGCTGCTGCCTGTATGGGTGGTGGTGGCCGCACTGGTCACCATGGGCATCGGCGTCACCGCGGCTTCCTGGAGCGATCAGGAGTACACCAGCGCGTCGGTCTTGGCAGGTTCCTTCGCCCTCAAGGGCTCGGTGACCTCCAGCACTTCGGGCTTCGCCCAGGGCTCGACCAGCGGCACCGCCCTCGCCATCTCCAGCGCCGTCTGGTCAGGACTGGGTTCGGGAAGTTCGGTCTCGACCAAGGTGTGGCTGAAGAACGTCGGTACCACCGATGCTGTTCTCCAGACTGTCCAGTTCACCCTGGTGAACGTCACCGGCGGCCTGGCCTTGAGCGGGTCCGGCACAGGGATCACCGCGACGACATCGGGCTTCAGTTCCGGGGACGTGCTCAGTGTCGGCGGGGTCAAGGAGGTCACCTTCGTCCTGACCGCCGGCAGCAGTCTGGTCTCCCGTGCCAGCGGTACCTTCCGAATGCACCTGTCGGCCATCAGTGCCGATGCGGTTGGGCAAACGTCCTCAGCCAGCTGGACCGATGATGTCTGGTTCGAGGCGAGGGTGACCACAGCGGAGAACACTGGTGGCCAATCTGTTTCCGGCGGGCTGACTGCCGGCAGCAACACCGTCTTCGCTAATGGTGGGCCGGTCTGGACCGCCAACTACGTGAACGGTGCCTGTGTGAACATCAGTGTCACCACCGACAGTGCGACCGCAATCAACTGGTCGGTGGCACTAGACACTTCGGCTCCGCCGTGGAACGGGGCAACCTCGGGTTACGACCTCAGCTGGGGATACGCCTTCTCCGGCGCTCTGGTGGGCAACCGCTACCTGACCATGGTGGGGCGCAGCGACGTGTCGCCGGAGACCGCGACCGTGGTCGCCGGCCTCTCCAGGACCTTCCAGGTGTGCAACTGGGCCATCGGTGCCCCCAAGCTCGGCGATCCCGATTGGTACACCGTCAGCATCTCGAACCCGGTGCTGGTCGACTCCAGTAAGGCCTGCCGGACGGTCACCGTGACGGCCAAGGGGCGGAGCCAGTTCTGGTTCAAGTGGCAGGCGAGTGTTACCACCGCCAGCCTGTTCACCACTTTGGGAATCAAGAGCTCCTATTGGTGGGAGTTCAGCGACTGGAATGTCGTCCGCGACCCGTTCGCACTCTCGACCGACCAGAACTCCCCGTCCACCGTCACCCTGACCTCGGCGACCAACGACACCACCAGCCTGCTGAACAACACCAAGACCTTCGCCTACGACCTCTGCCTTAGGGGCTCCTGAGCCCCGGACGTGGCCTGGGCGGCGAGTGTGGAGTGTGCTGAGGGGAAGTGCATGCGGCGGGGAGCGAAGACCCGTCCCGCAGGCTACTTCCAGAGGGTGGCGAGGCCGAACGAAGCCGCCATCAGGCCCATGCCGATCAGCACATTCCAACTGGCCAGGTCGCTGAAGTAGGGGATGGTGATGCCGACTGAGGCGGTCAGGTAGTAGACCACCAGCCACATCACTCCGACCAAGCCAACGGTGATGAAAGTCGGGGGCACCCACTGACGGTTGCTCGGAGCTTTGACCTTCTTCTTTTCCGTGACGGGCTCCACAGGCTTGTATGGCTGCGTTTTGCTGGCTGCCGCCTTGCGGGGCTTCGACTCGGGCACGGCTTTGCTCCTCATTGCTTGGCGTGAACCGGCACCCAGGATATCTCCACTGCGTCCCGACCGCCGAACCGCTGAGATCAGGGTCTGCGTCAAGTGCGGGAGAATGGAACCATGGTGCGCATCCTGGTGATCGACAACTACGACTCGTTCGTCTACAACCTGGTGCAATACCTGGCCCAGATCGGTGCTGAGGTCGAGGTGTGGCGCAACGATGACGCCCGCTTCGCCGAGCCCAACTGGTCTGATGGCTTCGACGGCATCCTGCTCTCACCGGGGCCGGGCACTCCCGAGGATGCCGGAGTGTGCATCGAAGTGGTGCGCAGCGTCGGTGGCCGGCTGCCGATCTTCGGGGTCTGCCTGGGCCTGCAGTCGATCTCGGTGGCCTTCGGCGGTGTCGTCAATCGGGCGCCAGAACTCCTGCACGGCAAGACCTCGCCGGTGTTCCACGATGGCCGCGGCGTCTTCGCTGGGCTCCCCAATCCGTTCATTGCAACCCGCTACCACTCCTTGGCCCTTGATCCGGCCACCGTCCCCGATGACCTGGAGGTCAGCGCCACCACCGAATCGGGGGTAATCATGGCCGTGCGGCACAAGAGCCTGCTCATCGAGAGCGTCCAGTTCCATCCCGAATCGGTGCTCACTGAAGGTGGCTACCAGATGTTGGCCAACTGGCTGGTGGCCTGCGGGGACGCTGACGCGCCAACCAGGGCGGCTGGGCTGACCCCGTTGATGGCGATCAAGGGCTAGCGCCAGCCACAGCGGCCGGCGCCGAATCGATCAGGGGGACGTGCTCACAGTCGGCGACGGGGAGGCCGTCGGGACATTCGGCACGGCGATGGACAAGGTGATTTTGGTGGTGCGGGACGCCACGGTGTCGAACGGGATGCTCTGCTTGAACACTTGTCCGACGGTCTCATCCGAAGGCACGCTCTGGAAGGTCACGTTGAACCCGGCCTGGTTGGCGGCGGCCTGAGCCTGGGACTGGGTCATTCCGCGGAAGTTCGGCACCGTGGACTTGCCGGTGGCGTAGTAGACCGTGATGGCGGTGTCCACTGCGATGGTGGCGCCCTCGGCCGGATTGATGTCGGTGACCTCGTTGGTCTTGGCACTCACCGGTTCGTTGGTGTCTGCCAGCGGATGCACATTGGTGAAGCCGAGGCTGGTCAGTTGCTTGACCACGTCGGAGACCTTCTGCCCCTTCAACTGGAAGGGGATGGTGCCCTGACTGGGTCCGGTATTGACCGTGATGGTTACCTCGGTGTTGATCGGCACCTCGACGCCGCCCTGCGGGTCCTGCTGGGTCACCCGGTTCATGGTGATGTCGTTGGGCCCGGAGACCTCCACGATCTTCACAGTGAGCTTCTGGGCGACCAGAATCTGGCGGGCCTCGGCCGGCAGGCGATCGACCACAACCGGCACCGTGGCCATCTCCACACCGCCACTGACTGCGCTCCAGACCAGGAAGGCTCCGACTCCGACCGCAACGACTGCCAGTGCTACCAGGAAGGCGATCAGCCCGGTGCGCCGCTTGCGGCCCGGCTCCTCGGCACGGTGCTCGGGGCTCAGATTCGCCGGGGCCATCACCGTGGTGGCATCAACGCCAGCGTGGCCCGGCATCGGTGCTACGACCGGTGGCGCGACCGGCTGGGCATGCACCTCTTGGCCTGCCAGAAGGCGGCCGATGTCGACCCGCATATCGGCGGCGGTCTGGTACCGATCGGCAGGGTCCTTGGCCAGCGCCTTGAGCACGATGTTGTCCATCGCAGGCGTGACGATCGGATCGACATGGCTCGGCGGCACCGGAGCTTCTCGGACGTGTTGGTAAGCGACGCTCACCGGCGAATCGCCCTGGAAGGGCGGACGTCCGGTCAGCAGCTCATACAGCAGGCAGCCGGCCGAATAGATGTCGCTGCGGGCGTCCACGGTTTCACCGCGGGCCTGCTCTGGGGAGAGGTATTGGGCGGTGCCGATCACGGCGGCGGTCTGGGTCATGGTGGCCGAGGTGTCGGCCACCGCGCGGGCGATACCGAAGTCCATCACCTTCACGTCGCCATCGGGGGTGAGCATGACGTTGGCCGGCTTGATGTCGCGGTGGATGATCCCAGCCCGGTGGCTGTAAGCAAGCGCGTCCAGCACGCCCTGGGTCAAGGTCATCGCCTTGCTGGGCTGAATCTGGCGCCCGGTGCGCAACAAGTCGCGCAGAGTGAGTCCCTCGACCAGCTCCATCACGATGTAGGGCACCCGCACGCCGGTGGCCGGATCAGGATCCTCGCCGGTGTCGTAGACCGCGACGATGTTGGGATGGTTGAGCCCAGCAGAGGATTGGGCCTCTCGGCGGAAGCGCTCCTGGAAGGTCGGGTCGGAGGCCAGGTCGATCCGTAGCTGTTTGATCGCTACCTCACGGCCCAACCGGAGATCGCGTGCCCGACGAACCTCAGCCATGCCGCCCCTACCGAGGGTGCCCCCCAGTTGGTAACGGCCGCCGAGGATCCTTGGCTCTTCGGTCATTGCCCGATTCCTTTCCGCCCTGCGTTGATGCAGAGTGATTCAGCAGCGCAACCCCTACATTGTTGCCGATGGATGCCAGGTTTCGCGCCAAAGCCGGAGCCCGGCGGTCGCTGGCGGTTCATTTCAGGGCCTCGATTACGGCCTTGGCGATGGGTGCAGACACCTTGCCGCCGGCGATTTCGCTGGAAGCCATTTGGGCGTCCTCGACGAATACACAGACCGCAACCGTGGGGTTGTCGGCCCAAGCGGTGAACCAGGCGTAGGGCCGGCGTTTGTTGTCGGAGTTGGCGGTGCCAGTCTTGCCGCCGACGACCACGCCGGGGATCTGGGCTCGAAAGCCGGTGCCGCCCTGAACCACCTGGACCATCATCTGCCGTAGTAGGCCAGCAGTTGTGGAGCTGATCGCCTGGGAGCGCTTCTTCGGGGTGGTCTGGCTGACCACGCGCAGGTCAGAGTCGAGCACCCGCTGAACCACGTACGGCTCCATTTCCACGCCGTTGTTGGCGATCGCCGCCGAAACCATGGCCATCTGGATCGGGGTGGCGGCCACCTCGTATTCCCCGATCGCGCTCATCGCGGTTTGGGCCGAATCGAGTTGGTCAGGGAAGCGGCTGGCCGAGGAGCCGATGTCGGAAAGGAATTTGGTGCCGAACCCGAAACTCTGAGCCTGCTCGCGCAGGGCCTGATCGCCCAGTTGCACGCCGAGCCGAGCGAAAGCCGGGTTGCAGGAGACCTTCAGCGCCTGGGCGAGGCTCATCTTGCCGGAACCGCAGCCGGGGATCACTTTGGTGGAGCCAGGCAGCTTGTAGGCGCTGCCATCGACGGTGGTGTCGGCGGTGAGCCCGTTCTCCAAGGCTGTGGCCGCGGTGATCAGCTTGAAGGTCGAACCGGGTGGGTAGATCTCCTTGGTGGCCCGATTGGACATCGGCTTGGCGGCATCAGTGGTGAGCTGAGTCCAGGCCTGCTTGGACTTGGTCAGATCGTGGGTGGCCAACTCGTTGGGGTCGTAGCTGGGGGACGTGACCAGGGCCTTGACCGCGCCGGTGGTGTAGTCGATGGCCACCACGGCGCCCTTGCGTCCGGCCAGCGCCTTCCAGGCAGCTTTCTGGGCATTCGCATCGATCGTGGTCTCGACGGTGCCGCCCTTGGGGCTGGCGCCGGAGGCCAGGTTGATCAGCCGGCTGAGGAACTGGGAGTTGTCCTGCCCGGCCAGTTCGGCCGAGTAGCTGGATTCCAACGCTGAGGCGCCGTACAGGTAGGTGTAGTAGCCGGTGATTGGCGCGTAGAGCTCACCGGAGGGGTAGGAGCGCTGGAAGCGGTAGCGATCACTAACCGCGCCGGACTTGGCGATCGGGGTGTTGCCCACCATGATCGCGCCGCGATCCTGGCCGAACCTGGCGTCGGTCACTCGGCGGTTCTCGGGGCGGTTGTAGAAGTAGTCGGCCTGGGCTAGGTAGGAAATGCTCAGGTTCGCCATCAACGCGATGCTCATCAGCATTGACACCACAGCCACTGCGCGGATCGGTTTGTTCATGGCTTGTCCCTGCCGTCCTGGCTGACCACGGTCGTGGCGTTGTCGACCTCGATCGACGGGGTCGGTGCCTGCGCTGCGGGTACCGCTGGGATCGACGCAGTGGCCTGGTCGGGGTCAACGATCGGGATCGGCCCGGTCGGATCGTCGGCGTGGCGAAGCTCCCAGCTGCTGTGTGCAGCGCGAATCGGCTTCGGCACCGGATGAAGTTCCTCGGCTTCGGCCAGCGAACTCACGTCGATGAGTTCGGTGGTGTCAGCCTCGAGTGAGGCCATTGGCATCGCCGCTACCACTGGAGCCGGACGTCGTACCTGGTGAGTGATCACCAGCAGCAGAGCGATCATCACCCAGTTGGCCACCAGCGAGGAACCACCCTGAGACATGAACGGTGTGGTCAGGCCGGTTAGCGGCAGCAGCCGGGTGACGCCGCCGAGGATCGCGAACACCTGAATCGCGAACACGAAAGCCAACCCGCTGGCCAACAGCTTGCCGAAGGTGTCCTTGGCGCCAAGTGCGGCCCGGAAGCCACGGGCGACGATGATGCCGTAGATCATCACGATCGCGATCAGGCCGGTGATGCCGATCTCCTCACCGAGCGCCGCTGAGATGAAGTCAGACTTGGCCAGCGGGGTCATATTCGGCAAACCCAGGCCCCAGCCGGTGCCGAAGATGCCACCCCAGGCGATCCCGAATTGAGCCTGGATCACCTGGTAGTTGCGGTCGTAGTTGGAGAACGGGTCCAGCCAGGCCGAGACCCGGGTCTGGACGTGGCCGAACATCAGATAGGCGCCGTAGGCGCCGGCGGTGAACAAGACGATGCCCAGAATCGGCCAGCTCGGCTTCTCGGTGGCCACGTACAACATCACCACGAACAAGCCGAAGAACAGCAGCGAGGTACCCAGATCGTTCTGGAAGACCAACACTGCCAGGCTGGCCAGCCACATCACCAGGATCGGCCCCAGGTCACGCGGACGGGGCAGGTCGATGCCCAGCACCTTTGCCCCGGCCAGTGCCAGCACCTCACGCTTGCCCACCAGATAGGACGCGAAGGCGATGGTGAGCACCAACTTGGCCAACTCGGCCGGCTGGAAGCTGTAGCTGCCCAAATGAATCCAGATTCGGGCGCCATGCTTGGCCTGGCCGATACCGGGAACCAGCGGCAACAACAGCAGGGCGATGCCAGCCAGGAACAGCAGGTACGGGTAGCGCTGCAGCACCCGATAGTCGCGCAGCGCAACGATCACCGCGATGCAGGCTGCTGCTGCCACCAGCAACCAGGTGAGCTGAAGTTCAGCGCTGTGCGGCGCCAGGGGGTCGCTGAGGTCGAGGCGGTGGATCATCGCCAACCCGATCCCGTTCAGCAGCATCACCAGCGGCAGGATCAGCGGATCGGCGTAGGGGATTCGCCAACGGATCACCAGGTGAAGCGCCAAGCCCACTCCGCCGAGGGCGGCCAAGGCGATGGGCCAGTTCGGCGGCAGAGCGGCGTCCCGGTTCAGGTGGGTCAGCACATAACCAGACATCGCCAGCAGAATGGCGAAGCCCAACATGAAGGCTTCGACACCGCGGCGCTTCCGATAGCCGACCACGCCCTCCATCAGCACTCCGTGGAAGCCGGTGGGGTGCTGGACGGGGTCGGGGTCGGCGTCGCGGAACTCACGGAGCCGCTCGGACTGGCGCTCGCCGACGTGCTACCGGTCGGTTGGGGAGTGGGGGTTGGGGTTGCTGAGGGCGGATTGTGCCATTGCTGGCGTTGCTTGATGCATTCGGTGGCCTTGGTCTGCAGCATCACCAGGCTGGCCCGGGCTGCGTCCAGCGACGTGGCCGGCAGGGTTTGGTGCACCTGCTCCTGGTAGTACGGCGGCAGGTCGGTGATCCGGGTGGTATCGGCTTGCACCAGATGCGACAGCGGCAGGTTGAACACCGGCTCGGGTACGCCCTGGAAGATGCCGAGGTATTGGTTGTTGGCGCCGACGTAGTACTGCTCTTGAGTGACGAAATACCAGAATCCGCCGGCACCACCCAGGACGGCCAGCGCCACCAGGACGGTCAGCGCCACCTTCGCCCGGGCCAGACCATGGCGGCGATTGGTCGGTGCGTAGCGCGCCACCTCGCCGGCCAGGGGATCGGGGCGGGGCCGGGCGGCCGGCTGGGCGAGCCGCTGGACCAGCGTCGACTCGCTACCCAAATCATTGGTGTCGATCAATGCGGCCGACCCCAGAATCTGCGGCGTTCCCTCGGGTTCGCCCTCGACCACGTCGGCAAGGATGATGGTGATGTTGTCCTGGCCGCCTTCGAGGTGGGCCACCCGGATCAGTGCGGCCATCACATCATCAAGGGGGCCGTCGACGCGGGCGGCGATCACTTCGTCGGTCACCATGCCGCAAAGGCCGTCGGAGCAGATCAGCAGCCGATCACCGGCGGCGACGTCCACCAGCTCCAGATCCGGAGTGTGCTGGGGCTGGCCGTTGACGACCTTGAGGATCAGTGAGCGGTGTGGATGCTCCAAGGCTTCAGCCTCGGTGATCCGGCCTTCGTCGATCAGACTCTGCACCCAGGAGTGATCGCGGCTGAGCCGGGCCAGTTGGCCGTCGCGGTAGCGGTAGGCGCGGGAGTCGCCGACATTGGCCAGTGCGAGCTGTTCGCCGTCGAAGATCACTCCACAGACCGTGGAACCCATGCCGTCCAAGCTCGGATCGGTGGCGACCAGGTCGCTGATCACTGCTGACGCACGGCTGATCGCAGCCTCGGCAGCCGGCAGCATGGCATCGCCGGTGGGGTGGGCAGCATCAGCTTGTGCCAGCTGGCTGATCGCGATCGCCGAGGCCAGGTCGCCGGCCGCAGCGCCACCCATGCCGTCGGCGACCATCAGCATGGTCGGTGAGGCGTAGGCGGAGTCCTGGTTGTTCTTGCGCACCAGACCGATCTCGGAGTGGGCGAGATATCGCAGCGCCAGCGTCATCTACTTCTCCACGCTCATCAGGGTGCGGCCGATCCGCAGACTATCGCCGGGGCCGAACGGGACGGTCGCGCTGATGCGCTCGTTATTGATGAAGGTCCCGTTGGTGGAGCCCAGATCGTCCACCTGGTAGCCGGAGGCGCCAAGGCTGATCTTGGCATGATGGGTGGAGACGTAGTCGTCTTCGAGCACCAGTTGGCAGTCGCTGGCGCGGCCGATCAACACCCCACCGACCAGCGGGATCACCAGCCCGGCCTGGCTGCCGTGGGTGATCTTCAACACGGTGGGGAGTTGCTTGGACACCTTGCGGGGCAGCGGGTTCGCAGCGCCGACGGGCGTGCTCGCCTCGAAGGTGGCGCGAGCGAGTTCTGCGGCGGGCACCTTGCGACCGAAGAGGTCGGTGCGGATCACATTTGCCACGAAGGCGATGAACAGCCACAGCAGTGCCAGGAACCCCAGTTTGAGACCGAGGACGACCAGATCAGACATCACTCACCGGTGAGATGATTTGGAGCTTGGTGGAGCCGATCTCGATCCGGCTGCCCTGGGCGAGGACGGCCTGCCGGGTACGGACGCCGTCAACGGTGATGCCGTTGGTGGAGCCGAGGTCCTCAACATTCAGGTTGGTGCCGCTATCGGTTTCGATCACGTTGATCCGGGCGTGCACCCGGGAAACGCCAGGATCGTTGATGCGTAGGTCGGCATCGGTGCCGCGCCCGATCGTCAGCCCGGGCGGGGTCAGCGGATGGCGGACACCGTTGACCTCGACCACTAGGCCGGTGAGTCGCTGGCGGTTGGGAGCAAAGGGTGGCGAGCCGGGGCCGGCAGCCTCCGTCGCGGCGGACTCGACGCCGGCCACGGCTGCGGAGGTGACGTTGAAACGTCCGATCGGCAGGGCGCCGTCCAAAATGTATTCGATGGCCAGGGGGCCGTTGAAGATGTAGCCCTTGTCCGCAGCGTAGGTCAGGATCTGAGGCGTGATCTCCAAATTGAGAGTCTTGGAGTAGGGGGTGAGCCGGTCGTAGTCGTGCTCGGACAGGCCGATTTTGAACTCGTTGGGCACCAGTTTGCGGTCGCGACTGAGCAGTTTGGCCTCCGAATCCAGCTCCCGCTGCACTCGAGCGGTGATCTCCACCGGCTGCACGTCACCTTTGAAGGCGCGAGCGAAAACACCGCCGACGACACTTTCGAGTTTCTTCTCGACTTGGTCGAAGACTCCCATTCGGCCCTCCTGTGCGCGCTATTTCCCTGCCCAAGCCTATCTACAGGCGAACCTCCACCATACGTGCTGGGCATCTTGCCACTCCGGGTCTGAACCTTCTGCGGTGCCTTGATCGCCAGTTTGGCAAAGGATGAGTGGTACTCACCGAGGCCATTGGGGGCCGAGTCGAGGGCTGCGCCGGGCCTGTGGTAGCCTCTTTCGGCTGGCCCGCATTGTGGGCCTATGCGCGAGTGGCGGAATGGCAGACGCGCACGGTTCAGGTCCGTGTGTCCGAAAGGACGTGGAGGTTCAACTCCTCTCTCGCGCACTTCTCGAGGTCCCCGAAGTGGCCTCTGACTAGGGCAAACGATCAAATGCGCGTGGAGGGTCTCAGCCTCTCTCGCCAGTGCGGTCCAAATGAGTGTCTGACAAGGTCAGACGTCCCCTGGCTAGGTGCTTTGCGCTCAATTCGGGATGGGTTCAGGTGTGCCCACAGGAGCCCACCTTTTGGAGCTCTGTCCCACGTGTGCCCCACGCCAGCGAGGAAATGGCGATACCCCGACGATCGCTCGAATCCGCCCGGAATGGAAGCTGACCCTCCTCGGAAAGACTGGGGAGTGAGCCGCAGGCAGGTCGGTTCACATCGCCGCCGTGTCAGTCGTGGTGGCCGTAGCGGGAGATGTAGGTCTCGACGAGTTCGCGTGCTTCGCGGTCCTCGATCTGCTTCGGCGGATGCTTGCTGAAGTACGCGGCCGGCTCGATGATCGCACCCGACAGCCCGGCGTCCATCGCCAGCTTGCAGCAGCGGATCGAGTCGATGGCCACGCCTGCGGAGTTCGGCGAGTCCTCGACCGAAAGGCGTACCTCCAGGTTCATCGGCACATCACCGAAGTGTCGTGACTCGATCCGCAGGAAGCAGACCTTGTTGTCCTTCTGCCACGCCACGTAGTCGGACGGCCCGACGTGGATGTCCCCCGGCGCGATGCTCTGCCCCCTGGCCTCGAGCATCGAGGTCACCGCTTCCGTCTTGGACGTCTTCTTGTCGGCCAGGCGCTCTCGCTCGAGCATGTTGAGGAAGTCTGTGTTCCCGCCGGTGTTCAGCTGGTAGGTGTGCTCGATCCGCATCCCGCGGTCGAGGAAGAGGTTCGTCAGCGTCCGGTGCAGGATCGTCGCGCCGACCTGAGCCTTGATGTCATCCCCGATGACGGGGAGGCCGGCATCCGCGAACTTCTGGGCCCACGCATCGTTGGACGCGATGAACACCGGGATGCAGTTCACGAAGCCGCAGCCCGCCTCGATGGCAGCGTTCGCGTAGAACTCGGTGGCCAGCGTCGACCCCACGGGCAGGTAGTTGACCACGATCTCCGCGCCGGCGGCCTTCAAGGCAGCCACGACGTCGACCGGCGCCTGGGCGTCGTCGACGGGGACGAGCTCGGCGGTGTACTTGTTGACGCCGTCGAGCCGCGGCCCCTTCTGCACCAGCACGCCGGTGGTGGGGACCTGGGCGAACACCGTCGTGTTGTTGGGCGCGAGGTAGATCGCCTCGGCGACGTCCTTGCCGACCTTGTCCGCATTCACGTCGAACGCCGCCACGATCTCGATGTCACGGATGTGGTAGCCGCCGAAGTTCGCATGCATCAACCCAGGGACCGACTCGTCGTCGCCAGCGTCCTTGTAGTACTCGATGCCCTGGACCAGTGATGATGCGCAGTTGCCGATCCCTACCACTGCGAGCTTGATCTTGCGGTCCACGACTCATCTCCCTCGACGCCCAGGGGGCGCCTTCCCGTACACATGAAAGCCCCACTAGGTTAGGGCATCCCATGCCTCGACGTGTCAGACTCGAAGGGTGCTCACAAGCGTTGTCTCACAGCTGATCGTCGAGGTCGCCGACCGTGTGGTCATGCCGCGCTTCCGGCGCCTGGCGGTGGGCGACGTGGCTGAGAAGTCCCCCGGCGATCTGGTCACCATCGCCGATGTCGAGGCTGAGATCGAGCTCGCTGAGGCACTTCGCGCAGGCGACCCGGGAGCTCTGGTGATCGGCGAGGAAGCGGTCGCGGCCGATCCTTCACTGCGCACCCTCATCGACGAGGCCGAGCGTGTGTGGCTGGTCGACCCCGTGGACGGCACCGGCAACTTCGTCGCCGGCAACCCCTCCTTCGGTTGCATGGTCGTGGAGATGCGGTACGGGAAACCGGCGCGCAGCTGGATCTGGCAGGGCGTCCGTCGGCGGATGTTTCAGGCGGTCAGCGGTGGTGGCGTTCACCTCGATGGACGAAGTCTGTCCCGCCCTCCGTCGCATCGGTTCCCGCTGGCGGGCGGAGTAACTGCCGAGTATGCGGAACTCAGCGGCGCCGGTCTCGCCGAGCCCTGGCCGATGACCGGCAGCTGCACCGAGGACTACCCGCTGATCGCTCTCGGAGAGCGCGACTACCTCATCCACAACGGCGCATACCCCTGGGACCACTGGCCCGGCGTCCTGCTGCTCGCGGAGCTGGGCGGCCGCGTCGCCTTCCTCGACGGGGAGCCGTTCACCTCGTCGAGCCCCAACCCCCACAAGATCCTCGCGGCTCGCTCACCGGAGGTCTGGGACACCGTCGCCGCCGCCGTTCGCGACCTTGACATCTTCCGCGACTGACGCGCCCAGTTCACCCGGACACCGGCAGCTGCCCGTCGCGGAAGCACTAGTCGGCGATCACGACGTGCGCCGTGCGTATCCGCGCGCCACTAGCGATTGAGGCGATGAGAAGGTCGTGGATCTCGAGTGCGTGTCCGATCCTCGCTGGATGTGGGGTAGGCACGCCGATTGCCGCGAATTGCATGACCTCGTCGACGCCCTGCCAGAGGGCCAGGTGGCTCTATTGCCGGCTGACCTGAACGGCCGGCTCTCAGCCGAGGTTACCGTCCATCGATGGTCGCCGACCTTCTTCGGCATGGGTGTCGACAGAGGCGGGCGTCGTGACCTGTCGGACCGGGTTGACGAGGTCCTCGCCGAAGGCTTAGGGGCGCAACGGTCCTGAACGCCCGGCGTCGAGACGTCCGCTGTGAAGCGGTGGTGAATCCTGCCCTTCATCTGCCCCACGCACCTTGCCGCACTGCTCAAGAATTGCACAAAATACGTAGTGGGAGCCTAGTTTGTTCGCGGTCCAAGGTGGGTTCAACTCCTTCCTTGCGCACTTTGCGAAGGGCCCCAGGCCCGGGATCCCCGGCCGGGGGCCTTTCGTTTTCCGGCTCGGACGCGTGCGCGAGCCTGCTGGTTCTCTGCGCTTGGCCTGCCCTGAGCTTGTCGAAGAATTCTGCTATCCCAGAGGGCGGACGGGCAGCTTCTCGTGGATCAGCTGCAATGCCCGCTGAAGCAGTTCGGGTTCGTGCCAGACCGGGAGCCGCAGCATCGAACGCTGCCCGTCGTAGGGGGAGAATCCCGGACCTGCAGCGAGCTTCACATTCACGCGCTTCGCGGCTTCGGCTAGGGCCAGGGCGTCCCCGTGGGTGTCTACCCACAGTCCCGAGCCGCCCTTGATCGGGGTCCAGGTCCAGTCCGGGAAGTGTCTGCGGACGGCCTCTTCAGTGGTTTGCAGGTGCTTGGTCAGCATCTGCTGGCGCTGCCAGCGGGCCTGTTCGGCCTCGGCGAGTAGCTGGATGGCGTGCAGCTGATCGATCACCGAGCTAGCCAGATCCTCTACCTTGCGCAGCTCCAGAAGGCGGCGCAACCGCTCCTCAGAGGTTCGGATCCAGCCGATTCTCAGGCCGCCCCAGAAGAGCTTTGACAAGGTGCCGACACTGATGAGCAGATCCGGCTCGACCAACCGGGCCAGGGTCTTGGCCGGCGGGCCCTGCAAGGTCAGGTCGTAGGCGCAGCAGTCCTCGATGGTCGCTACTCCATGTCGGTTGATCACGGCGGCGAGTTCGGCGCGAGCCTGACTCGGCATCGTCTGTCCGGTCGGGTTGTGGATGCTGGTCTGGCAATACAGCAGTGCCGGGTTGCGGCCCAGAGCCCGTCCCAGCAGGTTCATATCCAGGCCGTCGTGGGTGGTCGGGACGGCCTCGATCCGGGCCCCGATCATCCGGAGAGCTTCCAGGCCGCCGCGATAGCTCGGATCCTCGGTGACCGCCAGATCCCCGGCCCCGACCAGGCTGCGGACGGCCAGATAGGTGGCCTGCTGGGCGCCAGCGGTGACGAGGATTTCTTGAGGCTGGGTCGGGATTCCGTCCCGGGTCAGGTGTTCGGCGATGGTCTTGCGGAGCACCGGCAGGCCGGCCGGGAAGTAGCCGTCAGTATCCAGGTAGGGCCCGAGTTCGTCGTCCAGGGATTGCTGAAGGATCGTCCTGGTGATCGGCGAGGCCGGTAGGGCTCCGGTCGACAAGTCGATCGTGTCGATCGCCGTCCGGGTGAACGAGAAGAGTCGGCCCTCCAGCAGCCCACTGGCTCGATTCGAGCCTGAACGGACGCGCGTTCCCGATCCTCGGGTGGAAACCAGGTAGCCGCGGCCCTCGAGAGCGGCATAGGCGGTGCCGACAGTTCCGCGAGAGACGCCGAGGGCGACTGCGCAGTCCCGCTGAGCGGGCAGGACGCTGCCAGCCGGGACGAATCCAGCCGTGACCAGATCGATCAAGGACTGCGCCAGCGCGTCCGACAGGGTCTGGCTTTCGTCGGCCCAGTCGCCGAGCATCCGGCTGAGCTCGGCCGAATCGATCCTTGAAGCGACCACAGTTCGAGTATGGATCAATCCCGGGCTGCGGCGCTGAACCAATCGTTGTCTATTGGTCCAGCGGACCGATTCGCTGCGGCCTAGCGTGAAGGCAACACCAACTACACAAAGGAGTGTTCATGGCCACCGTTGCACTATTGGGCACGCTCGATACCAAGGCAGAGGAGTACGCCTGGCTGCTCGATCGGCTGCACGGGCTCGGGATGGCGACCCTCGCCATCGACACGGGCTCCTTTTCCACCAGCGAGCTTGCGGAGATCAGCTCCGACGAGGTGATCGCCGCAGCTGGGGCGGACGCCGCGGCCGTTCGGGCTCGCCGAGACCGCGGCGAGATGATGGCTGTGATGGGCACCGGCGCCGCGGCCATCGTCCGCGACCTGGCGGAGGCCGGACGGATCCAGGGCCTGCTCGCCATCGGCGGCTCGGGCGGCTCGTCCGTCGCGGCCCCGGCGATGCAGGCGCTGCCGGTCGGCTTCCCGAAGCTGCTGGTCTCGACGATGGCTTCCGGCGATGTGAGGCCCTACGTCGGCGAGGTGGACACCACCTTGATGTACTCGGTCGTCGACGTGGCCGGGATCAACTCGATCTCGGCGACCGTATTCGCCAATGCCTGCGCTGCGATCGCCGGGATGGCAACCGACTACCAGGAGCGGATGTCCGCCCCGGCCGGTGAGCACAAGCCGCTGATCGGGGTGACCATGTTCGGGGTCACCACGACGGCCGCAAATGAGGCCCGCGAGACGCTCACCGCCCTCGGCTACGAGGTCCTGGTTTTCCACGCCACCGGCACCGGCGGCCAGGCGATGGAGAAGCTGGTCGAATCCGGTCTCCTGGCCGGGGTCTGTGATCTGACCACCACCGAACTCGCTGACGACCTGGTCGGCGGCGTGCTGTCGGCTGGCCCGGACCGTCTGGAAATCGCGGGAGCTACCGGACTGCCCCAGGTGGTCAGTCTTGGCGCCCTCGACATGGTCAACTTCGGCCCGATGGAGACCGTCCCGGCCCAATTCGCCGGACGCAACCTGTACGTCCACAACCCCACCGTGACCTTGATGCGCACCACGGGTGAGGAGATGGCCGAACTGGGTCGCAGGATCGCCCGAAAGCTCGCCGCCGCGACTGGTCCGACCGAGTTGTTCGTGCCGCTGCGCGGGGTCAGTGCGATCGACGTCGACGGGGCGCCGTTCCGCGATGCCGATGCCGACGACCGGCTATTCGCTGCGCTCCGGGAAGGGCTGGCTGGCAGCAGCGTGGTCGTCCACGAAGTCGACCAGGCGATCAACGACCCCGGCTTCGGCAAAGGCATGGCCGAAGCGCTCCATCACCGCATCACCAGCAAGTAACCGATTCACAAGGAGAAGAACGAAATGTCACGCCAAGAGATCCTCGCCCGGTTCCGGGCACAGGTTGCGGCCGGCCAGCCGATCATCGGAGGCGGTGCCGGCACCGGCATCACCGCTAAGTCCGCCGAGGCCGGCGGGATCGACCTGCTGGTCATCTACAACTCAGGACGCTTCCGGATGGCCGGCCGGGGCTCACTGTCGGGTCTGCTCGCTTACGGCGATGCGAACGCGATCGTGATGGATATGGCCAGCGAGGTGCTGCCGGTAGTAAAGCGGACCCCGGTACTAGCCGGTGTGAACGGCACCGATCCGTTCCGGGTAATGCCCTACTTCCTCAAGCAGGTCAAGGAGATCGGCTTCGCCGGCGTCCAGAACTTCCCGACCGTCGGCCTGATCGATGGCGTCTTCCGGGCCAATCTGGAAGAGACCGGGATGGGCTATGGGCCTGAGATCGACATGATCCGGCTCGCCCATGAGCTGGACCTGCTCACCTCGCCGTATGTCTTCGACACCGAACAGGCCAAGGCCATGGCCGCAGCCGGCGCCGACATTCTGGTGCCGCATATGGGGCTGACCACTTCTGGCACCATCGGCGCCCAGACTGCGCTCACCCTGGAGCAGGCCGCGGTCAAGGTGCAGGAGCTCGCCGACGCCGCGAAGTCGGTCAACCCCGACATCTTGTGTCTGTGCCACGGCGGTCCGATCGCCAACCCGGCGGACGCCCAGTACGTCCTGGATCACACCGAGGGCATCGTCGGCTTCTACGGAGCCTCGTCGATCGAGCGGTTCCCGACCGAGGTCGGCATCCGCAAGCAGACCGAGGACTTCAAGGCCATCAAGTTCAAGAGCTGAACATCGAGGCAGTGCGGCGGGCCGCGCCGAAATCGCACAACGCCACGGCCCGCCGCTGAGCCTTCAAACACGCAAAGGAAGAACTTTCATGTCTGAAACTCAAGAAATACAATACAAGGAGACCATCCCGCTCTGGCTGGCGGTCGCGATCACCGTCGTGATCTCGGTGCCGTTCTCGCTGTGGCTGGGCGGCTTCAACTTCGCGGTGTGGTGCTCGTTCATCGTCTGGGCCGAGTACTTCGCGCTCGGCGCCAAGCCGTCCGCTCTGAAGACGATCATTCCCGCCTTCGCCTACAGCGCGGTGCTCACCGGGCTGACCCTGGCTGCCATTCCGCTGTTCAGCTTCCTGCCTTCCCTGGTGACTTCTGGTGATGTCGCAGTGATGGTGGCCCTGTTCATCGGTGTCGCCTTCATGGTCTTCTCGATGCGTTGGGCCAAGGTCTTCCAGGACGGCAGCCTGCCCTTCTTCAACGGCATTTCGATGGTGCTGGCGGTCTACTTCACCGGTAGCTACCCGCAGATCGTCAGCGGTGCGCTCACTCCGCTGTGGGCGGCAGTTTGGGCGATCTTGATGGGGATCTTCGGTGCGCTGCTGGGGGTCTTCAACGTCTGGCTGACCTTCCCCAAGAAGGTCGAGCCCGCCCCTCAGGCTCAGCCAACTTCACAAGGATAAGGAGATTCGACCATGGCACGTTCCTACTACAGCACGACGATCGATCTGCCGATTGAGCAGGTCTGGGCGGTCGCCCGGGACTTCAACGGGCTGGCCACCTGGTGGTCCGGCAGCGTCTCCAAGAGCGAGATCGAAGACGGTCTGACCGGCGTCACGGTTGGTGCGATCCGCCGCTTCAGCTTCGGTACCGACCAGATCCGGGAGCACCAACTGGAACTGTCCGACGTCGCGCACCGCTGCGTCTACGAGTTCTGTGAGCCGGCTCCATTCCCGGTCACCGGCTACCTGGCCACGTTGCAGCTCACCCCGATCACCGATGGGGATCGCTGTTTCGTCGAGTGGTGGGCTGACTTCGACTGCGAAGCCGACAAGCTCGACTACTGGCGTGGCTCCTTCGCCAGCGATGTCTTCGCTCCGGCGGTAGCGGGCCTGCGGGCCTATCTGCACGCCTGAGTCGGCTCCTCGTTCCCTGAGCTCGTCCTGCCCTGAGCTTGTCCTGCCCTGAGCTTGTCGAAGGGTTGCTGGGTTGGGCTTCGACAGGCTCAGCCAACTGGTGGCTTCGACAGGCTCAGCCGTCTGGGGGCTCAGCCGACACGCTGGCGGGCCAGCTTGCCCAAGTCGATGCGTCCGACGCTGCGTAGTGCCGGCCCTTGGCTGACCAGCCCGACGACCAGAATCGCTGCGGTGAGGACGAAGGTGGTCGGCCGGATCTGCAGGTTGAACTGGAACAGGTCGGAGGAGAACGACGCCATGAACGCGGGCGCCATCAGATAGCCGAAGACGAGGCCAGGAATCAGGCCGACCACCAAGCGTTCTGACTTCGGCTCCTCGACTGACCGGATAGCTGGACGCGGCAACGTCGAGCCCGATCGGCCCCGGCCGGCTGGTGTTCACGTGTGGGTCAAGGGTGACGTCGACGAGGTGCCCAGGCTCTTGCCTGGTTGGCATCACGGTGCCGACGGATGGTGGAGCAGGGTCGTCACAGTTTCGGATGGGCAGCGACCAGAATCCCTGATCCGCGCCGACCTATTTGGGAAGGCCTCGCTAGGCCTCGCCGCCCACGTCTGCTTTCGTCGCCCGGACCAGGGCGAGTGAGATCGGGGTGATGAGCACGATCAGCACGGCAGCCCATGTGAAGGCGTGGGTGTATCCCGCCACGAGCGCGTCGAGCGGAGCTGTCGTCGCGCTGGGGTCGTCCGGGACGAACGCCGCGGTGGCGGTGAGTGCGATCGTGCTGAACAGCGCCGTCCCCAGCGATCCGCCGATCTGCTGGGCTGCGGTGACGAGTGCACTCGCGGCTCCCGAGTCGTGCGGGTCGACTCCGAGGAGGGCGAGATTCTGTAATGGCACGAAGGACATGCCCATCCCGAGGCCGAGCAGCAGCAGGCCCGGAAGCACATGCGCTGCGTAGGGGCTGGTCGCCTTCAACTGGGCGAGCAACAGTAGTCCGCCCGCTGCGACGACCGGGCCGGCCGCGAGCAGCAGCCGGGGTCCCACCCGGGGCAGGAGATAGGCGGACGCCGTCGCTGAGATCATGATCGCTGCGGTCATCGGCAGCATCGCCAGGCCGGCGACGACGGGCTGGTACTTGAGCGCGATCTGCAGGTAGTAGGTGAGGAACAACAGCCCGCCGAGCATCGCCGTCCCGGAGAGGAATGCGGTGAGGAACGCTCCGGCGCGATCTCGCTGGGCGGGGATGCGCAGCGGCAGCAGCGGGTGCCCCGAGCGGGACTCGACGAGGACGAACAGTGCGAGCAGCACGATGCCGGCGCCGATGAATCCCGCCACCGGCCCGGTTGTCCAGCCGTTGTCGGCCTGTGTGAGGCCGTACACGAGGGAGCCCAGTCCGCCGACAACCAGCAACACCCCGGGCCAGTCGTAGCGGGTATTCCCCACGGCGCGACTCTCGACGATCAGCCGGAAGCCGGCGGTCGCGGCCACGATGGCGATGGGAATGTTCACGAGCAGGCACCAGCGCCACGATGCGTACTCGGTCAGCAGCCCGCCGATTACCAGGCCGACGGCGGCGCCGCCGCCGCCGATGGCACCGAATACGGCGAAGGCCTTGCCGCGATCACGTCCGGCGGGGAACGCGACGGCCAGCAGCGCCAGCGCGGCTGGTGCGAGCAGGGCAGCGAAGACCCCCTGCAAGGCGCGCGCGGCGATCAGTTCGACCCCACTCTGAGCGAGGCCACCGATCGCCGAGGCGACAGCGAAGCCGATCATCCCGGTCAGGAAGGCACGCTTGCGGCCCCAGTAGTCAGCGATCCGGCCACCGAGCAGGAGGAGGGCCCCGAACGCCAGCGCGTAGGCGGTCACGACCCACGAACGGGCCGCATCGCTGATTCCGAGTTCGGCCTGGGCGCTGGGTAGCGCGATGTTCACGATCGTGCCGTCGAGGACAACGGTGAGCTGGGCGAGGGCAACGACAGCGAGCACCCACCACCGGCGCGAGCCGTGCGGGCTGGCGGTCTCGATCGGGTCGGGGGCATAGGTCGCCGGAGCGATCATCAGGTCGGGTGCAGACAAAGCTGAGCCTTTCTCGGCTGTGAGGTGCGGTGTCGTTGGGAAGTTCCAGCGCCAGGTTCGTCCAGACCGGCGGATCTGTCGGCGTGGTGTTGCCCCACTGTAGGTTCATTTGGCACGAGATACAAACCAACTGGTTGGTTTGTATCGACTGGAGCGTACTTCTACGAGTACCGTGACCGATCATGACCACTTCTGCCGCCAGCACCAAGGAACGCATCCTTGCCGCCGCGACCGCCGAGTTCGCTGCATGCGGACTTGCCGGCGCGCGAGTCGACCGGATAGCAAGCGCCGCCGGGGTCAACAAGGAGCGGATCTACGCGCACGTCGGCGACAAGGCCGCGCTCTTCAGCGCGGTAGTCGAGGCGAACATGGCGGATCTGGCTGCGCACGTACAGCTCGACCCGTTGGATCTACCCGAGTCTGCCGGCCGGATCTTCGACCACGTCACCGCCGTCCCGGCGCACATGCGGATCATGGACTGGGCGCGCCTCGAGGGTGCCGACGACCTGGTCTCGACGGTGGAGCGCAGCGACCCGAATCCGCTGGTCCGAGTCGAAGCGGTCGCCCAGGCCCAGCGGGAAGGCGTCATTCGCACAGATGTGCCTGCGATCGACATCGTCGTCACGGTCTTCGCCCTCGCCACCGGCTGGCTGCATGCACCGGCCCAGACGCTCGCCAACAGCACGCCCGACAACGGCGCGCGCCGCGCTTTCGTTGTCGACGCCGTCCGCCGTTTCCTCGCCCCGGACGGACAGTGAAGGCCGAGACCCATTGGCGCGATGGGGGAGCGGGGCAGCGAAGCCGGGTGGGTGTCATGGCATCCACCCCGCTCGACCGCAGCACTGCTTTCAGGTCTGCAATCGAGTCAGACTGTCGCCGCGGCCGGCAGCCGCCGGTACGGTGTGGCAGGCGCGGCGACGGAATTGTTCGAAACGCCTAGTGGGAAGCCACTCGGAGCTCGGCCTGTGGGAGGTTCAACTCCTCTCTCGCCCACTTTTTTGTGCCCGGCCGATGACAAGGCAAAATGCCATCTGACTGGCGGCTTTGAGTCGATTCAGTGCGGTTCAGATGTGCTCACGAAGTGCCATCGGGGGCTGTTCCTGCCCCACGTGTGCTCCACGAAAATGATACCTATGGGGGTATGAATGTGGGCCACCTGGTGAGCCCTCGGGAGTCGCCGTGTCGGCTGTTCCCGCTGCGCGCCGCGTGCCCCTTCTGCTGGCCGGCTGGTGCGGGCTCCGGTCGGGAGAGGTGCGCGGCCTTCGCGTCGAGGACCTCGACGTGCAAGCAGGGGTCGTCCACGTCCGGCAGGCGATTGTGCGCCTGACCGGCCAGGCCTACTCAATGACCCGCTGCACGAGCAGCCGCCTGCCGAACACCATCAGACGAGCCCTGCATTTGGGCACGGGAGAACCTCCTCCTGGAGTTGTGGACCTTCGCAAGTCACACCCCAGCGGGGGTTCTCCATTGCGTCAACCAGCGCCTGTCACCGACGTCTCGGCCGAGTACACCTAGCGGGCTCGGCCTTAGGTGGCCGAGACGCGGCGGGCGTCCTGTAGATAAGTAGAGTCTGGCGGGGGTTAAGTCGCTGCGTTTGGCGCATTGCTGTCCGTCCCGCGTCCTGACTACGCTCCATATTGGTTGAATGTCTACAGCGAGGTAGTGCAAAGAAATGAACATCGTCGTTCAGCGACTTGAAGCCGTCAGGGCCATTCTCGATGGTGCAGAGGGTGACAGATTCCGTGATGCCTATTACGGCAAGTTCTTTTCCGGGGCAGTGACCATCGTCGACGGTGAGGATGCCGGAACAATGTTGTTCAAGGACGGGAATGCGCTGGAGGTGGCGGCCGGTGAGCCGGCGGGAGGGGTGGACGTCGGGCTTTCCGGTACGGGCGAGTGCTGGGACCGGTGGACTGAGTGCCGCCGGAGCCTCACCATTGTCAGCCAGCAACTTCGGCGCGAGAACCGCACGGGTTTCCAGATCCTGGGTGAGACGCTGCGCTTCCGGCAGAACAACAATGCCGTGGCCCAGCTCGGGCGGCTGTACTCCTACCTCCGTGACGGCGTCGAGCCAGGCAGCGACCTGCCCTCGAGAGACCCGGTGCCACCAACCCCTCCGGACGGGCCGGTCGGGATACGCGGTTTCTACGTCCGCGTGAACGGCATCAAGGTCTACTGCGAGACCAACGACGGGCCTGATGACCGGGCCACGGTCGTGTGCCTGCACACCGCGGGACGCGAGAACCGGCAGTACCACAGCATGATGGAGATCCTCGCCGACCGGTATCGCCTGATCGCGATCGACATGCCTGGTCACGGCAAGAGCTGGCCACTGCCGGGCAACGCCGTGATCAGCAACTACAGGCAGTTCGGCCAGTGGATCTGGGACGTGATCGAGGCGCTGGGCGTAGAGAACCCGATCGTGATCGGCTGCTCCATGGCTGGCGGCATCACCTTCCACCTCGCGCAGAACTATCCGGTGCGCGCGATCGTCTGCATGCAGGGGTCCGACAACACAGAGGACGACATGGTCAACGGTGTCCTCGAATACCTGTTCCACCCCCACATCAGCCCGCAGCACTCCCACTACGAATTCTCCGAATCGCTCATCGGCACGCGCACCCGCCAGGACCGGGTCGACTTCATCAACTGGGGTGTCCTGTGTGAGGTCGGCAAGGTCAAACAGGGCGACCTGACCGAGACCAGCACCTTCAACGTGAGCGACCGCATGCACGAGGTGACCTGTCCCGTGATGATCATCGAGGGCATCGACGACCAGGCGTACACCCCGGAAATGGCCGAGGAATGCCTCGGCAGGCTCAACAACTGCAACAACAAACGGCTGAGGCTGGTCGAGGGCTATGGCCACTTCATTATCGTCGAGAACCCCGAGAAAGTCAGTGAGTACCTAGACGAATTCATTCAGTCGCTGTAACCGGATCCGATCATCGGAAACATTCAGAGAGATATTGAGGATAGATGACTACTGGAATCGTGCGCATTGGTGCGTACATCCCCTACTATTCGATCAAGCGGGACGTCATTGCTGCGGCCTGGGACGACCGACCGAACCCGGGCGAGCGCAGCCTCTGCAACGCGGACGAGGACAGCGTGACCATGGCCGGCGAGGCCGCGGTGAACCTCCTGCGTGGCGTCGATCGGGACACCGTGGACGGCCTCTACTTCGCGTCCACCACCGCGCCTTACGTGGAGAAGTCGCACGCCACGCTGCTCGCGAAGGTATGCGACCTGGCTGACACCGTCGACGTCTCCGATTTCGCGAACTGCACGCGGGCGGCAACTCAAGCTGTGCGGGCCGCTTTCAACGCCGTCGAGGCCTCCAGTGTCCAGTCTGTGTTGGTGACCGCCGCAGACACCCGCAACGGCTATCCGAAGTCGGCGCAGGAACAGATGTTCGGTGACGCGGCGGCAGCGGTGATGGTCGGCAGTACCGACGTCGTGGCAGAGATCGTGGCATCGGTCTCGGTGAACAACGAGATCACTGATCTCTGGCGCAACCGGGAGGACGACTACGTCCGCTCCGGCGAGGGTCGCTTCATCAAGGGCCACGGTTACACGGCCTCCCTGGTCAGCGCCGTGAAGGCGCTCGTTGCGAAGGCGGGGATCTCGCTGGATGACGTCACCACGTTCGTCCTGCCCACCCCGGGACTGAAGGACCACCTGAGCGTGGCCAAGGCACTGAAGGTGCCCGCGGAGAAGGTGCAGGACCCGCTGATGACAGTCGTCGGCGACTGCGGCGCTGCTCAGCCGCTGCTCCTGCTCGCGGACGCCCTCGGCTCGGCCAGCGCCGGCGACACGATCGTGTGGACCTCCTACGGCAACGGTGCGGACGCAATCCTGCTAAAGGTCACCGAACGGATCGCCGATCTCGCCAACCGCGACCAGATCGGCCACTATCTGGCCAGCCGCCGACAACTGGCCGGCTATCCCCGCTTCCTCTCCTTCCGAGGGCTGCTCGAGGCACAACCGGGCGAGCCGTACAAGATCACCCCGTCGACGACGGTGTACTGGCGTGACCGCAACAGCATCCTGGCGCTCCACGGCAGCAAGTGCCGCAAGTGCGGCCTCACGATGTTTCCGATCAACCGGGTCTGTTACGACTGCCACACCAAGGACGAGTACGACGAGGTCCGTCTCTACGACCGGCCGTTCTCCTTGTTCACCTATTCGGTTGACCAGCTGGCTGGCCGCAGCGACGACCCGATTATCGGCCAGGCGGTCGCTGAGGATCGGGAGGGGACCCGGATCTACCTGCTGATCACCGACTTCGCTGCCGACGGCATCTCCATCGGCATGCCCCTCGAACCGACCTTCCGCAAGATGCACGAACTCGGTGACTTCAAGAACTACTACTGGAAGCTCCGCCCGGTGCGGACTGGGAGGGATGCGTGATGTCCACAAAGGACCTAGTCGCGATCGTGGGGATGGGCTGTACCAAGTTCGGCGAGCGTTGGGAGAGTGGGATCTCCGACCTGATCATCGAGGCCGCCTACGAGGCGTTCGCGGACGCGCATGTCGCTCCCGACGACATCCAGGCCGTCTTCTTCGGACAGGGCAACCAGCCCGCTGGAGGTACCGGGGGGACGCCCGTAGCGGACGCGCTCAAGATCAGCGGAATCCCGATGATGCGCAACGAGAACTTCTGCACCTCCGGGCACGTCGCCCTGATCCAGGCCTGTATGGCGGTCGCCTCCGGCGAGTTCGACGTGGTGATGGCGCTCGGCGTGGAGAAGCTCAAGGACACCGGGTTCGGCGGTCTCGGCGCCGGCCGCGGCTGGAGCCCTGTGTACGAGACCAGAAGGACCGGGCCCGGGTCGTTCGCCATGATCGCCTCGCGCTACTTCGAAAAGTACGGGCTGAGTCCCGACGAGGGCAAACGCTTGATCGGGCAGATTGCCGTCAAGAATCATCACAACGGCATGTTCGCGCCCAAGGCCCACTTCCACCGGGAGGTCACGATCGAGGACGTCCTGAAGGCCCCCGTCATCGCCTACCCGCTCGGCCTGCTCGACTGCTGCGGCAACAGCGACGGGGCCGCGGCCGCCATCATCACCCGGACGGACCTAGCGGAGAAGTACACGGACGCCCCCATTCTCGTCAAGGGCTGGGGCATGGCAGTCGACTCCACGCTGAGCCAGAGCCGGCCGCACTTCGACTGGACCGGCTTCGAGGCCCTCCGCAGGTCCTCGGCGATGGCCTACGAGATGGCGGGCATCACGAACCCGCGTGAGGAGCTCGACCTCGCCGAGGTGCACGACTGCTTCACCAGCACCGAGATGATCATCTACGAAGACTTCGGGCTCAGCGCCCCGGGTAAGGCCGCGGACGACATCAGGTCCGGCTTCTTCGAGCGCGACGGCGGCCTGCCGATCAACATCGACGGCGGGCTGAAGTGCTTCGGCCATCCGGTAGGAGCCAGCGGAATCCGGATGACCTACGAGATCTTCAAGCAGTTGCAGCACCGAGTGGACAACCCGGCCCGGCAAGTGAAGGGCGCGAAGCTCGGCCTCTCTCACACCTTCGGCGGATCACCACAGGCAAGCGCCGTGCTCGTGCTCGGCAGCGAGCGGGACTGAGGATCACGACGATGAGCGATGCACTGAAAGGCGTGAAGGTCCTCGACCTCAGCCGGGTATTGGCTGGGCCGTACTGCGCAGCGATTTTCGCCGACATGGGCGCGGAGGTGCTCAAGGTCGAGGAGCCGGGCAGGGGCGACGAAGCGCGCATGCTGCGCCCCTTCGCGGGAGGCGAGAGTGCCTACTACATCACCTTCAACCGCGGCAAGAAGGGGATCACTCTCAACCTGAAGACGGGCAGGGACCTCTTCCTGCGGCTCGTCGGCGACGCGGATATTCTCGTCGAGAACTTCCGGCCGGGAGTGATGGAACGCCTCGGCCTCGGCTACGAGACCCTGTGCAAGGTCAACCCCGGCCTGGTCTACGTCGCCATCTCCGGCTACGGCCAGACGGGGCCCAACCGGCTCCTGCCCGGCTACGACCCGATCGCGCAGGCCATGAGCGGGATCTGCAGCGTAACCGGCTGGCCCGACGCAGACCCCGTTCGCTGCGGCGCACCGGTCGCAGATGTGCTCGCCGGACTCAACGCAGCCATCGGCGCATTGGCGGCTCTTCGTCACCGTGACCTCACCGGCGAGGGGCAGCTGGTCGACATCGCCCTGGTGGACGCGTCGGTGAGCGCCCTATCGAGCCTCACCCAGGTGTACCTCTCTGAGAGAAGGGTTCCGGAACGCCAGGGCAACGGGACGGAGGCTGCGGCGCCGGGAGGGTCTTGCCATGCTTCTGACGGCGTCGTGGTGTTCGCCGCCGGCAACGATCGCATGTGGCCGAAGCTCTGCGCAGTCATGGGCAAGCCGGAGCTGTCGACGGAGGAGCGCTTCGCTACCAACGCGCAGCGTGTCCAGCATCGCCAGGAGCTCGCCGAACTCATCGACGACTGGGCCGCTGCCCTCACCGTGGCCGAGGTTGTGGAGCAGCTGAGGTCGGCCGGACTCCCGGCCGGACAGGTGTACACAATCGACCAAGTCGTCGAGGACCCCCACATCTCCGGTGCCCGGGACATGTTCGTCACCGTGGACCACCCGAGCGCCGGCCCGGTGACGATCACCAACAGCGCGATCAAGATGTCGCTGACCCCCCCGAAAGCGAGAGGCAGCTCACCGACCCTCGGCGAGCACAACTGGGAGGTCTTCTCGGCCTCGCTGGGCCTCACAGAGAACGAGATCAACGCCTTCGTTGCCGACGGCGTGATCTAGGTCAACAATCCCAACCAACTCAGATTTCACAAGGAAGTGGTAATCGCATCATGAGTCAAACGCTGAAAGAACCGCGTACCGAGCCAATGTCCAAGGCGTCATGGGTCACCGTCGTCCTCGTCGTCCTCGCCTGGATAGCCGCCTCGATGGGCAACGGCGCCTGGACCCAGAGCATCGTCGAGATTCGCACCGAGTTTGGCATCGACTCCACGACGATCGGCTACATCAACTCCGCGTTCATGCTTGGTGGCGCCATCGGTAGTTTCCTGATCCCCGTCGTCGCCGACCGGTTCGGCCGGCGCTGGGGCATGTTCATCTGCGTCGCCATGGCCACGATCGGATGCTTCTTCGTCGGCATCGCGGCATCACTGCCGTTCGTGGTGCTGGCCCGCTTCATCTCGGTGGCGGGCCAGAGTGCGGAATGGTCCATCGGCTCGGCGCACCTGTCCGAAAGCGTCCCTGCCCACAAGCGCGGAATGGCGATGGGCGTCCAGCAGATGGGGAGTCCCATCTCGACGTTCATCGTGGCTGCGGTGATCGCTGTCCTGGCAGCGAACGGGTTCGGCTGGCGAGCCAACTTCTTCCTCTGCGCGATACCGGTGGTGCTCATCATCTTCATCCTGCTCTTCCTCAAGGAGAGTTCGCACTGGGTGAAGAGCCATGAGCGGGGTCGGGCGGTGTCCACAGCGCCCAAGGTGTCGTGGCGCCAGATGTTCCGGCCCGAGTACCGAAAGTTCACCCTCTTTGCTCTCGCACTCCACATCGGGGGCGGGATCTGGGCCCAGACGAATGGCATCTGGTTCACCACCGGCATGCGTCAGGACTTCGCCATGAACGCGGTGGAGGGCGCCCAGATCACCTCGTGGATGTGGTTGGTCGCGATCTTCGGCTACTTCTTCGCCGGGCGGATCTCCGACTGGATCGGCCGCAAGTGGGCGTTCCTGCTGATGATGGCCTTCCTTTTGATCGGCGTCGGGACCGTGAACGTCCTGCTGCTGACTGGTACGAAGTCGACGGTGCTGCTTTGGGCAGCGGTGGCGGTCTGGGGTTTCGGTCTCGGAGCCCACTCGGTGATGATCGCGGTGTCCAGTGAGGTCTTCCCGTCCTTCATGCGCGCGGCTGGCCTCGGCCTGGCGATCGGGATCGGCCGGCTGGCCGTCGTGGTGACGCAGCCTGTGATCGGCTCATTCGTGGACAAGACCTGGGTCAGCACGATCCTGCTGGTCATCGCGCTGGTGTACGCACTCGTCCTGATCCCGGTATTCCGGATGCCCGAGACTGCGAACCGGCAACTCGAAGACATCGTCAAGTAGTACTCACGAGGAGAAGCTCATATGCACATCACCAAGGTCGAGGTCATCCCCGTCAACATTCCCTTCGCATCCACCGTGAAGTGGGCCGAAGGCCAAATGCCGGGCGCGGACAACGTCATGGTCAAGATCACCGCTGAAGACGGCACCTTCGGGGTAGGCGAGGCGACTCCTCGGATCGGAATCTACGGAGAGACCCAGCAGTCGATCTACCACGTGATCCGCGACCATCTCGCGCCCATGCTGATCGGAGCCGACTCGTTCGGACTGGAGCGCATCTGGAAGAAGATGGACTTCGTCGTCTGGAACCCGACGGCCAAGGGTGCGATCGACATTGCGCTGCACGATCTCAATGCGCGAATCCTGGGCCTGCCGCTCCATCGGCTTCTCGGTGGACCGTACCGCGACCGAGTTGCCCTGTCCTGGACGATGTCCGGCACGTACGGAAACGTCCGGCAGCAGGTGGAAGAGGCCGCACGGAAGGCCGGCGAGGGTTACCGCAGCTTCAAGGTAAAGACCGGGCACGGCGACCCCGAGGCTGACATCCGGCTGCTGCGGGAGATGAAGGAGGCCTGCCCGGAGGGCAGCAAGTTCTACATCGACGCGAACATGGTCTACTCGCGGGAGGAGGCCTATCACGTCCTGAGCGAACTGCAGGACGTCATCGTCGCGTGCGAGGAGCCGCTCCCGGCCACGGACCGGGAGGGCCGGCTCGCGCTTGCCAGGGCTTTGCCGGTGCCGATCCTCAGCGACGAGAGCACCGTGACCGTGGATGACGTTTACCGGGAGATCCAGCTCGGCGCGATCAGCAGGATCGGCATCAAGCTGCCGCGGACGGGCATCACGCTGTCCCGGAAGATCATCCACCTGGCCGAGTGTGCGAACCTTCCCTGCCAGATCAGCACCCAGCTGGAGAGCGACCTGGGCAGCGCCACCTGCGTCCAGTTGGCCGCGGCATTCGGCCAGGTCTCGCTGGCCTGCGAGATCGCCTTCTACGAGGAGAATTTCAGCGACTCCCTCATCACGGAGCCGCTCCGGATCGAGGACGGCCACCTGCTGTTGCCCGACGGGCCGGGTAGCGGGGTCGACGTGGATTGGGACAAGGTGGATCGCTACACTGTGGCGGTCTAGCAGGATGGTTCACGCGAGCGTCTCCGGCCCGATGGAGTTGCGGGCGTTCAGCGCGGGTCTTCCCGAGACTGCTGAAGCCGCTGCAACCGACGGGAGCTCTTCGATGGGACTCTCGACAAGAGAAATCCTCGAGCGACTCGGACCTGAGTGGGGCCTGGAGATAGTCGGTGGCCAGTCGGGCCTCTGCGCCGAGCCGCTCGAGCGCATCACGGTGATGGAGACGATGGATTTCGCCGTCGGAGCCAGCCCCAAGGGGCTCTTCGTGCTGACGACGCTTTACACGATGACAATCGATTCGGATCGGACGCTGGCCGGTATCCGGAACCTGTTCGCCCGTGGGCTCGCCGGTATGGCGATCAAGCTGAACCGGTACGTCAGCGAGGTGCCACCCGAGGTGGTCGAGTGGTCGAACGCCTACTCCGTCCCGGTCTACGCAATTCGCACCAACGTGCTGTTCGCGGACTTCATCGCGGCCTTCGCGGAGGGGATGCTCCCGCAGCGTGATGGTGCCACGGAGCGCAGTCCGGGGAACTTCCTGAGGCTTGCCAAGAGCCTGTCTCTCAGCGGCACCCCGGACAACGTCCTTGCGGTCCTCAGCAGCATCGTGGGGAACGCGTGCTGCTTCTTCTCGACCACCGGCGAGGTGGTCTCGATCATCGACCCGGTGCATGTCTGGAGCGATGCGGACGTCCTCCAGGAACTCGGTCGTTCCGTCGTGCGCCGGCAAATTGTCGAGGATCCGTCCGCCCAGTACGACTGGATAGGCGGCCTGCTCGCGCTGCCGTGTCGCACCGACAGCCGCTACCTTGGCGCTCTCGTGGTCGGCGGCATCACGACCCTCACCGATGAGCTGGAGGTAATTCTCAAGCAGGCGCTGTCGTGCATCGCGATCCAGCGGTACGAACTCCAGGTCGCAAGCCAGCGGGAGGCGGGCAACGCCGGCTATCTCGACGAGGTACTTCTGAAGCGGTTCGACAACAGGTGGCACGTGATCGAGCGCCTCGCGAGCGCCGGACTCGTCGTTGACAAGCAGGTGGCCGTCGTGGTGCTGGAACCCCGCGACGAACTCAACCCGGCAAACCGTCGCGACGTGGTCGAGTTCTGCGGGGCGCTGTTGGGGCAGGTCTTCGACCGGGTCGTGACAAGGTCGGACGGCCGCCGCCTCACTGCGGTGGTGTCGTTCGGCTCGGGCGAGCTGGGGGTAGTGCATGTCCACACCGCGATCGAACAGCTGCGATCGAAGCGGCTCGGCACAATCCGCGACCTCGTCGACTTCGGGGTGAGCCTGGCCCAGGCGGATCCACGTGAGCTTCCGGACTGCTACGAGCAGGCGAGGGCAGCGATCCGGCTCGGGCGCGAGTATCGACCCGATCGACACCTGTTCCGCTACGAGGCGTTCGCCGTCCAGGGGTTGATCGCGCGCGCCGCAGGGTCGCCGGAGTACCGCTTCCTCCACGCCCACGTGGTCAGTCCGCTCCAGGAGCATGACCGTGCCCACGAGAGCCACTTGTGGGAGACGCTCGGCGTGTTGTTCCGGGTGCGGTCGCTCAAGGAAGCCGCCGAGGTGCTGTACATCCATATCAGCACTCTCAGGTATCGCATCCAGCGGATCGAGGACCTCACCGGCTACGACTACCACTCCCCGTTCGGCAGGTACCAGCTCCATACGGCATACCTGGTCTATCGAGCGGAGCGGGAGTCACCGTGACATGCGCGCTGTTGGATGCGGCGGAGTGACGAGATGACCTGTCCCGCGAGATGCGTTGCTGTTTCCTGCTGGCGACGGCCGCTCTCCCTTGAGCGACAGTGTTTTGCGGATGGCCCACGACAAGGGCAAGGCGGCGATAGACATGCCCGGGCTCACGATCCACGGCCTGCGGCACGCGAGCGCCACCTTGGCAGCGCAGCTTGGAGCGACCTTGGCGGAGCTCCAGGCGCGGATCGGGCATAGCACGCCGAACATGGCCATGCGCGACCAACACCTCGCCGCCGAACACGATGCCCGACTCGCTGCTCACATGTCAGCATTCGCCACCGGTGGATCCGGCCCCACCGACTCCTAGAGCTGCGACGTCACAACTAGGGCCCTCGCCACACGTTCGCTCAAGCCTCCAGCTGGTCCAGCACGCTCCGCAGTTGGGTGACGAACTCGGGAAGATCGTCGACAGCGGTCGAGTGAAGTATCTCTAGATCGATCGACCAGTAACCGTGCACGATCCGGTTCCGGAACTGGCTCGGGCGAGCCCAGTCCAGGCCAGGATGGGAGCTCTTGAAGGCATCGGACAGTTGCGGTGCCGCCTCGCCGAGCGCGGTGGAGTTCCACAGGAGTGCGTCGCGGAGTACCCGATCGGACCTGAACTCATCAACTTCGTGGTCGCCGTCAAGGCGTTGAGCCTGCTCGGCGGCGTCGATCATCTCGCCGACGAGCAGGACTTCACGCCGCTGGATAGAAGGGCTGCGCTTCGGCGAGGACTTCGTCGCGGATTCGGGAGTTCAGCGCGTCCCGCGACACCAGGTCGACGGGTTTGCCCAGCAGTGCCGACAGTTCGGCAGACAGATCCTCGATGGCCCATCCGAGGTGAGCATCAGGGGCATGCGGTCTGGTGAGCGTGGCATGGTTTGCTGGACGTGATTGCCGGAGATTGGGCGCCGGGATACTCGCGACCAGGCTGGCCGTGGCAGGTGCGAAGGGCTCGTGGACCGCCATACGATGGGTGCCGCGACGACGGTGGAGGGCCGGGATGCCGACCTTTCGCCTCGCACGAAGATGACGGCGCAGCGTTCGATCCTGCTGCGGTAGTGGGGGCGAGCCGCTGTGGAATGGTTGGGGCGGCCGCGCCATGGCGTGTCGGCCATCGGCTGCGGCACTGTGGTTGGGTCGCGGACCTACGCTGTACATATACGGCGTAACGGACCGCGCCGACCCGTACTCGCCTGACGGAAAGGAACTCCACGTGACCGTCTCCACGGACCCGCAGAAGCGCCGATCGTCCACGCTGAACCGCGAGGTCGTACTTCACACGGCGTTGCAGATCATCGATGAGGAAGGCGTCGAGGGTTTATCGATGCGCAGACTGGCTCGCGCCCTCGGCCGCGACCCGATGTCGCTCTACCGCCACGCGGCAACCAAGGCGGAGTTGCTCGACGCGGTCGCAGAACGCGTCCTGGGGGAGCTGACCGTCGACACGACGGACGAGGATTGGGCCGCTCAACTGCATACGGTCGCCCGTCAGTTCCGAGACCTTGCACGAGCCCATCCGCACGTCGTTCCACTCTTGGTGACCCGGCCGCTGGCCACCCCGCTCGCATTGCGGCCATTGGGCACGTTACGGCCGCTGGAGGCGATCCTGGAGCTGCTCATCCGCGCCGGCTTCTCCGACATCGATGCCTTGCATGTCTATCGGTCCTTCTACGGCTTCATCCAGGGTCACGTGCTCAACGAGCTTCAGGAGCTCGTCGAGAACCACGAGGAGACCGACGATCTGCTCCGCCTCGGCTTGCATCGGTTGCCGCTGCGAGAGTTCCCACGGCTGCGCAGTCTCGCGCCGGTTCTAGGCGCGTATGACGGAGCGGCCGAGCTCGAACAGGGCGTGGACATCCTTTTGGCGGGCCTCCAGAGTCAGCTCCGTCCAGTCAGCGAGCCACGGTCCTGAGCGGCGTCGCGGAGCGACTCTCTGCTCAACCCCGGCTATCAGGTGATCGGGATCGCGGTGATCACCGCTCCGGGACGGAGAAAATCAGGCGCTTGCCGCAGCACGCTGCTCGGGATGGTCGCCTTGCCGACGCGGCGTGGGAGACCTGGAAGGTCATTCCGAGATAAAGCAAGGTAGACGGAGTCGCGGTAACTGGGATCGGACCCTGCTTGAATCGATGCCTCGACTTGTCGCGCTGTAGTACGTCCCTGCGTGCCGGGGCGTGAAGGTGGTGTGCGGCACCGCCCACGATGCGTTGACTCTTGCCACCGCGATCCCGAGTGTAAGTGGCCCGCTCTCGTTGAAGCGGACGATCACGGCGAGACGTCCCACGTTGGGTGGCAGTTTTCGGCCGCTCCTCGCCACCCCTGGCCACGACAGGGATGAGACCATGCAATTAGCCAGCTGCCGCTGCGACGACCCCTGGACTGCTTCTGACTGGTCCGCGCACTCGAATCTGTCGACTTCGTCCAAGTCGGACTCGCGCCGGTGCGAGGACATGAGCCCATCGCCATTGCTTAACCGGATGCACGGTGGCGTTGACCATGGTCCTGAGGCAAAGACCTGCTCTGGCACCCGGCTACCGCTACTGCGCGACCTTCTGGCGGGGTACAGCCCAACTGCCTGGAAGCAGGGCTTCAGTGTGGTTGGGCGATT
>MCHG01000127.1_pt1 | contig 42625 bp, 42 predicted proteins | sample 787351 | NCBI WGS metagenome assembly MCHG01 (sample SAMN05430296, study PRJNA330682) | permafrost metagenome | biome: Cold desert; feature: permafrost; material: soil; isolation source: enrichment culture inoculated with soil incubated with H2/CO2 at 20 degrees... ... | reverse complement strand
AGGGAGATTACTTTCCTTTTTGCAAGCATAAGGTATGACATAATCGGTGCAGCGTTAATTACAGGTTTCGGTCAGGTAGCCAGCTCAAAAAAACTCATTAAATATTTTTTCAAGGGAAGAGACATTGCAAAAATTAATATTGAGATTCTGACTGATCTATTTATAAAAGAAAATGTACCGATTCCTTCTACTTCAGATGCTTTTGTAACTGACTCAACGACTTCACCCTTTTCAGATAAATTTATGTTAAATCATATACTTATATTATATGGATCAAGAATAGGCTTAGATGGTGTATCATTATCATATTCCTTAAGGCATGACTTGCAAACACATTTTTTGGCTTCCATGGCGAAAATAGCAAAGTATGGTGAAGACGGTTTGGATATTCTGGTTGAAAACAGGTGGATGGAAGCACCCCCACAAATAATAGTGCATAAAAATTTAGTGAAAGATTAGTTAACTTAATATGGATAAGGAAAGTTATATTAAGAATATTATATAATGTATAACTTCCCTGGACTTGGACGGAATTAAACAATTAATGAATAAAAGATGTTCCTTTTATAGTTTTAGACTTTAAAGCAATCAGTATTAAAATATTATTCAAATATCAAAGTATAAAATATAACGATTTAATAAAGCTTTGTTAATTTGTAAGTGCTTAAGTAAAAAAGCACTATGTGAAGGAACAGAGCTTTAATATTAGAGAAACAAATATAGTCAAATCTTAAATCTTATTTGTTACGTAATAGTAAGTTATGACGCCTTTAATTTTGTATATGTTACAGATGCTTGGAACTTTAGATATAAAAAACCGTGGATAAACCTGGCGAGTTTTATTCATCGAGGGATCCTATTATTCTTCCTATATTATGGATTGAAGTGTTCTTACTGACAACGTTATGTATGATAACAATTAAAACAGTTTTAACGATATTGCTATTTTCACATGATTACCGTCTACATTTTTGACTAAACTAATGAATGTTTAAAATTTGGAGAGTGATTTTAATGGTTTTAATTGCACTTATACTTGTTGTTTTCGCTACATGGAGGTGGGGTGACTGGAAGAATTGGCATATATACCACACAACAATGCTCTTTGCATGTTTAGGCAATTTTCTATATAACTTTATTTACTTTGACCAATTGTTGTGGAAATTGAAACCTGACTTTTTTAACTTTAAACTGAATGAATTAATATATATATTAATTATTTTACCTCTGACAAGTTTGATTTTTTTGTCAAACTATCCTAAGAGTGTAAAAGGACAGTTTTTTCGTATTATAAAGTTTATTGCAATTTACATTAGTATTGAGTTGATTTATTTAAGGCTTGGTAGAATTGTTTACGACAATGGGTGGAGCAGTTGGTGGTCATTGGCTTGGAACTGTATGATGTTCCCATTATTAGCATTGCACCACAAGAAGCCTTTAACTGCATATATTGTATCATTAATTACTATTATCATTGTTTTACTGCTTTTCCCTCCCTATGGATTCTAGACGGACTCTGCTCTGTCCGCTGATAACTTCTGCCTACAGCAATGTTAAATGATGTTGTGGAGATTTTTCCCCGATAAACGGGGCACAGCGACTGCGCTCAAGATGACAGCGGCGTGAGATAATAAAAACTTTAGGCATAGCCTAAAGTCTCAACAATTTTAAATTTTTAATTTTCTTCTAGAACAGTGCTTCCACAAAACTAGCTGGATCAAATTCTTGTAGATCATCGATTTGCTCTCCTACTCCTATATATCTTATAGGAATTTTCAGATGGAATTTGATGGGGATTATGATTCCGCCTTTTGATGTGCCATCTAACTTAGTGAGGACAATTCCATTTAATCGTGTGGCTTGATTAAATACATTTGCTTGACTTACTGCATTGGTACCACTAGTAGCATCTAGTACCAATAAATTGTATTGGGTATAGTGATCTACTTCGTTTTCTATGACTTTATTCATTTTAGATAATTCCTTCATCAAATTATCCTTGTTATGAAGTCTACCTGCAGTATCACAAATGAGTACGTCTACGCCTCTCGCCTTTCCAGCTTGTAGTGCATCAAAAATAACTGCGGCTGGATCTGCTCCTTGATCATTTTTAATTAAATCTACTCCTATTCTCTGTGACCATATGGTGAGTTGTTCTACAGCTCCTGCTCTAAAGGTATCACCTGCAGCGAGTAAAACTTTTTTCCCCTCTTTCTTAAACCTATTGGCTAATTTTGCGATGGTGGTCGTTTTTCCCACACCATTTACTCCTACTACAAGAATTACCATAGGATACTCATAAGAAATTTGATCTTCTCCTTCTTCTATCAACATCTCGTGAATAATGTCTTTGATCGCATTTTTGACCTTTGTTTTATCTGTTATATTTTCCACTTTAATTTTTTCCCTAGTTTTATCAATGATGGTAGACGTGGTTTCTACGCCTAAATCTGCCAGTATGAGAATTTCCTCTAACTCTTCAAAGAAATCATCATCGTAAACTCCCGAGTAGTTAATTAATTTATCTATTTTTCCAGAAAAACTATTTTTCGTTTTTACAAGACTGTTTTTCAGCTTTGTAAAAAAATTGTTTTCATTACCCATTCAGTCACCTCATCCTTTAACATTTGCGTAATAATTGTTTATAGTCTTCCAATTGCTTACTGTAGAAGTCTTCCTTTTTTAATGTATATCTATATTCACCGTAGATTATTATTATATCATCTTTTAAAAAATGATCTTCTTGGAACTTATATTCTACGTCAAAATTTTCTTTGAGTAATCGTCTATTCTCTCCTTTATTTCCAGTAATTTTAGAAAAATCTCGAGGATTGGCGCAAATAATTATGGATTTTTTTTGTAGTTCATAGGTTTCAATAGCATCTTTTAACATATACCAGTAAATACGAGATTGTACCATTTCTCCAAAAGCACTATGAAAAGGGCCAGCAACAATGTTATCTCCAGATATTAAGGACTCAGCAGCGTGTAGTCCAACTCTAATAATTGCACAACCTATACTTTCAAAAATAATCATTGGAATTATACTCTGTTCAACTGCCTCATTTAGTGAAAGTGGTGCATACTCCTTACTGTAGTACATCTGTGCAAGCTCTGTATCAACAATGACTAACGTAGGATAAATACGCAGTGTGCTCGGGTATAGTGGCAACAAGTCAAAACAAGTTTTGATTAAATTGTCCAACTTATCCCCTGGTAAACCAAGCATTATTTGAAAGCCAAAATCCAACTGATATTCTTTTAAATTCGAAGCGGCATTTTGAATAATATCTAAGTTATAATGTCGCTTACTTAATTCCAATACCTCATCATGGGTAGATTGAATACCTAGCTCTACATGATCTACTCCATATTCCTTTAGCAATTTCACATGCTCTATTTTCATGTAATCAGGTCGTGTAGATAATCTTATAGATTGAATCTTATGATTATCTTTATACAACTTTGCAATTTCTAAGTATTCTCTTTGCTTCATCTGGTCAATTGCAGTAAAACTACCTCCATAGAAAGCCAATATAATTTGATATTTACTGGAATCTAAAGTTTTAAGTGCAGCTTCAATTATATTTTTTATGTCGTCTATGCTTGGTGAATTTATGGACCCTGATATCTTTTTTTGATTACAAAAAACGCAATCATGGGGGCAACCTTCGTGTGGAATAAAAATGGGTATTACTTTTGTAGGTTTATCCATTCATTTTCCCTAGTTGAGTTAAACCGTTATATGCAGCTTGTTGTTCTGCCTCTTTTTTACTGCTTCCTGTGCCCGTTCCAATCACTTTGCCATTCATAAATAGATTGATATAAAAAACCTTATCGTGCTCAGGTCCTTCTTCACTATCTACCACGTATTCTATTTCATTTGTTGCATCTTGTTGAATATACTCCTGAATTTTCGTTTTATAATCAAAAATGAGCTTACCTTTTATTGCATTATTAATATTGTCTTTTAGTTTACTTAAGATAAATCGCTCTGCCTCTTGTAATCCCCCATCTATATAAATGGCGCCAATAAGAGCCTCAAAGGAATTTGCCAAAATAGATTTCCGGGTTCTTCCTCCAGTATTTTCCTCGCCTTTACCCATGAAAACAAATTTGCCTAGATTTAATGCATCTGAAACCATAGCTAGTGACTCTGTACATACAATCTTAGCACGTAATTTAGTCAAATCTCCTTCAGACGACTGAGCGTGATTTTTATATAAATAAAAGCTTACAATTAGTTCTAATACAGCATCGCCTAAAAACTCTAATCTTTCATTATTTTGTAATTTACTCCGTTCATTTACATAAGAGCTATGAGTTAAGGCGTTTTTTAAAATCTGTACATCTTTGAATTTGTAATCCAACACTTGTTCTACATTATTAAATTCCATATGTTACCTCTTCCTATTCTAAATGGCGCCTTAGGCGCTTTATTTTCGCTAGATGTGCCATGCTAGAAGCCTTGCTCATTTAGCAAATAGATGCTAACCATTAGTTCACTTTTAAAATACTAATGCAATCGCATTATAGCTTCTTAAGTATTATAACCAAACTTTCTATTTATTAAAAAATAAAAGTCCACCAGGGACTTTATTTGTTTTCGAAATAATGTGCAACTTGACTTACAGTTCTCATGTTTTCAATTTCTTCCTCGTCTATCTCTACGTTAAACTCATCCTCAAAAGCCATAACCATCTCTGCTACATCAAGTGAGTCTGCACCTAAATCCTCAATAAATTTAGCATCTAATGTAATTATGGATTCGTCAATATCAAGTTGATTAAGTATAATTTTTTTTACTCGTTCAAAATTATCCATGATATCACCTCCTACAATCATTTTTACATAATTTATTCTTGGATTTCAACTATTTTATTTGAAATTTTACTAATAATATTTTTCTCTTGATATTCAATTCCTTGCTTAATAGCACTTACTATGGCTTTGCTATTAGAACTTCCATGGGCTTTTATAATTCCACCATTAATCCCTAATAAGGGAGCTCCTCCAACCTCTGTATAGTCAAATCTCTTCTGGAACTTTTTAAGCGCTGGTTTTAATAAAAGTCCACCAATTTTTGCTCTCGTTGAGCTAAGTACTGCCTGTTTTAATGCATCGAATAAAAACAGTCCAACACCTTCAGTTAACTTCAAGATAATATTACCTGTAAACCCATCACATACGATAATGTCTGCGCATCCGGCGTTAATGTCTCTAGCCTCAATATTACCTATAAAATTTATGTCTGTCTCTTTTAATAACTTATACGTTTCTTTTGTTAGATCGTTTCCTTTTTTTTCTTCAGTACCTATATTTACAAGTCCTACTTCAGGGTTTTTCATACTGAGTAAATCCTCTGCATAAATACTCGCCATAATAGCAAACTGTTGCAAATAGGATGCCTTACAATCTACGTTGGCTCCAGCATCTAATAATAGGGTAAACCCTTTTTGGGTAGGTAGCATTACTGTTAGCGCAGGTCTTTGGATTCCTTTAATACGACCTACCACAAGTAATCCACCAGCAAGCAAAGCGCCAGTACTACCTGCAGAAACTAATACTGATTCTCTATCTTCTTTAATTCTCTCTAAACCTATAACTAATGACGATTGTTTTTTTCTTCGTATAGCCATGGTGGGATCTTCATTATTAGTTATAACCTCAAAAGAAGGAATGATTTCTATTAACTCTTTCTCATAGTTATGTTTATTTAGTTCAGCAACAATTTGGTCTTCTTCTCCGATAATTGAGATCTGTCTATTAAACTTCTTTGCTGCTAGTATACAACCTTTAACAATTTCACCTGGCGCGTTGTCTCCACCCATACCATCAACATAAACTTTCACTTGCATTCACCTCCGTATTCTTAAGAATTAAATTGTTTTCGTTGTTTCTTAGTTCTTAGGAATTGAATTGTTCCTATGAGAACGTTTAGAGCCCATGAGAACGTTTTGCCTATGAGATTTAACTCATGAGACGTTTAACTCTATGAAATTTAACTTGGCAATTGGCAGGCCAATCGCCAAGTTCGCGGACGGTCGCTAAATGAAAATGCATACGCATTTTCATACGACTCCTTGTTTAAGCCGGTTAAATTCGGCAAGCCAATTTGAACCGGTTTAAACAAGGAGTCTAAAGCGAAAATTTCATTTTCGCTTGCTCCCTGTTTTCGCGTAAAGAAATGGCAGAGAATTCACTCTGCCTATCATTTATACTGCTATTACTTCTTTATCTTTATAAGTCCCACAAGATTTACATACTCTATGAGGTAATTTCACTTCGCCACATTTTGGGCAAGTGCTCATACCTGGAAGAGTTAATTTGTAATGCGTCCTTCTTTTGTCTCTTCTAGATTTGGATACCTTCCTTTTTGGTACTGCCATTTCTACACCTCCTATTCGTCCCCATTTAATAAATTGTTCAGAACAGATAATCGAGGATCTAATTGTTCATGATTACAGTTACATTGATGAACATTGTTGTTTGTCCCACATACCGCACACAAACCCTTACAGCTTTCACTACATAACGCCTTAATGGGAATATGTAACAAAATATTCTCTCGTATCAATTCTGTCAAGTCTAAAGTATCGTTTTCCAGCATTTCTTGATTTTTCGTTATCTCGTAATCTTCATTTATCTCAAACTCTGATAAATAAACAAAATCTTCGATACATCTAGAACATACCATTTTATATTGCAACTTTATCGTAATATTAACCCTAATGGATTGATTTTCAATACGAATACGTCCCTTTATTTCAATGGGCTGGTCACAATTTAATTCAGATACAAAATTGGGTATTTTTCTATCTACTACAATTTCTTTTTCTTGTCTCTTTAATAGAGTAAAAATGTTTATAATCAAAGAATCACCTCTGCACCTCTGAACTTGCAGACATAATTATATCCTCAATATAATACTTTGTCAAGTACGGCTGTTACAATTATATTGCAACTTATTTTGAAACGATTGCTTTCGTATCTCTAGCGATAGCCATTTCTTCGTCTGTTGGAATTACAATAACTTTAACCTTAGATTCTGGAGTAGAAATGATGATTTCTTCTCCTCTGATTCCGTTGTTTTTATCATCTATGTCTATTCCTAAATAAGTCAATCCACTGCATATAGTTTTTCTATGTGCTCCAGAATTTTCTCCTAAACCTGCTGTAAAGACGATAACGTCTACTCCGTCAAGTGCTGCAACGTAAGCTCCGATTGAAGTCTTAACTTTATAATCAAAAACATCTAAAGCTAATTGTGCTCTATCATTTCCTTTTTCAGCAGCATTTTCAAGATCTCTAAAGTCAGAGCTAACGCCTGAAATTCCAAGTACACCAGATTTTTTATTCATGATTTGGTCAAGTGCAGGTGCATCAATGTTTTCTTTTTGTTGTAAGTAAGTAACGATTGATGGATCCATACTTCCGCATCTTGTTCCCATTGCTAATCCTTCTAAAGGTGTAAAGCCCATAGTTGTATCGATTGATACACCATTCTTAATGGCTGTTATGCTTGCACCATTTCCTAAGTGACAAGTGATGATCTTTAGATCTTCAATTGGTTTATTTAAGACACTTGCAGCTCTTTGAGCTACATATTTGTGTGAAGTACCATGGAAACCGTATTTTCTTACTTTATATTTTTCATAATATTCATATGGTAAAGCATAAATATAAGCTTCTGCTGGCATTGTTTGATGGTATGCTGTATCAAATACTCCAACCATTGGTATTCCAGGTAAAAGTTTTTTGCATGCATTGATGCCTAGGATATTTGCAGGGTTATGAAGTGGCGCAAGCTCTATACATTTTTCTATAGCAGCTATAACGTCATCGTCAATTAAAACTGAAGTTGAATAAAATTCTCCACCATGAACAATTCTATGTCCAACAGCTACAATTTCCTTTAATGTATCAATTACTCCATATTCTTTATCAACTAAATATTTCATAACTAAGTTTAATGCGTCATCATGAGTACTAAGTTTTCCATTTATTACTAATTTATCTTTTCCATCTGGACTGTGTGCAAAAGTAGAATCATCTAAACCAATTTTTTCTGCAAGTCCTTTTGCAAGAACTTTTTCGTTTGACATGTCCACTAATTGATATTTTAAAGAAGAACTACCACAGTTAATTACAAGTATATTCAATATAAACACTCCATTCATTTATCTTTTGATATTATTCTATCAAATAATTGAATATTTTTATACAAAACCTCTTCAAAAAAACATAATTATAGGTTATGATTTTTGTACTACAATTTATTTGGGGGTTAACATTTGAAATTATTAAGTATTATTGCTGAATATAATCCTTTCCATAACGGACATGCTTACCATGTAAACATGTCAAAGGAAAGGAGTGGTTGTACTCATTGTATGGCTATAATGAGTGGAAGCTTTTTGCAAAGGGGTGAACCAGCCCTAATTGACAAATGGACTAGAGCAAATATGGCAGTACAAAACGGATTAGATTTGGTCGTGGAACTTCCATTTGTATTTAGTTGCCAAAGTGCGGAAATTTTTGCTTATGGCGGGGTTATGACTTTAAATGCGTTAAATACCGTAGACACTCTTAGCTTTGGATGTGAACAAGATCAATTAGATGATTTATCTGAAATAGCCAAACTTCTGGTAAACGAGCCAAATGACTACAAGTTGCTCTTGAAAAATTATTTAGATTTAGGCTATTCCTATCCTAAGTCCAGACAACTTGCTGTAAGCGATTACTTGAACTCATCTAAACAAATACTAGCTACACCAAATAATATACTAGCTATAGAATACCTTAAATGGCTAATTAAACTTCAAAGCAGTATTAAACCTCTGCCTATTAAAAGAATGAATGCTGGCTATCATGATGAGCATATCGTCAATAACTTTGCTGGAGCTACGTATATCCGCAACTGCATAAAGAAAGAAAAAGACCCTAAAAGCGTCTATGGGTTAATTCCAGAGACTACCTATGATCAACTATGCAAATACGCTAAGAGCACCGAATTTAATCACTTAGATAATTATTTTTCCTTAATTCTTGGTGATTTATTAAAAACTTGTCCAGATGATCTTAGACAAATTTTTGATGTAAATGAAGGACTAGAAAATAGAATACTGAAATCCATACCAGCCTCTAAAGATATGGAAGATTTTATTGGGAAAATTCTTTCGAAACGATACACAAGGACTCGCATAAAAAGAATTTTAGTCAACTTTCTACTTGCACATAAACGTGCTTCTCTTGATCAGGTGTTTAACAATCCTAATTTCAACCCTTATCTTCGCGTACTTGCCTTCAATAGTAAAGGAAAAGAAATTCTTAAAGAGATTAAAAAGAATAGCCCTATCAACATTATTACTAATCTATCTAAAGATTATGATAAGTTAGAGGACTTGCAACGCTACAGTATGGATAAGGATGTATTAGCTACAAACTATTTTTATCTCATGACGAATCTAGATAAATTAAACTGTGATTATTTGAAAAAACCAGAAATAATTTAAATGGTTAATTTTTTTACTTAGAGCGAATAGAATAATATATGAGAAAAAACATACTAAACAAAAACCTATTCTTAATTATAATTACGAGTATTATGCTGGGTCTACTTATTGCGAACCCAAAGTTGGCCATTAATTCCGTGTTGGACGGTATTAAGCTATGGTTTTATAATGTCATGCCTTCTTTATTCCCTTTTATGATCTTTAGCAATATATTATTGCAACTAAATGCCGCTTATATATTTCAAAGATTATTTAATAAAATGATGAATAAATTGTTTAATATTTCTGGGAGTGGAATACTTGCTATCCTTATGGGTTACCTATCTGGATATCCTCTTGGTAGCAAACTCGTGTGTGATTTGAGAAAAGAAGATGTGATTTCAATTAATGAAAGCTACAAATTATTAGCCTTCTGTAGCACTACAGGTCCTGCCTTTATTATAGGCATTGTCAGTATTCAAATGTTTGACAACCTTTCTATTGTACCTATTTTGCTTATTTCAAATTACTTGGGTGGTTTACTTAACGCTTTGCTTCTTAGAAACTTATACAAAGAAACATTATATCTGAACTCTTATAAAATAAGTGCAAGTAAAAGCTTTTCAGTTATCCTTAATAGTTCTATTGTAGATTCTATACAAAGTGTCATGAAGATTGGTGGATATATGGTTTTTTTTAATATACTGATCTATTATCTCGATGCTACAAATGTATTAGATATATTTACTAATTTCTTCACACGTTACCTAAACACTTATCACTTAAGTGATGGACTCATCAAAGGCTTCTTCTACGGCTTATTTGAGATCACCCTAGGGATAAACATCATTAGCAAATGTAGTGACCCCCTTATCATAAAAGTGGCTATAACTGCATTTATTATCGCTTGGAGTGGTCTATCTATCCATATGCAAACAAATTCTTTCCTCATGGAAACAGATATTAAATATTCACGTTTTTTATTTGGTAAAATAACTCAAAGTTTTCTCTCTGTATTTATTGCTATAATAAGTTTCAAGATATTCTATCCAACAACCCTAAGTATTTATAAGAGCTTCGATATAATTAAGAGTTTTGAAAAATTCAATTACGCCACTTTCTACTATGAAAGCATCGCAGTACTTGCTTTAGCCACAGTAGTTTTATACATTGGTAGAAAAATGGCGAAATGAAACCGATAAATGTAAAATGTAAAATTAAAAATGTAAAGTTAAAAGAACAGGGGAAAAAATGCAGAATGCAGAATGCAAAATGCAGAATTAAAAGCGAATGCAAATGAGTCAAGTGTAGAATGTAAAATGAAAAATGTAAAGTTAAAAGAAGGCGGAAAAATGCAGAATTTAGAATGCAGAATGCAAAATTAAAAGTGAACGCGAAGCTAATAGGAGAAAATGTAAAATTAAAAGCTATTCATAAAGCAGACAACTTTTTTGCTTTATGAATAGCTTTTGTTAGCTTCTAGCGTCTAGCTTCTAGTATTAGCGCCTAGTTGCTGCATCACTGCCTCTAAGTTCTTGTCTGTTTAATTCTATTTGTTCCATAACAACTTTAAGATCATGTTGTACTTTTCTTAATACGTTGTCCGCGTATTCGTTTGTGGATTGTCTTATTTCTTTGGATATATCTTCTGCTCTTTTCCTGATTTCTTCTGCTTCCGTGTATGCAGACTGTGTGATTTGATTTTCATCAACCATTTCTCGTATTTGAGACTGGGCATCACCTAAAACTCTCTCTGCGTCTTTTTGGGCTTCGATTAAGATCTTCTTTCTTTCATCTTTTACCCACTGTGCTTGTTTCATATCATCTGGCATATTGTGCATTATTTCCTGGATCACCTCTAATACTTGCTCTGGGTTTACCAACACCTTAGAAGATAAGGGCAAACTACTACTTTCTTGGATTATTCTCTCTAATTCATTTAATAACGAAATCATTTTCATTGTTTACACCCCTAATTTTGTTCTAATTTTATTATACACATAATCTGGTACTAAATCCATCGTATCCCCATGAAACGCTGCAACCTCTTTGACTGCGCTTGAACTCAAGTATGAGTACTCAATCTTCGTTACTAAAAACACAGTTTCCACATCATTCCATAGTTTTTTATTCATTAAAGCCATTTGGAACTCGTTTTCAAAATCCGACATGGCCCTTAATCCTCTTACTACATAATACACTTTATTTTCACATAAATAGTTTACTAATAAACCTTCAAAAGCATCTACTTTAACATTACTTAAATGCTCAGTTGAATGCTTAATCATATCTATTCGGTCCTCAGTAGAAAACATTGGTTCTTTATTCCGATTAATAAGGACAGCCACAATGAGGGTATCAAACATTTTAGATGCTCGTTCAATAATATCAACATGACCATTTGTTATGGGGTCAAAACTTCCTGGGTAAACACCAATTTCTATTTTTTTCACCTTCTCTTGCAAAGTAGTATATCGAGTATAGGAATCTACTTGTGGTAGTACGTCATTACGGTACTGCCGTAAACTCTAGCATCTGATATGGTATAATCTAATATGTCTTTATCAGGAATGTATGATTTATCATGTTCTGCAATAATGATGCCATCTTCTGATAAAATTTTGCTTTCGCTAATCTTTTTTACAAGTTGGGCAATTACATCCAACTGATAAGGGGGATCCATAAATACGATATCCGCAGTAATTTTACTCCCTGATAAAGAAGCAATTGCAGATTCTACATTCATCATGAGTATTTTGCCTTTATCTTGTAACTGAGTTAATTCTAGATTTTTTCTTATTAAACTGATGCTCTCTTTATCATGATCAATAAAATATACTTCTTTTGCCCCTCTACTTAGGGCCTCAATACCTATGGCACCAGTACCTGAGAAACAATCGATAAACACAGCATTCTTTATACGTGGATCTATTATGTTAAATAGAGATTGTTTAACTCTATCACTAGTAGGTCTTACCCTTTCATCTTTTGGTGCAATCAACTTTTTACCTTTTGCTATTCCTGTAATTACTCTCATATTTTCTCCATTAATTCATTGAAATTTGTCTTAACTTATTGTTGAAAACGGCTAATATTTCTTTTTTTATGGTTTCATTTTCTATTTTAGATTCTATTAAGTCAGCTATACAAGTTGCATCCTTTAGTATATCTTGGTGCTTTGAAATATCCGCTAGTTTAAAGCTCGGTAGTCCATGTTGATGAAAGCCAAAGTAATCACCAGGTCCTCTAAGTTCCAAGTCTTTTTGGGATATGTAAAAACCATCAGTACTTTCTACCAAAACCTTTATTCTTTCTTGTACTGTATCTTTCTTACTATCTGTAAGTAATATACAGTAGGATTGGTGATTTCCCCTACCTACTCGGCCTCTTAATTGATGGAGTTGAGCTAAACCAAATCTCTCTGTATTTTCAATTAGCATAATGGTCGCATTAGGTACGTTGATTCCTACTTCTACAACTGTTGTGCAAACGAGCACTTTATTTTCATTGTCATAAAAAGATCTCATGATTTTTTCTTTATCACTAGAGGACATTTTTCCATGTAACATGCTCATCTGAATATCCTTAAAGACTCCACTTTTCAGCCTTTCATAAACTTCTTCTGCTGAATTTAGTTTTTCGTTGGCTTCAATACTAGGACATAAGATGTAAGCTTGTCTACCATTTGAAATTTCCTTTAACATAAACTTGTATATTCTGTCCTTGTAGCTATTATTTACACTATATGTTTCTATTGATTTTCTTCCCACTGGCATAACGTCAATCGTGGATACATCTAGATCCCCATATAATGCTAGTGAAATGGTTCTTGGAATTGGGGTGGCACTCATCACCATTACATGAGGATTTTTTCCTTTATTTGTAAGTTGTTTTCTTTGTTTTACACCAAAACGATGTTGTTCATCAGTAACCACCAGTCCTAGATTAGGAAACTCTACATCATCTTGGATTACCCCATGAGTGGCGACAATTACGTCGTAGTTTCCTGATGAAATATTTTGTAAAGTTTCTAATCTCACCTTTGTGCTTTTAAATTTAGTCATTAAAGCTACCTTGCAATCTATATTTAATGTACAAAACAAATCTGAAATATATTGATAATGTTGTTCTGCAAGTATTTCAGTAGGTACCATCATTACTCCTTGGTACCCGTTGAGATAACATATATAGAGCATAATTACAGCGATAATGGTCTTTCCGCTACCTACATCCCCTTGAACCATTCTGTTCATTTGCTTACAATCTCTAAGATCCTCATATAATTCTTCTAAGACTTTTTTCTGTGAATCTGTGAGTTGGAAAGGCAAGGCACTTAGCAAACTTTCTACTTTTGCTCTTACATGGTCATCTAAAGAGAAAGGAATTGCTTCCCCTTTTGATTGATCTTTCATATATCTAAAGGCTAATTGAATCTCTAAAAATTCATTTAAGATTAATCTATTTTTTGCTTTCAACAAATTTGTAAAATCATCTGGCACATGTATATTTCTATATGCTAATGATAACTCCGCGTATCGAAATTGATCAATTACATCCTTTGGTAGATAGTCATTTATTGATATATTACTGTTTAAAACATGAGCAATCCCGTTGCGAACATCCCTTTGACTTAAACCTTTGGTTAAACCGTACTTAGGGATAATCCCTAATAACTTTGATGCTTTATGGATATTTTCGTATTCAGGCATTTCCAGTTGGAGATTTCCATAGGTATTACTTACCTTTCCATAAAAATAGTAGGTGTTTCCTAACAATATATTTGTATTTATATAGGGGATATTATACCATACAACTTGAAATTGTCCTGATTCATCTTGCGCCACTGCTTTAGTAAGCGTTAGGTTTTTTCTAATTTTTTGGACTTCAGGTCTTCGAATAATTTCACCCTTAAGTAAAGCCTTATTTCCGTGAAAAACGTGTGATGAAAGCTGTACCTGGGTACAATCTTCATAAGAAACAGGATAATATTCTAATAAATCGCGAACTGTGAATATATTCAAAGAATGAAATAAAGTTTCTTTAGCTTTACCTATTCCTTTTATCTTTATAATCGAATCATGTAAATCCATCATTTCACCTCTGTTGGCTGCTGGCTGTTGTCTTTTAAGCCTAATGCTGTAAGTTGTCACCTGATTAATAGTTAAAGCGTTAAGGTAACATCTGAAAGTTAATGGCTAACGGGAAAGACATAAGTGCTAACATTGTTAGCAAACCCAATAGCCATCCGCTATTCCCTATTCAACCGATATAATCATATAGTATAATGCCTGGCCTCCATAGTTAAGTTCTACGTCTAAATCACCATATTGTTCTTCTATTCCTTGGGTAAATTTTTCTACTTCTCTTTTTTCTGTGTCCGTACCATAGTATATAGATATAAGTGAGCTATTATCATCCACCATATAATCAATAAGTTCTTTTGATATTTGGTATACATCGTTTCCTACACACTTAATATCACCATCTAAAATTCCTATAATGTCTTCTTTATTTATCTTTATGGAGTTAAAAGTAGTATCTCTTACAGCATAGGTAACTTGGCCCGTTTTCACTTCGCTAATGGCCTTTGTCATGTTTACTTGATTCTCTTCAATTTCACTGTCCCCATTAAAAGCCAATAATGAAGTAATTCCTTGTGGAATGCTTTTAGAGGGAATCACAATTATTTGTTTATTAGAAATTTCTTTGGCCTGATTTGCTGCCAAAAGAATATTACTATTATTAGGGAATATAAATATTTGTTTAGCATGGATCAATTCAATACGGTTTATAAACTCCTGTGTGCTAGGGTTCATAGTCTGTCCACCTTGAATGACTTCGTCTACTCCCAAATTCTTAAACAACGTTTCTAAACCATCTCCAGATGCCACACTAATAAATCCATATTGCTTTTCTTTAACTTGTACATGCTGGGTAGAATTATTTGTTACTTGTTCTCTCATATTATCTATTTTAATTCTAGTAATTGGCCCAATTTCCAATGCCCAGTTTAACGCTTGATCTGGGTTGTCTGTATGGACATGGACTTTAATCTTATCTTCGTCACCTACAACGATGACTGAATCCCCAATGGAAGATAAATTTTCTTTTAACTTATCTTCTAAAAGAAATTCACTTTTTTTTGTTAAAATAATAAATTCCGTACAATATCCATATATAATCTCCTCAACGGACATTATATGATCTTCAAACATTTTTTCAGAAGGCACTTTATTTTCTGCCAATCTAGGAATACTCTTGCCTGAGATTACTTCATAAGCACCTTCGACAATATGTAACAACCCCATGCCCCCAGCATCCACAACCCCTGCTTCTTTCAATACAGGTAGCAAATCAGGGGTTTTGGCTAATGCTTTTTTCCCGTGTTTAATTATCCCTAATACCATTTCATCTATATATTCAAATTTATCTTTATTTGCAATGGCAAACTCTGCCATTTCACGCGCCACTGTGAGAATAGTCCCCTCTATTGGTTTCATAACAGCTTTATATGCCATATCAGAAGAATCCTTTAATGCTTGCGCTAGATCTGCACAGTTTAAGATTTCTTTATCTTTACACCCTTTGGCGAACCCTCTAAACAACTGAGAGAGTATTACTCCAGAATTCCCCCTTGCTCCCATGAGTGCACCACTAGAAGCTATCTGAGCAACTTTAGACAAATTATTTTCTTGAGTTTTTTTCAATTCACCAGCAGCATATTGGATTGTCAAAGACATATTGGTACCAGTATCCCCATCTGGAACAGGAAAAACATTTAAGTCATCAACTGCATTTTTATTCTTTTCTAAATTATCTGCTGCATTTATAATAATATTTTTCAGCATATTGCCATCAATATGTTTAACTTGCATGATTATCCTCCTTAGACTCTGACACTCTCAACAATGACATTTATTTTTTCTACCTTAAGCCCGGTCTGCTGTTCTACATTATATTTCACTTTACCGATAATATTTTCTGCAACTACTGATATTTTAACGCCATACTCTATAATAACATAAAGGTCAATTTTTACCTTATTTTCGTGTCGTGTTATTTTAACTCCTTTTTTTAAGTTTTCTCCTCTCAATAGCTCTACAAAACCATCCGTGGATCTTTTAGAAGCCATTCCTACTAAACCGTAACATTCCATAGCTGCTAAACCAGCAATATTTGCTATAACGCTTGAAGCAATATTTATATATCCCAATTCATTATAGATTTTAGCGACCATATTATTTCCTCCTTATACCATTAATAATATTCTAATTTAAGTTACAATTTTATTCAAGTTATTTAAATTATTGAGTTATAGAACTCTCGTTTCTGTATCTCTTTAAAAATTTGTTGATATTCTACTATAAAACGTGCTATAATTATGTTGCTTTGAAATTAGGGCGCGGGTAAGGAGGTCAAGTATATGTCTAAAAATTGTCATGTTTGTGGCAAAGGTCCAGTAGCAGGTAACCAAATAAGCCATTCTGTTAAACATACTAAAAGAGTTTGGAATCCAAACTTACAAAAGATTAGAGCAGTGGTTAACGGTTCACCAAGAAGGATCTTAGTTTGCACAAGATGTTTAAGATCGAATAAAGTTGAAAGAGCAATATAAACCACGATTTAACTGAATGAAACCACAAGAAACACGCTTTGCGAGTTTCTCTGTGGTTACGCGGACAGTCGCCAAATGTCTGCAAGCAGTCGCTTGGCTCATTGTCTTCGCGATAATAAAATGAGGGAAAGTCATTCTCCCTCATTTTAAAAGTAAAATCTGAGAAAATCCTTTTAGGATTTTCTTTTTTTTATGCTAGCCCCTTCAACGCTATTGTTGCATATCTATGTCCAAGTTTTAAGCTATTTCCATTTAAAAAACTTATCAAAACAATGGAGTTTATGTAGTAACGTACATAAACATCCAAGCAAAGATACTAACACTAATTGCCAAATCCACTTAGGAACCAGCAAAATTAATAGTACTACTACCAAACAGTAAATGATGTAATTGATGTAACACTTGTGCAATCTCACACTACTCACCCCCACACATTACACCTTTATTACATAATATTATGGAGAGGGGAAAGTGTTCTTAATCTTTACAAATTAATATTAATAATTCACCACTATTTACAATAACTTTTGCATATTTTGAAATAATTACATTGCTTATGCCATATGGCTTTTCTTTGAGCATAAGAGCATTGTCTAAGGAATAGTATAATCCCTTAGTTGTAATTCCTTCTACTCGATCAGTCAAGGGGATCAATGAAATGATGCTATCTTTTTTATCGATTAACTCCATTTGCTTGTCTATTAGCGTTATATAGTTCTTTTCATCAACAATGTGACCAATAACTTTATTTTTTAATAATTTTTTTAATAAATAAATGTTCCCCAATGAATGATCCATTCTGTTTCCAAGGCATCCAATCATAGTCACCATAATATATCCTTGTTCTATAAGATAATCTAAAACTAATTCTGTATCAGTTTCATCCTTTTCTTTAGGATATTTAATAATCTTTATGTTTTGTTTAACCATCATTTCCATAATCTCATCATCAATAGAATCTAAATCTCCTATGACTATATTAGGAATTAATCCTAATTTTAACGTGTTTTTCACTCCACCATCTGCACATATAATCATGTCGTAATGGATTTTTCCAAGTACTTCTTCTTTATAAAATTGTACATCGTCAACACAGCCATTAGCTATTAATAAAGCATTCATTTTACCCTCAGTATTTTCTGTGATCTTTTATTTGAAGTAATAAATCCACATAACTATCATATCGAATGGTAGAAATCTCTCCTATTTCTACTGCCTCTTTAACTGCGCATCCTGGTTCTTTATGGTGAACACAAGAATTATATTTGCAATTTCCTAAATGGTCAGAGAACTCAGGGAAATATTGCATTAACTCTTCTAATTCTATATTTAAAGTCACGTCAATATTACTAAAGCCAGGTGTATCTGCAATAAAGCTATTTTCATCTATTTCGTATAATTCTACTTGTCTAGTAGTATGCTTACCTCTTTCAATTTTAATACTTAATTCCCCAGTCTCTATCTCTAGTTTAGGAAGGATTTTATTCAATAGGGATGACTTGCCTACCCCTGAGGCTCCTGAAAATACATTTACATGGTTTTTCAAGACTTGTTTTAATTTTTCTATTCCACTACTTTCTATTGCACTTGTAAATATGATCTCATACTTGGTATTTTTAAAAGCGTCCTCAATTTCTGTTTGTGCAGCCAAATCAGCTAAATCAACCTTATTAAACACAAGAACATTTTTAACATTCATAGTCTCAGCATAGACCAATATTTTATTTAAAAAATTATAACTAACCTGTGGGTAAACTATAGCTGAAACCACAATATTTTGCGTAACATTACTTATAGCCGGTCGTATAAGCGAATTCTTTCGAGGATAGATCTTGGTAATCGTTCCTATATTATTATTATCCAACACAACTTCCACATAATCTCCTGCTAGAGGTTTGAATTTATCTTTTCTAAATATACCTCTAGGCTTACACTCATAGACTATACCTTCACTTTTCACATAATAAAATCCACCAATGCCTTTAATAATTATCCCTTTTATCATCATATCACGCCCTAAAAACTTATTAATACAGGGTCGTAGCTAACATTATCGATTTGTACTTTATAGTACTGAATGCCTACACCCTTTAAATTAACAGTAATTGTTTCTGTTTCCAAGTGGTCCATATTGTATTGAACGGTAGATACATTATCTTGATCGATGAGTAATACCTTTACATTTACTTTTTTAGGTTCATCTATAACTTTTTCTTCGCCTTCTATCTTTTTATCTTCTTCAACTTTGTCCATATTTTTCGTGTAAGAATTTAGATTAATAGTGACATCTTTTGTCTTGATTAACCCTTTACTAATGGTTAGGTTCACCACAGAGTTTTTTTCTACTTCCTGGCCAGCCTTTGGATTTTGATCGACCACTATACCTTTATCGTATTTTTCACTAGTTACCTCAGTAACATCGCCACCTACGACTAATCCATCTGACAATAGTAAGTCTTTAGAGTCATCTAAACTTTTACCAATGAGATCCCTGATGGATACGATATTTTTTCCTTGACTAACATATAGTTTTATTTCAGAACCTACTTTTAACACTGTTCCTGGTGATGGATTTTGTTCGTATATAATGCCTTTGTCATAGTCATCATTATATTCTCTTTTTACTTCTTTTATGACAAAACCCATATTTTCCAATTCTTGTTTGCCTTCTTCTTCAAATTGCTTTATAACATCAGGCAATTCTATTTCTTTTGGTCCGTCACTGACGGTAAGTGTAACAGGTTGCTCTTCCTTCAATACAGTTTTTGCCTTTGGACTTTGTTTAATTACCTGATCTCTTTCTACTTCCGAACTATTTTCTCTTTTAATCTTATATTTCAAGTTAACACTTTCTAATTTTTCAATTGCTTGATCCATGGTTTTCCCGCCAAGTTCGGGCACTTTAACTTCCTTGACTGCAAATAAATTGCTCATAGCAAAGCCAATTATCCCAAGTAGAATAGCTAATAATACGATAACAAGAAGTATTTTAATCCCTTGTTTTTTATTGTTCTTTTCTTTTTTGTTTTTTTGTTTATCCTCTTTGTCCGTTTTCTTCATTTTAAGTAGTTTGTTTTCTATTTTGGGTGTTTTTTTTGTATGGAATTCATCAGATAAATCCACAATATTTATTCTCGCTGTGGGATTATTTTGTATGAGTATTAAATCCTTAATTAACTCTCGAGAATTTTTATATCTATCTAATGGGCTCTTTTTTACTAACTTTAATAAAATATCTTGTAATCCTAATGGTACATCATCAAGATCTTCTGGCAATTTTATATCCTCTTGTATATGTTTAATGGCAATGGATACCGAATTATCATTATCACTGTCAAAAGGAACTTTGCCAGTAATCATTTCAAATAACACAATACCCAAAGAGTACAGATCAGATTTTTCATCTACAAAGCCACCACGAGCTTGCTCTGGAGACATATAATGTACAGAACCCATTGCTTCTTCTACCAAAGTAACTGTAGCACTTGTAATCGCCCTCGCTATGCCAAAGTCTGCTACCTTTGGTATCATATCCTCATTTAAAATAATATTGTGTGGTTTAATATCTCTATGAATAATTTTGTTTTTGTGCGCATGATCTAGGGCAAAAGCAATTTGTTTTACGATAAACAATGCCTCTTTCCAAGGCAATTTATCTTTTTCCTTTATATACGCTTTTAGTGTTTTACCATTCACATACTCCATTACAATATAATGGTTATTCTCTTCTACACCTACATCAAATACATTTACAATATTATTATGTGATAGACTAGCAGCAGATTGAGATTCTCTTTTAAATTTATTAATAAATTGTTCATTCTCATTAAATTCATGTTTTAATACCTTAACCGCAACAAGTCTATTTAACAACTTGTCTTTTGCTTTATACACTACAGCCATTCCGCCTACGCCAATGACCTCCATTAATTCATACCTATCTCCTAATAGTTTGCCCATCATAGGAACACCTCCGGCTTATAAACTATTACAGTGATATTGTCAGAACCACCATTTTCGTTAGCTTTGTCAATTAATATATCCACTGCATCCTTACAAGTATTGTCATTAACAATGTCTTTTATCTCTTCTACACCTAATAGATTTGTTAGTCCATCTGTACACAATAAAATTTTTTCAGCGCTTTTTATCGTATACTTATAGAAATCAATGTCTATATCATCATCTGTTCCAATTGCTCTAGTTAGTATGTTTTTATTTGGGTGAGTATTCGCTTCTTCTTTAGAGATTTCACCCTGTGCGACTAACTGTTCCACTAAAGAATGATCTTTAGTGAGTTGAACCATCTTTTTTGGGTTCACCATATATATTCTACTATCACCTACATGAAATATATATATAGTTTCTCCTATTATTATAGTTAGGCTAAGAGTAGTCCCCATTTTATTTAAATGTGTATTTTTACTCCCAGCTTGAAATATCTCACTATTTATTTTTTTAATTTTTTCTATCATCAATTCATTGTTTACTGACTTTTTATTGATTATCTCTTCCATATATAATATCTCTTTTAGTCCATCAACTAACATATTACTTGCAACTTCTCCTGCATTATGACCGCCAAGACCGTCTGCTACAGCAAATATTTGCACATGGGGATCTATATCATCTAACACAAGGTATGCATCTTGATTTACAGTTCTCACTTTACCTATATCACTTTTATAACCTACATTCATATTTTCACCTCTCAGGTTTTAGCTGTTAGCTTTTAGCTTTTAGTCACTAGCTTTAGGGTCGCCTCTTTCAGGTCGTACAAGCTATTAGCTTCTAACTTTTAGCTTTTAGTCACTAGTTTTTTCTGTCATCTTCTCTAGGTAATAGTAGCTATTAACAATAGCTTCTAGCTTCTGACCTCTCGCATCTCACTTCTCAATTGACCACATGCAGCATTTATACTCGATCCTAATTCTCTTCTTACGGTTGTAGTAATGCCAACCTTATTTAAATAATGGCTAAACTTCATTATATTATCTTTTTCACTTTTAATAAAGCTACTTTCTTTAATTTCGTTAATCGGTATTAAATTTACTAAGCAGTTCATGCCTCTTAGGATATTTTCTAATTCCTTTGCGCATTCCATGCTATCGTTAATTCCTCCAACCATAGCATACTCAAAGGTAATTCTTCTTCCTGTTTTGTTGACGTAAAATTTACAGGCTTCTAATAGATCTTCTATAGGGTATTTTTTATTTATGGGCATCATTTGGTTTCTGGTTTTATTATTGGGTGCATGTAATGAACAAGATAAGTTAATCTGCAAATTTTCTTTAGCCAAATCGTAAATTTTAGGTACTATTCCACAAGTAGACAAAGTAATATGCCTTTGCCCAATACCCACTCCATTTGGATTATTAACATTATATATAAATTTTAACACTTCATCATAATTATCGAAGGGTTCTCCACTTCCCATGAGTACAATATTAGACACTCTAATATCGACATGTTGCTCTACCACCATAATTTGATCAATTATTTCCCCACTACTTAAATTTCGAATGACACCATCTATAGTAGACGCACAGAATTTGCATCCCATTCTACAGCCTACTTGCGTAGATATGCATAAAGTATAGCCATGGGTGTATTTCATAAGGACGCACTCGATAATATTGTCATCATAAAGTGATAATAGAAATTTATGGGTATCATCCTTTTCATCCTTTAATATTTTTAACACTTTAATATGTTCTATTTTATAATATAATTTTAATTTTTCCCGAAAAACTTTAGAAAGATTATTCATTTCATCTATATTATTTACTTTAAGTGCATATATCCACTTATAAATCTGATTGGCTCTATAACTAGGCTCCTGCAGATTTTCAACTACTTCTTGTATTTCTTTTTGGGATAAACCGATTAGATTGGTCATATAATTATCCTTTCATTTATAGCATTCCTTTATAAGCATAACAAAAAAAGCATAATTATACCACATAAAAGTAAACTGCACATGGTACAGTTTACTTTTATGTCACTATTATTATGTGATGACAGCTTAATTTCTCCGTACTATCTTACTCACAAAAAAGCCATCACATTTGTCTGTTTCTGGGAAAGTTTGAACAAAATATTCATTTAATAAAATATGTTGATCCACAAAATCTATTTTTATTAATTCTGCATCTTTACATTTATTCATTAAATCATATACAATTTCTTCATTTTCTCTTTTATTGATGGTACAAGTACTATAGACCAACGTTCCACCTGGTTTTAGATATTTAAATGCGTTTTCTATTAAAATCTTTTGCATACTTATAATGGCTTCAATATCTTGATTTTTAAGTTTCCATTTAATATCTGGTTTTCTTCTCAATATTCCCAGACCTGAACAAGGTGCATCTAATAATATTTTATCATATTTCCCTATATCTTCTGGATAAATATTTAAGCCGTCTTTTAATTCTAAAGTAATATTGTCTAGGTGTAATCTCTTGCAATTATCTTTGATTAACTGGAATTTATGCTCGTAAATATCTCTAGCTACAAGACCTGATTGACCCAAAATTCGCTCACCTATATGGGTTGTTTTCCCTCCAGGTGCACTACACATATCTAATATTTTTTCACCGGGCTTAGGATCTAAGATATCAACAACCAACATGGCAGCTTCATCTTGTATGATAAATAATCCATCTTTATGGCTTTGGTATTTAGTGATATCTCCATAGTTTTTTATTTTAATTGAGTAATCAACTAAAGATGTGCTTTGCGTCTCAATATTTTCTTCACTTAGTATTTTTAATAGATCCTCTTTATTGGTTTGTAATGTGTTTACTCGTATAGTTGTTGGTGCACTACGCAACGATTCCATAAAAAAGTTTTCTATTACATTCATAGGATACTGGGGTTTCAATGTTTTTACTAGCCATTTCGGCGCTGAATATTTAATGGTGAGCTGTTCATTTTGACTAAAGTTATAACTTGTTATTTCTTCTTTAGCTCTAATAATATTTCTTAAAACCCCATTTACAAACTTATCTGCTTTTCCCTTGGAGTATTTCTTGCTTAAGTTTACACTTTCATTTACTGCTGCAAACTCAGGTACCTTATCGAGAAAGAACATTTGATAAATAGCAATTCTAAGGATTTCTTTAATCCAAGGTGAAATCTTGTCAAATTTAAGTTTACTGTGACTAGTAATAATCCAGTCACAATAGTTTTGATTTTTAACGACGCCGTAAACCAACGTATTGACAAAAGACTTATCTAAATCCTTTAACTTTGGATCAGATAGCTTTTTTTTCAATAAGATATTTACAAAAGCATCGTTATTGTTAATTTCATACAATATTTTAATGGCTAATTCTCTTGGATAATCTATTTTATTCTGCATATTTTAATCCCTCGAGCCTCTCAGTAATATCATTCTTAAAAGTTGTAAAAATGCAACAATGGTAGCTGCTATATACGTTAGCGCTGCCGCGTCTAATACTTTTTTTACACCACGACCTTCATCATCGTATATAAGGGTACTTTCTTCTAATTGGGTTAGCGCTCTACGGCTAGCATTAAATTCCACAGGCAGAGTCACTACATTAAATACTACAGCAGATGCAAAGAATATTATCCCAAGATTCATTAGATTAACAGAACTAAACAGTAAACCTATAAAAAATAAAATCCATGCTGAATTTGAAGCAAATCCTACAACAGGAGCTATGGTACTTCTTACCGTTAATGGTCCATAATTTGTATTGTGTTGAATTGCATGACCCACTTCATGTGCTGCAATACCTACAGAAGCTATGCTTTTCCCGTTGTAAACCTCATTAGATAATCTCAGAACCTTCTTTCTAGGGTCGTAATGATCAGATAGTTTACCACTAACCAATTCCACAGTAACATCATTGATGCCGTTTCGCGTTAATATTCGTTTAGCTGCTTCCGCACCAGTAATGCCTCTATTGTTTGCAACTCTTAAGTACTTATTATATGTTGCTTTTACCTTCCATTGAGCGTAAGCAGCAAAAATCAGCCCAGGAATTAAAAGTAACATTGTAGATTCGAAAAAAAATGGATATATTGGAATTACCTCCTTTATTCATACTATTTATTTAAACTTATTTATTTAAACTTATTTATTTAAACCTATTTATTATTTCATATTACTTTATTTACCTTAAACAAAACTTAAGTAAGTTGGAAAGTAGAAGGTTGGAAAGTTGGAACTTTAATTAATACCTTGTAATCCCGAAAAGGTTCCAAGCAACTAACTAACTAACTAACTAACTAACTAACTAACTAACCAACTAACCAACTAACCAACTAACCAACTAACCAACTAACCAACTAACCAACTAACCAACTAACCAACTAACCAACTAACCAACTAACCAACTAACCAACTAACCAACTTTTCTACTTTCCAAGAACTGTACCCATATCTATAGTATTTCCCAACATATAATGATCAACATTCATTTTTTTCTTATTCGGGAATTGGATCATGTTTAGGTAGATAGCTCCATCACCTGTTTTTACAAGCAAACCTTTATTTTTTACGTATTCTATTATTGTGCCTGGTTCACTTTTTTTGTCTATACTATTTTCATGATTTTGTACGGTAAGCACTTTTACTTTTTGACCAGCGTAATTTGTAAAAGCAACTGGCCAAGGATTAGTTCCTCTAACTAGGTTCGCGATTTGTTTACTGGTATGGTGCCAATTAATCTTGCCTGTATCTTTTGATAGAAGTGGTGCATAGGTGCTTTTGCTTTCATCTTGTTTTTCTCTTGGAGCTAGACCTGCTTTTACATCCGATAATGTCTTTAGGATCAAACTAGCACCTAATGCAGCTAATTCATCGTAGAGTTCTCCCACGGTAACATATTCTCCTATGGAGACCCTTTCCTGGTAAATCATATCTCCAGTATCCATACCGATGTCCATGTACATCGTGGTTACTCCAGTTTCAACTTCTCCATTTATGATACTCCAATGTATAGGTGCCGACCCCCTATATTTAGGTAAAAGAGATGCGTGTATGTTGATACACCCGTATTTGGGTAGTTGTAACATTTCTTTTGATAATAATTGACCATAAGCTACTGCTATAATGATTTCTGGTTTATATGTTTGAATCTCCTGGAAAGCATCCAAACTTTTTATATTTGTCGGTTGTAAGACCTCTATAGAATTTTCTAGTGCCAAAACTTTAACTGGAGAATAAATGATTTTATTCCCCCTTGTATTGGGTTTATCAGGCTGTGTGACTACAGCTACAACCTCATGGCCTGATTCAATTATAGCTTTTAGTTGTACATAGGCAAAATCAGGAGTTCCCATAAATACAATACGCATTAAATTATCTCCTTTTTGACCTTATCTGTAAAAAGTATACCTTCTAAGTGATCTATTTCATGGCAAATTGCCCGGGCTAATAATTCTTCTCCTTCAATAACTTTTGCCCTCCCTTTTAGATCAAAGTACTTCACTTGCACATAATTGGGTCTTTCCACCTCTTCGTTTACTCCTGGTAGACTTAAACATCCTTCTAAACCAATTTGAGAACCAGCTGTTTTTATGATCACGGGATTTATGAGTACTATAGGTCCCTTTCCCACATCCATAACAATAATTCTTCTGAGTATACCTATTTGAGGTGCGGCAAGCCCAACACCATCAGCCTCATACATCGTTTCAATCATATCATTGACTACTTCTTTTATTCTCTCATTTATTTCTGCTACTTTTCTAGATTTCTTTCTAAGGATTGGATCATCTTCTAACCGTATATTTCTAAGTGCCATTTCTTGTATGCCCTCCTATAGTATGGTATTTGGATTAATATCAATTATTTTAGTGGAATCTATATCCAATATTTCTTTTTTTAAGCTTAAATTATATATTATATCATTATACAATTCAAGGTGAATCGTTTTGATAATAAAATACCACCTATATTTGTTGTTAATCCTTTTTATTGGGGATAAGGTAGGTTGATAAAGTTCTTTTACAAGTTCGTCTAACTTACCCTCTTGTAAAACACTGAGCAACTCCTTATGGTATTTCTCACAGTCCTTAGATACAACGTCCTCATTTTCATTGGTAAAACCAATAAATATAATGTCTGAAAACGGAGGATAATTCATCATTTTTCTATAAGAAATTTCCTTTTCATAAAAACCTTTATAATCGTGACTTTGAGATAAAGCAATGGAATAATGTTCAGGTTCATAAGTTTGGACAATTACTTCTCCTAGTTTATCTCCTCTGCCAGCACGACCAGCTACTTGTGTAATTAGTTGAAATGTTCTTTCACTAGCTTTAAAGTCAGGTATGTTTAAGGTGGAATCAGCTAGTATAACTCCTACTAATGTTACATTTTTAAAGTCAAAGCCTTTTGTTACCATTTGTGTACCTAAGAGTATATCTGCCTCTCCATCAGTAAATTTTTGGATAACTTGATCATATGCACCTTTTTTTCGCATAGAATCAGTATCCATACGTAAAATTACTGCGTCTGGAAAATGTTTTTGTAATTGTATTTCTAACTTTTGTGTTCCAGATCCTGTGTGTTTAATCTTATCACTTCCACATTTTGGGCACTTGCTGGGTACCATGGTCTTATGACCACAGTAATGACACAACATTTCTCTTGAACTTTGATGATAGGTCATACTAACTTCGCAGTTTGTGCATTTTACTACAAAACCGCAGTTTCTACAGAAAACAAAGCTTGAGTAGCCTCTTTTGTTCAAGAACAATATGGTTTGTTCTTTATTTTTTATATTTTTTTCTATTCCCTTATAAAGTGCCCTACTTAAAACAGTTCTATTTCCAGCGTAAAGCTCATGTTTCATATCCACAATTTCTACCTTTGGCATAGGGATATGGTTCACTCTCTCAGGTAATTCAAGTAAAGAAATATCTTGCTTGATTGCATGGTAATAGGAATCCATGCTTGGGGTTGCACTTCCTAGTATGATGTGGCAGCCATGGATTTCTTGTAATTTCTTAGCTACAGTTATAGTATTATACCTTGGGCGTTGGCTTGATTTATAGGTATTTTCATGCTCTTCATCAATAATAATTAAGCCTATATTATCCATGGGCGCAAAGATTGCTGATCTAGCACCTAATACGATATTATAATTTTTAGACTTGATGTTATTCCATTGGTCTATTCTTTCTCCTGCATTTAAGTGGCTATGAATAATTCCTATATCTTGCTTAAACCTTCCCATAATTCTTTGAATTACTTGAGATGTCAAAGATATTTCTGGAACCAAATATAAACAACCTTTTCCGTTTTTTATAGTTTCCTCCATTAACCGAAGGAAAACTTCCGTTTTGCCGCTACCCGTGACTCCATGTAGGAGAAAAGTAGTTGGTTCCTCTGCCTTAACAAAAGCATCTACTGACTCTTGCTGGTAGGTATTTAAATGATTCTCTGGATAGTTAAACTCTTTTTTCTTATATGGGTTTCTGATATTTATTTTGCTCCACTCTTGTATTAGCCCTTTATCAATTAGGGTTTTCAACGTGTCCGATGTACAATTCGTTTGTTCTCTTACTTCATCTATACTCCGTGGGGTATCCCCTAAGCATTCTAATATTTGCCTTTGTTTTATGGCATTTGCTCTCAAATCCTTTATGTAATCTTCTTTTTGAATATACTTTCCAGATAACATATAGTATTTTATTTTTTGCTCTGAATTGTTTAAATTATACTGGGAACCGTCTTTTGTTTTGACCTTCGTAAATTTTAAACTGCTAGGTATATAACAATTTACTGCTTCCATAAAAAGACAATGGTAACTTTGTCGCATCCAGTAGCACATTTGAATTTGCCAAGGACTAAGTTTTGGATAATGATTAATAATGCCTTCAATATTTTTTAGTCTTTTGTATTCACTAGTTTCCGTAATTTTTACTACTAGCCCATCTATTGATTTGTTTTTTATTCCAAAAGGGATTACAACTCTGCTCCCCACATCTAAAGGTTCCATTTCTGTTGGTATATAATAATCATATGGATTATCTATATTAATATTTAATTGATTAATAAAAATTTGAGCTACTCTCATGATTTCATTCCTTATTTTAAAAAATGCAGCAGCGCTGCTGGCTGAGGAAAATACCCTCTGCAGTCTTAGACCCAAGTAGAAGGTTGCGAAAATTTTTCTACTTTTATAAAAAAATTGCAAAAGCGATATGCTGTTGCAATTTTTTTTCTACTTGTACGTATATTTTATCTTATTTTTGTAAATTTCCTCAGTTGCAATTGATACAGGATTGTTATTATCTAATTTTACTTCTGTAGTAGCGCCATCTATTAACGCTCGAGCTCTCTTTGCAGTAACTAGGATAAGAGAGTATTTATTGGGTACCTTTTCTAGTAATTCATTTATTGCTGGATGTCTCATAATCGTTTACCTCCCAATGATTTCTTCTATTTTACTTTCTAAACGTACAGAACGACATTTTTCAGCAGTAATTATGGAAGCAATTTGTTTAGCTGCCACCTTTACCTTGTCGTTGATTACAATATAACTGTACTTTGTGGCATTTCGAATTTCCTCATATGCACAATTTAATCGTTTTTCCATTTGCTCTTCACTTTCTGTAGCCCTTGCAGTGATTCTTTTCTTCAATTCATTAATGGATGGTGGAACCACAAAAATATAAATACCCTCAGGATAATTTATTCTCACTTGAGAAGCACCTTGGATGTCTATTTCTAGAATTACATCTATCCCATCATCCATCATATCTAATACAGGCTTTGCAGGTGTACCGTAATAATTATCATAAACTTTTGCATATTCTAAAAATTGATCATTTCCGATCATATCAAGAAAATTTTCTTTGTTTATAAAAAAGTAATTTATTCCTTCTATTTCCCCTTTTCTAGGGTCTCTCGTTGTGGCTGAAATGGAAACTGCTAAATTATCGTAATTAGTTATCAATTCCTTACACACTGTACCTTTTCCTGCTCCTGAAGGTCCAGAAATGACAATCAGTAACCCCTTCTCTTTTTCGTAAAATTTGGTTTCCATTTTTCCCCTCGTTATTCGATATTTTGTATTTGCTCACGCATTTTCTCTATTTCGCTTTTCATGTCTACTACACAATTCGAAATTTGTATATCATTTGCTTTAGAGCCGATGGTATTAATCTCTCGGTTCATTTCTTGAATTAAAAAGTCTAGTTTTCTTCCTACTGGTTCTTCTTCTTCTAATATAGAATAAAAACGTTCTAGATGACTGTTTAATCTAGTAATCTCTTCTGCAATGCTTATTCTATCAGAGAAAATTGCTACTTCATTTAAAAGTCGCCCTTCATCGATCTCTACCCCATTGGTATACTCTTTTATCTTATCCTCTAAACGCCTTTTATAATCTTCGCTTACCTTAGGACCATGATTAACGATAACTTTTAGAGACTCTGTAATATATTTTAGCCTTTTTTCAAAATCCTTATTTAGTGTGAAGCCTTCTCTTTCACGGCTTTTCAACGTAGCTTCAGTTGCCTCTGCTAATGCTGGATTGATCTTTTGCCATACCAACTCTAAGTCTACCTCATCTTCTACACAGGTAATCACATCAGGAAATCTAGATACTAAAGCTATGGATATCTCTCCAGAAACATCGGGAAAACTTGTTTTTATGGTTTTGAGGCACTCCACATATTCTGCAGCTAACTTGTAGTTTAAATTTATGGATTTATCTCCATCGCTACTTCTATTCATCTTTATATTTACTTCTACTCTGCCTCTTGAGATCTTTTCACCTATATACTTACGTATATTTTCCTCCAACAAAGATACTTGTCTTGGCAACTTGATAAAGAAATCCTTGTAGCGATGATTGATACTTTTCATTTCTACTATTATTTCATATTGATCGTCACGAAATTCACCTCGACCAAAGCCAGTCATACTTTTCATAAATTACCATCCTTTAGAGTAACAATTCCTTCAATTGTACCATCAAATACTGTAACTGCTTCTCCAGTCATGTATATATGATCCTTTAACTCGATTACAAGGTTTCCACCAGGCAAGGATGCAGTAACTTTATTTTTCACCAAGCCCTTATGGTGTGCAATCGTTACACTTGCACACGTACCAGTGCCACAAGCTAATGTAAGCCCTGCGCCCCTCTCCCATGTAACAACTTTGATATTTTCCTCATCAATAATTTGGACGAAGTTCACATTGGTTTTCCTTGGAAATATTGGATGATTTTCAAAGTAAGATCCTATTTCTACAATTGGATAATTTTCTACATCATCTATTATAATTACAACATGAGGATTGCCCATAGATAATGCGGCGTAATTAATTTCTTGATCATTATAAAGTATACTTTCATCTAACGCTTTTTCTTTTCCATTATTCACAGGTATTTTTTCAGATTCAAATATTGGTGGGCCCATATCAACCCGTACATTAACTACTTCCTCCTCTTGAATATCTAGAGTAGTTGTTTTAATTCCAGCTAAGGTTTCAATTTCAATGGGATTTATTTTTACGATATTTCTATCATATACATATTTCGCAAAGCAACGAATTCCATTTCCACACATTTCTACTTCATTTCCATCTGCATTAAAAAAAGACATTTTAATATGACATATGTCAGATGTATTTACAATCATAATCCCATCTGCGCCTATACCAAATCTTCTGTCACATAAAGAAATTATCTGAATTTTATCTATTGAAATCTTCCCTTGTAAATTTTCAATAATAATAAAATCATTTCCTAGTCCATGCATTTTACAAAACTTCATAACAACACCCTTTATTAATCACTATAGTTTATATATTATAACATATTAAAAAAAAAAATATATAGATTTATTTAATTTTTGAGTCTACGAGTATAAAGTACACATACTACTTAGATAACATCGCAATAAATATATGTTATCATGTGGGAGGTACGACGTGAGTGACAATGCCGTGGCATTGGAACTTTAATCTACAATATCTATGATATAATATGTATAATAAAGTGAGAAGTTAGACCGCTTTAGCAAGTTAGTCTAACTTTCCAATTATAAAATAAATAACTGAAGTACAGTATGTACTTACAGGTAAAGGATGAGTTTATATGCCATTTGATGGATTAACTACTTTTTGCGTAATAGAAGAACTTCGAGAAAAGTTAATACACGGTAAAATCAATAAAATATATCAACCTGAGTCAGATGAAATAGTCATAAATATTAACAATAAATCTAGTAAGTTTAATTTGCTTTTATCAGCAAATAATAACAATCCAAGAGTATACTTAAGTGAAAAAACAAAAGATAACCCACTTGCCCCACCTATGTTCTGCATGCTTCTTAGAAAAAGTCTACAAAACGGCATAATAACGGATATTCGCCAGTTAAGTCTAGATCGGATCATAGAAATCAGGGTGGGTACGAAAAATGAGCTAGGAGATCCTGTAACCAAGAGAATTGTAGTAGAGATTATGGGTAGGCATAGTAATATTATACTGGTTAATGAACCTGATGAAACCATTGTCGATAGCATCAAAAGAGTTGGAAAAAACATTAGTAGCTATCGTGAAGTTTTACCGGGGAAAATTTACAAGAACCCGCCTCAGTCTAAAGTAGATCCTAGAGAATTGGATTTTGAAAATTTTTCATCTATATTGGCATTATACAATAAAAACAAGACCATGCATAAATTCGTGTTAGATTCCTTCATTGGAATAAGCCCTCCCTTAGCTCATGAAATATGTTATCGATCAAACATAGCTAGTAATGAGCCACTAAGTACCATAAATCAAGAAAGTATCTTTTCATTATACCATGTAATTACCGAACTATTTGATCACTTATTAGATCACCTAAAACCCATTATGTATACCAATCAAAATAAAAGTAAAATATATGATTTTGCAGCCATAGAGCTAACTTATTATGAATCGTATGAAAAAACAGTGTATACATCTATCTCTACACTACTTGCAGAATATTATTACTTAAAGGATAATTTATCACGAATAAAAAATAGATCTTCTGCCATCTTGCAGATGCTTAACAATAAATTGGAGCGAAACTACAATAAACGAGGAAAACAACTGGAAGAATTACAAAATGCAAAAGATTCTGAACTATATAGAAAATATGGAGAGCTCATAACTAGTCAGATTTACCTTCTCAAATATGGTCAAGATTCTGCACGATTATCAGATTATTATACTGGTGAAGATATTGAAATCCCTCTATCTGTGCAATTGACTCCATCACAAAATGCACAAAAGTACTTTAAAAAGTATAATAAAGGAAAACGAGCTAAAGAATATTTAAAAGAGCAAATCGCAATAACGGACGAAGAGATTTACTATTTAGAAAGTCAAATTGACAATGTAGGTAAATGTACAGAGATTGATGAATTTACTGAAATAAAAGAAGAGCTTATAGAAAATGGATACTTAAAAGCACCAAATAGCAAGATAAAGAAAAAGAAATTGAAGAAAGAAGTTGCACTATCAGAACCTTTGCACTATATTTACCAGGGTGTAGATATTTACATTGGTAAAAACAATAAACAAAACGAGCATTTAACCATGAAGTACGCTGCAAAAACAGATCTATGGCTACACGTAAAGGACATTCCTGGTTCCCATACCATCATCAAAAAAGACTATGATAAGGTAGATGATCAACTTATATATGCCGCAGCTATGCTAGCAGCCTATTACAGCAAAGGAAGAAACTCTAGCAAAATCCCTGTAGATTACACAGCTATAAAACATGTAAAAAAACCAAAAGGTGCAAAAACCGGAATGGTCATATATACAGATCAAAAGACAATTTATGTTACACCTAGTGAAGAAGAGATCCTTGCACTGCAAAAAATTTAATAAATGTAAAATTAAAAATGTAAAGTGTAAAGTTAAAAAACAAAATATAAAAACAAAATATAAAAATGCAGAACACCCTCTAACGTGTTCTGCATTTTTTTAACTTTACAATTCTAAATCTTTAATTTTTTTAATCTTTAAATAACTTTACACTTTTAACTCTAAACTTTTAACTTTACCTTCTACACTTTACACTTTCAATCAAGTCCATCCAGGACTTTCTTAAAGTACAATGGTGGTTCACAAGTGAATTCCATATACTCTCCTGTTGCTGGGTGGTCAAATCCTATTAGGTAAGCGTGGAGCAATTGTCCTTTGGCATATAAATTTTGTCTTTTAAGTCCATAAGTACTGTCTCCTACGACTGGATGACCTATGAAAGTCATGTGAGCTCTGATCTGATGAGTTCTTCCTGTTTCAAGTTTCGCTTCTATAAGTGTGTTTTTAATAAATCTACGAAGTACCGTAAAATGGGTTATGGCATTTTTTGAATTTTTATCTGTCACGGTCATTTTTTTTCTATTATTTTGATGTCTTCCTATAGGTGCGTCAATGGTGCCAGTTTCTTCTAGTATCACACCTTCAACTAAAGCCATATACACACGATTTATGGTATGTTCTTTAAGTTGCTCACTCAAAGACTTATGTGCTAGATCGCTTTTTGCCACAATAAGAAGACCTGAGGTATCTTTATCTATTCGATGAACTATCCCAGGGCGTAGTACTCCATTGATATCTGATAACTTTTTAATATGAAATAAAAGTGCGTTCACTAAAGTACCCTCATAATTTCCTGGGGCTGGATGAACTACCATTCCTTGTGGTTTATTTACCACCAGGACATGTTCGTCTTCATAAACGATATCTATCTGAATATCCTGGGCCTTGATATTTAGTTCTTCTGGTTCTGGCACTTCTACATTAACCTTATCGCCTAATTGAAGTTTATAACTACTTTTACAATTGGCGGTGTTTATCATAACGCTATTTTCTTCGATTAATTTTTTTATATATGTTCTCGATATTTCAGGTATTGCATCGCTTAAAAATTGGTCAACACGGTACCCTACGTTTTGTTCTTCTATAGTAAATTCGTATGTTTTTTTCATAATACCTCACATGTATTTTTTTATTCGTACTTTATTTTTCTCTTTTCTCGTGGTTCCCGTAAACTCCTCTAATATGAATCTTCCTTTTCCTTTGACTGAAAACAAATCTCCTATTTGTGCACTCGCGGTTGGTTTTAATTTTTCTTCATGGTTAATCTTAACACCATGTTTTTTTATTAGTTCTGAAGCTGTCTCTCTAGACAATCCATAAGCAGCGCTTATAATGGCATCTAACCTAAAAGAGCTCACAGTAATATCTTCCATTTTAAAGCTTTGTTTGTTTATCGTTAGAGAACTTATGTCATGAACCTCAAAAAGTACTTTTCTATTATTTAATTTCAATATATTCATTGAAATATATTGAGCTATGTGTTCTTTTACCACAATTTGGACTTGTGTATCTTGTATAATTATGTCTCCTATGATTTCCCTACTTACGCCTAACTGCATTATGGACCCTAGTACCATACGATGATCAACGTCAAAATCTATTTGGGCTGTACATACTAAAATGGGCCATGAAATATCTTTCTTTGGCAGAGTTGTATGTAGACACAGCATCTTTCTTTCACATAAAATTTGACCACCATAGAATTGGCAATGTACATTTTCATTCTTCTTTAACTCATGTACAATATTTTTTTGTTGGGATGGGTCATAGAAATCAAAAAAAGCTAAACCATCATCTAATTGCTCAGCTTGATAGCTTATCTTTTTAATAAATACTTCTGTCTTGTTGTACTTTTGACTCATGGAAATATCAATCTAATTAAAAATTGATAAAGTGGTGCAATAATATAGTCTATCGATAGGATTGCTAAAAGAGGGGCAAAACTAACCGCTCCTCCTATAGAAATTTTCTTAAAAGGCGCTAACATCGGTTCTGTAATGTTATATATAAAATTGACAATAAGGTTATCTCTATTGGGTCTAATCCAACTAAATATTACATTTACTAGAATCAACATACTCATAATTCGAAACAAAACATTACCTGCGGATATTAATATTTGGGACATTTAAACACTCCTACTTTTCATAGTCCCAGTTCAGTAAATCTTTTGAAGAAGAAGAATCTATATCTCCAGTGATCACATCTACTGTATCGGGAGCTAAAATGAAAACATTTTCACTAATTTTTTGTATTGTTCCATCTAACGCATAAACTGCTCCATTTAAGAAATCAAAGATTTTTCTCCCATCTTCAAAATCGGTATTTTCTAAATTGACTACAACAGTCTTATTATTTTTTAAATTATCACATATAGCGGGTGCGTCATTAAAAAATTCTGGTTCTACAACCATTACCTTTGAATTCTTTGAGGCAACAGCAGTAGCAGCAGTCATAGCTGCAGATTTATCCTTTTTCATCTTCTTATTAAAATGGGTTTTCTCGTCGATTATTTCCTCATCATCATCTTCTTCTTCTGTTATGTCGTCCTCATATTCCTCGTCTATCTCTAAACCTAGTAAGTTTTTTACTTTTCCCCAGGAATCCTTAGCCATAAATATCCTCCTTTTATTTTATACAAAAATTCCTCTTCCTATTCTAACTAAATTAGAACCTTCTTCTATTGCTATAGGATAGTCATTTGTCATTCCCATAGATAGAAAGTTTATTTCTACATTTGTATACAAAGATTTCTCATTCTTTATTTTATCATAAAAAACATGTAAATTCCTGAAAACATGACGACTTTCTTCAATATTTTCAGTATATGGTGCCATTGTCATGAATCCTTGGACAGACAAACCTTCAAAATCTTTTATAGAATCTAAAAAAGACCTAATTTCTTCTATATCAATTCCAAATTTGCTCTCTTCTCTTGAAACATTTACTTGAATTAAAATCTTCATAACGATTTTATGTTTACACGCTTGACGGTTAATTTCCTGGGCTAGTTTTAAGCTATCCACAGAGTGAATCATGTAAACCTTGTCTATAATATACTTTACCTTATTTGTTTGTAAATGACCAATTAAATGCCACCTTACTTCACCTTTTACTTGATCATACTTCTCAAGTAACTCTTGTACTCTATTTTCTCCTAAATCTGAAACGCCGTAATCTACAATTTGTTGTATTTCATCAACAGACCTATGTTTTGTTACTGCGACTAAGGTTATATTATTGGACTTACTTGCAATAATTTTATCTAAATTATTTTCTATGCTCATTTTTTTCACCTACGGATTAATTATTAATTGCATTCCATCAGTAATGTTTTCATTTTCTGATGTTTCTAGAAAGACATTCTTTCCATCTTTACGAGTTACCTTTACTTCAACATATTTTTTTAAATACCCTTTGCTTAAAATCACAATATTATCTTTTTCATCAACTTTTACAATAGATTTTGCCGGAATCAAATAACCATCTCGTACATATGTAAATAAATCAACTGTAATATTTCGCTCTGTAAAAATTTTGCTATTGATATCATCTTTACATTCAATAAGTATAATTTTTTCTTCCCCAAATTCTCTAACATCAACAATATAACCACTATTTTGAGTTTTATCATACTGAAAATCTATTTTTGGTAAGGATCTTAACTTATCAACTCGGCTATTTAAATAGGCATAGTATTCGTTTAAACCATCTAATTTTATAGACTTCATTATTTCATCTTTTCTTTCTAACACTCTTTCTTCTTGTGCGAAAACTTCATCATTAGGTACAACTATACCCAAATACATATAGGAATCATCAACAACTTTTACTGTTTGACCACGGCTGTTATCGTTACTTTTATTATATTTATCGATATTTGCTATAAACTCTGGTGTTAAATATTGTAAAACATTCGTAGTTAGTAAATTTTCATATCCATCAGAATGAAAATAAATGTAACCAGGAAAACCAAAGTTTAGTTTATTAAGCGTAATACTTGAGCCTGTACTATCTTTCATATCACTATATTTTTCTTTTAATGTAATTAACTCTTCTTTACTCGTTCCCATATATTGAAATGACCTGATTATATAATACTTTTTCTTTACTAATTCATCTTTTTGTTTATTAAGATCTTTTATTTTATCTTCATTGTCAAAGTTTTTAGCCCATTTTAATTTTTTTTCAATTTTATCAAGTTGCTTATCAATATTCGTAATGTCTTTATCAAATATATTTTTTTCTCTATATGCATCATTATCTATTAGCCAGTTAATCATATCAATCTCTCGATTGTAATATTCACTGAATGCAATATTTTTCGAATCAGACAGTACTTGGTTTATGGATACTCGTTCTCCTTCTTTCACTGAAAAATCTATCTTATCTTTTAAATTCATTACAGCTTCATTTTTAATCATGATAGCCTCTACTTCATAAGTCTTCTTATATTCATTAGCGTACAGGATTTCCATTTTTTTACTATTATGATTTACCCATACAAGGACTAGTATAGTTACAATGGATAAGTATAAAAAAAACGTATTATTTGTCCTTTTCTTTTTTCTTGCCATAGGTTCAACACCATTCCTTTGATATAAGAAAAGCTTGTCTATAAATTCATATGAAAAATGGTCTGAGTGAGAGGAATTGAACCTCCGGCCTCGTGAACCCCATTCACGCGCGCTACCAAGCTGCGCTACACCCAGACATAATATCTATTATAAAGATACTACATATATTTATCAAGTATAAAATTCTAAATATGCTGTTTATTTATTATAGGGACAACATGCTTTTCGGCAGTAGCACTAGCCGTGATATTATGTACGGCCAATCAGCAAGCAACCTGCAGTTTGTCACTAGCCTCTAACCTATAAGGATTCCTATGAGAATACACTTCTCCCTTCACCAATAGTTAATTAATCTTGTGACCGGTTGCTAGCTTCTAATCGCTAAATTAACGACTGTAAATACTACTAACAAAAAAGTAAAAGTTGGAAAGTAAAAAGTTGGGATTTAAGTAACCCCGAGGTAATGTTCCAACTTTCTACTAACCAACTAACCAACTAACTACTAATTAATTAAATAAATAAATAAGTTCGAGGTATGTTCCAACTTTCCAACTAAATAATTATAAACACAATTCCCCTACCATTTTCATTAAGCACTTTTGATAATGTCCCTTTTATCTTATCTTGGTTATCTTCAGACATTCTGGAAATTTTGCTGTTTAGGTTGGTCATTACCAGTTCATTAAGGTTTTTTCCGAATATCTCCATTTGCCACATTTTTTCTGGGTCTTCTTCAAATTGTTCCATTAGTTCACTCATGATTCTCTCACATTCGCTTTGCGATCCTATAAACGGTGTTACTTCTGTGTCCACTTGAGCACTGATTAAATGGATGGATGTGGCACTGGCTTTTAATTTCATTCCATATCTACTTCCATGGCCTGTAATCTCTGGATTTTCCAATTTTAATTCACTTGCTTCAGGTAAAACAATTCCGTATCCTCTATTTTTTGCACTATCGAGGGCACTTTTTATTTTACTATATTCTTTGTTCACATTCGATAATTGATGGATGTAATTCATTAAATCTAATTTGTTATTTAATTCTTCTGATACGTTTAAGTTTAATGTTCTATAAAATATTTTTTCTTCTACATGAAGATCGAAGGCTATCTCACCTTTTCCTAAATCAATAGTACCCACCTTTATAGAAATATCGGTAATATCATTAACGTCTTCATTCATTACATCTCTAATTTTAACGGATCCTTTTGTTTTTTGTTGTATAAGTTCCATCATATTTTGTTTGATGCTTTCGTTATCGTCAATTGCCTTAAACCATATAGGAACGTTAAACTTAATCTCTTTAATTGGGAACTCAAATAATACTTGTTTTAAAATATTTGTTATATCGTTCACTTCGATATTGTCAATATCTACAGGAATAACTGTAGTATCATATTTTTCTGATAATTGCTCCTTTAAAACTAGGATTTCTTCGCTATTAGGATATCTCGTATTTAAAACGACTACAAAAGGCTTATTGATTGCTTTTAGCTCTTTTACCACTCTTTCCTCAGCTTCTATGTATTTTTCCCTTGAAATGTCAACGATAGAACCATCTGTAGTCACTAGTATACCAATTGTAGAATGATCGCGAATTACCTTTTGCGTGCCTGTTTCAGCCGCTTTAGCAAAAGTAACAGGAACTTCACTCCATGGTGTCATAATCATTCGGGGAATACCTTCTTCTGAAGAGCCAATAACATCATCTATAAGATACCCTACACAATCTATCAATCTCACTTTCATGTTGCTGTTTTCATCTAGACTAATATTCACTGCTTCATTTGGAACAAATTTTGGTTCAGTAGTCATTATGGTTTTACCTGAACCACTTTGTGGTAATTCATCCTTTGCGCGTAGTGCTTGAAATTCATGCTCAATATTTGGAATAACTAGCTTTTCCATGAATTTTTTAATGAATGTTGATTTTCCAGTTCTTACAGGACCAACTACACCTAAATAAATATCCCCATTCGTTCTCTGAGCTATATCTTCATATACATTGAAGTTCATCTACTCAATCCTCCTCGATTCATTGTCCATTAATAATATTTATTCAGGTGAAGTTTATATATGCATGAATATATCATATTTATTTAATTATTTATTTTCTTTAACTAAACCTTAATCTTTAGTTTTAAGTAATGAAAGAAACACAGTCTACCCCAACCACTTTATCCTTCCTTTAACATTTACCTACCACGTTTACACATTTTCTAATAGTTCTAGACTTTATTATATGTAGCAACTTGAACTATCAATCTAGCTTGGAACTTTAACCAATTAGTATTGTGCAAATATTTAGGCATACAAATAAGAAAAGAAGGTTTCCGCCGGAAACCTTCTTTTCTTATTTGTGTTTTCATTATTGATTTTAGTGTAAACAGCACATAACTTTTATTTTATTTGCTACGCTGCTTTTGATTCATTCTCTGCTTGAGTATTTTCTTTTGGAGCTTTAACGTATGCTAGGTAATATAATACTGGTACAATAATAGCCCCACCAATAAGATTACCAATTGTAACAGGTATAATATTGTTAAACCAGATTTGTGACCATGTAATTCCCGCGCCTGCAAATTTAGCAAGTGGTAGGATGAACATGTTGGCAATACTATGTTCGTAGCCTGATAAAGCAAAAAGCATTATAGGGAACCAACAAGCAGCTATCTTACCTGCTACATCTTTTGCTGAAGTTGACATCCAGACTGCTAAGACCACAAGTATATTACATAATATAGCGCTTAATATAATAGATCCTAAAGGTATTCCTACTTTATATACTCCTAATGTGGTTATCTTTTCTGCTAATGGTCCAGTAACTGATCCAATACCAAAGATCGTGGCAGCCACTAATATTGCTCCGATAAAATTACCAAAATATACGAGAACCCAATTCCTTATTACACATTTAATACCACATTTCTTATCCATAAGTGCTAATGTCATAAGGCAATTGCCTGTAAATAATTCAGCACCACAAAGTACTATTAGCATAAGACCCACTGGGAAAACAGCAGCATATGCAAATTTTGCTACACCAGGATCAATTCCACCTAATGCTTGACTTATGGTCAAAGCTCCTAAAGCTCCTAAACCAATAAAAGCTCCTCCAAATATGCTAAGTAACACTAATCGCATAGTTGTTGTTTTTGATCTTGCAATAGTTCCTTTTATAATTGCTTGGGCTATTTCCTTAGGTACTAACATTAAATTCTCCATAATATAATCTCCTTTTTAATTTATTTATTTTTATATATTTTTTTATGCATATATTTACCACTAACTTTACTTAACATCCTACACCTTTGACACTACATCTTATTTGTGAACTTATGACCTTCCTAATCGTCGTTTAATTTTTTACAAGTCGATGTTATTGACTATATATAAAATATTATACTAATATATTATTTTACTAATTTTGTTTTATTTGGGTCTATTATTATTTTTATATTAAATTTAATATAAAAAATCATAATGAGTTGTAATTGTGAAAAGATTTGTTTTGTTTATATATGTTTAGCTTTGTTTATCTATGTTTAGTTTTGTTTATGTATGTTTTTTTCTAATCTCAATATAACAAATTATAATCATATTTGTCAATGTTATAAATTTACAGAGATGTCTATTATAACAGATATTTGACAGTTGTAAGTTAAAAAAATCTCTGTAACCATTGCTACACAAAGGTTTCATTGTTAAATTTTCTTTAAAAAATTTACGTAATATTTATAAAAGCTTATATTTCAACGTTTTTAGGCAATACATTTTTTTGTAAATAGTTTACATATATTTGAAAGCATTGTTATAACTTTATTATCTTTATTTAAAAACATATACGAAAAATTTTACAATTTTAAAACGTTGTATCTCAGTCATATCAAGACTTTTCGGGCTTTAACTGTCAAACACAAGTATGTATATTTTTTAATATCAATATAACAAATTACAATCATATTTGTCAATGTTATAAATTCACAGAGATGTCTGTTGTTGGAGCTAATCTATTCTGACCAAAACCTGACGATCTATCTTGTCCAGAAATTGCTGATATTCATGTCAGATCAA
>MCHG01000126.1_pt1 | contig 42869 bp, 36 predicted proteins | sample 787351 | NCBI WGS metagenome assembly MCHG01 (sample SAMN05430296, study PRJNA330682) | permafrost metagenome | biome: Cold desert; feature: permafrost; material: soil; isolation source: enrichment culture inoculated with soil incubated with H2/CO2 at 20 degrees... ... | reverse complement strand
CATTTTACACATTCACCACAGCGGGTGCAGGAGTCAAGCTCCATAAGCTGGACTGCGGTAAGATTCTTCGTATCTATTGAGGGGGTACGTTTTGCCATTTTTTTATTCGCCTCCTTTATTTGCAAGGATTGCAAGGGGTGTGGCGATTACGTGGATATATTTACTGTACGGGATGTATGCGATACAGAAGAGCAGGGAGATTATTGAGTGGAAGAGAGCTGCAGGAGGTGCTGTCACTGGGTCAAGTCCGAAGCCCCAGATAAGTCCGGTCCTGATTCCATCTGCAATAAAACCGGAGACCGTGATAATGAAAACTCCTGCGAGAAGAATCCAATCATACATTATGGTAGCTTCCCTGACTTCTGAAATAAAGAGCCTTCTTACTATTGCAATGAGGACGCCGATAAGCAGAATGTACCCGAAAACATAGTTCGGGAAAGCGAGGAGTTCTCTGAATTCAGCAGGTGAGAATGGTAGATGAACCCCTATCTTTTCGATCATTTCGACTGCGAACATCATGCCTGAGAGGGAAAACAGGGCCATCCAGCCTGCAAAAATACTGAAGTGCATGAACCATCGAAGAGAACTTCTTTTGAGAATTCTTCTCTGGAAGATAATGTCAAGAATGAGAACCTCGAGAATAGGCTTTGCATGTGGAGCATGAGACTCTTCCATGACCTGTCCCCACCAGGTTTTTAAGAACCTTAGCGCACTTCCCTTCTGTCCTGCCTGGGGCTCAAGGCCGTAACCAGTTACTCCTGTCCCCCATTTCTGGAGGTTAGCGATCATACCATATAAAAAAATTACAACAGCTATTGCGCTGAATATCATTATCTGGACAAACGTCATCTTGAGTGTTTCTGAGAGCCCAGAGAAGTATGCCATCTCTTCAATGCTAATAGTTTATTCCTCCTATATATAGGTCAAAAATTGAGAACTAATACTACTCCTAAAATTATCATGTTATGGGATGTCAATAACAGTAAATACAGAATGATAACCGTAGCGACTGTCTGCATAAGGTTTCAATAGTCTGTTAGTCTTTGTATTTATTATATTTAAACGTTATCTTTAATACACAATACATCGAAAAGCCCGCAAGAGCCACGAAAATCGTAAGCTCTGAAGTAATCGAACATAAAAAGAAAAATGAAAGTAAGACGAATACTAGTGCAATTATAATACATTAATTATAATTAAATCGTGTGGAATTCTTCTCGACGGAAAAGACTAAAATTTGGCTATATAATACTAAGAAGTAAAGTTGTAGAAAAAAGGAAAAAAAAGTCTGCAAAATACAAACGGGACTAAAATACAAAAAATGTATGAAAAGAGCTTTTCGGATTTCGGATATTATGGAAAGCTCTCCGAGAACTCAACTTTTCATGAAGCAAGTTTTATCTCTGGGATCAGTTTATAAGACCATTTTACAGCCCTACTTCAGCTTTGAATTTTTCAATGCCAATCTCATCTAATACCTCTCCGATCCTCCTTGGTTTTCCATATCCTTTATAAAAGCCGATTATCTTTTCGACCAGGTCCAGAACCTGCTCTTCGGAAAGGTCCTTTGCCACTATATCTCCGAGCCTCGGACGCGGTCCTGCACTCCCTCCAACTGACAGAGTATATCCCCTGGCTGTACCCATAATTCCTATATCCTTTATTCTCGGTTCGGAGCAGGAGTTCTGACAGCCGGAAACAGCCATTTTAAACTTCGAAGGAAGCTGCATTCCATGGTACATTTCGTCAAGCTTCAGTCCAAGCCCGACAGCATCCTGTTTTCCCCTCTTACAAAAAGTAGTCCCAGGGCAAAGTTTAACGCTGCGGACGCAGAGCCCTATCGCAGCTCCCGGTTTCAGATTCAGTTCCCCCCAGGCCGCATCCAGGTCTTCTTCTTTTAAACCTACAATTGCGATTCTCTGGGCAGAGGTGATTTTGAGGACTGCCGCACCATATTTCTCTGCTATATCAGCTATCTTTCTGAGGGTCTCCGGATATACGATTCCACCGGGAATGTGTGGAGCAATCGCATATGTTTCCCCGTCTCTTTGCAGAATTGCAGCTTTCTCAGGGATGTCCCCCTTGACGTATTCTTTACTTACCATATTTCCACTCTCCTAAGTAATAATTTCAGGTTTGCTTCAGGATCGAATTGTTAGTTGGCCTAAGACCTACACACAAAAATCGAAGTCAGAAGCTGAAATAGATCAACAGGCTGAAGTTCCAGATTCAATTTCTTGAATCCGTAAATGAACTAAGCTGGAAATCTTTTTTTAGCCCCAAGAAATTAGACCCCTATATAAGCACAGAACCTCAATACTCCGGCCCCTTCCGGATTCGAGGGATATAGTTCTGGATCCATTAAAAGCCCCAGATCAGAGAATATATGTTCAAGACAGTATAATATCGTTATGTCTCTAATATCGTTATGTCTCACTGTGATTTGACACAAGTTATGAGATGAAATGGAATCTATTTTACGTGCTCATACGATTAAAGATATAAGCCATATTATAACTTTGAAAATAGTAAAAAGGCGGATCAGAAGATCCGTTTTCTTATTTTCATTGTTGTTTTTTCATCCTGTTCAGAAAGCCATTAAGTCCTGCTTTATGCCTGGCTTCGTCCAGAGAAGCCCTCTCAAAGAAAAGGGCAGCTCTTGTGTTGCCTTCCTTCCGGGATAGTTCTGCAGCTTCGGCTTTTTCAACTTCTGCTTTGCTTTCCCCTTCCAGCATCATTTCCAGATTTTCAAGGGTTGTTTCTTTAACAAGTCCGAGGATTTCAGCTACTTCTGTAGCATGCCAGGCTTCGTCCATTGCGATCTGGCGGAGGTAAACTGCAATATCTGCAAGTCCTTCACGCTCAGCAACCTTCGACATTGCAAGATACCATCCAACTTCAGTGGTTTCTCCTTTAAAAGTGTCTTTTAAAATTTGTTCCAGACTCATGAAATCACCATTTATCCGTTAAAGTAATCATATTTATAACTTAAAGATAGATTGGCCTTCGAACTTGAATTTTAGCCGTATTTAGGCAGGTATAGAATTGCGCCTGCAGCTTAACTTCTCTATCCGATCCGGCAAACTTAAAACTAATATATTTAAGGGAATAGATAAGATTTCTGGATGCAAATGGAAAAGTAAACGAAATCTGCAAAAAGGTAAGAATTAAAGCCAGGAAGAGATGTGGAAAAAACACATGGAAAATAATCAATATGAAAATTTATATTGATGAGAAGAAATGTACAGGCTGTGGGAAATGCAAAGCTGCCTGCCCGAAAGGCCCCAGGATTTATTCAATAGAAGAAAAAGAAGGAAAAAAAGTTTGCATTTTAAAGGATCCATCTTACTGCCTGGGCTGCAGAATGTGTGTGACTGTCTGTATGGAAGATGCAATTACCCTTGAGAACTAATTTTAAAAAAAGGATTGAGAAATTTGTCACTTGAGATTCGTGTAGTGCTTGTAGAGCCTATGTACCAGGGAAATGTCGGATCCGTTGCAAGAGCAATGAAAAATTTTGGATATGCTGACCTTGTGCTGGTTAATCCCTGCAAACTCGAGGGGCAGGCAAGAGCAATGGCGTCCCATGCAAGAGACGTACTTGAAGGGGCAAGAGTAACCCCAACCCTTGACGAAGCTGTGAAAGGTGCAAACCTGCTGATAGGAACAACAGGAGTCGCTAGTCTGAAGACCGGAGAACACATCCGTCTACCGCTTTATACAGCAAGAGAACTCAAAGAAAAACTAAAAGGGTATAGCGGGACAGTTGCGATTCTCTTCGGGCGTGAAGACAGCGGTTTCCGGAACGATGAGCTTAAAAGCTTTGATATGCTCATTACGGTTCCAACCTCTGAAATATACCCCATTATGAATATTTCCCATGCAGTTGCAGTTGTGCTTTACGAACTTTCTGAGCTGGAAGGAGGAAACAGTCCGCTTGCAGAGGGGTTTGACCTGCAGCTTCTGTACGAGCATCTGGAAGAACTGCTAGAGGAAATAGATTACCCTCCGCATAAAAAAGATAAAACTTTTCTTATGCTGCGGAGAATATTCGGAAGGGCTGGACTGACTCCGAGGGAAGTTCAGACTTTGAGGGGTATAATAAGAAAAACAGAGAGAACAATGGGGTACGCAATAAAAGATGAAAGCCAGGAAATAGTAGATTCTGAGAGCATGGAAAAGTTCATATGAGAATAAGCCTGTTTTACATTAGATTTCATTATACGTTTTTTTCAACTTTTTTTGGAATCATTCTACACAAAAACTAGCTTGAAGAAGAATGGGAGTTTTACATAAAAGCCAAATATTTCAGAGAATGATATGACTGAGACAGAAAGCAAGTGGGACGAAAAGCTAAAACGGTTTTTTAAGGACTATTACTGGAATGAAATCCTCCAGCTTGCAAACGAGTATCCTGACCAGCGAAGCCTTGGTGTGGATTTTACAGATATAGAGAAATTTGACAGAGAGCTTTCGAAAGAGTTTCTCGACCACCCTGGGGAACTCATAGAAGCAGCTGAGGCTGCACTGAAGCAAATCGACCTTCCTGTGGAAAAGAGCCTCGAACAGGCTCATGTAAGGATAATGAAAATCCCGAATAGAATATCCATAAGAGAGTTAAGAAGCAAACACCTCTCGCGCTTTGTTGCAATCGAAGGTATGATAAGGAAAGCTACTGAGGTCAGGCCAAGGATCACGAAAGCTGCCTTCCAGTGTCTCAGATGCGGGCATCTGACTGTTGTGGAGCAAAATAGCTTCAAGTTTGAGGAGCCCTTTTCAGGTTGTGAAAATGACACATGTGGGAAGAAGGGACCTTTTAAGGTCATGATAGGGGATTCTACCTTTATCGATGCTCAGAAACTTCAGATTCAGGAATCACCCGAAAATCTCAAAGGAGGCTCCCAGCCCCAGAGCCTGGAAATTGACTCTGATGACGACCTGACAGGAAATGTTACCCCTGGGGATAGGGTCATAATTAATGGAATTTTGAAATCCGTCCAACGCACTTTAAAAGATGGAAAATCTACCTTCTATGATCTTGTACTCCAAGCAAATTCTATCGAACACCTGGATAAGGATTATGACGAACTTGAAATAACTGCAGAAGACGAAGAACAGATCCTTGAACTTTCCCGTGACCCTGCAATCTACGACAAAATCATTGGTTCTGTTGCTCCTTCAATCTACGGGTATGAGGACATAAAGGAAGCCCTTTCTCTTCAATTGTTTTCAGGCGTGGTGAAAAACCTTCCTGACGGTTCCAGGATAAGGGGGGATATTCATGTGCTGCTTGTAGGAGACCCTGGAATTGCAAAAAGCCAGCTCCTACGATATGTGGTTAAACTCTCCCCAAGAGGAGTCTTTACTTCAGGACGGAGTGCATCTGCAAGCGGTTTGACAGCAGCTGCCGTAAAAGATGATCTGAATGACGGGAGATGGACAATCGAAGGTGGAGCCCTTGTCATGGCGGATATGGGAGTTGCTGCGGTTGATGAAATGGACAAAATGAAGGCAGAGGATAAGAGCGCCCTGCACGAGGCAATGGAGCAGCAGACTATAAGTATAGCCAAAGCAGGAATTATTGCTACTCTTAAGTCTCGTTGCGCTCTTTTAGGGGCCGCAAATCCAAAGTATGGGCGTTTTGACCGTTATGAAGGCATTGCAGAACAAATAAACATGCCTCCAGCCCTGCTTTCTCGCTTTGATCTCCTCTTTGTTTTGCTCGATACCCCTAACCATGCCCTGGACAGCAAGATCGCAAGCCATATCCTACAATCTCATTATGCAGGAGAACTTTTCGAGCAGCGGCAAAAACTTCCTAGCTCCCTTATTACAGAAGATTTTGTCGAAGCCGAAATGGAAGTGATCGAACCTATTATAGATCCTGAAATCATGCGAAAATATGTTGCATATGCTCGGAAAAATGTTTTTCCGGTTATGGAGGGCAACACACGGAATCGCCTGATGAAATTTTATACGGATCTTCGAAAAACAGGAGAAGGCAAAGATTCACCAGTCCCTGTAACAGCCAGACAGCTTGAAGCCCTTGTCCGTCTGTCGGAAGCGAGCGCAAGAGTCCGCCTGAGCAATAAAGTCACTCTTGAAGATGCAGAAAGAACTATCAAAATCGTCATGAATTGCCTGAAAAACGTAGGCATTGACCCTGATACAGGAGCCCTTGATGCAGATATAATCGCGTCTGGTACAAGCATGAGCCAGAGGAACAAGATAAAAGTCCTGAGAGATATAATTAAAAAGGTAAGTGAGAGACATCCCGGAAAAGAAGGAGCTCCATTAGAAGAAGTGTATACAGAAGCCGAAAGCAATCATGGAATAAATAGAACTCATGCCGAAGAGTATATTAAGAAAATGAAGCAGGGGGGAGACCTACTTTCCCCAGATCAAAAACATATAAGACTCGTCAATTGATTTGAGGTTGAGTAAAGCTCAGAGGATTGCGTAGAAAATATCCCTTCCAAACCTCCGGAGCAAAAAGTCACACATAACAACTATGTGAACACGGTCAAGCTGTAAATACTAAAAAAAAATACTACTTGGAAGGGAGAATATGTATCTAAAAATCTATAAAAATGGAGGGCATGTTCTTGTTGCAGCCTGCGATAAAGAAGTGCTCGGAAAAACCCTGAAACACGGCAAAGCTGTAGTGGAGATTAGCAGGACCTTTTATGAAGGTGAATGTGTCTCCGAGGAAGAACTTCAAAAAGCGCTTCAAGGAGCTATGACTGCAAATCTCTTTGGGGAAAAAACTATCAAGTGTGCCATAAAATGTGGGTTTATTGACCCTGATTCAGTGATAATGATCGACTGTGTGCCCCATGCCCAGATCTTCAGAATTTGATCCGATATTGCAGGAACGAATCCTGGAAGGCTAAGTGTGGCAAAAACCGTTGGTTTAGTGTTCCGGATTGGCTATAGACCGGGATAGATAATATATTTATAAAATGCAAATACAGATTGTGATACAGTGAACGGAAACATCAAAGATGTAGGGATCAGAGTTCTAACAGAAGGGGAACTGATCTCAGCAGTTGTGGAAAAACACAGACGGTTTCTGGAAGAAGACAGAAAGGAATTCGAAGAACTAAGTAGCGGGCTGAGCCAGATCGAAGAGGACGCGAAAAATTTAAAGAATTCCAGGATCCGGATGGCGGAAAGAAAAGAAGTACTGAAGGAGAAGAGGCAGCAGTTTTACCACCAGGCAGAGGCATTGCTCGAAAAGGAGACCTTCCCTAAACTGGACCAGATAACTGCCAATAAACTCAAGGAGGATATTAAAAAACTCAAAAGCCAGATAGAACCTGAAGAGGAGCAGAAACTTGAAGACTCATTTATGGAGAACCTGCGCGAAATCATTCGAACAGCTGGGCTCGAAGAAAACCTTCTCCTCCAAACCCAGGCCAGAATAGATGAAGCCAGGAATTCGAATCTGGAACTAAAAGGCATAGTAGAGTCGGAAAAACAGTTTGAAGCGGATGATGGCAGCAAGAATGAAGAGATTTCCAAAAGTAGATCCCAGCACAAATGGCTCAGCAACAAAATAAAAAACAACGAAGAAGCCTTGATTTACTGGGAAAAATTGAAGGTATAACCCTTTTTCGAAAATATGCGGGTGGTAGTACATGAACAACGACGTTTCAACTACAGGAATTGCAACGGCCGACCTTTCAAACCTTAACGAAAGGGAACTGAAGGGCAAGGTAAACGAGCTCAGGAGCCGGATAGAGAAGAGCGAAAGGCAGTTGGCTTCGATTTTTAAGGATCTGAAAATAAACAGGACCGATATCGACGAACTGAAGGAAAAGAGAGACTCTCTGAACCAGCAGGTTAAGGAAAGGGTTGCAAAAGCGCAGGAACTGAGAAGTAAGCGGGACGAGATTAACAAGGCAATTGGCGAGTACAAGGGAAAAAGGAGTGACGTAAACTCCAAGACGCAAGAACTTTTTTCAGGAATCGCGGGACTCAAGGAACAGCGGGATGAGTGCAACAAACTTTCCCATGGAAGCGTGGAATCTCTCTCAAAGGCATATGAGGATGAGCTCGAAGCTTTCCTTAATAAAGAACTTCCATTTGCAGTGGAGATTAAGATATTCCAGAAATTGAATGACCTCAGCAAACGCCTCTACGCTGCAAAAAAAGCAAATGAATTGCACTCACAAATCCAGGACAGTTACAAAGATTCAAAGGGAATTCATAAAGAGGGAGATGAACTCCATGAAGTAATCCAGAAACTCTCGGATGAATCTCAGGCCTGTCACCTGGAAATGCTCGAAAACTTCAAGTCAGCTGACGAGATCCGAAAAGAAGCGAATATGTACCACTCCCAGCTTACGGATAAAATCGCAAACATAAATTCAATAAAGGATAAAATTGACCCCCTTAAAACCACTATTGCTAATAACCGTAAGGAACTCTCCTTATACCTTGACGGGTTAAAAGACCTACAGCTTACTAAAGAAGAGCACAAAGTAAGCCAGAAACACAATGATGCTCGCGAAAAGCTCCAGAAAAACGCTCGTTTGAGCCTGGAAGACCTTAAACTTCTTATCGAGAAGGGAGACGTTAAATTCTCCAACGACTAAGAAATCAAAAAATCCAAGACGCCGGGAGACAAAAATCTATTTTGAAGAGTATCTCCGGCTCATTCCTTTTAAATCGAATTTTCATTTCGACTGTAGCTTGTACTGTACTTTTATTTTCTTAGAATTAGTTTTCAGCTTTAGTTTTCAGCTTTAGTTTTCAGCTTTAGTTTTCAGCTTTAGTTTTCAGCTTTAGTTTTCAGCTTTAGTTTTCAGCTTTAGTTTTCAGCTTTAGTTTTCAGCTTTAGTTTTCAGCTTTAAAAATGAAAATTTGAGTACTATGATAAAGAAAATTTATTTATCTCTTCCCTTTTCCTGCAAAAAAGCCCGTAAACAGGAGCACGGCCCCCAGGCCCAGGAAGAATAGAGACACATTAAAACCTCCAGCTTGAGTTTCTGAGCCCTGTGATTCGAGAGATGTATCGTCCGAATAGTTGGGGAGAATTCCGTCCGTTGTTTGGGGCATAGGAAGCTTAGGATCCAGGTATTGATACACAGGTGAGAACTTGACCAGCACCCCGTCTGCTCCTGCGTATATCGTACTCACAGTAAGATTAAGAATTTCGGAAGAGTTACGTGAATATACAAACCGGGAGCCCTCAGTGACAATGTCATCCTTAAGTGGAGTTCCTTCTCTACGAAGCTCAAGCCAGATTCTTTTACCATCAGTATCTGTACCTTTCACATAAAGCTGATAATCCTGTGAAAAGGTATGAGAGTATCCTGATCGCACATAAATTTCATCTCCATCGATCAGAACAATTGAAAGCTTTTTTCCTTCGTCGGTGGCTAAGGCAGGTGAAATTATGTAAAATAACACTGAAAAGAATAAGGATACAATTAGGAAAAAAGAAAATATGGGAGGAATGTTTGTTTCCTTATCTCGTTTTCTTCCGGGTTTACTTGGGGCGCGCATAAATGCATCTGCCTGCTATAATTTCTTCTCTGGTATCGTCTGCTTTTCTTATAATAAGGGCTCCGTCGGGGGTCACTCCCACAGCTTTGCCTTCTATAATTCGTGAAGGCGTTGTGACCTTTACATCTCTTCCGATGGTATCTGAAAGGGCAAGCCAGCCATTCAGGATATGTGAGAAAGGCCGGGTCTTGAAATTTATGTACTGCTGCTCAAGCTCAAAGAGAAAATCCTGCAGGAATGACACTCTCTTTATGTGCCTTCCAAGCTCGACTTTCAGAGTTGTAGAGCCTGCACGGAAAGACTCGGGAATATCTTTCAAGTCCATGTTTACATTAATCCCTATTCCCAGCACGATATAGTCCACTCTGTCAACTTCAGCCTTTGCCTCGGTAAGGATTCCGCACACTTTTTTTCCGTTGATACGGACATCATTTGGCCATTTTATACGGGCGTCAAGACCCATCTCACGAATAACGTTTGCGACCGCAAGCCCGGCAACCAGAGTAAGTCTCGAAGCGTGCCTTAGAGGAATTCCGGGTTTCAGGATCACAGACATCCATATACCGCCGTGTGGAGAGACCCATTCCCTCCCCATGCGGCCTCTGCCTCCCTTCTGTGTTTCAGCGATCACAAGCGCCCCTTCTTCTTCGGAAGCCGCGATTTCCTTTGCAATGATGTTTGTGGAATCTACCTCTTCAAAATAATGAATCTTCTGCCCCAGAAGAGTTGTTTTAAGTCCCATCTGGATTTCTTCCGGGTACAAGAGTTGAGGTACGGATTTCAGAACATAGCCCCTTTTCGGAGATGATTCTATCTCATAACCATCAGCCTGGAGAGACTTGATGTACTTCCAGACCATTGTCCTGGAGATCCCTAGCTTGAGCCCCAGTTCTTCTCCAGAGACAGGGCTTTTCTGCGCATCTTTAAGTGCCTTGATAATTCGAGATCTTTTATCTCCCATCCATGCACCCCCTACAAATGTATACGTTCCACCGTATATATTTTTTTAGTTTATTCTTCCATTCCAAACTGATCAAGATATTTGATCCGTGATTCTCAAAAGGTATACCTGTCACCGCTGCGTTTTCTGGGCCATGCTCACATAGGCATACACGGCAGCTGTAATAGCCGCAACTTTTTTGTCTTTTGCTTCAAGAGCCGAAGCCAGAGTAGCCCCTTTTTCGGCATCTGCTTTGACAACCTCTTCAACGGATTCTAGAATATTTTGCTCCTCAATAAAAGAAGTTGTAAAATCGCCCCTGCGAAACGCCGGGTTACGCATAACAGCTTTATGGAAGGGTATATTGGTCTTCACTCCCACAACCACATATTCGTACAGGGCTCTTTCCATCCTGGCAATCGCTATATCCCTTGTCCTTGCCCATACGCAGAGCTTCGAGATCATGGAATCGTAATATGGAGAAATCGTATAACCAGTATGCACTCCACTATCCACCCTGACGCCCGGACCTCCTGCAGATCGGTATCCCCGGATCCTTCCAGGAGAAGGAGCAAAGTCATTCAAAGGATCTTCCGCGTTGATCCTGCATTCAATAGCATGTCCGTCAATAACAATATCTTCCTGCTTAATCTCGAGCTTTTCTCCCCAGGCAATCCTCAGCTGTTCCCTTACAATATCGATGCCTGTAACCATCTCAGTTATTCCATGTTCAACCTGCAAACGAGTATTAACTTCAAGGAAATAAAAATTGCCCTTTGAATAAAGAAACTCTACTGTCCCTGCGTTTACGTAGCCAATTGTCTTTGCTACTCTTACAGCAGCTTCTCCCATCTGTGCTCTGAGTTCTGGGGTCATGATTGGAGAAGGAGCTTCTTCAATAAGCTTTTGATGTCTTCTCTGAATGGAGCATTCCCTATCAGAGAGGTAAATTATATTTCCATATGAATCAGCGAGGATCTGAATCTCTATGTGCCTGGGTTCTTCTACATATTTTTCAATAAAGACCGAAGAGTCTCCAAAAGCCGAACCAGCCATCTGCCTGGTAGAACTGAATGAAGTGAGAAATTCTTTCCTGCAATGGACTACCTTCATTCCGATTCCGCCGCCTCCTGCAGATGCTTTAATCATAACTGGGTAACCCATTTCTTCCACTACTTTTAGGGCTTCTTCAGCATTATCAACCGCATCTTTTGTACCGGGCACAACAGGTACGCCTGCTTTCATCATTAGGTTCCTGGCCCTGATCTTGCTTCCCATCTCGGCAATCACATGGCTAGGAGGACCTATGAAGATAATCCCTTCTTCCTCACAGCGCTTTGCAAATACAGGGTTTTCGGAAAGGAAACCATAACCCGGATGAATCGCATCAGACCCTGTATTTTTTGCAACTTCCAGAATGGCATCCATATTCAGGTAGCTCTGGCTGGAAGGAGCCGGGCCTATCAGGTAGGCCTCGTCTGCATATTTGGCAAAAAGGGCATTTTTGTCGGCCTCCGAGCAGACAGCTACAGTAGAAATTCCAAGCTCCCGACAGGCACGCATGACCCTGATTGCAATTTCACCGCGGTTTGCAATGAGTACTTTTTTAAACATAATACCTTCCACCTGGTTATTTACTCAATTGATAGTATAATGTCACCAGGAGACACGGTAGCCCCTTCGGAAACAAAGATTTCCTTTACGGTACCTGAATGGGGAGCGTGGACAGAGTTTTCCATCTTCATGGCTTCAATGACAGCAACTGTGTCTCCTTCGGAAACAATGTCCTCAACCTTTACCTTAAGAGAAAGAACCATACCCTGCATTGAGGTGGTAACAGCTCCTTTAACGGACTCAGCACTCGGTTTTTTGGGAGACGCCTCGGATATGGAAACTCCACCACCTAGAGGCTCTATCTTGACCTCGTAGACCTCATCATCCACCTCGACCTTGAAATGAGTGGGAATTGTATATCCCTGCTGGACTGTAGGGGCAGGGGCAACTGCTGCGAGAGCTTCTTCTTCCATTTCTCCTTTCAGGAATTTCGGGGCGATAGCTGGATAGAGGATATAGGTAAGGATATCTTCTTCAGATTTTGCAATGCCCATTTCCTCTGCTTCCTTCTTCCTCTTCTCATATTCAGGTTTAAGGAGGTCTGCAGGGCGGCAGTGAATGGGTTCTTCGTCTCCGATTATCTTGCCTATAATTTCCGGACTTAAAGGAGCAGGGGATCTTCCGTAAAGCCCTCGAACATAGTCCTTTACTTCTTTTGGAATAACCTTGTAGCGTTCGCCCATGAGCACATTAAGTACTGCCTGGGTACCAACTATCTGACTTGTGGGGGTAACAAGCGGCGGATATCCAAGTTCCTCTCTAACCCTGGGCATTTCTTTAAGAACAGCTCCGTACTTGTCGAGAGCATTCTGTTCTTTTAATTGAGAGACCAGGTTTGAGAGCATTCCTCCAGGAATCTGGTAAATAAGGACATTGGTATCGATCTGCTCGGAAATAGGGTCAAGAATTCCCCTGTATTTCTCCTTTAAACCTTTGAAATAAGCAACAACCTCCTCAAAAATTCCCAGTTCCAGACCAGTATCATAAGGAGTGCCTTTAAGGGCTGCTATAACAGACTCGGTGGGAGGCTGAGAAGTCCCCCAGGCAAGGGGGGAAAGTGCAGTATCCAGAATGTCCACTCCTGCGCCACAGGCTGCCATATAGCTCATAGGGGCCATTCCAGAGGTACAGTGGCAGTGTAGGGAAATAGGGATGGAAATCTCTTTTTTCATGGCACTGATTATGTGAGTGGCGTCATTAGGGGAAAGCAGGCCTGCCATATCTTTAATACAAAGAGAGTCGCACTCAAGCTCTTCAAGCTGTTTTGCAAGTTCTACGTATTTTTCAACTGTATGCACCGGACTTATGGTATAACAAACCGTACCCTGTACATGAGCACCAAGGCTTTTTGCCACTTTGATAGAATATTCCATATTCCGGATATCGTTGACCGCATCAAAAATCCTGAAAATATCAATTCCGTTTTCATAGGATTTTGTAACGAATTTCTCGACCACGTCATCAGAATAATGCCTGTATCCTACAAGGTTCTGGCCTCTGAGTAGCATCTGAGCGTAGGTGTTGTCCATATTTTTCTTGATATCCCTCAGACGCTGCCAGGGATCTTCATTAAGGTAGCGTATGCAGCTGTCAAAGGTGGCACCTCCCCACATTTCAAGGGAGAAATACCCGATCTGGTCTAATTGTTCCACCACTTCGAGCATGTCCCTTGTCCGCATTCTGGTTGCCAGGAGGGATTGGTGTGCATCCCGGAGGATGGTTTCAGTGATTTTTACACGCATGGATGAACCTCTTAAAATCGAATCAAAATAAATTTTTACTTCTTAATCGTACTTAATCAATGGATTTTCCGGTGGATTCATCTGAAGTTTCCGGAATTTATCTGGGTTAATATTTTGATTCGGTTTGAGTAAAGCATATAAATTCCCCTGATTGCTATTTTCTTGCAGTTTCCTGTGATTTTACCGGAGAAAGGGTTTATTCGGTTAAATTTAACCGAGTCTCCAGAATCACAAGCAGGAGATGATCAATTTAAATATCTAAGCGCAATATTATGCTGATTTTGCGTTGAAATAATCCTTTAATAAACCATTGTTAACAAGTATATACTTTTCGCCTGTTAACATTAAGCGACATAGTTTTCAGAAAAAGGTCTCGCGTTGGAGAAATGGCTTAGTTCTGTAAGAAGAGATTTTGGACCTGTAGAGGTACCTTTGAATACATAATATAATCTCCCAAAATATCTCCAAAGTTCACTAATTTCAAGTTAAATTTTTTGCTTTCTTCCGATAAAGAGCCATTGGTCGTAAGTCCCCTCAGAATCCGTGTTATCCACAATCTCACCTTTGACCCCTGCCCTGCGCAAGGCCCCGGCAAGAATTTCAATTTCGGGCTTGCTACTAACTGTAAATAGCAAAAGAGCGCCTTCACATGCAACCGAGACAGCCTCCCTCATAATACCTGTCCAGAGTTCTTTATTAAATTCATAGACAAGCCCCAGCATAAATCCCATCACTGTATCAAAGCTTTCTGGCTCGAAATACCTGGAAATAGCCGTTGCATCCATCACCAATACCCTTTGGGGATTCAGGACCCCCTGTTCAAGTCCCTGGCAGACCACACACTTGTTAATTTCTACTGCCAGCGGATCCAGCCCAAGCCTGTAAAGAGCAAGTGTGGACATTCCGTTCCCAGAACAGACTTCAAGGAGCCGCCCTTCAGGGTAAAAACCCTTTTTTTGAAGTAAATCAAATATTTTTGCAACTCTCAGCACACGATTTTCGGAAAAAACACTTCTGTAAGACTCAGGCCTGACAGCACATCCCGGACAAAGATTTCGGTTTACAAGCATAAGGGAGTAGTACTCATTCACGGCATTCCTCCAGCTTTCGGAAGAAATCTCGAGATCTTTTTCAGGAAGATTGGAGCTCATAAGTAAATCCGCAATAGCTTCAAACTCCTTTTTCAATGGAACTACTGCAAGAGCCCCTGTAAAAACAGACCAGAAATCCACAGGAACTTCCTCATCTGCCGGATTAAAGATCAGCAGCCCCAAAGTATGTTCTCCTTCCCTGACCCTCAAGAGCCGCATCCTCCTTCCCTGCGAGAAGTTCCGAACTCCATTAAGATACTGAAGTGTACTCTCAATGTTTCTCTGGGCGAGATAACTTTCCTCAACAAAATAGATATCTTCCTCGATTCCAAGGAGTTCCTGTAAAAGCATATTTGTGTAGATTCGGATAATCTCATATCAAGATTTCGAAAAAGGGATTCAAATTTAACCAATTCCATATTATATAACCATTGAAAATACAGCCTTACCGAAAAAAAAACTTACTCCGGATTCCAACCACTTGAAACACGGAAAGACTCTGGAAAGTTATCTTTGTGAATTAGTCCGCTTGAGCGAGCGAAGCGAAAAGGACCTCGTGCTCCCGAAGCAAAACTCGGGAAGCGCTGAAATAAACTGTAATTCGTCTTCTTGAGCGAAGCGAAAAGGACCTCGTGCTCCCGAAGCGAAACTCGGGAAGCGAAACTCGGGAAGCGAAACTCGGGAAGCGAAACTCGGGAAGCGAAACGGGCCTTAAAAAAGCAGTCATGGATAAAAAAGATATACGCAGGCTTTAGGAAGTAATCAAAGGGGAAAAAGAGCATTAAAAGCTGAATAAGAAGTAAAAACACCCCAATACAAGCAAAGGTATTTATAGAATCTAATTACAAAATCAAGGGTTAGAAGGAATTCATATTAATAAAAAAAGTAGATTGGAGGATAATATGGCAAAAGTAATACCATTCGCACCAATCGAGCGTTTAGTAAGAACCGCAGGTGCTCATAGAGTAAGTGAAAGTGCAGGAATGGCTCTCACAGAAATTCTGGAAGAGTATGGACTTGCGATTTCAAAAGAAGCGATAAAACTTGCAGAACATGCAGGCAGAAAAACCGTAAAAGCTGAAGATATTAAATTAGCAAAAGAGATGCTGTAATCTAAGACCATCTCCCCCTGACAAGCCTTCGGCAGTGAGATCTGCCGTATGGGAAAAAATAAAGACGAAATGCTGAAAAACAGCATTTTCCTATTTTTGCTGAATATTACTTATGCAGTTGCGGATTCCAGCTCCACTATAGTAAGGGATTCCACAGGGCAAATTTTTGAGCAGGCTCCGCATCTGATGCAGACTTCATCGCTAATAACCGCCATTCCGTCAACGATCCGAATTGCAAGCTCAGCGGTATCAGGATCAAAATCGTCACTTTTCATTACCTTTGCATTCACAGGGCAAACGGAATAACAGATCCCGCACCCAATACACTTTTTGGACTGAATTATTTTTTTGTTTTTCTTATCTGCCTTTGCCATTTAGAGTCACCTCAAAAATTCCAGAGAACTGCCAGACAACTGGAGTAAGCGCAAGAAGCTGAAAAGCAGGAACTGGTAATAAATATAAAGAGAATTTTATATTTGTGCTGCCAGTGATATAATTTGATATTTTTAAGATATATGAAGATTTCGAAGAGCCTCACGGGAAATTAATTCTTGACAATCATCTAAACCAGACATATCTAAACCAGACATATATAAACAAGGTATATATCAATCGGCTATATACAAATTAGAAGTTTATAAACCAGGCATGATACTGAGCCAGTACCTTAATCTGCATTTGAAAGTGCAAAATGTGCGAGTAAGGCTTCAAGCTGGATTTTTTCACTGGCTCCTTCCGTGAGCCTGAAGTCAGTCTCCCCGATTATATCTATGAGTTCAACAATGCGCCTTTCAGAAAGCCCAAGATCCAGAACCATACGGTTGTCCATTTCGGATATAACCCTGTAAATCTGTCCGACTATATCCTCACCAGAGAGCCCTTCCTCGTAGAGCAACCTGTTAAGTTCCTTTCTGGCAGCCCTGAAATTTCCCAGCAGGGCAGTTTCTATCAGGTGTTTGATTTCTTCAGGGTTTGCGGTTGCAGTAGTCCTGTAAATGGTTTCTCGGGATGTCGGTTTTTCCGGATCGATAAAGGCCGCAGCCTGCAGAGAATTTACAGCTTTTCGCATATCTCCCTGGGCCACGTAGATAAGAGCTTCATACCCATCTTCAGTGATGGTTAAATTCTGATCTTTAGCAATATATTCAAGGCGTTTTCTGATAGCCTCAGCGGAAAGGCGCCTGAACCTGTAAACTGCACATCGGGACTGGATAGGCTCAATGATCTTGGAAGAGTAATTGCAGGAGAGGATAAAACGGCAGTTGCTGCTGAAGCGCTCCATAGTTCGCCGGAGTGCGGATTGGGCATCCGAGGTCAGTGCATCGGCTTCGTCGAGAAAGATAATCTTGAATCCCGCTCCTCCTATGGGAGCAGTTTTTGCAAAGTTTTTAATTTTTGTTCGAACAATATCGATACCTCTCTCATCCGACGCGTTGAGTTCGGTAAAGTTTTCACGCCATAGATCTTCTCCGAAAATCTCCCTCGCAATAGAAACCGCAGAGGCAGTTTTCCCGACACCCGGAGGCCCAGTAAAGAGGAGATGAGGAAGGTTTTTCGTTGCAACGTAGGACTTCAGGCGTTCTATGGTTTCTTCCTGTCCTGCAACCTGATCTAACCGGACAGGTCTATATTTTTCGATCCAGATCTCTTCTTTAATCGTTTAGTCCTCCATTATTGCTTGCACCTTAATTAGAGAATATAATATTTAAACTTTCGAATGTTTGCTATTTTTGCTGTATATAGACCGCATTTCGAAGAACAGGAGTTCTTAATAAACAGTCAGCGTAAGAGCTTAGAGAAAGCAAGGCGTGAACTGGCATAGGTCTAAGACCCAGGGATTTTACACTTATTTATATAAATAAAGCACGTAATAATTGGCTGCAAAGAAAATGGACTGACGGTTGTTTTTATTGTCTTATTGATCGCACTTGTTCAGCCAAAATCTCCTTTTACTCGGAGCAAACTTATATTCTTTACCTTTCTTGATCAGAGAAATGTTAAAATCCGGTGCATTTTGTATTCTTGTCTGCTGTCTGACTTCCTGGGTGATTCGCCGGAACTGGAGAATCAGGTAATTATGTCTAATCTTGAAAAAGGACTATAAAGTATGAAAAAAAATACAAAGAATCGATATATCTGAATGGCATCAGAAATCAGTCTAATTGAGATAAGAAGTGGACTGCATGTATTGCAGGAACTTATATATATCCATTTTATATTTATATATGCATATTAGTACCGGGCATCTTAATATATGTATGAGAGGATAAAAGAACCTTTTAAATGGCATTCTAACCTTTGATGTTTGTAAATTGTCTTATAAGGGTGATTTTATGAAAAGGATTGTTTATTTCCTGATTTTCCCGCTTTCAGGTCCACAACAGAAGCAAAAGCCCCTAAAGGATGCAATTAATCCCCTGAGATTTATTAAATAAACGGGCAACTGACCCATAAAACAATTGCTTGAAGCCTGGCTAATCCACTAGCTAATGACCAGCGATCGATAAACTTGCTAGCCAGTTGACCTTCAAATCAACTAATCCACAAATCAATAATTCCAAAGTGAATTTACCCTCAAACCAATGGTATGAAATCAGTATTATACAATGAAAAAGGTGTTTAAAATGTCAGAAGACAGTTCAATAAGATCCTCCCTGGAAGATATTAAGTCCAGGGTAGAATTCCAGCTTGAGTGCGGGGAGATCAGTCCTGGAGATGTGAAGTCCCTTTTAACCGAAATAGAGATCATGAGGGTCCAGAATGAAAACATGAAGGCCCGGCTCCTTGAAGCAAGTGTGGCAACAGGCAGGCACCTTCAAGAAATAAATAAGTTAAAAGCTCATCTGGAGCAGCTTACCGAGCCCCCCCTCTTTATTGCAACTATTCTCGAGGTTACTGGGGAAATCGCCCTTATCAGGCAGCATGGGAACAACCAGGAAGTGCTCACCCAGATACCTGAGGAGTGCCTCGGAAAGATCGAACCAGGAATGAGGGTTGCGGTAAATGGAGCTTACTCAATCATCTCCATAGTTAGCAGGGCAGCCGATGTCCGGGCTCAGGTTATGGAACTCATTAACTCTCCTGGTGTGGACTACAGCATGATTGGCGGGCTGGATGAGGCACTCCTGGAAGTTAGGGAAAGCGTTGAGTTGCCCCTTACCGAACCCGAACTTTTCGAAGAACTGGGAATCGAACCCCCCTCAGGTGTTCTGCTTCACGGTGCCCCGGGTACTGGCAAGACCCTCATTGCAAAGGCTATAGCCTCTCAGGCAAAAGCAACTTTCATCCGAATGTCAGGTTCCGATCTTGTCCAGAAATTCGTAGGTGAAGGCTCAAGGCTTGTCAAGGATATTTTCCAGCTTGCAAGGGACAAGTCCCCAAGCATTCTCTTTATAGATGAAATCGATGCGGTTGGCAGCATGAGGACCTATGACGGAACCAGCGGCTCGGCAGAGGTAAACAGGACAATGCTTCAGCTACTTGCGGAGATGGACGGCTTTGATCCCAAAGGCAATGTAAAAGTGGTTGCTGCAACCAACCGGATTGACCTTCTTGATCCTGCTCTCCTGAGGCCTGGCAGGTTTGACCGATCCATCGAAATTCCGCTTCCTGATGAAAGAGGTAGGGTTGAGATTCTTAAGATCCATACCCGTAAGATGAACCTTTCCGAAGATGTGGATTTTGAGAAACTCGCAAAAGTCATGAATGGTATGAGCGGGGCAGAGATTAGTGTCATTACCAAAGAAGCCGGAATCTTCGTGCTTCGCAGGCGAGGCAAACAGATAACCATGGCAGATTTCATCAAAGCCTACCAAAAGGTCTTAAACGTTCAGGAACCCTCAATTCCTCACCCCATGTTTGTATAACTGGTTTTAGAAGCTGAACCGGCTATTCCTTCAAGCTAAAAAAGGAAAACTGTCACTCAGTCGTGCCGGATGAGGATAAAACCCCTTCCGGCAGTTCTCATATTTTTAGAACTCAGACGAAAAGTTTATATTTTATAAATTACTTGAAGGTATGCTGCCTGAGAGACAAAGCATAATAACAATATGCTCCGATAGTGTAGCTCGGCCAATCATTCAGGACTCTCACTCCTGCGACTGGGGTTCAAATCCCCATCGGAGCACTTTCCTTTTTTATACTCTTTTTTACACAATTTTCTTTTTAAGCAAGTTATTTGCACAATTATTTTACATTAATTTTTAATCTATCAAATCAATTTTGTCTATTTTCCAGCTCAATCTTTCAGCTAACTTGCGAATTTTTACGGCAAATTTTTCGAGACTTAATCCGGCCCTCACTATTGCTGGAGGCCTTTAGTGCGATGGTTTTTCTTTGATACGCGTTTAATGATTATAAAAGTAGGAATCAAGAGAAGCATAGGATCGAAACAATGAGAACAGGAAATATGCAGGATACTCCTGATATCGAAAAAAAGCTTCGTGGCTACCTTTTTGGCACTGCCTGTGCGGATGCCCTTGGGCGCCCGGTAGAGCATCTTACCCTTGAGAAAATTAAAGAGAAGTATGGAGAAAAAGGGATTCTTGAGCTTCCCCCCGATTCCCCCTGGACCGATGATACTCAATTGATGCTTGTACTTGCAAGGGGCCTGGTGCGGGGGGCAGAACTCGAACTTCCAGAGCTTATGGACCATATAGCAGAGGAACTCGTTCTCTGGCTGGACGAGCCTGACATGGGGGCAGGGGCAACTTCCAGAGGTGCATCCCTGAAGCTCAGGAAAGGAGTTCACTGGAGCGAATCCGGGATTAAGTCTAAAACATGCGGAAGCCTCATGCGGATTGGAATCCTTGGTTTCATTTACCGGAATGACCCTGAAAAACTTATTAAAGCTGCCCTTCTTTCAGGAAGAATTACTCACTCCCATCCAGTTTCAGATGCCGCATCTATTGCAGGTGCATATGCAGTCAAACTAGCTCTTGATGGGATGGAACCTGAGAATATGTATGAATCTCTTCTTAATGTAACTGAAGGAATTTCTCAGGAGTTTACCGGCGCCTTAAAAAATTCTTACAAAACAGCTTACTCTGACATGGAAGACAAAGATGCTCTGAAGGAACTCGGGTATGGATGGTATGCAGATGAGACATTTGCCCTTGCATACTTCTGCACTTTGCGTTATTCTAATGACTATAGAAAAGCAGTGCAAACAGCGGTTAATATCACCGGGGATTCTGATTCCGTGGGCAGTGTTGCAGGAGGAATTCTTGGGGCGAAGCTGGGAATTAAGGCAATACCTATCTCCTGGACTGAAGCCATTAAGGAAAAGAAAAAACTGGAGGAAATCGTTGGGCCTTTGCTTGAAAAGTATTTTCAGGTCTCAGGGAATAACGTGAGGTCTTAAAATGGATTTCTCCGAAAAGGGCATCTACTGTTTGATATTCGAAAATCAAGATTGCAAGTTTGAGATCGGAAAAAAAGGGGAGTTCTCGTTTCCTGCAGGCTTCTATATATATGTAGGTTCAGCTCTGGGGTCCGGGGGCCTAAAAAGAGTAACGAGGCATATCAACCTTTCAAGAAATAAAGACCGAAGCCCCCGATGGCATGTAGATTATCTTCATTTGAATCCTTCTTTCAGGTTAGTTTCGGCAGTTAGTGCCCTTACTTCTGCAAATCTTGAATGTGCACTTGCCAGCAAGATCGGAGGAGATTCAGTCTCTGGCTTTGGATGTACGGACTGTACATGCAGTTCTCATCTCTTTTACAGGAAAAAAAGTCCTCTTTCGGAGATTACTGAAGCTTTTCAATCTCTCAAACTTTCGAGCTTTATGCTTAAACTTTGAACTTTATACTTTTTTTATATTCTCTTTTTATACTAACAGGAAAGCTTAAGGTGAAAAAAGATTTTATCTAAGTTATTAAAAATCGGGTTGTTTGATCTGGAGACCTTTAATGGAACAGTTCTCTTTTATCGCCTGCATGCCTGACAGACCCGGAGCATTGCACGGAGCCGCCGAGATTATTAAGCGGTACGACGGAAATATTAACAGGATTCAATATGACCGCAGGATCGATAGATATATCGTTTTTTTTGAGGTAACTGCTGTTTCAGAAGCTTATGATAAAATCCGCGAGGAACTGGAAAAGATAGGTTATCTACAAACTTCCCTGCAGCCTGTAGCTTTCCTGAAATTCCATGTTTATCTCCCGAACTGTCCAGGGGCTTTATTTGATTTCCTGAATTATATCACTTCATGGGGAGCAAACATCACTTACCTTGATTTTGATGAACGTGGACAGCATCCTGAAAGGCTTTTAGTAGGTCTTAACATCGAAAATGCCAGCCTGATAGATGATCTTCTAAACCAGCTAAAGTCCAGGTATAGACTTGAGATCCTCGAATACGATACAACCGGGGAGAAACTTGATGATACAGTATTTTATCTTCGGTTAGCTCAGAAACTAAGGTCCTTCATTGGAAGTGCTGAAGATGATTTTTTGATGAAGTTCCTGCATGATATTAACCATATTGCCCAGGAGCTCTCAAACCTTCGGAAAGACCCTATTGAAGTTTTTGAAAATATCCTGAAAGTAGGGGATTGCCTGAACCGGAATACCGGAGAGAATTTTTATGCTGATGTACAGAGAGTCAGAATTAAGGACGGTACCGAACTCTTTTGTTTTCAACTTCCCTGCGGTGGAAATATCTACCTATTCGATACCACCTGTGAAAGGGTTATGATCGACACGGGTTATGGGATTTATTATCAGGATGTCGTAAATATGCTCCAGCACTACGGGCTTGGGGATTTAAGCCGGCTCAAAAGGATTTATATTACTCATGCCGATGCCGATCACTGTGGAGCAGCAGGCTGTTTTCCTGCCCCTTCTTATCTTAACCGCGAAACTCTCCTGATCACACGGGAAACCAGCAGGGCTTACGGGTCCAGCAGCCAGGGATGTATTCTGGAAGAGGTTTATACTAAGATTATTAACCTTTTTTCCAGGTTTACTCCTCCTTCAAACATCGTACTTTTCCCTGAAATCTCCCTATCAGATGAATTAACGGAAAAAAGAGGCTCATTTCCTGTAATTGCACGATTCCGGATAGGGGACCTGGATTTTGAAGCTCTTGCAGGACTGGGAGGACATATGCATGGAGAAATCTTCTATCTCTGTCCTGAAGAAGGGCTTATCTTTCCTGAAGATGCAGTGATCAATTTCAAAAGCTTGAGCCCTGATAGAACGGAATATAATGTTCTGGCTGACTATCTCATGACATCTGTGAATGTCGACAGCAAGCTTGCCCGGGAAGAGCGAAATGCCCTCCTTTCCCTTATTTCCGAGATTAATGGAAAGCTTGCCGAAAAAGGCAAGAAATGCTTAATCTGCTGTGGGCATGGTTCAATATCCGTACTTGAAAACGGGAAGCTTGTCGAATACTCCAGCTCCGAGAGGTACACTGCAAGGCAAAGAAGCGGTCCAGCCTCTCAAGAAGCTTTGTATAAAGAGAATTGAGGTGTAAGTGAGAAACTATTGCATCGATTCCAAATGGATGCATAATTCAGGATATAATTAGAGTCTTGAACTCAAATATTTAAATTAAAACCACTCGATATTCTATAATCACCGCAATCATGAACGGGCAAGGAATAACTCTCTTCACATTCTATAACCGCGGAAAACGCGGAAAGCGCTGAAAAACTGTTCCCATGCTTCCTTTTTTCAGTTTTTTTGTATGGTCCTCAATATCACTTTTGTAAATTAGTCCTCTTGAACGAGCGAAGCGAGTGAAACGGACAGCGCACTGCAGAGCCGCAACTCTGCTGGAAGAACTGTTCCCATGCTTCCTTTTTTCAGTTTTTTTGTATGGTCCTCAATATCACTTTTGTAAATTAGTCCGCTTGAACGAGCGAAGCGAGTGAAACGGACTTCTTGTTACTGAATTAATAAAAAAGGCATATAGTCTAAAGAATGGTTTACTGGCAACGCTTACAACTTAGCAGCCAATTCTCTCAAATTTGAGTAAAAATTGATATTAGGTCGGGTACACGAGTTATTGATCAATTCCGAAAAAGCGAGTACATCTCCTGTATTTGAGGAAAATATAGAGAGATTCTTCTGATTACGGTTCTCAATAACGCACACCCACGACCTGATATTACTTTTGAACAAATATTTGCAAAAAGGTTAGTATGAGAAGTTTGAGACCAGTATCTTTAAAAAGAAAATGCGAGGGGTGCGATTCGAACGCACGAATTCCTACGAAAATGGGTCCTAAGCCCATCGCCTTTGACCTGGCTGGGCAACCCTCGCAATAATGTTCTGGTTTTATTCAATATAAAAAATAGGAAAAAGAAAATTTATATTTCTATTTCATTATTTAATGCGCCGACCGGGATTCGAACCCGGGTTTTGGGCTTGGAAGGCCCAAGTCATAGCCACTAGACCATCAACGCGAACTGCAACACATCTAGAGGTATTTGTCACATATAATGTTTTCGCTCCCGAGTTTCGCTTCGGGACCAGAAAAATCTATGATTTTTCTTTTAGTTGCACTGCAAGTGCAACAGCACGATGTCCTTTTCGGCAGAGTTGCGGCTCTGCAGTGCGCTTTCCTTTTCGCTTCGCTCAAGAAGGATGAAGGATTAAAGAGGATTTACTATAATTTGTGTTTGTTTTTAGAGCTTCCAATGCGTGTTTCTTTTTCCGCGTTCTAGGGGGCTAATTGCAAAGTTACAACATTTCCGTATCCTTCCGTATCTATAACAGTAGTTTTTCAAATAGGTTTGAGAAGAATGAAAAGGGAAACACAATATAGGAAATTACGGCTTTGAATCTAATACTGATTAGTAGGGTTCAGATCAACACTGGATTTTTTGGATACAGGGTTGAAGTTGGATGTAATTAATGTGGTAATGTGACGGAAAAGAGTGCAGAAATACAATAAGCAAGTTATTTTTATTGTTTAGAGATTTCAATTTTATATTCAAAGTGTTATTTTATTGTTAACCTTGCTTCATGTAAAACGGATTTTTTAACACATATATTTTAAACATTACCTTTTGAGTGCGCCTTCAACAATAATATTTTTTTATTATGGTTAGAAGCATATTTTCCTTGAAAGCTTCTATTTTTTTATTGCTTTTTTAAAATATAATGCCTCTTTCTATATAAATTTTTTAAAAACGCTATTCTTCAATATTTACAGGAAAATAAAGTTCTAAATACATGAAGAATTTTAGTCTATTAAAGCCAGAATCAATATTATTATTTTTACTGTTAGTAGTGTATTTCCTTTACAATAGTGTATTTCCTTTACAATTTTCTATGCTCTGCTTTCTGCCGGGAATTTATTTCTTTGATAAGAGATAATATCTCTTATATAGTTAGAAACAAGTTCTCAAAAGAAGCTTTCTTCTCTTACGCTACCCTGGCTCAAAGTAGGGCATGAAGGAACCGTTTGATGTGGAGATGTGATGAAATGTTTTGTTACTCTCAAATATTCAGAGCTTAACAAAAAGTTAATGTAATGATCACACTATAGGGAGTTTCAGATGAATAAAAAAAAGAAAATAATTCTTGCACTTGCTTCTATTGCTGGTGTGTTCTTTACAGGGCTACGTGGCATCGACTCTTCGGACGGTTACCTTAGTATTTGAACTTCTATCTGATCCTCATGACCATATCAGAAAAAATGTAAATGCTATGGAAATTGTAGAATGCGGAAATCTTGAACGGGCTCTCAAGCGAGCAGGATTTGAACTCAGAGACGAAAAAATGAGAACTTGAACCATGTAGATTAGATAGTCGATCTTCCTTCCAACCTAATGAAGGAAAACAGATGAGTATCAGCAGATACCACTGTTTCTGAATCTGCGTTTGAGGCAAATAAGATTATTACCGAATGCCCTTCCGAGTGTACGGAGTAATATATATGAATATTGAAGAGTGGGAAGAGTACAGATATGTTGAATCCGGGATAAGTGCCTTCATTGCTCAAATGGAAGAGTCCCGTTTAAAAGAAATAGTAGAACATGTCTGTAATGCCGGAGGAAAACGAATAAGACCGATTATCCTCCTTCTGGCCAGTGAGATCTGCTCGGGCTCGTATCATAAAAGCCTCAGCGCAGCTCTTGCTATTGAAATGATGCATTCGGCTTCCCTTATTCATGATGACCTGCTGGATCAGGGAATTATCAGAAGAAACCTGCCTTCAGCCCCTGAAAAGTTCGGCCACTCCTGGGCGCTTCTATGCGGGGACTATCTTCTTGCCAAATCCATTGAGTTTATCTCTCCTTATGGGGAGAAGGTGATTAGGAATTTCGGAAAAGCCGGGATGGATATGGCTGAAGGAGAAGTCCTTGACCTGGGACTTGACGAGGGAAATTGCGGAGAAAGCAGTTATTTTGAGTGTGTTTATAAGAAAACAGCTTCTCTGTTCGCGATCAGTGCTTCTATCGGGGCTTATACGGGAAGAGCTGATGATGCCCTGGCAGAGCGTTTTAACTTATTTGGTAATTCTCTTGGAACTGCATACCAGATTGTTGACGATATTCTTGAGTTTTTAGAAGTGGTCGAAAGTAAGGAGTCGAAGTTCACATCTGAAACTTTGCCGCACGTTTACATGAAGAATATGTCAAAGGAAGAAGCAGTAGAAAAATCTGTAGATGCAGTAAAGCTTCACGTCAATGCCGCAAAGGAGACTCTTATAACATTCAAGGCATGTCCTGCAAGAGATAAGCTTTTTCAGATTACCGATTATATAACTGTCGATATGCTTGAAAATATCTGAGTGACTCAGCCCTTTCTAAAAAAGAATTGAAATCCTGCTAAACCCCATTTCCGAATATGAAAATGATATTACTCAGTTTTCTACTTTAATTTTTATCAAGTTTTTGAACTTTTTCCACTATAACTTTCCCAGGTGTATCCATGCGAGTATATGATAGTCCAGTGCTTAAGGTAAATGCCAGTACAGAAAACGAAAAAATGGTGCTTGATGCGGAAGGCCCCCTTTCCCAGCTTGCAAAACCTTTCCTGAAACGCATTAACAATATTTTTGCGGATGAAAAGCCTATCTCAATGACTGAGGACAAGATTATTTTCTCTACATGGATCCCGCCTATTCCCGGACCGGTCTTCAGCAGAGTAATAAATGCCGAGATTGCAGCTATCAGGAAGAAAAGAGTTCCAGACCAGTTCTCAATAGGAATTACTGCCCGCTGTCCCAACCGCTGTATCCACTGCGGAGCAGCCGATATTAAACCGGAAAAAGAATTGACTCTTAGTGAAATCTCCAATGCTATAGACCAGAGTCTTGACCTTGGCGCCTATCTTGTTTCCTTTGACGGGGGAGAAACAATGCTTCGAGATGATCTTGTCGAGATGGTATCCAGAGTGGACAAGTCAAGAGCAATTGCCACCTGTTTTACCTCTGGATTCAGACTTTCTGAAGAAAGGGCAAAAGAGCTTAAAGCCGCAGGCCTATATGCCTCAAGAATCAGCCTTGATAGCCCCTTTGAAGCCGAACATGATCGTATTCGGGGACGAAGTGGTGCATACAGTGATGCAATCTCTGGAATCAGGAACGCGAGTGCTGCAGGGATCCTTACTGATATGTTTGTGGTAGCCTCTCCTCACAACATTGATGACCTTGAGGAATTCTACAACCTTGCAACTGACCTTGGTATGCACGAAATTTCGATTTATGAAATCATTGCTGTAGGGCGCTGGCTTGACCACGAGGATGAGGTAATAGGAGAAAAAGATGTATCCAGGCTTGAAAAATTCCAGAAAACTATGAATAGTAAACCTGAAGGACCAAGAGTTACCGCTTTCCCCTATTTCATGGGTCCTGATCTTTTCGGGTGCTTTGCGGGCAGACGCTGGATGCATGTTGCTTCGGACGGAGAAGTAATGCCCTGTGCCTACACTCCTCTTTCCTTTGGAAACATATGTGAAGAGCCTCTGGAAGCCATATGGAAGCGTATGGGTAAACATAATGCTTACAAAAAGGATGCTTCTTATTGTATGATGCGCAATCCCGATTTTCGGAAGCAATACATTCATACAATTCCTCAGGGCGCAAAAATTCCTTACCGGCTTAAGTAACATTTTTTAACATTATTTTTTATCCTATTTTTTCAACAATTGGTCTGGTAAAAACCCTTATTTGAGGTTCTATACTCCAAAATACTTCTTTTTTCATCGGAAATTGACTTTAATTTCACTCTGAAAGCTGCATACTGAGGTTTGCATACTAGGCTTGTATACTATCGGAGGAGGTTCAAGAGCCCATTTTAATTGAGAGAACTTTTAAAAAGTTCAAATTCGTTGAAATTTGGCTTTCACATGGGAAAAAAAATTCGGTTATAGATATTCAAAATACTTTTTAGTCCTTACTAGAAAGGTATTTAATCACTTATTTTCAAAAAAGAAGTAATTTAGAAGTTTTTTCGTATAAAAAAAATTTTTTATTTGTTAGTGAACTTTAGAAGAGTTTTAAAGCCATTTTCTAAACCTTAGCGAAAAATAACTGTGGTTGCGCTCTACATTTTATTTTGTGCTTTATATTTTGAAAGATTTTGTAATACTAATTACATCCTACTGTTTGTATTTAATTATTTTTTACTGTCATATTTAATCTTTTTGATTTAAAACATATATTTTGCTATTTATAATTCTTATTTTCTTAAAAAATTCTTATGAATTGAATATATAATGATTTATCATGATATTCTGTACTCTAGTCCTTGATAAAACCGAAGCGGTTATATAGTTCTTTCACAAAGGGTTTGTTAACTACCTCCATTGGAGTAGGGATTTTTAATTATTAATTTATATATTAAATTTTGAGAGACGGAGATTCACATGGCTAAAAATGAAATCTTATCTGAAATCAAAAAAGCAGAAGAGAATGCGAAAAAAATGATTGATGAAGCCATTGAAGTAAAGAACAAACGTATCTCTGATGCTCGAGCTGAAGCGAGAGAAATCCTGAAACAAGCTAAAGTAGATTCAAATAAAGCTGGACAAGATTCTTTCAAATCCGGTGAAGAAAAGATCCTGGCCGATAAGGACAGGGTCCTTAAAGATGGTGAACAAAATGCTTTAGCCATGGCCCAGAAAGCTCAAGCTAATATTGACAAAGCAGTTGATTACCTATTAAAGGAGTTTGAGAGGGCGGTCCATGAGTAGACCTAAAAGAATGACAAAAGCGATAATTGTCGGGCACAAAAGTGTTTTAAAAAGAACCATCGATGTACTGCATGATTCTAGTCTCTTTCATATTGAAGATTTTGTTGAAGATGAGTCTGGTTTTAAGATCAGCAAGCCATTTCAAAACGCAGAGGAAGTATCTAAAAAGCTTGTGAAGATCCGCTCTATCTCCAATTATTTGGGGATTGAAGAAACAAGACAGGCCGTCCAGAAAAAGGATGTAGTTCTGCGTGAACTTGATGCAAAACTGGATAAACTGGACAATGCCATCTCAGAAAAAACAAAAACCATCAATAAAAATGAAACCGATTTAAAGGATCTCGAGACCCAAAAGAAAGAACTACTTCCATTCCTGTCCATTAATCTGGATTTTGATTATTATCGCGGCTACGAAAACCTCAAGGTTTTTGCAGGGTCGGTCAAAGGAAATTTGGAAGAAAGTCAAATTTCAAGGGTCACACAGGCATACGAATTGTTTTTTGATCCGCAAGCAAAGACGATCGTACTGTTTGTAGCCAACAAAGATGCAGATAAAGTCTATGAAGCACTTCAGGATCTCGAATTCAAAGAGCTCAGGGTTCCAGAAAGAGGTGGTATCCCAAGCGAGTTGTTAAAGGTAGCCGAACAGAAAGAGGTTGATACCTCCAATAAGATAGAGTCGCTGAAAGCAGAGGTTGAATCCATAAAATCGCAGTATACGGATTTCCTCCTTGCAAGTGATGAAGTCTTGAGTATTGAAAATCAGAAGGCAGAACTGCCCTTAAGAATCGCCACATCTGAGAACGCCTTTATTATAGAAGGTTGGGTTCCCAGCGATAAATACGATATCCTGGTCAACGGTATAAACGATGCCACATCAGGCCGGGCATATGTAACCTCAATTCCCATCGAACATGATGAAGGAGGAGAGGGACATACAGAGGAACACACAGAGGAACATATACCCGTCGAGTATAATAACTCGAAAGTAGTGGCACCTATGCAGGCGATCTTGGATCTGTACTCCAGACCCAAATACACCGAAATAGATCCCGCTTCAATTCTCTTAATCACGTTCCCATTGATATACGGGATGATCCTCGGAGATATAGGGTACGCAATTATTCTGGGAGCAATGGCGCTGGCGATTAAAACATTTGTAAAATCAGATGCAGTAAAGCCTCTCATGAATATTCTGATCTATTGTCAGATCTCAACATTTATATTTGGTATTATTTATGGTGAGTTCCTAGGATTTCCGTTAGCAAGCCTGCATACTGCGCATGGTGTAATACCAGGGTTGTTACCTTTCTGGAACACAGTCACTCTGTTTCCAGGAATTGCCGGTGAAGAATTTACATTCCCGGTCCACAGGACTCATATGGTAATGACTATGATTGCAGTCTCTGTCGGAGTAGGACTGTTACATTTAAACCTTGGGTATATTCTCGGATTTATAAACATTTCACACCATAGTTTAAAACATGCAGTTCTTGAAAAAGGCAGCTGGATTGTTATTGAGCTTGGTGCACTCGTTGCAGCTATCGGCTATTTTGGCGATATTTCTGGCCTGACTTATGTCGGCGCTGGCATTCTTGTTCTCGGAATTGTTATGCTCACCATGGGTGAAGGTATCAAGGGTCCGATCGAGTTGCCATCTCTTATGGGTAATGCATTGTCATATGCCCGTATTATCGCAGTCGGTCTGTCTTCGATTTACATCGCATCAACGGTCAATGATATTGCTTTCGGAATGATTTGGGCTGATCACTCCAAGATAGGTTTCGCAGCAGTAGCTGCAATAATCGTATTTATACTCGGACACGGCCTTAACACTGTCTTGAGTATTATCGCTCCCGGACTGCACTCACTCAGGTTGCAGTACGTAGAATTCTTTGGAAAATTCTATCAAGGCGGGGGCAAGAAATTCAACCCCTTTGGATACATAAGAAAATACACGGAGGATTAAAAAGATGGTAGACGCAGCAACAGCAGCAGCAGTAGCACCAGTAGCAGCACCATTGTTAGACGCAGCAGGACTCAAAGCACTCGGAGCAGCAATTGCAATTGCAGGAACCGGTATTGCATCCGGATGGGCAGAAAAAGATATTGGTTCTGCAGCAATCGGTGCAATGGCAGAGAATGAAGCCTTATTCGGTAAGGGCTTGATCCTTACTGTCATTCCAGAAACCATCGTTATCTTCGGTCTCGTCGTTGCACTGCTTATCAATTCTGCTTAAATTTAGGAGCATCCCTGCTCTTAAATTTTTTAGAGCATCCTTTGCTCTAAACCATTAGGGCATCTATGCTCTAAGTTTGTAGGGCAGTTTGCTCTTTTAGAGCATCTTTTGTTCTCTTAGGGCATTCTTTGCTCTGTAGGGCATTCTTTGCCCTTATTTATTTGGAGGTAGAAGCATGGGACTAGATATCGTCGTAAAGGATATCCAGAATGGTGCACAGGCTGAGATTTCTACTATCAAGGCTGAAGCTGATGCAAAAGTATCTGAAATTCTAAATGAGGCCAGAGATGCCCAGAAAAAGATGCTTGGAGACAGCCTTGCACAAGCTGAAGAAGACCTCAAAAACTTGCACCAGCAGATAAAATCCAGCGCAAATCTGGAAGTAAAAAGATTCAGGCTCAATAAACGCAAGGAACTTTTAGACCAGGTCTATAATAATATACATGAGTCTATTAAGTCAATGCCTGCTTCTAAAGCCGAGAAGCTGTTAAGTGTTCTGATCGAGAAGCATGAAGCTGATGGAGTCAGGATCTATTCTAATAAAAACTCAGAAGCTATTGTCAAGAAATTATCGTCGTTATCTTACGCTGGCAATATCGATTGTATCGGCGGCATTGTTCTGGAAAACGAGGACGGGACAGTCAGGTTAGATTTCACATACGATTCAATCCTGAAAAACGTGTATGAGCGCTCATTAAAGCAGATATCTGATATTTTAAACGGGTGATGTTCGATGCGGCTTTTGGAGAGACTCCGGGGGAAAAAACCCTCACAATCCGATAAGAAGAAAAAAGGCAATTCTAATTATGCTTATGCCGTAACCCGTGTCCGCGCGATGAAGAGTAAGCTGCTTCCTAAAGAGTCGTATCCCCGGCTTCTCAACATGGGGATTGATGAAATTACCCGTTTTATCCAAGAGTCTGAATACAAAAACGACGTTGACGAACTGGCAATGAAATACAGCGGTGGCGATCTGGCAGAACACGCATTAAACAGGAATCTTGCGCTTACCTATGATAAGTTGGGACGAATCACCTCAGGAGAACTGAACTACCTGATTACTGCATACCTGAAAAGGTATGAAATCTGGAACATTAAAACACTTCTCCGAGGTAAACTCTACAACGCATCTGTTGAAGATCTCCTGGAGTTTCTGATTGCTGCCGGGCAGTTTACTTATACCTTCCTGTCAGAACTTGCATCCAAGGCCACATATCAGGAAATCGTTGAGGCCCTGAGAAAGACCGAGTACTACCCAGTGCTGCAACAGTTTGACGGAACTAACCTGGCACATATAGAAAACGAACTTGACAAGGTATATTACTCAAACCTGTTTGAAGCAATCGGAGAGCCAAAATCCAAGGACCGCAAGCTCATTGCCAAATTTGTCAAGCTGGAAGTAGATGTTAAGAACTTAAGTAATCTCTTCAGGCTGAAAAGAGCAGGAGTTGAGCAGTCTGATGAGATCATGCCCCTCATGATTGAGGGTGGGCTCGAGTTGAAGCCCGAGAAACTGGCGCCTCTTCCATATGACGATTTTGTCAATTCGCTTCAAAAAACTCAGTACTGGGATGCAATTTCAAGCTTTATCGATCAGGAAACGGCTTCTCTTACTGCTCTTGAAGGCAGGCTCATAAGATATTATCTTGAATCTGCAACTACTTATTCGCACGCATCTCCGATCTCAATTGTACCTGTAATGGATTATATTATCCATAAAAATAATGAGGTCAATAATCTCCGGATTATCTTCAGAGGTAAGGAAGCTGGCCTCGATGATAATTTAATCAAAGACCAGTTGGTGGTTATCTGATGGAATTAGCAGTGATCGGAAAGAGCGATTTTGTTACGGGATTCAGGCTGGCTGGCATCAGGAAAGTTTACGAAACTGCTGATACCGCGGCCATCGAGTCCGCGGTAAAATCCGTGCTTGAAGATAAGAGTGTCGGGATTATTGTAATGCACAATGATGACATTGGTAATCTGCCGGAAATTTTAAGGAAAGACTTGAACGAGTCTGTTCAGCCCACAGTAGTAGCCCTGGGAGGCAGCGGAGCAGGCTCAATGAGTTTAAGAGCAAAAATAAAACAAGCGGTAGGTGTTGATCTGTGGAAGTAAAAGGTGAAATTTATCGTGTGGCTGGACCTGTCGTCACCGCTATCGGCTTGCAGGCAAGAATGTATGACCTGGTCAAAGTCGGTAATGAAGGGTTGATGGGTGAAGTCATCCAGATAGTTGGGGACAAGACCATCATCCAGGTATATGAAGAGACGGGAGGTGTCAGGCCAGGGGAGCCCTGTGTAACTACAGGGAGACCTCTGACCGTGGAACTTGGCCCGGGTATTCTTTCCAGTATTTATGACGGGGTTCAAAGGCCTCTGCACGTTCTGCTTGAAAAGATGGGCAGCTTCATCAGGAGAGGTGTCACTGCAGACGGACTTGACCACAAAAGAATATGGGAATTCAAACCCGTGGTCAAGAAGGGAGATGTTGTAAAAGGTGGAGAAATAATCGGTGTTGTTCAGGAAACAGTAAATCTTGAACACCAGATCATGGTGCCTCCGGATATCTCAGGTACAGTCGCTGATATTAAGAGCGGAAACTTCACTGTTATAGAAACTGTCTGTACCCTGACTGACGGGACCGAGCTGCAAATGATGCAGAGATGGCCTGTTCGTAGACCCAGACCTGTGGCGAAAAAACTACTTCCCACAAAGCCACTGGTCACAGGACAGAGAATCCTTGACGGACTTTTCCCTGTAGCAAAAGGCGGAACTGCTGCAATTCCAGGACCTTTCGGATCTGGTAAGACAGTTACCCAGCAGCAACTTGCAAAATGGAGTGACACCGAAATTGTGGTCTACGTTGGTTGTGGGGAACGAGGAAACGAAATGGCAGACGTTCTGCACGACTTCCCCGAACTCGAAGACCCGCAGACTGGAAGGCCGCTCATGGAGCGTACCATCCTTATAGCCAACACTTCAAACATGCCTGTGGCTGCAAGAGAAGCATCTGTGTACACCGGGATCACCATTGCGGAATACTTCCGTGACATGGGATTCGACGTGTCCCTGATGGCAGACTCCACCTCCAGGTGGGCAGAAGCCATGAGAGAAATTTCCTCCCGTCTGGAAGAAATGCCTGGTGAAGAAGGTTATCCGGCATACCTGTCTGCGAGGCTTGCCGAATTCTACGAGCGTGCCGGTGTTGCAGAAACTCTTTGCGGTAAAATAGGTTCAATCACTGCTATTGGAGCAGTATCTCCTCCTGGCGGTGACTTCTCAGAGCCTGTTACACAGAATACCCTGCGTATCGTGAAAGTGTTCTGGGCTCTGGATGCCAAGTTGTCTCAGAGGCGTCACTTCCCGGCTATCAACTGGCTGACCAGCTATAGCCTGTACAAGGAAAGCCTCGACGGCTGGTTTACTGAGAACGTAGCTCCTGATTACGTGGCTATGAGGGAAAGAGCAATGGAAATGCTCCAGGTAGAATCCGAACTGCAGGAAATCGTGCAGCTCGTAGGTTCCGACGCTCTCCCGGATGAGCAACAGCTCCTGCTTGAAATTACCCGTATGATCAGGGAAATCTTCCTGCAGCAGAATGCATTCCATCCAATAGATACCTATAGCTCGTTCTCTGAGCAGTACAGAATTATGCAGGCAATCATGAAGTTCGGAGACGCTGCACAGGAAGCTTTGAAATCAGGTGTTCCTGTCTCGGAAATTGTCAAGATGCCATCTAAGGATGAGCTTCCCAAGGTTAAGTTCGAGGAGAACTTCGATGCTTCTATGAACGCTGTCCTGGCAAAGATGGATAAGGAGTTTGCATCCCTGAGAGGTAGGTAAGTATGGTAAAGGAGTATAAGACAATCACTCAGATTGCAGGACCTCTTGTCTTTGTCGAAAAAACAGAGCCTGTAGGTTATAACGAAATCGTTAACATCAATTTGCCTGACGGAACCACCCGTAGAGGTCAGGTGCTGGACTCCTCCGCAGACATCGTAGTTGTCCAGATTTTTGAAGGTACTGGCGGTCTGAACAGGGAATGTGGTGTGGTTTTCACAGGGGAAACCCTGAAGCTTCCCGCATCCATTGACCTTCTTGGCAGAATCCTTTCAGGTGCCGGTGACCCTAAGGACGGCGGGCCCAGAATCGTGCCAGACCAGTTGCTGGACATCAACGGGGCTGCAATGAACCCCTACGCCAGGCTGCCTCCAAAAGATTTCATCCAGACAGGTATCTCCACAATCGACGGTACAAACACCCTTGTTCGTGGACAGAAACTGCCTATCTTCTCAGCATCGGGTCTTCCACACAACGAAATTGCCCTGCAGATCGCAAGGCAGGCTTCTGTGCCCGGATCCGAAGCAGAGTTCGCAGTGGTTTTCGCTGCAATGGGTATAACCAATGAAGAAGCTCAGTACTTCATGAGCGACTTCGAGAAGACAGGCGCTCTGGAAAGGGCAGTTGTGTTCCTTAACCTTGCAGATGACCCTGCTGTCGAGCGTCTCATTACCCCGCGTATGGCACTGACAGCAGCCGAATACCTGGCATACGAGCACGGCATGCACGTTCTCGTCATCCTGACTGACATCACTAACTATGCAGAAGCTCTCCGTCAGATGGGTGCCGCCCGTAATGAAGTGCCTGGACGTCGTGGATATCCTGGTTACATGTACACTGACCTTGCAACCCTCTATGAGCGTGCTGGTATTGTCAAGGGTGCCAAGGGATCCGTTACTCAGATTCCGATCCTTTCAATGCCTGGTGACGACATTACCCACCCGATCCCTGACCTGTCCGGGTATATTACCGAAGGCCAGATCCTGGTTGCCAGGGAACTGCACAGGAAAGGTATCTATCCGCCAATCAATGTGCTGCCGTCCCTGTCGAGGCTGATGAACTCAGGTATCGGAGCAGGCAAGACAAGGGAAGACCACAAGGCTGTTTCTGACCAGATGTTTGCAGGTTATGCAGAAGGGCGTGACCTGAGAGGTCTCGTAGCTATCGTCGGTAAAGAAGCTCTGTCAGAGAGAGACTTGAAGCTCCTCGAGTTTGCTGACCTTTTCGAAAAGCACTTTGTCACCCAGGGAAGAAACGAAAACAGGACCATTGCAGAGACCCTGGACATTGGTTGGAAGATTCTCTCACATCTGCCAATAAACCAGCTGGGTAGGATTGACAACAAGTACATCGAAAAATACCATCCTGCAAAGAAAAAGGCGTGATGTCATGGCTCAGGACGTAAAACCAACTCGGTCGGAGCTGATTCAGCTCAAGAGGAAGATCAAGCTCTCTGAAAGTGGACACAAGCTCCTTAAAATGAAGAGAGACGGTCTTATTATTGAGTTCTTTAAGATCCTTAACGAGGCAAGGAACGTCAGAACCGAGCTGGACGCTGCCTACGCAAAATCTGTGGAAAAATTCAATCTCGCCTCTGCCGTGGAAGGAATGATAACCGTCAGGTCAACAGCCTTCACAGCGAAGGAATCTCCTGAAATTCAGCTTTCAGGGCATAATATCATGGGCGTCGTGGTGCCAAAGATCAGCTCTACAGGCGTCCGCAAATCCCTCATTGAAAGGGGTTATGGTATCATCGGGACAAGCTCATACATCGATGAGACTGCAGATTCATATGAGGATCTCGTAGAAAAGATCATAGTCGCAGCAGAGCTTGAGACAGCAATGAAAAGGATCCTCAATGAAATCGAGAAGACCAAGAGGCGTGTGAACGCTCTCGAATTCAAGGTCATTCCCGAACTCATTGCAACCATGAAGTATATCCGTTTCGTCCTTGAAGAATTGGAGAGGGAGAATACATTCAGGTTGAAGAGAATCAAGGCGAGAAACGCAGAAAAATAAGCTTAGTTTCGTATGGCAACGTGTAAGGATCGACCGAACCTGGTTGAAAGAGCAGTACTTAAATTGGGTGAACCCGAAAACCAGGCCCGCCTGCTTCAGGCAGCCTGGCGGATTTCCTTTTTAATGATGATTTTGGGATTCCTTATTATCTTAAAAACGGCTTCACCAAATTTTATGTGATCTGAACTTGAGGATGATTATCATCTTCTAAGTCCAGTCACAGTTTTTTGCTTCTTTTGACTGAAACTGCCTTTTTTTATCTTTTTTCTGTTTTCTATTCAAACGCTTTCAATTTTTTTTATTTTTCTTGCCTTTAAATTAGAAAGCTATTTTAACGACAAACATCAAACCTATTAATATGCAAAACGAAGCCAGACTTCTTCATGTAACCGGCACAGTGCAGGGTGTTGGTTTTCGTCCCTTCATATACCAGCTTGCAAAAGCTCATGGACTTTTTGGGTACGTGAAAAATCTAGGGAACCATGTAGAGATCCTTATAGAGGGAAGTCCGGAAAGCCTTGAGAAATTTCTTAAAGAACTTCCGGAAAAAAAGCCTCCCCTTGCTAAAGTTACGGAAATCAGATCTAAAAATGTCCCTTTTTCTGGCTATTCAAAATTCGTTATCGTACCCAGTGAATCCGGAGTTTTTGAAAACTCTATTATCCCTCCAGATACAGCCATTTGTGAAGACTGCAAATCTGAGATTTTTGACCCTTCATCCAGATATTACCACTATCCTTTCACAGTCTGCACGAACTGTGGTCCCCGTTATACAACAGTCCGAAAGCTTCCTTACGACCGGGAAAATACAACAATGGCAGATTTTCCTCTCTGTCCGGAATGCCAGTTAGAGTACACTGACCCTCTAAATCGAAGATATCATGCCCAGCCTGTTTGCTGCAAGAAGTGCGGGCCAGAGATCTGGCTTTCAGATCCTGAAGGAAATGTACTAGCCAGGGGTTATGAGGCGATCGCAGAAGCTTCTGACTTCCTCCAGCAGGGTTCGATTGTTTCTCTCAAAGGATTCGGAGGGTTCCATATTGCCTGTAATGCCAGAAAGGAGGAGCCTGTAAAGGAACTTCGAAGGCGGTTGAAGCGTCCTGAGCAGCCTTTTGCAGTTATGGCAAAAAATACTGGCGTTGTGGAGTCCTTTGCAGAGCTTGAATGTTCAGGCAGGGAATATCTTACATCCCGTCGCCGCCCTGTAACCGTTCTCCCAAAGTCAAAAGAATTCAACCTGGCTGAATCTGCTTCCCCTGGCCTGCATAATATAGGGGTTATGCTTCCCTATACAGGCACGCAGAATCTGCTTTTTGACCGTGAATCTGATGCTGTATATGTTCTGACCTCGGCAAACCTTCCAGGAAGGCCCATGGTTGTCGAAAATAAGGAAGCACTTGAAAAACTTAAAGGAATTGTCGACTTTCACCTGCTGCATAATAGGGTTATTGCTAACAGAAACGATGATACGGTTATCCGGATAGTAAACGGAAAGCCGGCCTTTATCCGGCGTTCGAGAGGTTTCGTGCCTGAACCCATAGATTTACCTTTCGACATCGAAGCTTCCATAGGTGTAGGGGCTGAAATGAATTCCACGGTAACTGTGGCAAAAGGAAAGCTGGCCTATATATCGCAGTACATAGGAAACACTAGCCACTTAGAAACCTTCAGCTACCACCTTGAAGTTGTCCAGCACATGAGCAGGCTTACAGGAATAGAGCCTATCCACTGGGGCTGCGATCTGCACCCTGCCTTCAACACAACCCGTTTTGCAATTAAGATGGGCAAGGAAAACACACTTCCTGTCCAGCATCATCACGCCCACATGCTGGCACTTATGGCTGATAATTCCCTGCCACAGGATTCACGAATGCTGGGAATCGCTCTTGACGGGGTTGGATATGGCACCGACGGCACAGTTTGGGGAGGAGAGCTTTTCGAGTCATCTTATTTCGGATACGAACGCCTTGGGCATCTACTCCCTCAGCCAATGCCAGGAGGAGACCTTGTATCGAAGGTACCTTCAAGGGGGGTCCTGGGTATCCTTTTTGAGAGACTTCAAAGGACAGAGCTTGAAAAGCTTCCTCTTAGTTTTCCGCAGGGAACTCAAGAATTCTCAGCGGTTATGAAACAGCTTGAAAGGGGAGTAAATATTTTTCAAAGCAGCAGTACGGGGAGAGTACTGGATTCAGCGGCAGCAATGCTTGGAATCTGCGGAATAAGAACCTATGAAGGAGAACCTGCCATGAAACTTGAATCTGCCGCAAAGAAAAGTACCCACATAGTGGATCTTCCTATAGTTTTCAGGGAAGCAGGTAAATCAGGACTGCCGGCGCTTGATACGACTGAACTTCTTCTGGGAGCTTATGAACTTTTAGGTAAATATTCTTCCGCTGATCTGGCTTTTGCAGTTGAGGAAAGCCTTTCAAAGGGGATTTCGGAACTTGCCGTTTCTCTTGCCGCAAAAAGGGGCCTTGAAAAGATAGGTCTGAGTGGAGGGGTCGCTTACAATGAGCATATTACTTCATGCATGGCAGGAACTGTTAGAGAAGCAGGTCTTGAACTTCTAACCCACAGGCAGGTCCCCTGCGGAGACGGTTGTATTTCTTTCGGGCAGGCTCTTGCCGCCGGGATGAGAACAAATCCTTAAAGGACTTTCTAACTCACTTCAATATTAGACTGAAAAAGTTAATATTTATTCCTCAAGTAATATATTTAGAACATTTTCCGCATTCAAGCAATCTCTTTTTCTTTTTTAATTAGTTTTAAGCATCAATATTGTTATTTACTGAAATTTGATTAGGAAGGTGAAATCCAAAAATTAAATAAATGATCCGTGCTTAGATGTGAGTGGGAACATCAATGGGGTTAGGTAGTATACGCATTAGAGTTGTAACAAGCAGAGATGAAATTCTAGGCTTGGGAATTGAAGAAAAGGCAGTACATCTTGCTTTTAGACCTTCGGACAGGGATTTATTTAATCTTGTCAAGACCTGCCCTGGGATAGAATTACTTCAGCTTCCAGCATCGTCCTATGATGCACTATCTAAATTTATTAAGATGTATCTTGCTTCTTCAGGTATTCATCTGGTAAAAGGAGACGTGAGTGGGCACTGGCATGACATCAACAATTATTTTGTAATACCCGCTTATGTGATTGAGAAAATAAAAGAATTGGAAGTTCAGGGAAGAACTGAGGAAGAAATAATCAGTGAGATTGCAAATATAAGGAAAATCAGTCCCGACATGATCCTTCACTTGCTTCACAGCTCGTTTCTGGTTTCAGGTCCAGAGATGCCAAGAATGAGCAAAGTATAAATAGAAAAAATCGGCTTTCGCTTCCTGCTCACAAGCGTCTCCACCATTTTTTGGAAGCTTTCTGTTCTTCGATTTGCCTTAACCCATCAGATGAATATTTCTGCTGCATCCTGTATTTTCTATTTTCCTCATTGAGCCTGGAAAACGCCTCTTCTTTACTTGCAAGTGTTCCTTTCAATTGCTTTATCAGTTCTTCTTTTTCTCTAAGTTGGACTACCAGCTTTTCTTCTCCTATGTAGCCCGAAAGCTGCTTCTCAAGCTTCTTTACTTGTTCTTCACTTGTAGCGAGCATAACTTCCAGAGTGTTTATTTTCTTTTCTTTTCCGGTAAGTTTTTCTTCAATTTTTCTTATCTCCCCACCCGTTGCCATAACTTCTCCGGCCAGGGTCTGAAGGTCTCTGTCCTTTATTGAGATGCTTTCTTCTAGTTTTTCTATATCTTTTTCCTTTGCCGAAAGCTTTCCTTCAAGGGCTCTTATATCTTCTACTTTTTCCTTAATTATCGCATTGAGGCTGCTTCTCTCTCGTTCGTTTTCCGTGAGTTCTGATTCAAGTTTTTCGATTTCAACAACCTGGACCGTAAGTTTGTCCTGAAGGGTCCGTACTTCCAAATCCTTTTCCCTAATTGTAGTCTCAACAATCCTTATTGCCTCTTCTTTTTCGAGCAGTTGAGTTTTGAATTCTTCTATGGAACCATTTTTTTGGACTATCCACTCTTCTAGATCCTTTATGGTTTTACCCATTAGAGCAATTTGAGTTTTAAAGCTCTCTATTGCTTCCTCTGTCAGAGAAAGCTGATTTTTGAAGCTTTTTATTGCTTCATCTCTTTGAGAAAGCTGATCATCCAAACTTTTTATTGCTTCATCTCTTTGAGAAAGACAGTCTTCGAAATTCGTTATTTTGTCATTCTTAAGAATTGCTTCTTGATCAAATTCAGAGATTTTCGTTTCCATTTCATAGATAAGTTTTTCAATTTTCTCAAGCTCTGTTTTGCTGTTTGTGAGCTGTCCCTCAAGGTTTCTGGTATTTTCCTTCGAATCAGAGAGGTTCTTTTCAAGAGTGGATATTTTTTCAGATTTGGTTTTAAGCTCTTCTTTTAGCCTGCCTCTCTCTTCATCCCTGCTTGCAAGCTGCTCTTCAAGTTCCTCTATTCTCTCGGGGTTTTCTGCAAGCTTTGTTTCCAGGTTTTTCAGCTCAATGTCCCTGCTATCAAATGTCGCAGAAATAGAAGCCATTTCAGAATCTTCTTTTGTTTCTTCGATGTTGAGAGCCAGAGGAACTTCTTTTTCTTTTCCAAAGGTTTGAAGCTCTTCTTTCCCAGAAAGAAGACAAATTTGCCCCCTGGTGTTTTCACAAATCTCAGCCCAGGCAAGAATGGAAGCTATTGGTGTTATTCTCCTAAAAACAGCATCTCCTATTTCGCAATCGTAGACTTTACTGGCGATATAACCTTCCAGTGTATTCAGATCAAGATTAGAGTCTCCCAGCCTGGAGTTTATCGCATTTCCTTTCTTTACCTGCCCACCGTTTTCCTTCAGACAATTAAGAGCTTCGGAAAATATTTTCCACGGGAGGAATGGTTGGTTCTTCAGGTTGTCAACGTAGATTCCGTCCTCTTCGGATCTGGCTTCGAAAAATTGTTTCCCGTTCATAAGTGGAATCTTTGCTGGATTTCCTTTTTGATCGAACTGTTTTTTGATTTTTGTGACAACAGGGTCTTCCATGCGTGGGCCTCGTGACGGTCTAGTTCCTGGAATATAATAAGTACAACGTTTAATAAAAGTTGTGTGATTTAGCGGGTATTTGTAAAGTTAATAATTATCTTTTTTGAGAAGATTTTTATGTTATCGATAATTTTTTCCCAGAGCTGCCAGGAATTCTTACTCTCCGGTATGCACTCAGGAAGTACTCTGACCTTGAAAGAAATTAGATCAATATAATATCTCTGAATACTATCTTAAAGTTGACACTTAGAGGCTTCTGCTGAGGGCTTGACCCTCCTGCAGCCGAAGCAATATCACATATTTAGTGAATTTTTTTCTCCTACCTGGTTATATCAGTTAATCGTAGGCAAGTAAAAAGCAGGAGTATCAGGGGATTATCAAAGGGGAACAAAAACTTCTCTGTATAGGGGGAATTTATGGAGAATTTCCAAATTATTTTTTTATCCGCGCGCAGGGGTTTTTCCGGATTTCAAACATATATGAGGTTTTGCCAAACTTGATGAAAAAGCGTTAAAAGCAAAAAAATGGTCTATAATTGCTTATTTAGCTAAAAAATT